>Ga0194116_10000113_pt1 | contig 165513 bp, 198 predicted proteins | sample TA2MahsurfametaG_4_FD_148617 | JGI IMG/M metagenome (GOLD analysis project Ga0194116, IMG submission 148617) | Freshwater microbial communities from Lake Tanganyika, Tanzania - TA2015008 Mahale S9 surface | ecosystem: Environmental > Aquatic > Freshwater > Lake | place: Tanzania: Lake...
AAGAAAATAATTATAAAAATCTTTAGCAAAGTTTAATTTTTTATCATCGCTTTCAACTAAAAACTCTCTTATCTTGGTTTTAATAAATTTTCTCAAATCTTTCATCTTTTCTTTTATATATAAATATATTTCTTTTTTGACTCTTCAGACCTCTCTACAAAGCGACCGTCAAAGTAGCCTTGTGCCTTTTGCGAGAGACGGCTCGCAGCCAGCCTGATCTTGTGTAGGTCGGGTCGTTTCACTAGTTGCGAGCTATGAGTTCCTTTTCTATCTCGTGAAGGTCGCCCCTCCAGGTTGCCTTGATGCCCTCTACCATGATCGGGTCCAAGCCTTCAAATGCCTCTTCCCTAATTGCTTTATTCAGGGAGCCGACTAGTCCATTAAGAACTGGGGTGGGTAGATCGATCATGGGCCTAGTTCCATAGATCACTGTGCTGAATTGTGTTGCTTTCATGATTCTTTTGTTTTTAATGATATAGTAAATATAACCAATTTATTTGAATCCTGAAAATTCTACCAAAACTTTTTTGCTAAAAAGTCCAGAGACCCTGTATAACCGGCTCTTTCCAAAAAAGAGTCGGTTCCCGATTGGGCTCGACACCCATGACATCCAGTGTCTCCATGCCGCTCGGCGGGCATGGGCTCCGATCTACGGAGTAAACGACAAAGGGTCAGCTCACGCTGACCCCTTCCAGTCTCTTTCTTGGCGGCGGCACCTTTACCCGGCCGAGACTCTCGCTTAGGACGCTCTTCTAGCTAGCTTGGCAGCAGGCCTACTAGTCTCTGTACTAGGAGTTCCGGACACTCGTCGTAGTCCCCATTACACCAGTCTCTTACGAGGAATGAAAGCTCACGATTGTTGCTTACCCGGATTCCAGACTGATCTGCCGCTTCAAAGTGCTGGGCGCATGGCACGAACGAATTGAGCTCGCGAAACATGCTGAGTAGTGACGTCTCCATGGTCTTAAAATTGGATTAGGTCAATGGCCATTTCACCGATTCCTCGACCGTCTCTCGTCACCTCATAGTTGGGGTCCATGCCGCTTTGGATGACGTCGTCGATGAGCGCCTCCAGCGTTGGGAACTCCTTATTGTAGTACTTACATTTTAAACTGTACATATCTTTTATGTTTTTAATTATAAGTAAATATAACCAAAATATTTGACAAGGTAAAATCCTAGGATAAAGAAAGTCAAGAGACGCTGGGATACAGTGCATGAAAAAAGGGACTCAGTCCCTTTTCAAATCGACTCCCTTATTTTAACAAAATAATCTTGGAATACCAAAGCAATCATCGTCTATTTCAAACTCATCCTCTAATTCTTCAAATGGAATCTCATTGGTTTGACCCCAATCAACTATGTATTCCAACATTGAATCCACTGTATTTTCAGATATAAATTCCTTGACCTCATCTGCATATTCACTATAAGCCTCTCTCGATACTTTTCGATACACATAATCTAAATTATCATTCAAGTTTTCGTTAATTTCATTAACTAATTTTTCAGTAAAAGGCTTTAAATATTCGATTTGTTTTTGAGTGTAATTCATTTCTCTTTAGTTTTAAGTTATAAGTAAATATAACCATAATAATTGATACTTGAAAATTTTTCGATAACAAAAGTCAAGAGACACCGGCACACAGACTCATAAGGGTCACTACGGAGTGACTAGTCCAGGTACTCCTTATACCTAGAGTTGAGTTCCACTCTTAGGTCGCGAACGGCCGCACACTTTTCGTACTCTTCAGTCTGTATAAAGCGGTTCTCTAGGAGGTCAAGCTCGATCAGGTGCTCCCAACACTCCTGTCTCAAGTAGTCGGGTCGCTGGCCAAAGTATTCCAGAGCCTCGCTCAATCGGGCTTCATACTCGTCCTCAAGCGTCCACTGGAAAAAATCGATGCCACCACGATCGATCTTGATCTCGTGCTCCAAGCATCTTAGCCAGGCGAGGAACGGCTTACGTACTATCATGAGATCTTGTTGATTATCAGCGAGCCCTGCTGCTCGATCGCCTTGACGGTCACGGTCTCCGTATCGGTCCGCCAACGTAGACAGGTGATGCCCAAGTCAGGAGACTCGCTCAACAGCTTAACGTCCCGCACTTCAACGGGTTGGTCCTTGTAATAATGATATATTATCTTCTTTATCTTTGATTCCATGCTGGCCTCTTTATATTATATACTCCAAAACGGGAAAGGGATCCGGTCGACTTGACCGGATCCGTCAGGTCTCTAGTCTTCCATAAGATCGTTAGACTCCAACTCAAACCAGAATCGCTCCTTCCATCGACTCACTGTCGCACCCTCGGTGTGAGTCTCGCCCGCTTGAGTAAGTATCGCTAGTACAACGATTCCTCGATTTAAGTTGTCGCTTGCAACTTCTCGGTTACCCTTTAACAATGCCTCTTTAGCATTCATCATCAGTTCTTTTACGTTTGCTTTCATAATGCTTTTGTTTTTAAGTATAAGTAAATATAATAATTATTCAAATACACTGGTAGAAAATTAGAAATTAAAAGTCAAGAGACTCGAACATAAGTGTTGACGTTGGGTTGGTGTTAAAAATTTTAGACATCTAAAAACATCTCTTCAGGTCTCTATTCAGCGGAGACAAAAAAGACCAGCCGCGTTGACTGGTCTTAGTGTCTTGGGAGACCCGATACACCGGACTATGCAGGAACTTCAATTTGAACTGCAATGTGGCACTATGTTATTTATCCATGAGTCTCTGCACCGATCGTTGCCCCATAAAAAAAGCGGGAACCGCCCCGCCTTTAACCAATAAACCCACAGGGCCTTACATCTCGCGTGCGGCTCCGGGGTGAACGTTACCTATCGATAGCTGCACGATCGCATAGATCGCTGCCACGAGGAAGGCAGTGCTTAACAATACGGTTAGGGTTTGAGCGATTCTTAAAGTCACTAATTCAGATCTTTTCATGATTCTTTTGTTTTTAAGATTATAAGTAAATATAACCATTTTTCCTGAATTGGGACAACTATTCGAAAAATAATCAGCACAAAAGTCTGGAGACGCTTGGATACCGTGCAAAAGAAAGGCGAGCCAAGGCTCGCCAGTAATAAAGGGTCTAGCCGGTCCTAGTCGCGTTGGGTCTCCCAAGAGTCATTATCCCATTCGGGTTCGGGCAGCTCGCGTCGCCTCTCCACTGAGACCGCCGCAACTAGGGTCAGGTAGATGCTACCCAACCCAACTAAGAGGGCCAACGCTGCCATCAGATCTCTAGATAAAGGTAAAGTAGGAACGCGGCACAGGCAACGATCGCTAGGTAACGTAAGACGAAGCTTACCACTCTGAATTTAATCATGCTATCTTGATTTAAAGGTTAAATAAAAACTTTATTAGCTCGCCAACTAGGCTTATTGACTTTGTAATAAAAGTTATCGTCATTAGGATCCCAAATATTCCTGTAAAATTCCAGTTGTCCCAGCTAATCCGTAGTTTGGACTTTAAAAAATAATCGGTCAATCGTTTCATCTTATTTGTTTTTAAGTATAAGTAGCTTACCGTTTGTAAGCATAGTATAAATATAACAATTATCCATGAAAGTAAAAAACTTTTGGGAAAAATATCTCATAAAAAGTCAAGAGACTCGCCGACCCGGTCTCGATCAACGTTCCAAGATGACGAAGCCACCAAAGTATCGGTCGAATACCGCGACCGCATTCTCATAGTCCGATTCCATCATCTCCTTACAGACCTTGTCAGCAAGCGTCTCAGGCAAGAGGTCACCCGTCCCAAGACCCAGGTGTTTAAGTATCACGTTCTGTGCACGATTCGCCAGCATCTCCTCCTCCCACATCACCTGCAGCTGGCGTGAGAATTGCTTAGCGTAGCCCATCAGTGCAAACACGTTGCCGTCGGGTCCAGTAAGATCGATCACGATCTCCCTGTTTTCTTGTTTCTTTCTAATCATGGGTAAATATAACTATAATACCATAGTCTGTAATGCGTTTAAAATAATAAATGTCAAGAGACCAGACATAACGGGTGATTCAAAAAACTAAAGTCGGTCGACCTGTCATGCCCGAATCATCCGGTCTCCTCGAATTCCAAGAGACACGCTAGTCAGCTGCATGAAAAAACCCGATCGCTCGGGTTTAAAAATTAGCGGTCACGTTTAGTATCCACGCTTGATGGTCGCCTTGGCCTCTGCAACCAATTCCTTAGCCTCTTCCCTAACCTTCTCTAAGCTGGCATCGGGCCTATGCTGACGAAAGTAACTTACTACCTTAGCGACGTTTAACATTCCGGAATTGATTAACTCTACGATCTCAGCTCTAATTTCTGTAGTTGTCATAATCTTTTTGTTTTTAAATGATAAGTAAATATAACCAATTTATAAATACGTTGTATGCGTTTGTGAAAATAAATCTGGGAGACCCGTTCCGCTTTCTTGATTCGGGGAATCCGGTCTAAACAAAAAAGTCGGCCGCTTGGACCGACTCTGACTTGGGATTACTAATCCCTATAGGACTTGCATCCCGATGTTAAATAACTCGTTTCTTAAGTCTTCATCCATCTTTTGAGTTCCACTTATCGAGAGGATTAGGGTGGGACCCTGTAGGGAAACAATATAATCTGCTTGGATAAATCCGCGCTCCTTTAAGAGGGCCTCTGTTTGGTCAATGATTTTTCTTTTGTCCATGTTATTTGTTTTAAGTTATAAAGTAAATATAACCATAATTCTCGACAGGGTAATGCGGGTCAGCCAAATAAGTCCAGAGACCCAGAAATTGTTTACAATCCGCGGACAATCCGCTTTTTTCCTAGATCTAGCTGGATTAACCGGGTCTCTAAGAATTCCAAGAGACCAACCAGCTAAGACCTGATCGGGCCGAATCGGCTAGACTGGTCGAGTATCCCTAGCCAGAGACATGATTGGATTAACCTAACGCCTAGCCAAGTTGCCCCGCCGATCGCCTGAGACCAGCTGGGCTGGTGACTATCCAGGCCAGCTAGCCGAAAAGCGGCTCCTGGGACCGGCCAGGCCAGAGGAGCTCGACCAGCCGGCCAGGAACGGTCCCCAGGGGTACTTTTTCCGCCCCAGGAGGCCCCTGGGAGCGCCTGGCCAGGGCGCCTGACAGGGCTATCCAAGAGGCTAGATAGACTAGCTAGCAAAATCAAGTTAAATTTTGTGACTATAGGCTCACCTGGCCCAGAAAATCCGGCCCCTCTCCGGGCCCCAAGAATCCCCCATGGCTAGGGGACCTCTCCAAACCTTTTTTCCTCCCCAATTTTAATCTCCCATAGATCCTGTGTATACTAGCTAAGTAACGGAGCTTAGATTCCTCTGTTTCATTTTTTTAAATTTTAAGGTATTATGTAAGAGCATGCCCTGGGTCCCACGACTCGGGGCCTGTTGTTTCTCCCGTGTATGTCTGCGGGTGTATTCTATATAGTGCTCCCCTGGTAAAAGCCTCCCTCTCCACCAGGAAAAAAATCCCCCAGGAATCTTTATTACTTTCCAGGCCTTTTGTATAAATAAAAAGTTTTTCGTTATGAAAAGAGAGATACTAAGCTAAAGTCGCTTAAGATCGACGTCAAGAATAACCTGTTCACCCTATAGAATTTCCCAATCTTCTTTAATGTCTCCCAAGTGATTTCCCCATTGATAAATAATTTTGTATGAAACACATCTCTCACTATCACGATTGGAAGAGGCTCCATGAGTCAGAGGAAGAGCCCAACCCCGACCAGGGACTAGAGGATCTTCGGAGCCTGGTCGACCTTGGCTTCGCTGAGCCTCACGAGCTCAAGGCATACTATAAACAGAACTATGCCGAACCTCGACGTCAAGAGTTCCTGACAAGCCTCATTGCGATGTTTACACAGGTCGGGGTCGATCCGATCGACCTTACCACCTCTCGTCAAGCCAAGAACGGTACCTATCACTTTCAGCTCACTCCTGCCCAGGTGGAAAGGCTCCTCTTTGGTTACCCCTTGCCGTCGGGTCTGCCTCATCGTCAGGCCGCTCGAATGCAGCGTCGCTTGCAGGAGCTGGCGAGCGTTCGTGGCCAGATGAGGAAAAAGAAAAGGGTGAGGACTAAAGACCTAAACGGTCGGGCCTGGACCTCTTCCAAGTACGAGTACTGGGTCTATCCGGGTGACGTGCGCAATGCCTCCTTCTTCGGTAAACCCAATTCCGCGCCATTCGTTCGATTTGACGGCGAACTCGCTGGAGAAGCGATGTTGGCCCGATTCATCTATCAGCTGGCACTGGACTCTCCCACGGATGAGAGATATTATTTACTCATGGATAAATAACTAAAAAAGAGTTTTATCATGAAGAATCACGTAAAGAGCTTTGACCGGTTTGTCAACGAATCAGCATACGTCCTAGAATCTAGGAACGCCGAATCCATGAAGATCGACCTGATCCGCAAGATCGACGACGCGATGGAGGAAGAGGGAGTGACCGATGTCGACCTAGTCAATTCAATAGAATCAGTCATTCGTCAGGCCGAGGAGCACGGGTACGACGGCGACGTCTATGTTAGACACAGTCGTACTGGCAATACTGTTCTAGTATTTAAACCGACTCCTTCCCGTTTTCACCGTTCGGACTTTTACAAAAACGTCGTGAGTCCTTTAGTGGGCGGCATGCAAGGCGGTCACACGTTCGGTGGCGGTCGAGGTAAGTACTAGGGTGATTCGATTACTGAGATACGGATCGGGTCTACTTGGGGCCAGGTCACACGGGGAACTCGACTCCCAGGAAGAGAGGCCCATGGTGAAGGGCATTGCCCAGATCCTACGTGGAGTAAAGGACAGGGGGAATCGCCAGGAATCGGCAGACCAACAGATCCGAAACTTTAAGAAGGAGGGAATCCGGTTTGACTATGCGGAGTTTTTAAAACTGTGTGGACTGGCCGATAAATAATAAAAATTTGCACCATGTTAAAATCATTTAGTCAGTTTATTAATGAGTCCACGATTTCAGCCTCTTCTAAAGATAATAAGAAACTGGTCGATATCCTTAACCGATACGTCGGTAAGAGGGAAGAGGGCAACAACGACGGTGAGATGGTAAAGGGCTTCCTAAAGTCAGTAGGCCTAGGTACCGGTAATCCCTAGTGCATGGCGTTCGTCTATGCGATATTTGATGAGTTCTGTAAGGGTAAGGGAATCCCAAATCCTCTCTTTAAGACGGGATCAGTTCTCTATTTTTGGAGCAAGGTGCCAACCGAAAACCAGATCAAGGTCGCAGACGCGATCAAGGACCCAAGCCTAGTAAAACCCGGCCAAGTCTTTATTAAGTCTAGAAAGGGAGGAGGCCATACGGGTATAGTGCTCAAGGTGGAAGGGGATTCGTTTATCTCAATCGACGGTAACTCATCAGATCAGGTAAAGCTGAATCGTTATAAGATTGCCAATATGTTGGGCTTTGCAGACTTTTTTAAGAATCCGACTGTCTCCAGTCAGATCGCATCACTGTCAAGCAGCATGATCTCCAAGCACGCACCTACTCTAGGTGGCGGAAAGGAAGTATAAATCTTTGTTATTTTCCCAGTAACTTACCTAGAAACTTCTTTTTGGGTTTGGCTTGCTGTGCAGTGTCTTGAGCCAATGGAGCCAATTGTTGCGGAGCAGCGCTCTGTTGTATTTGGGTCACCGATTTAGTCGCCATCTTTTGAGGTGCCTTGCTCAGGTCGACAAACTTGGTCTGTGGAGTAACATTCTTATTTTTCTTCTCTGCATCGTCATAGTAGTAAACCGCGCATAACGCATAGTTTTCTCCAAGCTCCTTGCCTCCAGTCTTTATGTGATGGATCAGTGTCTTAGTCACACCGTTACCTAAATGCTTGCGTTCAAAGCTACCTTTAATGACGTTTCCCTCCTTCTTTTGAGTAAAATGCTGTGCTGGTAACTGTGTCATGCCCTCACCAAAAAAGGTCAAGGCCAAGATCGGCTCGCTTGACGATCCGACATTGGGTAGACCCACGATCTCAAAATAAAACTTTGGATCAGACGAGTCGACATCAAACTCAGAAATGGGATGTTTAGGATCGATCTTTGTGTTGGGATAAGCCGATAATGTGATCACCAGTCCCGTTGTCTCTGCCTCATTGATGAATTGCGTATAACTCTTTATGTATAAAGCTGCCATCTGGAGTATTTCTTTATCGTTATTTATCAAATCTACAGAATAAATAAATAAATAAATAAAAAGGATCCATGGAAGGCACGTTCAGCGGAAAGTTAATTAAGACTAGTGACATACCTAAAAGAGAGGTTCAATATGGGCCCCTGCCTACCCCTAAGATCGAGGATCCGCTAGATAAGATAGCTAAAGCCACGATGGGTTCATTCCCTTACGAGGCGAGCGGAGCGGTCGAGTGGCGACCTGAAAACATCCAGTTCCTTGGAAGTTAAAAATAAATCCAATTATGCAAGACCTAATCAAAGAATACGAAGAATTCATCAATGAAGCCAAAACAACTGGTCTAGCGTTTGAGGAATTCGCAAAGGTTCGACTCGCAGGAGCGACCAAGATCGCAGACACGGCAAAGGCTAAGGGTGGAGCTGCGATGTTAACGTATCAACACTTTGTTGTAAAACTTCCTTATTATAAGATAGCAGCCTCTGGCAAGTGGGATGCGGGCTCCATGCAAAAGGAACTCACTAACCTAATTAAAGACCTTTCAGGCGGTGCCAAGAGACCCATCAAGATGGGCCAGACCGAGTTTCAAAGACTCGTCGGTAAGATCGAGGTGATTGGAGAATTACTGATCAGGCTCGGTGATAAATAAAAATAAAGAACGCTATGTCTAAACACAAATGCATAGAAAAATTTACCAGTTGGGTTCGTCTAAACGAGAGCGATGACCAAGAGAGGGAACTGATCGAAAGAGCAGACGGTCTAACGGCTGATTTTGAAGCAGATGCATCAAGGAGTCGACTTGAGACCAGCACGCTAATGATATGGTTCCACGGAATGATGGACCTGTATGATAACTCTGACCTAAAGGGACTTATCTTTATGAAGATGAAACCGATTTGGGCAAAATACTTTAAGCAGATCTATCCTTTGCTTAGCACGGACAACAAGGAACTTACTCGACACGATATCATGGAGATCAAACGCTATAAACAGCTTTCTACTGAAGAGTCTCACCATGAAAGAAGCGCAAACGACCTATTAAAAGACCTAGGATTACTCTAAATCGTCTGCTACCCTAGGCGATTTACGGTCAGCCCGAGCGACAGTTCGGGCTTGCTTGTCTTAGATAAATAATAAAAAATATTCAGTATTGCAGAAGTTCGTCCCTAATTTTAAAGAATGGCAAAGACTTTTTGAGAATGAGTCAACTGATGACCTGGACACTAGGCTCGAGGACATGCGACGGCTTGCTGACCTTGGCATGATTGATAAACGGGAACTTAGAAATTTTCTTAAAAGGGAGGGAGCCCCTGCACTAATTAAGTATGATCCTGCTCTCACCGAGATAACCCGATTACCCGAATATAGAGAACTCCAAGAGAGGGGACTAGATATCGTCTCTTCCAGGACCCAGCTAATGAACGGTTCAATCATTTTCGGTCGACCTGGTTATCGACCGTATGACGGATACGCAATCGGGCTCTTTCCAGACATACAGAAGATAAGAAGAATGAAACCCAAAGGAATTCCGCTAGGTGTTAGAGCAAGAAAGTATGGTTCGATGGATTTTACGATTAAAGACCTATCGGTCGATCCCGAAAATTTCTACCGTGTAGCGATGAGATGGGTGCTGGACCATATCGATCTCGATGATCCTTTTTTTCCAGTAAAAAACAAAACACGTAAGGGTTATTTTGACCAAGAATCCTGATCCGATAAGACGTTACGAATTTCTCGATTGCTCTTCATTTTTACCTGCATTATACGAAGTGCCTTTACATAAACGAGCCTTGCCCATTCAGTAGTCTTTTCATGCCTGCGAGCGATGATTGAAAAGTGTTCTGGGTCTCCCCCATTTAATCCCATTTTTCTACACACAACTTCTCGTTGGATAGGTGTCAGCTTAGATAGAGCAATCCTGACCGTCTCACTGATATCGGACTCATCAGTCAAGCTAGTGGTAGTGGCATCAGAGCTCAACCAATCGATTGGAGAGAGAATGTCTTCCGAAATAGAAGAGTCAATCGGTACACCCTTTGTCTCAACTTGGAGTATTCTTTGGATTTTATCTGCCTTTATCTCTTTCGTAGAGAACTGCGATATCCTTTCTTCAAGCTCCTCAGCTGTTCCTAGCCTTTCCTCTTCCTGAAGTATCTGTTCGTTGGCTTTACGAATCTTACTCAGATCCGTAAGAATATTTTGAGGAACCCTTACCGTTCGAGTGTCAGTATTTAAGTACACAAGTATCTCCTTTCGAATGTGCCATACTGCGAATGAGATAAACCTAAACCCTCGAGTCGGGTCAAACTGTCGAGCCGCATCACAGAGTCCAACGTTTCCCTGACAGATGAGGTCTTCTAGTGAGACCTCTGGATTGGTGTACTGTTTTGCGACTGATACCACAAATCTTAGGTTTGCTGAAATTAGCTTTTCGATGGCCGCCTGATCTCCCTGTTGAACTCTTTTTCCGATCTCAAACTCTTCGTCTGGGCTCAACATAGGAAGGCTAGATACTTCAGTAAAATACCTTGAAATGTTTTCAGTTCGATTAGTTCTTCGATCTGCTTGAATCTTTAATTGTCTCACGATTTTTAATTAAAATGTTAAATACTAAATGTTGATAGTTTGATTAAAGAACTAAAAAAAAGTTAATAGTTTAAATAAATTAAAATAAAAATATGAAATTTACTGACACTGAGCGCTTGGATTTTCTTGAAAAATGGGACACGAGCTCACATCAAAACACATGGTTTACCCTACTCACGCAACACGTAAAAAAGCAAGATTGCCCGACCTTGAGAAGCTTTTGCGACCATGCCATCGAGTTCGAAGGGATGATTGATGCCAATGGACTAGATATCATGGCATGGCACTACTTGCCGCCGCACCTACAGGAAAAGGTCACCGGTATTTGGGAAAGGGACGCTAGACCCATGACTGAGGAAGAAAAAGAGTCACTAGTAGATGAATCTGCCAAGTATTGGCAAGAATTACATCAAACTGAATCACAAGACCAAGATAAATAATAAAAATAATAGCACATCACTATGAGCCATATCATTCAGAAATTTGGAGATTGGAAAAGAATAAACGAGGACGACAAGACTCCAGGAAGAGAAAGACAAAAGGGGAAACAAGGAAACAAGATCGTCTATATCCCAGTCGACCGAAAGACACTAAAATTAAAGATAGTTAATGAGACTGACATCATCGATGCTGAGGGATACCTACGAGTAACATCAGAAGGCGTACATGCGTTCGATGAATTGTTGAGACTTATTAAGGGTCAGTTTGAGATCATAGATTATTACGGTAAAAATGGTGGAGGTCTAAACGACTTAGTCAATAACATTGTCATATACGACGTAGATGTCGATCGCGGATCGAGAAAACAGGTGATCACGTTTAGAATCGAGAGCAAGACTGACCTGACTGCGGGCGATACGAGTAAAAAGATCAATTCAAGCGTTAGATACGTCAGATCAGACCAGTTGAGAAAAGCCATAGACGGTGCACTAATTAATGTTGATAAGAAGAATCCAATCACATCAGATCAAAACTTTAAGTCTAAGTTTAAGTTACCTTTTTCAGCGGCAAACATCATCGGATCGACTGAATTGAATCTGATTCAATTTTTAGTAGATGCGTATAACACTATTAAAAAGGATACTAAAGCACAATCATCTAAGATCATGCCTAGATTAAAAGCAGAGCTTCAAGCTAAGAAACTCGGAGTGGCTTCAAAGCTATTCATTAAAGCTATGAATGCTGCGTTAATCATTAAGGATTCAGTAGGATTAAAAGATGCTACGTTTGGTGAAGACATCGAAGAAGACATAACTCAAACCCTATACGATTTTATCATGAATGCTAGAAAGGCTCTAGGCGAAGCGAATAGTTTATATTTAGGACTGGACGGCGACCAGATATTCGAAGCCGAGTCTGATCAAATAAGAGGATTTGATACTGATGCTTTCATATCAGTCGCGAATACTATCGTTCCAGAAACAGGTGATATCAAGGTTCCAGACAATGGATTTACGGTCGGCATGAAAGCAAATGCTGAGCTTGCAAAATTCCAGAAGCTTCTCTATACTAAGTTTAAGACAGTTTTAAAAGGGGTCTCTGCGTATGTAAATTTTGCCGCAAAAACTGGTGACGGTAAAGCCGGAAATCCAGTAGGAGACTATGGTAAAACAACTGCTGCTTTAATCCAATTGATAAAAGAAGGCTTAGATAAACCAGTATGGCAAGAAGCAGATGGCAGTCGAGGTGATGGAAATACGATAACTGTCAACTTCGTTAAAAGAATCCAAGATGAGATTTCACAAGGAAAAATCAAAGAATCTAGTGAACCTATGATTTATCTTGGACTTGACGGCAAGTCAGTGATTGTTAGTGAAGACTTTGGTGTACCTGCAACTGCTGCCAGGACTAGCAGCCAACCTCAACAAAAACCTCAACAAAAAAGTCAACAAAAAAGTCAAACCGGCAGTGCGAACGTTTCTAGCTCAAACTCACTTGAATTGCCAAATGATCCAAGCCCAACATGGAGATATAAAGTAATAAACCATGTTTGGAACGGAATCGATACTGCAGTCAAAACTGATACTTGGGGAACTATAATAAATCCTAAATATGTTAAGTTATTAATTCAACAGCTTACACCTAGGGTAAATGATGGATATTACATTAACGTTTCAAAAAATTCAGCTGGAAAATGGTCCCGTCAAGATAATAAGATTTATTCTTATCAAAATGGAAAATGGAGAGTCCAAGCAAATAATGAATGGTATGAGGTTACTGCAGGTGCAGCTCTAAATAATTTAATTGCAGCGTATGGCAGTAATCCAACTAATGCGGCATCGACTGGTACTTCATTAAAAGCTGAAAATAAGAGAATTATGGATTTAGTGTATGCCTACGGTGCAGGTAAATCATATGTTGATACTAAAGGGGCAGTCGGTTCTAGAATAATACAGTTTCATTTTAAACCGAGTAAGTATAGTGCAGCATGGAACGATTGGTGGAACATCACTTTTTATGAAAACGGTGACGGTCAATCGAGAAAGAGCACGTTTAGTATTTATGATAATTATAACAATAAGGTGATATTCCGTGGATATTTAGAAGATTTTTCAAACGGTAAGTTTAAAATAAGAACAACGTCTGGTTCTGTTCTCGGAACATTTAATGATACTTTAGAAAATCTTTTAAAAAGGTTGTGTTATGCTGGGGATGATATCTTTTGGTACAGGTAACAATGAAATATCGAGCTAAAACATATTGTCAATTTATCAATGAGGCATACATCGACTCATCTGGTGAGCTTCAGGATTTCGAAGCACCTGGTGAAGATGACTATGAATTTCAGCTATTGGATCACGCACAGCGTATCCAGGAATACCTAGAAGAGTCGGGTGCGGATCGAGTACGACTAATGGTTGATGGAGGAGTGATCAGATTAAAGTTCGAGTACCAGGGTTCACTCTACATAATGGAACTAGACATTGATAATGATGTCGCGACTGTGAGACTAGATCAGATCATAATCTATGAGGACTCTGTCGATTCGATATTTGACTTATTGGCCTCTACTGGTCTAGAATTTTTAATGTTTTAATGAATCTACTTGATTTTAAATATTGGATCACACTAAACGAGTCTCAAAAGGGCTACTATACTTTTGAGATACCTAAACGTGAGCTTACTGAGATCGATGATGCATACGATCAGGAGCTTAGAGAGATATTAAAGGGTCTGCCTGATGCGATGTACGATATTTCTGAGGGCAGAGGGCAATTCACACTCACTCTGCATGGAAGCCAAGACGAAATACTTTCTTCAGTTTATGGAGAATCCCAGGAGGTTGTCATCAAATTGGCACACCCAGCAAGTTCAAATAGCTATTCTGGTCCTTTTAAAAAGATCTCATATCCCGAACTCGTCAAACAGTTAAGGGGTTCAGTCTATCCGAATAAATTCACTGAGGGCGATGACTCAGCTCAAATCAGATATTCTTTACAATTAAACACTGACCTGGATATGTTATTAAACATTACTGCTCGAAAGACTGCCGTTACCTTTTCAGCACACAATCACCAGTTTATCAGACCCGAAGCTTCCGCATTCTTTGAGTTAGTATACAATTCAGATGAGTCGAAAATAGCTGCTCTTACCAAGCAACTCAATGAATACTTAAGATATTTTGCAGTAAAATCAGCGTTACCTAAATACCTGGTCTCCGAAAGCACTCCGAACCTGGAAGAGATCGAATCTAGCGTCAAAAAGAGAATGCAAGGGATCACGTCGATCGATTTCAACACGGCATCACCAGAAGAAAAGGAGAAGGGACTTCAAGAGGTGCTCTCTTTTCAGAGGGAACTCTTATCTACGTCATCAAAGAGTGATATTGAGGCTCCGATCATGACTGATGCCATGATAGAAAACTTTAGAATCCTACTAAAGGAGCTTGGCGGGGTCAAGGAGATTAAATCTGCCCTATCTACTAAATAGACCCAACAGCTTTCTTAAAAAAGAAAGGGGAATATCTGACTTGATCTTTAGACACAGCTTTTCATTATACGTCTCGCCATCTGTTGAAACGATATAGGGAGTTATGACTTTTACCTCGTGTTTAAGGTCGTACGTCACCTTTTCAAAGGAACTGGCAACCACTCCTTTAACCACACCCGACTTGCCATAGAATATGAAGCGTTCTCCCTTCACCATCGGTGTGAATTATTTTAAAAAAGGGAGTGATTACTCCCTTTTTATTTATCCAAGTAATCCGCGATAGATTCTAAACTTCGCTAGACGATCTGCCAATCCATTGGTTCCGCCGTTCACTCTTCGAGAGACCTTAGTCACGACAGAATCAGTAGCTCCCTGATCACAGATAGCCCATAGGTTATTACGATTAAAGAAGAAAGCGGCCGATGCCAATGGGTACTTGTTTGCGACTAGATCCGGTTGAGCGACACAGTCCTCTCCGATAAATTGTGAAAAGACTCCATAATTGGATCTTCCAGTCAACTGGATGTATCCTCTACCCTTGAATCGAACGCCGTCTCCGGTTTGTGTGTTACCCAAGTCTCGACGACCCTCATATGCCTGACCAGAAGCGATCTCCGTCTTGTATCTCCAGTCACCAGACTCGTGAGCGCACTGTGCAAGAAAGTGAGCGAGTCTCAAGTTATTGGTGATGCCGAACTTGGTGGCAATCTGGGCCAGTTCAGTCAAGACACCAGCCGGAACTCGGCCAGTTAATCGATCTAGAGACAGCCCTGCGACTTGTGTCACAGCATCAGTGATCTGACTGTTTACACCAAACATCTTGGCCCAAGTTGCAGGCCCAACTACACCGTCTGCCGTTAATCCGTTTTGAGTCTGCCATTCCTTGACCTTGGTTTCAGTTACTGGACCAAACGATCCGTCTTGGGTAAGTCCAAGCTTGTCTTGTAGTTTCTTTACGTCCTCTCCAGAGGACCCTTTCTTAAGTAGCATAAGTAATTAAGTTATTTTTATTTGAGATCATCAGGGGCTCTCTTCTTTTCCCGTTGAATGTGGGTAAGTATGTATCCAGATACTGCGAACTCGATACCAACCCAAATTGCAAGGTCAGATGAAGTCATTAGACTATGCTTTTCTAGAAGAAAAAATATCATTCCCCATTGAGCGATGATAAAAGCGATTCCAGATTCGATCCTTTTCTTTGAAAAGAAAGAGGGCCTAGTGCTGTAGATTTTTATTACTTCCTTGATTAAGAACTGGATATTAGTCCAACCAAAGAAGTATCTTTTTGATTTGTTGAGTGCCATCTCATTTTGGTTATTTTTATTATTTATTTGAGATTGAAAAATTAAAGAGGTCGAGAAGAGAATCGAACTCTCATGCACGATTTTTTGCAGATTGTTGATATACTTATTAGGCAATCTACCTTCGTGTAGGAGATTCAGTAATCTCAATAGAAAGATCAATCCCATTCAATAATCTTGGATTTTTTACTTGTAGACCATTTTGTTTTTATTTATGGCTCATTTAGCTGTTAATCTGATCCACAAGATGCTTTTAAATGAGCCATATTTTAGTCTAAGTGAGAAAGTTTGAACTGATATCTCTCGCCTTATGAGGGCGGCACTCTACCAACTGAGTTAAAGATCTATTAAACGTGCTCTTAAGCATTCTACTCCCAGCTCCGAGGAATCGTATATAACTTAGCCCATCTCACCGCTGTGTGGGAACTGAAGTTTACACGTTTGCAGTCAGGACAGGATTCGAACCTGCGACCTCTGAAAATCCTGATTGGTTACAGCATATCATGCTCTGGCCTCTGAGCTACCTGACTATGGTGGCGGAGATTTGCGCTCAACACATGATCACCCATGCGCGTCGTTTCTTTTGTTTCCGGTACTCCGCCGTCGTAAGTTCCTCTTATCTTACACCACCATTCGCGAGACATCCCGAATTCTCCAATGGCCTTTACTCTACTACCAGGAATCAAGTAAACGGTGTAGTCAGGACAGGATTCGAACCCGTATGATGGTTGCTTTAAGCTTTGTTTCACCGTACTTCCCATCTAAGCTAGCGTCTACCCATTCCGCCACCTGACTAACAGCTCTATTTTTTCTTCAGTTGAGCTTCTGCCTGTACCTTCGGTGAGATTCGAACTCACACTGAATAGATCCTAAGTCTATTGACTCTGCCAATTAGTCTACGAAGGCAGTTATTATAAAGTACTAATAAACTATCATAATTAAAAATTACTTTTAAAAATACTTAGTTTTTTCCTGATCCAGGTCTTCCAAGTAATCTTGGATTCCCTTTTATCGGGTTCCGGGATCGATATCTTTAGTTTCTCTAATTCAGCTAAGATCTTTCTTTCAAGAAAGATCGATCGCTCTAGGTTAAAAGTCGGTGAGTTGTAGGTCTGGTGGATCGCGATCAAGAGCTTTACCTTTTCTGACTGTGCGAGTATGGCATCACCTAGTGTCGAATAAGTTGAAGTTAATCTTTCTATTTTGGATTCGACCTCTCCCACAGCGACTATGATTTTTTTTCTTCATTAAATCGGATCAACATCTTATTCCTAAGCTCAAGTGCCCTTCTTCTTTCACCGAATGTTGACGCCATCATGTCAGTACCCAGAGCAGTGACGAATGTGTCTAGTTCCTGATCAGTCGAGTGTTCTGCTATAAAATCGTATTCGCTATCTGTGATGTTAAATAGGACTTTGATCACGTTGTCAAACATGTCATGTAGGTCTCCGCCGTGCACGAGACTGGCCTCTACTTCGGGTCTAAGTATTTTCATATTTTATCCTTATTTCTCGGTTTGGTTCATCTGAGTGTTCAGCTAAGTCTCTCTTTAATGTGGCTATTATCCAATTTGCTGCCCATTCTCCATCGCACTCACATAGCTTAACGAATGCACACTCTTCTCCACGACAGAGTTCCAGCTTTTTACTATGTGTTCATCGTGCTCCTCGACTGAAGAAAAACCTCGATGCTTGGCCATGTTTATGTGGCCAAGATGAAGGTCTGCTATGAATCGAACGGTGCTCATGGTCTAACTAATAATATCTTTTTTTCTGGTCGAACCGTCCTCTCTATCGAAAAACTAGGAGAGGCATATGTCGAGATTATCTTTTGTGTTGTTTCTGGTCCGGGAATCCCATTTATCTCCCTGTTATGTAAGGATCCGCCGTCAAAGATTACACCGAATCTGTCTTCGGTCTGGGTCAAGGGAGAGTCGTATTTAAAGACGATGGAATCTACGAGCCCTCCTGCGAGTACAAGACCAAAGCCCTTAAAGTTCCATTCCTTCTCCACGATAAACCCATAGATTTCCTTGCCAAGAGCTCCGCCAAAAAAGATCTTATTGGGAAGCTTTTCGTGCTCGATTGCCAAGTCATGAACGTGTTCTGAGATCAGGGCAAAAAGCTCTTGCGCAAAGTTGGCATCCTTTTCAATGGGTACCTTGAACTTCATCTTCTACGTGTTGATTGACCATTTCTTCTGAGATCTTACGCAAGATAGAATTGACTCGACCAGCATTACTGCCGTCCACCCACATGCGACCTTCATCGGTGCAGATGAATGAACGTTGAGCGTCGTCCATACAGTTTAACTTGTATTTTGACTGAGTTGTGCTCAATACTCCAAAGTGAAACACGAATGTTTCCTTTTCATAGTAATTTGGACTCGCTTCCGCAAACTTACAAAGCACATCATATACTTTTTCAGCGGTTCTTGTAGGCATCTTTTGCATGCTATCTCTTCATTAAGATTCCCATGATTTGTGACTCCTGTATGCTGCATACTGAAAACTCTGCAATAGAGTCTTTGAATCGTTCCTTACAGATCTCTTCAGCATCAGTGATGGATTCCGCATCCACTACATATAACTCTTTAATCTTTCTGATTCGACCCGTGTTGTCGTCAACGGTCTCAAATTTTACTTTTGCTAAATAATACATAATTTATTGTTTATTGGTTATTGAATCGATTACTTTTTGTAGATCATTAAAATCTTCCATGTATTTTGAACTGCCTCGATTTAGGAGTAAGTCCTTTGCCTCAATAAGAAGAGAAAGGACTTGTGAGACGGTATCGGGTCTTTTAGAATCAAAGAATCTATCAAGATATTCAACTGACTCTGGTGAACCTATTAGTGCATCACATGAGCTAAACTGTTCTAAGTATTGATCTCCCAATTGAGCGTGAGTTTTCACTAATTCCTCTAATTCTGGTATTCTTTTCTTATTGAACGACATAGTACTATATACTACGCGTTTTTCCATGGTTCCCCTTAAATACTGGAAATCTTAAAGAATGATTGCCGTGTTGATCGGTCGTATGTTCAAAATACTGCACGGTAATTGTGGCTCCCATTATCTCACCAATGTTTCGATAATAGTGTCGACGCTGGTCTAGGGTAAACCCGCTACCTACCTGTACTTGAGATCCTTCGTGATCGATGGTTACCGCGCTTAACATCTCCTCCTCTACTTCCCTACCGTCTATGATGATTCGCTGAGGTCCCATGATGAGTCCTGTGACCACGTATTCAGCATCAAAAAATTCTTTGATCTTTAGCATGTCTTTGGACCTACCTGACTTGTATGGAGCATCCTTTCTTGCAATGAGTCCCTCCCAGTTAGAATCTTTAGATTGACCCTTTAACTCTTCTAGAGAATCTTCATCTGTGATTCTTATTTGAGGTAGCATCTCAAGTATTTCAGAAGACTTGAGATCGCCTAGCCATTGTTCTCTACCTTCAATTCTAGTAGAAAAAAGAGGAGAGTCATATTCTCCTGAAAACTCTTCAGGTTGAAGAATGTCAAATATCAGGTATTTTGGATTCTCTATCGTATGGTCCTTGCGTTGTATCTGTTTCAGGACTCCCTGGAAGTCATCTGAGCCATCTTCATTCATGAGACATAGTTCACCGTCTAGAATAACGTCAGTGATCCCTAAACGTCTTATTTCCTCTGCTACTTTTCCAAGAGTGTGAAATTCCTTACCGTTCCTAGAAAAGAACTTGATCCATTCATCATGTACGACACAGATGCATCGAACACCGTCGAGTTTCCTAGATACATACCAGGTACCATCAAACAGGTCTACTCCCTTTACTTTAGCTGCGTCATGAGCTAGGGCAACCTCAAACGTTGGAATAAAGTTTGGATTTACTCTATTGATTAGAGTAACGGTTGCCCTGGTCTCCAAGTTTCTATCGATTATCTGATAAATCAGGTCAGACCAGGCTTCATAATCTTTAATGAATCTATTCATGGCTCCTATTGCAGCATGACCAGTCATGTGACGAGCATTGAAATCGTCTAACATTTGAAATAGATCACAATACACCTCGTTAGGAGCAATCAAATCTGATCTCTTTTTAAGATTGGCTGAAGTCACACCAAAATTAAAATATGGATTATACGTATAGAGAAGTACCCTTTTAATGAATGGATGATATTGATATTTAGTGAGAACGTCCACTTTATGGTTAGTGGAATTTGAAGAGTTCATCTCATTAACAAACTCGCGAAGTTCACGAAAGTCTTGGGTGTTTTGCATAATTTTTCCTTTTAGCTAAGATACTAAATTAAAAGGAAAGCTTACAATCTTGGGTCAGGTTTTTTTCACACCATCCTCCAGGAAGCTCTACTGCGAATCTTGCAGGTTTTTTAGAGTGATATTGAGGAAGATCCCTTTCATCAACGTCGTGACCTGGATCCATCGTGTGATGGTCGATATAGTCCATGTTGCTGTCAAAAAAGATGATGTCAAGAGAAAAGGGTACCTCCTTCATCCAAAAAGAGAGCGGCTGATCGTCATCGTAAACAAAGAGCATTCCAGTATTTTCAGAAGGTTCTGACTCTGCACCGCTAAAACCCTTAGCTTGGCTATTCTCGGTCGCAGCAACCTTTAACATCAATGGAATTCCTGAGACCTGTGCCTCGATTTCCTTACCGTCAATCGCTTTTTTTTTACAATATTCCTCAAAAAGCGGAACGGTTTTTACTCTTATGAACTGACACATTTAAGAACTACTTTGTTTTATTTTTTTCAAGCTTTGTGACTCGAGTGGTAAGATCATCAAGTAAAGCTTTTACGCTATCGATTTTATCACTAGCTTTATCTAAGTCTTCATCCGTGATCTCATCATCAGGCAAGTCTCCATTAGAGTCTTCATCAGCTGTCTTTCCATAGGCTCCCGCAGTATAATCCATGGGCTCGGCACTAGTTCCCTCTAGACTAGAATTATGCGGATTTTCTGCATCCATTCCAGCTTCGCCCCAATTCTTATCGCTCCAATCTAAGTCAGAGTTCTCGTAAGTTCTCCTCGAACTAATAAAATCTAAGAAGCTCTTCATTGGCTTGTATTTTTATTATTTATCTAAAACAAAAAGAGCGAATGTTTCCATTCGCTCGTTATTAAAATAGATTTTCTAATTAGATATTTGCCTCTTTCGCAGCAGGTGCAGCTTCACCTTCACCCTCTTCTCCTTCAGCTCCTTCCTCACCTTCTTCTCCCTCTTCACCTTCTTCTTCTGGTTCAAGTTTTTTAACTCTTTCAGTAAGGTCATCGATCATAGCTTTAAGGTCTTCTAGAGTCAATTCCTCTTCTCCTTCAGCTCCTTCTTCGCCTTCTCCTTCTGCTGGCTCTTCTTCCTCTTCAGGATTAGCTCCATAGTATCCCATTTTCTTTTCTTCTTCAGGATTAGTTCCATATCCTTCCATTCCGTCGCTTTCGTTCATTCTGCGAGTTTTCATAAACCCTGCAAAGTTTTTTACTTTCATCTTTAATAAACTTTTTTATTATTTATCTAAGCGAGTTTTTATTTTTCCTCAGATTGTAATTTTTCGATAAGTTCGTCAAGTTCTTTAATTTGTTCCATTGCTGGACGAAGTAACATAGATACTGCAAATAGTCTGTGTGCAGACTCTTCACCTTTGCCAGTAACACGATTTAAGAAAAAGTTAATTGATTCAAGAGTAGTAGAAGGCAGATGAATAGTTGTTCTTTCATTAGACGAAGAATCACGATCCTTAATCTCATTAGAGATAGAGAGAAGAGCCATCAACATTAAATAAGCTTCGTTTGGGCCCTTCCATTCGATCTTGTTATTTAACAGGTTCTTAACGTATTTTAGGTCAGCCGGTGAGATGTTGATGGGAAAATGACCCATTCTAGTCTCAATGGCTTTTTCAAGTTCGCTTAGTTCGACAGTTGGCTCTTGGCCAGCCTCTTGGATAGTTTCAGATTGAGTATCCTCAACTAATACTTCTTGATCTTCGATTTTTGTTTGGTCTTCTGACATAATGTTTAATTTTTAGAATATTAAACTCAATGTCTTATCAAAAGTTTTAAGAGAATTGATAATTATGCTAATCCTGCTTCCTTATCAATAAGGCTGTTTACTTTGGCTGAGCCCTTTGCCCATGCTCCAGAAAGCCTAGCTGCTCTGGTTTCCTTGGCTATCTCTATCAATTGGCGGTCAGATTTACCAGTTTTTACACCTTTTTCAAGTTCTTTTGCAAAATCTCTAAAAAATGCTGGACCATTCCAACAAGCATAGGACATGTGTAAGAGCAAGCCGTTGTTATTTTCGATCTTTTTCTTTGTTTCTGGGTCTTTTACGAAGGCTGCCATGTTTGCTTTATACTGTTTTAACATAATCTTCGCAGCCAAGTCTTTAAGTTTATCTTCTAACTCTCCGCCACGATATCCCCATTTCCATTTTTTACAAAACCCAGCATTGCCTAATTCCTTTTTTTGATCGTCAATTAGCTTAAAGAATTCTTCACCTTCCGGTTTTATCTTTTCAATAGCGCCGGCCTTTCGGTCAAGACCAAACATAGTTTCGCCAGAATTTTTAAACATTGCTGAATATGGATGATCCTTACATTCCCAATGATTCCAATAACCTCCTTCAAAATTGTCAATTACTTTTTTGGTGATTGTCATCCAACGCTCATCTATACTACCAGTAGCCGGTGTTGAAGAACTAATCGGATCACCTAAACTATCAACTTTAAACTTTTTCTTGAACCATTCTAGTTTTTCAGGGTCGTCCTTTATTAATTTATCAATAAAATCGCCAGTTAAAGTAACTTTTGGCGCATTTTTAGCGAACCATGCAACCACTTCTGAGTTACTTGCCATCTTTTCACCAAATGTTCCCTTTTTTCCAGTTGGAGTACCCTTTCCGCCGACTACTCTTTTTACTCCGACGTGTATGTGATCAAAGTGATTTTTTACTCGCCATCCAACTTGATATCGATAGCCATTGATTGTCACGTTAAACCATGAACCTCCCTTGTATTCCGGATGTCCGAATTTTTCCATGATGTATGCAAGTAGAGCGTCTCCCTCAGCACCAGCTGCTGCAATGTCAACTGCGTATGCATCCTGATTGCCCTCATAATGGTCTGAGGTATTACCAGAATCAGTCTTTTGTCTAGACCTCTTTTGAGAAGTAACGAGTGATCCCTTTTTTCCATTGGATGCAGCCCAATCGTCTGCTACTCTGGCAAACCATAGTGCTCTCGGCATCGATCCACCCCAATTTCCTCCAGATCCTCCTGCGACTACTTTGGCGGCATCAACTGATCCTGATGCATAACCAAATGTCTTGTCTGGATAGTTCGCACTGGGATCGAATGCCGCAGTCTCATTTAAAGTGTTCCAAGTATTAAAGTTTAAAAGTCTCACGAAAATATCGGATGTTTTAGTTATTTATTTAAGGTAAGGTGTCGATCTAGAATGATTAACTGATTTCGAGTACAAATCGGATATGCTTCCTCTGGACTAACGAACTTTCCCCAATCAATTTCCTCTAATTGTAACTGATCTTTAGGTACTCTATCTGATGCTAATCCTATTTCACTAAGGTCAGATACATTACAAATAAAGTAGGTTAGCGATCCGCTAGGTTCGCCCCGCTCATTATAAAAATCTACTTTATGTGATTCTGGATCGAGCTGGCTCGGATCCAAGATGATTCCAGTCTCTTCCTTTAACTCGCGAAGAGCTCCAGTGACCGGGTCTTCTCCCAATTCAAGGTGGCCCTTAGGTATTCCACAAGTCGCTTTTCTCCATGAAGAATTAGTCGGATGGATAAAAAGTATCCTATTTTCCCAGATAATTGCTACTCCTGCCGTTCGATTGTCTTCCAGTTGCCTGCTCATGCCCAATCTTTCATTTAAAAAATCGTTAAATCTTAGCATTGTTGTTTTTAGATTTATATTGTGCTCTCTGTTTTAGTTTTCTTTGCTTAACGCTGGGTTTTTCAAACTCTTTTCTCTTCCTAAGCTCGTCTAATTGCCCGGTCGAATCTACGCGCTGTCTGTATTTCTTAAGAATCCACTCTATCTTTTTTCCCTTGCACTCAATGATAATCATTAACTTAAATATTTTTCAAAATCTATCGTGCCAGTCGGCTTAAACAACAACGAGTCATAATACTTTTTAACATAGTATGGCTTTATGTGATCTTCAAAAATCTTTTTTCTAAACCAATAAGGTAACTCAGTCTCATAGTATTTTCGATACGCTGCCTCATACAACCTTACGCTCTGTACTGGAGTAAGATCAACATTTCTAGTTATTGAATCTAGATAGAGTCCGCCCTTTGATTCAAGTAGAGAGACCACATAAAAATCAGGAGAATATTTAGAATAGATCTTTTTACAGATGGATTCTGCCTCACCCAGATGCTTCCATCGAGTAAGATCAACATCGAATGATGTGTTAATTATCTTTTTGTGAGCGTGTATGGGTTTTCCGTCCACTACAAGCACCTCAAACTTAGACGTAGGTACCAACTTTTCCTTAAAGTGGTCAAATTGTCTCTCAGATTTTTTAAATCTTCCGTACGTATTGAAGTCCTCTTCTTCCTCACCCGAAACTCCGGTGATTGGAAAGTTCATCTTTTTTATTAAGGATCTGTCGCGTACCGTCTTTGGTATAAACTCCTCTTCTTGAAACGCTGATGCTATCTCTTTTTTTGAAGGAATCTTTCCCTGGTTATATACTACACTACAGAAGTTTTCGTTCATGCTTGAAAACCTAAAGTTTCCCCAAATTATCACAGGTACTGATTTTGGAGCAGTTATTGCATCATCAAAGGTTGAAAAATTCTCAAATAAGGGATGATCTTGGCCTGAGGATGCCAGGGCTATTTTTTTTTCAAAGTTAATTGGATCCTTTGAATAGTAATCAGCATAACTCTTAAAGTTCTTTAATTTCATCGGTTAAAGTCTGAGAAATTCATTATCTTTTTTATAATAGCCTTATTGCTCTCAGTAAGAGTATCTGAAATAGTATGGTCTACCTTATCTCCCTTGCCTCCACGCTTAACGTTTCCTTTTGCAATTTCATCGAAAAACTGATTAAATTCTTCAGTCGCTCCCTCTTTATCGTATTTCTTAGTAACCACATGCATGATCGTCGGCTGTCCATAAAGTTTTGCATAGTGGTTTTGATACTCAGTGACCTTGTCTACTACTTCCTGATCTTGTGAATCTAAGTCTAGTGCAGGTAGGTAGACTGCTCCCTTTTCCTCCATTTCATCCTTTATTCGATTATCGATCCAGTGATTAAATGCTCCATTACCATGTCCTTCAACTTCTCTTTTAGACCACCTATTATTTGCACCGTCTACCCAATCTGACTTAAATATTATCTTATAGATTTGTTTACCGATAAAAAACCAGAGATCTTTTGAAAAGCGTTTACTTCCTTTCCAAAAAGCGGTGGTTTCAAAAAATGCATATGCTCTTTTTATCATCGAATCCCGAACTGCGTCTTTTTCAAGAGTCTTGGTGACTTTTGCTACGTCATCTCCGTTTTTATATAGTATATTAGCCGCTGCTTCTGAGCCGGCTTTTTTCGAAGTCAAGCTATTAAGTTCTTTTTGTGTTAACTTTTCTATCTGACTCACTGGATATTTACCGATTTCTTTACCCTCTTTGCTTAATACTTTTATCCAAGGACCATCAAACGCAAAGTCTCCTCCAGCTTTGACTGCTGCATTGATTGTAAGAGCTGCTTCTTTCTTAGCCGCAGTTGTAATCAACTTAAAGTTAGCGCTGCCCAATGCCATCTTTTCGCCAAACTTTGTAAGAACTTTACCAACACCTTCAAATATTGGCTTTAACAATGCTCCTAATCCTGGAATATATCCAGAAACTTTACCAAATGCTTGCACAAATTTTCCAAAAATAGATGTAGCCTTTCCGATCGCTCCGCCGATATTCCCAAAGATCTGTGTAAGAATCTTCATGACTCCTCCGCTCTCCTTAGCTGACATTTTTGCCATCATTTCTGCAGCCTGCTTGGTCTCTCCTTTGACACAGGCCATTGCGACTCTTTCAGCCGGCTTTGCAGCAAATTTAACTAATTTAAGAGCATCTCCGAAACCTATTACTACTGCTGCGATCACCGATATCGCGCATAACATCCATTCTCCACGATAAGCGTATATCGCAGCATTGATCAAGTCAGCTACGACTCCGACTCCAGGAAAAAAGAAATCTCCAAAAAGTCCAACGATATCAATTATAAAATGAAGTATTCCAATTGGAGAACCGCCCTCGCTCACAGCATTCCATAAACTTTTAAGAATTGACCAGAAGCCACTGCCCTCTCTAGGCTGAAGAGGCCCGCCGGCTAAAGCTGCATCGATTCCTCCAGCAGACACGATAGGGTTGCCCAGCGCCAATGCATCTTCGTTTAGCATAGATACCAAGTATTCTTTGAAACTTTCGATAGATTCAGTTATCTTTGAGTCATTCGGAAATACTTTTCGTGCTGCTTCCAATACGTAGTTTGTTCCGCTTGACATCGACTTATAATAATCAGTAATTCCATGTGTTCCTCGTCTTAAAATCATGTCAAGATGAAGATCAAATTTTAGATTATCCGGAATATTGGATTCGATGACACCTAGGGCGTGTGCCTCATTTACTATGTTATCAAAAGTAAGAATGTTTGAAAGTCTAGGACTAAGCGATTCAATCACTGAATTTAACGTTCCGAATTGTTGAATCTGACTCTCAGTTAGAGTTATGCTTGACATAAAAATCTTTCTTATTATTTATCTTATCGAATTACTTTTTTAGTCGATCCGTCCACATAGACGATAAAGACTATTCCTTTTTCGTATTCGCCGACTTCCTGGCCAAGTAGATTAACCCACTTAACTATCTTTTTTGTCTCTCGTCGATTATCAATACTGATCGGTCCGTACGCTATGCATCTACCGTCTATGTCGTATTGAATTAATCGATAGTAATGTAAAGTAAATTGATTTATATTATCTAAATAGTAATAATTTATTTTAGTAGTTGAATTACCGGCAGCCGGTTTACTTGTTATTTCTTTCCACGTTTCCCCGTCGATTGATTTTTCAATTATAAAATGAGATGAATTTTGTTCAGATGCTGTTGCCCATTTTAAGCTATTGAATGAAGAATATTGCACACCTTCAAAATAAAGAAGCTCCACCGGTAAAGCTGCTGATATTCTGATTGTATATTCTTCTATCTCACCCCAACGATAAGCAGTAGTTGAGTAAGCATCAGTGGATGGAGTAGAACCCCAAACGGATAAAACTCTCATCAAAACATCTCCTGTTATAGCGTCTATCGGTACCGTGATAGATTGTGTGGTGCTGTTTGCTGGTGAAGCTTTCATACAACTAGTATTGATTGCACTGAGAATAGAGCATAGATCTAAATATACAGATCAATACAATTAGACTAATAGATCTTAAGATTGCCAACTTTCATGTAATTATTTTTACTCAAATAGAGCTTAAGTACATGATTATTTATAAAGGTTTACCTGGTTATCTTTCAGAGGAATTTAACTGGTCTAGATAGCTGTTCACAAAGTGTTTATACGCTTGAGCTAAACCTTCCTCATCACACTCATTTAAGTATGAATAAATTTCATAAAGATCGTCAATTGTCTCAAAGGAAAAGGCTGGGCACAAGAATTCAAACTTATAAGATATTGGAATCATACCAAAGATCATGGCTTCATATATTCTTGCTGGAATAAACTTTCTCTCATTGTATTTTTCTTTAGTGACATTTATCATGACTCTAGAATATTCTAGAGTGTCCCAGATCATGGCTCTGCGGTTTCTGTCAAGATGAGTCACGTTATTCTTTTTTGAGAAAGATTCATAATCTTTTCTCTTACAAATTAGGTAGAAAAGTCCAAGCTGCTCGTTTTTTTCATAGTACTTGCTAATCCAATTAAGAACGTCCATCAATATGCTGCTCTTAGCATTTCCGCTCTTGTATTTTGAAGTATCGATATTTCCATAAAAGACACTACTTACGCCTGACTTAAAATTAGATAAATTTAGGTTCACACAATCTACTAGAAAACAGTTCGATATTCCAGGAAAATCGATAGATGGAATCAAGATGGTGACTAATCCTCTAGTACTTTCAACAAATTTATCTGAAAGAGAAAGATCAGTGTCAAGTATGATGATCTCTTTTTCTGAGTATCCTGACTCAATCGCACACTCTATGATTCTTTCAAAGTCTCGAGCATCCTTCCATTTTTTAGCAAGAGTGGAGAGATTTCTAAATCTAGCTTTTAAATAAAGTTTAGAATAGGTTCGGCTTGCAATTAAGTCTAGTAGGTTTTCGATATCATGAATCGGCCTATCGAATAATTCCTTTCGATACCTGCCAAAGAGTTCACCGAGTTCAGTATTTGGAAAGGCGTGAAGATTTGCAGACTTAGTCACTTCCTCTGGATAATATGAATAAAAATCGAATTTTTCTTCGCCAAAGGATTCTCTAAGTGAATCGACTAATCCTATCTGGTAAAGGGAGTGCCCGGGTGAATCAATATCATGTAGGTCAAGAAGACCGAAATATGCGTATAAACTTTTCTTCATGTCTTATTTTACTGGATTTTCAGCTTGGGTTCTGGCCCAAGCTAAGTATTTGCCTAATACGCCGTCAGTCGGCTCAACAGATAGGTCACCCTTCATGAAGATATCCCAGGAATCCTGGGCATACTTGCCGATTCCATATAGTTCTTTAGGTTCTTGCCACGCTAGTGTGAGCCAGTCACTTGAGAATCGCTTGATAGTAGCCGTACGACGATTCCGGAATCCCAATGGAGCAAGGAGCTCTGCCATTTCACTAGAGTCGGCTTGGTCGGCTTCGACTGGGCCAGGATATCGGCTAAAAAATTCTTCTCTGACTCGATCTACTTGTTTTCTAGAAGTACAATTTAGCATGATACAACAAACGAGCACCCTCCATGGATGCTCGTTGTATATTTCTTGAAGAAGTAGGTATGGACTCTCTTTCTTAATCATTCTTAAGAGCGACTACGTGAGTGATAAAGTTTTTACCGTACTCAACTGCCTCGATCTTACGAACCACGTCAAAATTGTTTTCAAGAATCGAAACTATCTCTTGGAACTTTTGAACACGGTTTGCCTTAAGAGGTTTATACATAAAATGATATTCTATGATAAGTACCCTGATCTTAGACCAATCAGTGACTGCTTTTAATAGTTCATATTCAGCCCCTTCGACATCCATCTTGATCGCAGTAGCTCCATGAGTAGAGATAGCTTCATTGATGTTGATCGCAGGCACGTGCAAAATATCTCGACCTCGAATAGGAAGAATTGAGTGCTTTCCCGAATCATTTGAGATGAAGAAATCAATAGTCGATTCTTCTCCAGGAACTATTGCTTTTTGGATTACTTTACACTCTGACTCTACGCCATTTATCTTGATGTTCTCTAGGGCAAATGATGCATTGTGAGGTAGAGCTTCGTATGCAATAACTTCCTTGATCTTTGGAAACTGGCGAGCCATGCGTATTGCAAAAAGGCCAATGTGTCCGCCGATGTCTAACCAAGTATCCTCCTGATTAAATACTGCATTTACATCCATTTCTAGACCGTATGCAGCCGAGGTTAGAGGTTTAATGTATTCACCGCTCTTTGGGCTCTTTGATACATTAGTACCGACATTATACTTGATCTCATTCAATCCTTTACGAATATAGAACTGAAAGTCTCCATATTTTGTTTTCCAATCGATCAGTTCAAGTTGATCAAACTTCTTAGCTGTGTTAAAATCTATTCGAGTATCCATTTAAAAGTATTTATTGATTATTTTACTCTGGATACTTCTTTAGTTTTGATAGATTTTACTCTTTGTACTTTAAGAACTCCATTAGTCACCACGGTTGAGACTTGAACATTGTTCTTTTTAGAAAAATAATTGATTGATGCTCTAAAATTTAAAATGTCTCTTTTAGTAGAGAGACCTGAGACTTCAAAAAAGTTTCCTACTTTCATTTTAGATAGACGTTGATCTAGGATAGACGCACGTTCTGTTACTAGTTTGGCTTTTTGAATCGGCCCGATTACAACTGGGTTTTTCATAATAAAATAATTTTTGATTATTATACTAAGAAAAACTTAAAAATAAAAATTTATCGTTTATTTTTAGATTGAGTCTTTTTCTTGATCGGACTCGCCTTTTCGATTTGGTCCTCACTGACTCTTTCATTCTTGCCTTGAATTAAGACCAAGTAGTGCTTTTTATCGATTGCTGTTACTTTACCGATTCGATCCTTTACTTTTACTTGTTCTCCTATTCTAAATTTTGATCTTTTTTCTATGAATGGATCAAGCGACTCCTTTAGAGAGTCGCTTAGATATTGTGAATAAGAAAGTATTCTTTTCAAGAAAGATCTTTAGTTTTTTCTGAGTTCATTGAATAAGCATCACAAGTTGCTTTCTTAGAACCTGCACAAGACGACAGAACTAAACTTGCTATTAAAATTATTATGATTAATCTCATTTTAAGTCTCTTTTAAATAGGTCAAGTCCAACGTAATCACTCTTAAGAGAAACGATAGATGCTTCGATTGATTCTCGGATTCCAGTAAGTTTCTTGACTGCTTCTGAATCAACATCAGGATTAGAGATAGCCTTTTGAAGTTTTTCCATTGTCTCTTCCAACTTAGTGATATCTATTGAGATTGCATTTTTTCGGTCCTCAATCTTTTTAAAAGATTCGATCTTTTCATCGATCTTAGTCTTAAAGATTGGACTGATATCGTAATTGAATTTAGCTGCACAGAACTCATATAGTTCGTACTCATCCACTTTTTTCCATTCTCTTTCAGCAGCATTTAATTTTTCACAAACATAAAACTCATCATTTAACTTAAGAATAAATGCTTCGCTTAGTGTTCGGTCATTAGTTAATTCTTTTATGAAATCAAAGTTAAATAAGTTACTCGAGTTTTCGAATAGAGTCAAGACCTTGTTTTTAACTTCGCCGCTTTCTAGAGAAAGGGCTTCCATTAAATTGATATCGTCTAGGTTAGAAACTTTAGATTCATTTAAGTAAAGATCTAATTCTTTTTCCTCATTTGTCTTAAAGCTAATATTAAAGTTTCTGATGGCTGAAGAATCTACGCTCGTTCCGTCTAAATTCTTTTTAAATCCTAGAGTAGCAAATGACTCAGCAACCTTATAGAATTTTGGAAACTTTTCCTTAATATAATTAGGATCAACTTCTGCGATCTTGAATTTTCCATCGATATGCACCTTCGTCTCTTTGCCAGTCAATCCTCTAGATTCACGGATTGAAACGAATCGATTGTCCATATAAAGAATCATTCCGTCTTTAGCTTTAGTCGCTGGTGTGATCAGGTTAGTCACGTTAGTGAATGAATCCCCTTCACCTAACGTAAAATATCCTAATGTTTGAGATTCAAGTAATCGTAAGTCATTTACTAATTGATTAACGATCGGAACAGCCGTTCCATATTTGATCTTAAGTATATCAGACGTATACGATTCTGCAAGTAACATGTTCTTAAGATCTTGGCTCACTGCTGAATATTGCGGATTCGGCATTGAATCCATTGTGTAAATAGCGTTTAAGAATAATAATTCAGATCGGTTCTCATTAATGTACTTTTCAACTTTCGCGATCTGTGTCTTAATAGTTGAATCGTATTTATGCTTTGAGAATGCTTGAATAAAACCTTCACATAGTGCAAAATCAGGAGTACCGTTATTCAAGTAAGATTCAAATAATTCTACCTGATTGATCACGATAGGGTTTGTACCAGACTTAGATTCACGAATAGCTTTTAATTTCTCAGAAAGCTTTGCCTTTTTCGCAACGCCTGCTATTTGTGATTCGGGAGTAGTTTCAACCTTTTTAAACTGCTCTAGAATAGTAGTTAATTTTTTGCTCTTAACCTTAGCATTGATTGAAGTTAATCCGCTCTTTATGTTATTATAAATTACTGGAGTCGGTTCACCCAATGAGATCGATTTATCAATCGATTCAGTTAACATTTTTACTAATGGGTCTGATTTAAGAGTAGAGTTAGTCTTAAGTTCAGCTAATATTTTGTCGACGAAGCCTTTCATTTCGTGAATTATTATTTTTTTTTATTTATCTCAATAAAACGTTAATTATTTGATGTACGTTTAGATTTGATTTTAGATTTAGATCCATTCGTTTGTATTGACTTTGATTTAGCGACACCGAATCGGTTTACAATCGGAGCTTCTCCCTTACTCTTTATGGTAGAAGTAGCTTCCACCTTATTTGCAAGATCAAACTTAGTTATGGTCGATAACCTGTCTTTGATTCCAGTAAGTATCTTATTCAGGTCTTTCTTGGCAGCTGCATCTTTTTTGGCTTGAGTGATTGCAGCATCAACATCTGCTTGCTCACTAGGCTTTCTCCACTCTCCAGTATACATTAAGGTCTCGCGACCGTCTTGGGAAACTGAAACTAGATACACTGTTTTATTTTTTGAATTAGATATGGACTCGCTGTCCTTTTTAGCAACGTTAAAGGTGATCTGGCCAGTAGATAAATTTTCCTGGCTTGAATCATTTACGTTATCTATTGCGACCTTACCTGAAGAAGTCTCAAAAACAAGTCGATATTTTGCTGCATTGACGTTTAGGTCCAATGGAACTAGTGGATTTTCAGCATTTGCGAGAGTCGCCTCAGTAAATACTTTTAACTTAAGCACGTTATCAAATGGAGAGAGAACAAATCTTAGTTTTCCAGGACTAAACACTACTTCTTCAGAAGAATCAGTAGATTTAATCATTGAATTTACATTAGATATTGATATGTTATTATTGTTAAAGAAGATGGGAACATACTCAGTACGAACCACTTCTGTCACTTGCGATGGCATCATCGGCGTGATCACTGCCTGCTGATTTAGTGGAGTCGGTTCAATAAAGAGTGAAGTCGCTTCAAAGTTATTTTTAACAATTTTATTGTATACTCTCTGCGACTGTGGTTTATTAAGTAGAGGTAAGTTGATTAGGCTTTTTCCGTATTTTTTTGGAGAGATGAGACTAAATGACGCTTCTCTAATTATCTGTTCGCCGTTTCTTCTATTAGTCAATCGGGCAAGGTAATCAACTGACATGCTAATGGCTTCATGGGCATACTTAAGCACTGGTCGAAACACGTTAGGTTCATCGTATGAATCGTCTTGAAAAAATACTAACCTTGCAGTATTAATGAATGCCGTTCCTACTTGTTCAAAGACGCTTAACTGATGAACTATTATCCAATCATCAGCTGGGTTTCTGTTATTTAAGATGGCTATCAATTCTCCAGGAAAGAATGAATTGAACGTAAGATAGAATTCAAGATAGTCTCCGACTGCTGCTTCATTAACGTACGCTCCTACATTATTAAATTCATTAGTCTGAGAAACGGTTGCAGTATACGCTTCTGATACTTCATATGAATCATACGTCATTGAAGTATTTGTGAGTATCTGTTTTTTGGTTCCACATTCCAACAAGGACAGAGTTATGGGATTGTTATACACTAAGCCAGACGGCCCGGTCGGACTTGGTGTGATTGCCGCTGCAAACGTTAGTGCAGGCACAGGTGCAGTCACAAAGTCCTCATTGATATTCTTTATTGACGGTATATAAATGTCTATGTATCGATCATAAATAGCGTTTGAAAGAAATAGAGGCTTTGGATTAAATATTATGAGCTGAGAAATGGTTTCGGGAGAAACCAAGACATTCGCAAAAATATTGACAGTGCCGTTGTTTTCAGGATTGTTTACTGAGAGAATTAAGGCTTTAAAATTATCAAAATCAAAACCTGACACAAAGTGAAATCGTAGTCTATCCATCACAACATTATATCCAGATAGAGTAGTAGAGGTCAATTGAGTATTGTAGTTTAGGTAATTCGGTATCTTTTCACTATCTAAGTGGACATACGTATTGTTTTCAATAGGAACAACTGTTAAGTCTTGAATGTTTTTTAACGTGTTATATGAAGAATCTGTATTAAATATCTGATGAGCTCCAGTAATAGCATTTTCAACAAAGACGAAATCTTCATTATAGAAATTTAGGGAACCGATCTGTTCGAACTGATATTCTACTATGCAGTATGAAGAGAGATTTATGAATCTATTTTGTGCCATCTTTATCTTTTTCTTTTAAAGCTTTTGATTCGATATATGTAACACACTCCGACTTGATTTAGGGTGCTTGCGCCCAATACGATGTTATGCTGATCAAATAAATTAATTCCAAAATTTACGCCCAGTCCCTGACGACTGTCGTTTAGTGAGTACAAGTATGATCCACCGATCAGCCATTGTATCTTTTTAGATTTTACAGGCACATATTCTTCTGGCGGAATGCTCACGATCGATAGTGAATCCACCCTTAACCATTCTGGGCCAATGATTCGACTCTTCCATAAACCTCTAGACTCTTCAGTAAGAACCACTTTTATTGGAAGCTTGCCAAAAGAAAAGGTTCCGCGGTACGCAGCAGTATTCTTATTTACCCATCCGTCCCAAAAAACAAAGGGCTCCTTTTCGTCTGGATATTTTAGGGAAAGATTCAGCTTATTCGTGTCCAAAGGATCCTCTTTTGCAAATCCCTGTACGACTTTTTCATCTAGCGATATTATTGAACTAGTTATGCTTAATAATTTTTCATCCTGCTCTTTAATTTCTCTATAAAGTTCTCTGTTATTTTCTTTTAGGTCTTTTAATAGGTCCCTTTGACTAGAATAATAATCGACTAATTTTGCGTATCTACCATCGGCTTCTTTTGTAAGCTTGTCCGACGCAATGATTGATTTTTTAAGCTGATCAATCTCGCGATCATATCCTTTTTGAAGCTCGCAATTCTTCATAAGAAGCACAACGATCGCACAGGACATAATGGTACCAATAAATCGATATATTGTTTCCTTATTCATATTGCTTAATTATTTCAAGAATGTCACTAGGGGTCAACTTTGAACCTAGCTCTTCTTCTAGTTTATTTATTACGTTTTTCTCCTGTTCTCTAGTCGTGTGTAATATCTCACTCACAGTCTTTCTTTCCTCTTCAAGTCGAGCAGCTTCCTGTTCTATTCTCTTAAACTGGGAGTTTATGGCAGAGTACGTCTGGTATAAACTATGTAATTGTCCCTTTAAAATTTTTTCCATCTTATGATTCTTTTAGTGTTACTTCGATTCCGCTCATTAGGATCCTTTCTACTCTATTTATCGATTGTGCCAGCTGATTTAGATCGACGATAACTGGTTGATTTTGAGAAGAAGACTGTTGTTGGGAAACAGTATTTGGTGAAGGTTGAGTGGTGTTTGATGATTGTGAAATCGTCGTGTTTGATGCAGTATTAGTATTAGCAGTAGACGATGAACTTGTAGTCGATGCAATGGGTTCAGTCTTAACCATGGTCGTTTCTTTGACCATTGATGGCTTAGTCTCTTCCATTTTTATCATGCTTGAATTTTCAGAATTGACTTTTGAAAAATTTTCTGACTTTTCGATATTTGAAGAATTCAAGTTATTAAAATAAGTTTCTTTATTTTCTCTACTTGTTTTTAAGCTAGTACCCGACCCTCTTCTCTCTCCAGGGATAGATTTATCTTTTTCTAGATTCAGTGAATTTTCACTGAATGATTTTTTGACTTCGGAAACTCTAGACTCAAAATTTGAAGTGGTGACTCCAAATAACTCTTTTGCCTGTTGTCCAAGCTCACCAGTCGAGGGCAGATTTAAAAAATCACCAGCCTTTGACACAATCTTTCCGACTTTTGATAAGAAACCTCCTCTTTTTCGACCCTCCTCTTTTTCACTAGTTGAATAATTAATCTCGCTTCTTTGATTATTCTCGTTTTTATTCTCGTTTATGTTAATTAAGCTTGTGGTAGAAGGATTATTATTAGTCGTACTAGTCGAAGATTCAGTAGTATTTACAGTGGACCCTCCTGACATATTGAAAAAGCTTCCAGCCGGTTCTTTGGTAGATTCAATCGATTTGGTCGGCTTATTATTCTCAATGTTTATATTGATTGCTGGGTTCTGTTTTTCTTCAATCTTAGGTTTCTCCTCAGTTACTTCTACTTTTTTTGAAGTAAGTGCTCCTTCTGAACTAGTAACGTTAGTTGGTTCTTTAGTCGAAGCAGTCTTTTCATTAATCGTGCCTTCTGATTTAGCTTGTGTGCTTGACTTATTTTCAGTAATCTCATTCTTGGGTTTTTCATTAATTGTTGATTCTCCTTGATTCTGTGTTTTTTCTTGAGTACTGACTTCGGTCTTGGGTTTTTCATTAATCGGAGAACTTGAAGCAGGCTTAGGTTTTTCAGTAGTCGACACCTTCGCTGAAGATTTCTTTTTATCGTACAGCTCCTTAAATGCTGCCTTTACGAGTCCATCTGCACCATATGAGTTTAGCCTGATGTATAAATTATAGGGATTGATACCTAACAGGTCTACAAAAAGATCGTCTTCGATTGCAAAAACCTGATCAAACGTTATTTTCGGGTCAGCTTTTTGTTTTTTTAGGATCGCTGAATAAAACTTATCAAACTCCTCAGTTATTTCGGCTTCCGGATTGATGTTTTTTAAGTACTCTTCGATCTCGGCTTTTTTATTTAGCCCTGCCTGGCCTTCTTGTAACCTAGTCCATAACCCTGGGCTTATCTTTTCGGCCCCTTCCTTGATAGCATTGAGCTTTTCAGGATCAAGAGTATTCGGATCATCCCCTATTTGACCATTAGGCGAGTATATTCCAAAAAGATCTGCAATCGCTAGCTGATAGCCTTTATACTTCTTTTTGTTTTTGCTTGCTTCCTTCAGCTCATCCGTTGGATAAGGATGAGAGTTAGCATAGTCTAGCCTTTTTTGTATCTCCCTTTGGATTCCTAGATTAGCTTCCCGTACGTATGCAGCAACACTCAAAGCGTAGAATTTTTTTATTATTTATTTAAGTTTCAAATCATCTGGAAGATTAACTCTTACTGGTTGATTTGAATTCATTAGGTTGGAGAACACGTCATCTGGGTTGTTCTTTTTATCGATCTCCTCATTGACTATGTTTAAGAGTATGGAATATTCCATGTATTCCATCTCATATAGGGTATCAAACGATTGGTTAAGCTTCACTGCCAAGTCTTTATTAAGCTTAAATAAGTTCATCAAGTCCAGCTGAAATAATGAAAATATCTTTGACAGTGAAGCTTCCTTCCAAAAAAATGTGGCTCTCCGTCGTGTCTTTACACTTATCGCATACGCTGATTACTTTGTTTAGACTTGCTTTTTTTAACTGTTGAGTGAATTTATGAATAAAGACGAACTTGTTTTCTGGCCAACTTGCAGAATTGAATTTTAATTCTGTCAAGACTGAACTGCTTAATTGTCGCCAATCCCGAATCAAGTATGGACCAGATTCATAGAATGCTTCATCTATTTCAACTCCTTTATTTATGTCCTCTTGTCTCTTAAGCCTAAACTTGTTTTCAACACCGATTGTTGGCAAGTAAATATAGAAAGTCTCATTTAATTTTTCAGAAACTATTTTAAAGCAACGGTCCTCCTCAGAATACCATTTCATTAGCTCATCAGGACACTCAAAGCCCTTTAGGTTTTGGCTACCTACCTGTATCTTGTTTATGTGACCACACCTTTCGTTTGAGCACTTTATGTTTGCCCAAAGCTTGTTTTCCTGATTTGGAAAAGTCAGCTCATATACTCTAAATAGGATATGATATCTGTCTACTTCCAAAAAATCATTGAAGTTTAGTGGTCTTCCTCCAGGAATCTTGATTCTAGTACAGGCGTTTAACACAAAATTAATCTTTTCCCTAACGTCCAATGGATCATTCTCATCAATCGTAGACCAGTGACGAATCTCTTTGGTCTTTGCCGATCTTAATAGTAGCTCTGTTCCTTCTGGATAGAATAGTCCCAATGATGGAAGCGATCGTAGATCTAATAGTTTCCAAGAGGATTCGCCTGCTGCCGAAAGCTCTGGCGTTTCAGAATATCCTCGTATTTGACCCAACGCCTTTGGAGTGGGTTCTTCTCTAGTTTCCTCAACCGTGATCGTATTTACTCCATGTATTCGATCCTGTTCTTCTAGGAAACGCGCAGCTTCTTCTTCATCGATTCCGTTTAATTGCATAAAAAATGGTTTTTTATCTTATATACAAAAGATGATGCTTGGTTCTAGCAAGAAATACTTTGCTTAAGAATTAATGAATTCAAAAAAACGTAAAGCTCTATTAGATCTGCTTTCATATATTCTCTCAATTGTATCTACGTAGATCTCAGTAGATTCAAGAGTAGATGGATTTTTTATCCATGCTCTAATAGAGTTTGCCACATAGTTTGGAACAATTTTATCCAATTTTCCGACCATTACTTTTCCGTTTTCTGAATTGATTTGAGAATTAATCACAATACCTCTAACCCTATCTCCGGGTTTAAAGTAGAATCTTAGTTTACTTATTTGTTGATCGAATGGAGATACACCAGGATCACCCTTGATCGACATATCAGTCAGCGGATTCTGCTTTATCGATACTCCTGGAGTGAATTGACTTCGGCCTGTAGTAAAGTTAAAGTCTCCCTTGGTTCCATAGAAGGGTAGACCTCTTCCAAAGTCCTTCGAAGGCATGGCTGCCCCATCATAAAACTCATCGATTCTCTCCATTAGAATACGGTAGGTAAAGTTTTTCTCTTATATCCAAGAACTGTGTAATTTCCTTCTTCGTCTATCTCAACTTCACTTGAGTCACAAAAAATAAATTTCTTTAGGTATAAATCTATGATTGGTCTCCAAGTTTGAAGATAAGTTATCGGATATAGCGGAGCATTAGTATCATCATTATCTAGTCCCCAAATCTTTACGTGAGTCGCAGTAGAAATAGAAGTAAGATCGGCAAACTCAATTCTAAAGATTGGACCCTTTGCGTTTCCGTACTGTGCAAGTTCTCCTATTTGATAATAACCTAGTCCAGTCGTCTCAATGGCTGATCTTCTTCTGTCTGTTCTAATAAAAGTAGGCTCATAATTGATCCCAGCATTAATGTTAATTATTTCAGTTGCGTAACTAGTCATTTATTTAAAGTTTTTTATAGAGCCGTACCAAATAAAATCAATGCAGAAACTCTAATTTGATAATTATTATTTTGGTTACTTAGTACTATTTTATTTATTATTTGAGCAGGGTCGTTTGATTTAGGATTAGTAAAAATGGAAAAGAAATTGTACATTGGATAAAATGTCATGTCTCCATTGTACCTCGTAATTTCTAACGACACATTCTTATCTGAAATCAAGATCTCCTCTGAATTTAGATCGTTTGTTGGATAAGTTACTTTTACTAAAATTCCTCTAACATATGACTTACCGCTTTCTAATTCTGCTAGTGGAATAGGCAAGTCATTGTCAAATAGAGTTATCTCGTCAGATCCGCTCCCATTTTCTTTAACAGTTATGCCGATACACGAATAACCGTCAGTAGGAAACGCAAAATCCTTTAGGCAAAAATCTTCAGATATCTCCTTTCCATCAACGATACCAAAACATTTATTATCAAATAATTGAAGTATTGGCTGATTTTCATAACCCCCACAGCAGTCGCATATCTCATTCAAATTAGGTACCATTTGCCCCCTGTTTTTTATTATTTATTTTTTAAAAACGAGGTAAATTGTTGTCGTAGGTATTTGGTTTCTTTTTGGTTAAAAATACTCCTGGTTTTACATCAGTCGGTTTATCAGTCCTTGGACTTTTTTCTGACTTTGGTACGAACTTAACGGTGTCCTCAATCGATGGAAGCTCTTCTTCTATCTCTTCTTTAAGATATGGTGTAAAGGCCAGAGCAGACGGTTCTTCTTCTATCTCTTCAGGAGTAGGATCTTGTAGCTTGCCCTCTTCCTTAAGCTCAGCAACCCTCTTCCAAACACGATCAGCCTCATCCTGTAAATCCGATTTTTCATATTCTTCTATGATCTCCTTAGAATCTTCTAAATTATCTTCTTCTTGATATACAACTGGCTCAAGGTCTCGATCTCCATATTTAATAAAGAAGTGTAAACACGTCAATGAAATTAAAGGAAGTAAACCTCCCTCCAATATTGCAAGCAGTCTACGTTGAGCCACTAGATCTGAAGTATCACTAAACGAATCAAATAGAGGAAGAGTAAGTTCAGCCCAATCTTTAAATTCTTTGGAAGCAACGTCGATCTCAGTATAACTATAATAGATGTTACCTATGAATTGGATCAGAGTAACTATGATAAAAACAAACCATACTGAAAATCCTTTTACTCTTACTGATGATGCGGCAATCGATGAAAGAGCAGCAACCTCAACTGCAATCGACAAATATATCGCCCAGTTTATTGGATTTCCCAAATCGTACCATCCAACAACGTGAGAGATTGAGATTATTGCGACCGATAGAATCGGTATCAGAAAGGCTGATCTAATTATCGATTCTTTATTTCGATTTATCCAACTAATCATTTTATTTGATTATTTTTCTAAAGAGGTGATCTCTTTATCGATTTCAGCCTGACGATTAACGTCAAGTATCTTACGATCAGTAGATTGGATCATTCTTTTTTCTACCTTAAGTCCCTCGATCTTAAGATCCTTATTCGTTACTGTGATCTTTTCTAGTGAGTCTACCTTTTGAGATAATACGTCTATCTTTTTATTTAACGGCTTTGTTGGATTTCCGCAAGTGTTGAATAAGATAGTGAGTAGCAAAATCAAAAATACTTTTGAGTGATGCTTTTCCATAAATATTTCTAATTTCTTCATGTGATTTTATTTTTTTATTTATTAGGATATTAATAGTGCTGAACCTATTAATGCTAGCACTAGGGTTGAAAAGTAAGAAATCGAATAGATTAAATCTGACTTTTTATATTTTTTAAAGTTAAAACTGATTTGTAATATGTAGCCATAAAAAGAATCAGTCTGTACCCTTTCATAGTCTACTTTAATTGAATCTAGTAATCCTTCCTTGGTTAAAAAGTCATTATACTTATTCATTTTTTCTGAGATTAATTTGAGTTCAACCGACTCTTGAGAAGTCTCAGAATAGAGAAGGAGTTCAGGATTAAGGTCTATTCCGATGTACATATTGGAATTAGAATCAGCCCTAAGTCCAATTTCATCCAATTTTCCGGTTTTATTGAGCTCGACTACTATTTTTTTGAAAGTTCGATAATTGCCAAGTTCTTCCAAACATATTGAAAGCTTCTTATATACTTTACTAGGGGAAATATAATCAAGTATCATATGATTAATTTTATTTTTTCTTCGAATTGAGGGTTTTTAAGCAGAACAGAAAACCTGATATCTGACCTGATCTTACGAAGTTTAGTCTTTACTGTGTTTTCGTTTATCTCATAATCGAGTGCTATCTGCTTTACTTTTTTATTTTTTATCATTTTATCGATAGCGATATTCTTAAGGAGAGGATCTTCTATGAGCAGTATTTCATCAACTGTCGTTTGATAGATGTCATCGATGTCAGTAAAGGAACTTACTTCTTCTAATTCACCAGGATTTTCGATCTTAGAATACACGGTTTCAATGTCGTAGTGGGAATTCTTTTTTAGATGATGAAGATAGAGTAGAGTTTCATTACGAGCGATCGTGTAGATCCATGTAGTAAATCTCCCCTTTTCAAAATCAAATTGTGCAAGGTTTTTAAAAATCTTCTTTAGGGTAAACTGTAAAGCCTCTTCAGTATCAAACTCGTTTTTACAGAACTTCCAAATGTAATATTTAAGCTTTGGATAGATTAGTCGAGCTAACTCATTTTTTTCTCGATCGGTGTTTTGTTTTTTAAGTAGTTTCTCAGATATTTCTTGAATTCTTTCATTGATTCTTGTGTTGTTTAGCTCGTACCCCATAAATTTATGCCTCCATGATTTTATTTTATTTAAGAGCGTTGATTATTTTTACACACTCTGCGCATTGTTCATACATCTCATGAGATTCATAGAAAACTATGGCTCCCTCTAGTCCACTTATGAACTTATCCCTCGATAAGTTTATTGTGTATTCAGATTCATTGATCGATATCTTAATCACCTCGACCTCAAAATGACCATCGTCCTGATAGTGGTTTTTTATTGACTGTAAGAGATTGTCGTAGATCTCTATCTTATGGCGATTAAACACATCGTCAAGCCCAATGTCGCCTTGAAATTTAAGAATCTTCATAGTTTTAATGTTTACACAGCGGTTTCAGTAATATTATACTAAAAAAAATTTTAACGTTTAAAAAATTTGTCCTTAATTTTTTGCATTTTTTCCAAAGAATTTACATCAAACACATGTTGACGATCTTTATTTCCTTTTTCTGATTGATTTAGAGGTGAATTAACTTCACGTAAAGTATCATAATCAAATGCAGGTCGATTTGAATTAGACCTGAATAGGCTAAATATTTTTTCCTCGACTTCTTTTCTATATTCGTTAGAAGTGGCTTCGTAAGTCTCAATTGAAAGTTCCCACAATTGATTTGATTCTAATGCTGGTGCCAAGTTTATACACGTCATTGCTAAATCATCATTTCCATTTTGTCCTCGATACGTCCCACCCTTGCTTTTACCGAAAGCCATAAGTTCCATTACTGTTAAAAAGTCATTTGGCACGATCTTTTTAATCTCAACAAAGTATTTAAACTTTTCACAATATCTGATTTTATTCGTCGGCCCAAGTCTAAGTCCCGGTTTAACATTGACTGCCATCTCAGTGTGTTTAGTATGAACTAATTGGGATGACCAGTATGCATCATTGTCCTCTAGCCTATTCTTTATTATCTCTCCTTTATGATTCATCTCAAGCACGATCCTGACGTTTTCGGGATTAAATAGTTCGTATGTGATAAATTCAACGCCTGCCGCAAAGTCATTGATATCGTATTCATTGGTCCTAAATGTCGCAACTTGTATTAAAGAAGTGGTGTCGATCTCTCCACGAATTGCCTCTTTTTTTCTAAGAAGCTCGTTTACGGGTAGGCATGCCATCTTATATATGTTCAAGACTGAATAGTCTCCTCCGGTTCCATCTGCAGTATCGATTGAAAATACGTATTTTGCAGCATCTTTCTTATAGTCATGATAGAGCCGATTGGCATAGTTCGGATGCACAGTAAAACAGCTATTGATCCACTGCTTTTCTTCAGGCAAAGTAAATGTCGTGTTTACGTAATTTGACTTGATATTATAGAGTCTCTTTAATTCATTGGAGTTTAAGAGTAACTGATCGGATGAAAAGAACTGTAGGCCATACTCCTGATTAAAGTCTTCGACTGATCCGAGGTTGGCAATAACTGAATGCTTCCACGCCTCGTCCCTATCCTTAACCTGCCACCAGTCAACCCTAAGTGGAACATAATCGCTTTTTCCAGCGATCGCATCGACCCAGATATCATAAAATTTATTTTTACCGTTTGGTGTTGACGTGATGATTACTTTTGCATTTGGGTCAGCTGTGATTGTAGGCACGATTGCTCGATAAAACTCATCTAACTTTGCCTCATCGATGTGGGCAAACTCATCGATATACAGGATGTTTACAGTAAGACCGATACCTGATTTTTTAGTGGTCGTCCTACCTACAATACGGCTATCGTTATCGAACTTGATATTACCTGAATTGATGTGTTTGATTCCAGGTTTCATAAAAAACGGTAGCCCATCAAGACAGATCCTAAACTTATCCATTAACTCACGAGTGGTAGTAAAGTTATCAGCAACGATTAGAGCAGTCTTGTCAGATTTGAATAGTAGAAACCAGAGGATAAAGATTGCTGACGTGACTGATTTACCAGTCTGACGACTTGCCATTAGGATATTCCACTTGTTTCCCTTAAATGATTGTAGTATCTGTTCTTGAAAATCACGAAGACCCTCAGTTTCCTTGATGTATTTGACACCGTCTCCAGTTTGGATCTTACAATAATTAGTCGCAAAGTAGAGAACATCAGCTTTGCACTTTTTAAGTTCTTCTACTTCTTCTGGCGTATATTCAAAGGGCAGGTTTCCTCTCTTTAAGTTAACGTCATTGTCTTTGAATGGAGAATTATGTAGACCCTTAATGTCAAATCCATCATTTTCAATTGAGTCTAGAAGCTTATTGATACGATTGGTCGTCCAAATCGAAGTATTAGTGTCTTCCGCTGAGCCGGAAAGATTTGATAGTTTTCGATGGCTAAAAGCGCCACCATTCGTCATGACGTCTTTCATTGGGTTAAATTATTTCGTTGATGTCCATAAAATCATCGTCAGCTTCGTCATCATCATTCTTAAGCTCTATGTTTCTCTCTCGCATAAGTTCGGACTTATTAGATGGGTCCAATAGACTTCCAGTAGGTACTTTAATTGAGTCTGGTACAGATTCATCAGGTAAGCTATTAATTAGATTTTTTGTTCCTACTGTGATAAAGAATTGACCCTCAGTAGAGCTTGAATCCACAAATTCTGAGTCCGGGTTCACTGGCGCAGCAGAATTCAGCTGACGATATGTGTCTTCAAGAAAGAGCACGTAATTGGCTTGCATCTTGGTGATGGAAGCCATTTTGTCCTGTAACTGACCCATGACCTCTATTAATCGAGGATGAGTGTTACCTGAGGTGATCTCTTCCATTACCTTGATAATGGTGATCTTAATTGTCTTTAATTGAAAGAAAAGGTTTGAGATATTGATAGTGTCAAGCTCCTTCTTATGTCGAGCATAGTCATTCTTTTCAAATATTCCAATATCCACGAAGTTTTTAAATAAAGAGTCTGTGATCTCCCTAGCCTTAACTGTGAATTGATTACTCATCTCCTCAAAATCATATGGACTTTCAGGTCTGGTCTTTTCAGAGATCTCATTATCTATTACCATGTCTCCATGTGACTCAGTACCGATCGATCCAAGTAGGGACTGAATCTCGTCCCTGAGGTGAGCACGATTTTCTCGGCTCATTCCTGATTTGTTGCTACCCATTAACTTATCTAATTTTATTTTCGTACTTGTCCAATGCTGGATTGGCGGTGATCTTTATTTGTTTTACTGCTTCAACCCATTCATAGACGATGCTCTCAACTTGCTCCAACAAATAATCAAGTAGAGGGTGAGCTCCAAACATCTGTGTAGAAAGGGTATTTTTTAAGATTTTGCCCTTATAATTAAATCCGATGTTTGATCGTTTTTCTCTGCGCTCAAAGATGGGACGATATATGCTGTTTTTTACCATGTTAGTTTACCTTTTTTGGCCTAGGGACTATTTCCTTAATCTGAATATTTACTGGACCTAATGAATCTGGCGTGAGTCCGGCAGAATAAACATTTCCATACCTATCTGTAAATCCTCCTCTGATTATCGGAAGTTCCTGATAAGAGACGATAATGTCATTAAACTCATCAAGCCCAATGTCTGAAGCAGAAGGATTCTGTATTTTTTGAATCTCGTTCTTTTTAGATATGATGTTAATTGAGACTGAGTCTACTCCATTTACCTCCTCAATTATCTTGATCAAGTCACTCTTAGGTATCCTAGTAAATCGGGTGTTCTGAATAAAATATTCTCCTAAATTATTTAGGATGTCACGTTTAATGATTTCTGTGGAAACATCATCAAACACGATGATTGACGTGTTTATGACATATTCACTAGGAATAGGGTCGATTATCTGAACGTCGGTTGAGATCATCTTGCTCCCTGATTTTTCAAGATATTGCAGAAGCTGATTTTTTTGATAGTCGTTCATTACGAATCGATCAAGGCTGGCACTAAAATAATCTTGAGCAACACTAAAAGTTTTTCTGATGTCCGGTATTAGAAATAGGTTTAACATTCTAGAATCGACTGGGTCCAACGCAACATTAATAATCGAAAAGAGCTTGAGTTTTCTAAGCACGCTTTCATAATGGTCGACGTTAACTAGGGCAAAGCTCTTAGACTGCCTTGGTGCAAGAAGTCGAGTCAGCTTAGAGTCTTCAGCATTGGTTCCAAAGAATGGAGCATTTGTAGTAGTTATCTCAATGTATTGGTTTAGATCGATCTCATCTCCAAGTATGCTAAAGCCAGTATCTACAAATTCAAATTTAATGCTGGATAGATCATTACTTCTTATGTTTCCGTTGGATCCTTCAGTCACTAAATATTCGACTAAGATGTCTGATCCTCGTGCAGGTATTCGACCATAGTTGCCATTTCCAAAAAATAGATCGACTCCACTCGTGATACCTGTCTTGATCATGTAGGCTTTTTCTCCCCTAGGCATGTCAATTATCGAATCGTACTTAGTCCATTGCTCCCCATTCACGTGTACGTTAACTATAAAGTTATCGATATAATAGTTTTGAGGGCTGCCTATCGCAAAGCTCTCAATCGGTTCGCCCTTAGCTGATACTGTCTGGGATTCTATGATTCCTTGGCGAATTCCCAACATAAGACCGTTTGTGGTGCCATTGAATGAAAACTTGATTTCGTCTTGAGGTAAGTCTAAGATATATGTCAGGCCGTTGTTTTTACAGCGAATTCTAGAAAGATTAGGTATGATAACAAAATCGGTTGGAGGCTCGCCGGCCCCTGCCTTAGTCGATAGACTGATCTCCCCAGAAGCTGAAACTGCTCTACTTGGATTGTGGCCGGCAAGCGTAGCTAGTGAATAGACTGATGTCAATCGAGTGGCCTCGTTGATATTTAACTCAGTGATTGAGTCCTCTATATAATAGAATACTAATTGAGTAAGGTTTTCAACCACTAATAGGAGCTGACCGAACGGAGAGGCTGATGTGAATACTGCCCTGCTCTGATTAAACTTAGAAGTAAGATAGTTTATGGTCTGTGATAATAGGTCTTCAACATATATGCTGAGCCTATTAAAAACCTTAAAATTGTCTGTGACTTTTGCCATGTAGCAACTTTATTTATTTTATTTATTCGAATATCTCTCATCTCAGCCTATTAATTTAATACTTGTATTTGGTAAAAGGATCTTGCTAGATAAATAGAATAAAGAAAGACTTAATCATGTTTAAATCTTTAGATAAGAAAAACATATACGATAATTCCCAAATCTCATTTTGCTTTGAGTTTTTCTCACCAATGAGAAAGATGGATGCTGCAGCCAAGATATCAAGAGCACTGGGTAAAAAGGTAAAGTGGTTCACTGACGTGAAGAGCGATTTTAAGGCCACTAATGAGACCTTTAAGCTTGCACCAACTTATTCTAATGGATACAAGGAGATGCAGCTCAGCACGGGTCTTATGCCCTATCAAGAGGCAGTTCACATGTATTTAAAAGTCTCAAACATCATAGAAGCAATCGGTTTTACTACTGAGAGATGTAGAGTAAAGACTAAGATCAAGCTTAATGAAAACGCGTTACAGTTACAGACTAGCATGACTAAATTAAACCGACTTAAATATTTAATAAGCCTGGATGAAAAAAGACTTTTTGAGTTATGGCCACAACCTGAAAATGAAAATCGATTGATGTATCAGAATCATTTTCAATACGTACAGCCTAAAAGATTATACGATATGATCTTGACCGAATCGATAGTTGAGCGAGGAGATTCAATTGAGCTAAGGTTTCCAGAATCTGATTTTTTTGCCACTGATTTTTCTCAATTGTCTAGCGGAAAACTTAACGTTAACTATATTTCAGGTAAGGAGTATACTCGAAAAAAGAAGGAGGCGGTTGAGACCTTAAATATCATAATCGAACACCTTTACCAGACCTTGACTGAAAATTATACTTATTCTAATCAAGAAAAGATTAAGATATCTGAAATGGTAAAGGAATTTAGGTTTGCTATCGATTCGACTAAATCTCCATTGGGATTCAAATCAGCTTTCCCAGAAATAGATTTATACATTGATTTAACTAAGAACGAAAGACTGATTGAATCAGTCTATCCTCAAATTAGAGAAAAAATATTTAGGGTAATTGTTGGCGGTGGAATCAGTGAAGCAACAGTCAACTATGATACTCGGAGAGCTAGGTTACAGATCAAGGACGCAAAGATCAAGAGAAGTATCCTATTGGAAGGAGTAGAATTTTTCGGTTGTGAAATTGAAGGCGACGTTAAGGACTGTCTTTTTGAAAATTGCATAATTCGAAATTCTAAATTAGATGGATGCTCGATCTTTTCAAACAACACAATTAATTTTTCTAAGCTAATCGATTGTGATTACTTGGGAGAGGCCAATGAGATTCGATCAAGCTTTTTAGACAATCCAGATACCAAGACGATAAACGCTAACTTGACCGAATGCTTAGTAAACAGAGGAAAGTTTACCCTAAACTCAGAGGTCGATCGTTCCACTAAAATCATCAATGGTTAACCCATAAGATACTTACAGAACGGCCTTCTTATTTGTTTAAAAAGATAAATAATAAAAATAAACTAATCATAGAATGGCTGTCTATAACAACTTACAGACGATTCGTCGCTTGACTAATTCAAGCTTGACGTCATTAATAGATGTAACAAACTTAAATTTTAAGAGCCTTTCAGATGCAAATCTAGAATTCCTAAATAACATTAATTACGATGAAGTGACTAATTCTTTGTCCATGTATTCTGGAACCTTTGAATTGGCTGAGATCACTAATACTCTTACTATATCGCAAAGCAACACTCCGACATTTACTATCCAGTCTTCTGGAAATGCAGTCGGTAAATCTATATTAGTTGAGGTCTCTGAGACCCAAAGACAGAGATTTACCGACTTTCCTGCATATCCAGCAGTCGGTATTCCAGGAGAAATAGTATATACTGGAGTAGCCGGTTTAGACCCAATATATGGAGAAGACTTAATTGGATATTTTCAAGACAGGGGATGGGTCAGTCTTACTGGCGGATATGGTTCTTCTGGAATAATTGCAGAGGGTTCAGGTACCAATTCAACGTATAGAATTAATACTGGAAATACTGCAAGCGGTGATTATTCAACTGTCTCTGGAGGACATAACAATACTGCTAGTGGATACGGTTCTACTGTTAGCGGAGGATACAATAACTCAACATCGATCGGCGACTTAAATACTGTCAGCGGTGGCTATGCAAACAGTGCCAGTGGATACTATTCTAGCATTGCTGGAGGAGCTCAAAACTTTGCAGTAGATTTCGCAAGCGTTGGAGGAGGAGTTAATAACCTTGCCTTAAATATAGGTTCGACCATAAGCGGGGGTTATGCTAACTTATCGGCCGGCTTGGGCACGACAGTCGGCGGTGGAGTGGTAAATACTGCAAGCGGATACTATTCTGCGATATTGGGAGGAATAAACAATAGTGACGCAGGCTGCTCGTGTGCTATGATTGTTGGGAGCAGCATCACGGCAAACCGTGCATGTACTACTTTTGTGAATCAGTTATCAATAATGAATCTGCCCAACGGGTCTGCTGGACTACCTACTGGTGCAGTGTATTATTGCTCAAGCGATTCAAATAGACTCTATTTTGTACCATAATTAAAAAAATAAAAATAAATGGCAGACGTTTTACCTGAGTTTGATCAATTAATCTTATATAATTCTAATAATCGATGGTCTGTGAAATACATCGTAAAATCAAGAGAAATTAATTCATTATTCGAGATCGCTGAGGTAAGGGAGGGTATCTTAAATCAACTTTTTTTACAAGTCTTAGAAGGGGTTAATTTATACATAAGACCAGTAGCTCCAGCCGAAAAAGATGAAGGTCGCCGCATAGTACTGCTACAGATATTTGATCAATCAATCACGATCAGAACGGTTCCTAAAATAGGAATAGGACCCGATGGAGGTATTCTTTCTAAATTGCCTAAACCTGTTCGTACGAACAGTACTCAAAAGATAGGAATTCCATATTCTACGATTGAATCGGCAATAGACGACTTTAATTTTCAAAAGACTGTTACTTTAATGGTGAATGAGATTGACAACATAGTCACACAATCAGATTAATAATACTTAAATTCATCGTAAAACCACTGATATTTGGTCTTGATCCAATTGCAGGCACCTTGACCTAATACTTCCTTATAATCTGGTTTAAGAGGTTCAAGCTTCTTACGAATCTTGTGATCTCCATAGATACCGTATACTGAATCGTCTTCCTTTGTGATTTGTTCAATATTGTTAAAATCATGATTAAAATAGGGAACTTCTAAGTACTGATATATCTTCTTAATTTCTGGCACCGGGTCTTTTGCTAGGTCCTCATATCTAATAAATAGCATCTTATGATTTGTGCCCTCCTTAAATACTTGTTGTAACCTTTCGATTGCCATGCCTACGGGTTGACCTGCTGCCCAGACATCAATCCTTTTCTCAGTAGTTGTGCCCGTCATGTTTGCGTGGTTAACTATTCCTGAGTCTAGGTGTTGATTTTTACGAAAGTTCTTCTCCATTGAGGTGAATATGCCACGTAGATCTCTGACCATGCAAATGATTTTAGGTTCAGGATAGAATGAATTTAAGAAGCCGTAATGGACTCCCCAGCCTCTACTCTTGTCCAGGACATAAGGTTTATCTGTGATTGCATTAAAGAATCCCATCACTCCATCATGACAGAACTGAGTAAATCCAGTTCGCATTAGGAGCTGATCCTGTGCCTTAAATTCAGCTGAATTAGTGTAATTGTTTCTGGCAGCATACACTAATTCTAGGACACCTGAAGTGGGTGTCACATAGAAGTCTGGATTCTGACCCATTATATTTTGTAAAAGGGTCGAACCCGATCTAGGTAGAGAAGACTGAAAGAATAATTTTTTCATACTATGTTCGATGTATATTTTTTGTTTTGTATTACTTGATTGAATGACTGGATTATCCTGATCCTGTATTTACCTATACTTGTGTGATTATAACTCATGTGCTGGATCACCTTTGCATAAAAATTATCTATCTCCATTCCAGAGTGGCTTCCCATTTCAAGTATGTCATCATAAAGGTTTGCAGATACTCCATACGCGTGTGAACAGACTATCTGATTTTTAAAAAAGGGCTCAATCGGTCCTCCAAAATAGAGCATGTCCCAATCATTAAGTATCTCCTGATTGATCGTGAGAAACTCGCTGGGATTCATTAAGAATTCAATGTCGTCTTCTAGTATTAACACTCGACGGTATCCATTTATCTTGGCATGCTGGATCGCATTAAGATGGGATTGTCTACGACCCAATTGACCCTTAATGTACTTTTCTTCGCTCTTTATGAAGTCACGATAGCTAGTAGGATTAGGCATGGAGATCAGATCACTTCCTGCTATCCTGTGAAAATTAGTGATTCCAAATTTTTCAAACTGTTTGATCATGTTTTGACGGCGATCCCCGTCTTTATCCATATTGATATAGAGTATCTTATCAAAATACTCATTTATGTTTACTGGTCGATAGGTAAAATCCATTATGCTGAAAGGATCTCGGTCAGATCAAATATGTTTAGGTCTAACAATGGACACTCATGATTTGCTCCATGAAAGTTATAATCAAAAAGATAACTGTCTGGCAACTTAGTATCTTGTGGCAGATCGGCTACTACGTTATGGTGTATATCGTATCCAAAGATTTTAGGTGAGGTCCCGATCCACAGAACTGTCGATGGAAGCATCATAGCGGCGGCAGCATGTTGCAGACAAGAATCTATTAGAATTCTTCGTTCTGAAAAGAGTAATAATGAGAGCATTTCCATGTTACCCATGGGTTCATGGATAACCTCTGCGCCAGATATCACATGTTCACAGGATCGACATATTTGGATCACATGATGTGTTTGATTTAAAACTTTTACTATTTCTGTTGCTAAGTCAATCGGCATGTCCCTGGTCCATGAATAAACATACGGCTGATCATTTAGTGGACCGCCATTAGTCTGTATGACTGCAATCGGTCGGTCACGATGCCACTTTCTAAAGCCGAACTGTCGCTGTCTCACATTAAAGATCAATTCCGGTGATTCTCCAGAAAAATCTAAATCGTATATCTTACACCAATTTTCAATTAGCGAAAGTCTCTTATGAATGTGGTCGCTTGTAAAATAGGGTTCATGTTTAAAGATTAAGCTGTCCCTGCCATCGATAAAATCTTGATAGAAATATGGAGTCGTGCCTATTCTATACACTCGATCAATGAAAGGTAAATTTAGGAATATTTCAGGATGTGAGCAGACTACTATTAATTCTCGATCAGGGTGATTGTTTTTAATACATTTAGCAACTGCAGTAGCGGCTATGTTTTTTCCAAGCCCTCCCTCAATGTGAAATACTGAATACTTTTTTTCTTTCTTTTTAGTTGGGTTGCTCATCTCAGTAAAAGTTATAACGTTTATAACTATTACTTTGATTTGATAAAAAGTTCTTAGTTAAAATCTAACTCGATATCAAAATCGAAATACACGAATTTAGCAGTAAAAGTCGTAAAGTCTGGAGTGGCAGAACTATATGAGAGCTTAAAACCGTCTTGACTCTTTAAAATCGGTCTCTTAAATATGATCGACGACACCAAGTATCCTTCATTGTCTAGGAGAGAAAGTCTCATTGGAGAAAACGTAGGCTGGTTTTTATTATTAAAGTCCAAGTATTTTAGTGCGTTTTCTAAAAAGATAAAATAGTTTAGGTAGGCATCAGTCAGTTTAAAAGTTAGGGTAAACTCTCTAGTGAATAGGTCGACTACTTGCTTAGAGCTCTTGTATTCCTGTTGCTTACCGAATAGTCTAGTCTGAGTCGCAGGATCCATAGTCCAACCAGGAAAATCGATAGATTGTATCGTTGCTGACATAAACGCGTCAATAGTATCATACGGTAGGATCAAGCTCTGATAATACTTCTTGTACTTTTCCTTGATCTCAGGTGCAAAGAAATCAGGCGGAAAGTTAAATATGAATCCGTTTTGTCTTACGTTTAATAGCATCTATTTCTTTTTATTTCTTTTTGCCTTTTTAGCTCTTTGCCAGAGGGACTTATCTGCCTTCTGAGTGGTCTTTCCTCCGGTGATAAATGAATTTACTCGTGCCATCGCCCATTGCTGCTGGGTGACCCCAGGGCGATGTCCAGTCCTCCAAGCCGCCATTCCTTTGTTATATACGGTTCGAAGTATGCCTAACGGAATTCCGCTAGCTTTGGCTTTATTCTTAAGAGCGGTCTCCGACTCATTAATTCTGTTATTCAACCACTGATTAAAATTTAACATCTTATTTCTCTTTTTTTCCAAGCTGTCTCTTGACCTCTTCTCTTACTTTCTCCATCTTTTTAGCATAAGCCGGATCGTCCTTACGATTAAAGACGATCTGCTGGTTAAGGCTTCCTGTGATCTTGCGCATGTCTCCTCCTCTGGTCCTGATCAACCATGCAGCAAGTGCCTTGATTCCCAAGCTCTTAAACTTTCCCTTAGCGTCTGGTGCATCCGAATCGTGCCAGTCTGGAGCACCCTTGGGTTTTTTACCCTCAGATACTTCGTCCTCGTTCTTAGCTTGCCAATCTGCAGATACTTTATCATCTAGGATAGGTCCGCCTGATGCCCAAGTATAACAGGTTCTAGCAGAATGACACTTAAAGTGGTGCATCCAACAGTAACCCAAACGACCGTCGGGATCCGATACTTCGCCTGGCATGCAGGCTTCCATTCTTGGAGAGATATCGAAGGCCACACAATTACTGCAATTAGATTCCTTAGCTACTTCAGGTTCAGTATTCCATTTCTTAGCATATCTGATCCAGTATTCATCATCATTTAGGTTTAGCGGGCCATATTGAATATACTCCGCCTCAATTGCCTTATCTCTGTTTTGAGTGTTTAACTCTAGGTTTTGAGTCGCCATTGGACAAGAACCGTTCTCCTTTTCAAGAATTAAGTATTGTCGATAGTTTAATAGGTTTTTCATTTTTTACCGAATTTTTTTTGATAGGCTAGCGTGTATTTACTAGGTTTAGTTTTGTATCGTTTGCCCGATTTTGAATAGTCTGCTTTCCAGCCACCGTCCGGATAACTAGTATATGCACTAGCATCATTGTCACTCTTTTTAGCGTGTTTCTTGATCTCACTCTTCATCTCCCTAGAATCTCGAGTCAAGTATACGGGATTTACTTTTTCCTTTTTTCTCTCGTTCACGAATTGAGAATAGGTCAAGATCTTGGACTCATTCTTGGAGATCTCGATAGCTTGTAATTGGTCGACTGCCTTTTCTCGAGTAGGGTGAGTTCCAAGTAACTTACGCTTACCGTTCACCTTCTTTTTAGAATAGACTTTCCACACATTACCTGACTTTTCTATGGTCTCATTTATCGAATCCATCACCCTTTATTATTTTTACCTTTAATGTTCCAGTTCCCCGAATCACCCTGTGCCACTGACCTCTCTCGATAAAAACTGTCGAGTTTAGGCTTTGCGGTAACTTATTCTCCAATTGAATCTTCCAATCAGTAGACTCAATTGCTAGTATCGCTCTGTCCTCGTCGTCTCGATGCCAAGTAAACTCTGTGATAGTTGTATCTTGTGAAAATTCACGTATATAAGTATCACTAGATATTTGAGTCTCTTCGAATAGTAATTGCTTCATGCTATTTTATTTTTAAATCACAGACCAGCAACAGCTGGAACGTTAGTTTCCATGTGACCCGTCTTTTTCTTTGCCTCACCTGCACTCTTCGCAATTGCATCTCTAGCGATCTTATTATCTGCACCAAAATCAGTATAATAATATTTTACTTTCGATGAATTATTTTTAGTAAACTCTTGATAAAAAGAAGATACTTCAGAATTTCCCATCCAAATATCAACTAATAAGACTTTAGAAAAGTCAGAGGCTCTATTCTTTAATAGGGACCTGCCTGGACGATATCCTCCAGAAAATAGATACAGGACCTTTGATGATGGTTTAATTCCATATTTTTCAAGTTGAGTGAGCACGTTTTTATAAGTTGACTCTCCATCTACTTGATGACTAGATGCAACGAATATGTGATACTTGTTTTTTAATTTATCCACATAGTCCCACATGTAGTCTCCGCTCGGTCTTCCACCAACGCGTATTCCGCCATAGACTATGAGTAGAGGAGCCGTCTTGTTTTTACAAAACAGGATTTTTCCACCGGAGATAACGGTTTTTTCAGTAGGCATGGACTCAACTTGAGTCGCATCCTCAAATAATTGTTGATAAGTTAATAGATGCTTCATTACCAAAATCCAGGATAAGTTTTTCCGCCCCAAAGGTGAGCGTAGCGGTTGATGCGGCAAGCCCAATAGCCAGCCTTAGTCCGGTCCTTCTTCTCAGCACAGTTGTGTCGAGCAGCAAAGGACTTTCTGGCTTTTGGATTGGACACTTTTGCTGTGAGTCCTCCATGCACATCACCAAACGCGATCTTAATTATTTTTTTTGTTTTAGGGTTTCTCACGTAAACGTGATACTTTTTAGTACCTCCTCTCATGGGATAGCCCAATCTAGGTGACTTTTCCTCATTAAGATCCAATACCTCAAGAGGAAGGTCTAATGGAACCGCGTGACCGTTAAATATTCCAGTAAGACCAAGATCAGTGGACTCAAAGAGTTGGCGATCGTGATCACCCAATATAAGTAGGCCAGCATAAAACTTTTGTCTAGCTTCAGTGAGTAGTTCAAGGTGAGCGTCTGAACCCGGTCGAAAAACTGATTCAGCAATGCTGATATCTCGATCAATATGATACTTTAAGCTCTCTGAGATAGCTGACTCACCAATAAATTGAGTAAAACTTTTTATTCTAGCTTCCATATTAGTTATTTATCTCTAAAATTATTCAGACGGAGGATAATCTTGATCGATCCAACTATCACTAATAGTTGAACGGTCGTCTCCAGTAGTCTCACGAAGATTAAACTGCTTGATCGTGTTTCCTTTGTATATCTTAGAATGGTCATCAAAACTTGGAAAATAGGTCTCCATGTTTAAGTCTAGGGATATGCTTACGATATTTGCATCGCTGTAGACAAAACTGTAACTCTTAGTGAATTGTGCAGTCTCAGGAAAGGTGATCTGTGCAGGTACCCTAATTCCTCTAAACTGGAAGTATCTTACTTGATTCTTATAGTAGAAATCAAAGATCTTTTCCATGATCTTAAAGGTCTTGTTGATGTTATCACTCTCGATCTTGATGTTATAGGTAAGAGCCATCGGTAGGGTAAAGAGTCTAGCCGAAAATGCCTTTAGCATCTTTTGATCGTTCTCATCCCTGACCTCCTGATTAAAGCTACCCCGGACAAACTTGTTGGTATTATCTGACGGTTTAATGCTAAATGAGGAAAGGGTGACTACTCCCCGTGGCATCTGTTCATAGTTGCCCTCTGCATGATTGGGATACTTACAATCAGTCGGCAGGTCGATAAAAAAGTCTTTCATGAATCCCTCGTCTCCTCCAAAATTGTAGAAGAATGGAATCTCATACTGCTCGACTTTATCGTTTCGTTTAAGATCAATGACTACTTGTCGATTTAGAAGATCAAGCATGGAAAGGGTAGCGTTTCTAAGAAATATGTCTTGAACGTTCTCGTTTCTGATGTTTTCGTTATTTGATATTTTCATGGGTTATCTGTTTTTAGCGATGTATGGTAGGTTAGTTTGAGGACGACAGTTATCGATCAAGACTAACATCGATTCGTCCTTTAGAAACTGTTGGCTTAGGATAAAATCATGCTCTTCCTCCCTCAACATGGTGTTAAATATTCTGATATTTGTGATCAGGATCTTGGAACTAGGTAAGGTATAGTTTTGGGTCAAGTCAAATGTCTGTTGAGTGAATGAAGAAGTATTTGCTAAGATCCTAACAAAATCGTTGTGATTGATGATGTCACTAGGGTCCTCCTTGATCTTGTATACGTAGGCGCCACACTGTAAAAACTCATTAGACATTGAGATCACCATCGCGTGCCAAGAATCGCTCACAAAGTTGGTGATAGTATAGGTTTTTACTAAACTATTCACTATGACTGTGATCACCAGGTCTCCTTCAGGTAGCGTTGAAGTATATCGAGTAAAGGCGGCAGTTATCCTTACTCCCTTTGAATCAAGGTTATCGTACCCATCGATAAAGCGGATTGAGTCTGACGTGCTTGGAACATTGAATAGACAAGTAAAGCTTAAGTTTTGATTCTCTGTCAGATCAAACTTGGGTTGAGCGTTGTAGATGATGGCCGTGTTTCTAATCCTAAATTGTGCGGTCGGGACGGGTCCAGTATTATCAAATAGTATGTTCTTTTGGGTCTTAAGGCTTATGTCTCGATATGCCTCAATCCGAAGGTATCGACCCTCATCGTTGGTGCCGACGTGATTTGGAATAGAATCAAACGGTCCTCTAACCCTGATATATCGAGTAGTGAGGCCGCTAACATTTTTGTCAGAGCTAATCAGACCTCCGTTTTTCCAAGTCAAGTAGAGATCGCTCTCCTGATATGCCAAGATCACTTGTGTGGCTGAGGTAGGTACGCCGTCCAGTCCAGGTAGGTTAAATACTTGCTGAGTGGTTGCGAGTACTGGCGAGTCATTCGTTAAGCTAACAGTAAGATCAGTCGGCAGTATCGCACCTAAATCATAATAGTTTTCGATCAGCGGAGCAAAGTTATACGTATATTTCAGAGGTCGTTGAATCAGATCAGGATGTAGGGATTTTCTGGCAGAGTCAAAGGTAGTTGTGATCTTTTTATACTGCTCTGGCATGGTCGCATCCTTAATGTCCTTTTTCACCTCATCTCCAAATAGGTTTTCTGCGCTAAGTATCACGTTATCTAGGAAAGTTCGAGTATCGTCTGTGAGTAACATGTCGATGTTTGGGTTGTACTTCTTAAGTTGCACCTTCCAAAAGGTGGGAGCCATCATGAATCCACGATGTAGGTAAGATCCCTGGATCTCAAACATCCTGTTCAGGAGAGGAAAGTAGAGAAAATCCCGTTTACGAGGTTCAGAATTGACACCAAAGATCGATTGAAAATACTTATGATCGATTTCCACCTCAAACGGTAACTGAAAATCGATACCGAACTCTGTGTATTTTGGAACGTTGTCCGGAAAGGCATTGTCTTTTACCATCACCTTGATACACTTACGATCCACGTTTTTATAAAGAGTCCATTCTTTAAAAACATAGTCACCGCTGTCTGATTCCGGAAGCGTCCTAAAGTATACTACTTGGTGGCCGTATAATTGGTTAGTAAAGAATGAGAGCTCTTGGAACATGCCGATTGCACTATCGACGTTGTATGGCCTAAAGCTAGGATCCCTATTTTGAATGATTGATGTACACATCTCATCGCTACAGATTACCTGTGGAGCATAAACGTTAGCCACTTGAGCAGCCTGTCTAAACCTAAGCTTGACCTCATTGATCTCGATCGGAGTGGACATAAAATCAGAAGTTCCATCATCATATTCGTATTTTACTTCAAAGTAGAACTCATCATGCTCATCCAATAGAATACTCGCAGCGTCGCCAAGGTCTCCAGGTTCTACCTCATACCAAAGTGACCAGTCGAGCCTATTTCTAGAATACCTAAACTTTCTGCTTAAGTCATTTAGGTCCAATGTGTTTGGTACATCGATCACTAGGTCTTCAATAAAATCGGTGAACTCTATTATTCCTGACACAGGTTCAGTTGTAGAAAATATCCTAAAGTTCTTGCTAAAGGTCAAAGAATTATTTTGAGGATCTATTAATAGCTTGACGGTGGTCTTAACCATTGTGGGTAGCGTGTTTAGTTTATTTATTTTAATTTTTTACTTAAACTAGTATTGGATTTTGAGTAAAAATAAATAATAAAAAGAGAAGAGCCTTGAAAAAAAAACAGATCTTGGACCCACTATGGCTGACGAAAGGATCGTACTTGGATCCTGAGTACTTTAACTATGTGCTGCTTGCGGCAGGCCAAAGGTATCGTCATGACATCGAGGAAGGAAACCTAGAACACTTTTATGAGCTCTTTTTCCACAGCTTAAACCTAAATACCTTGGCATTAGAGGGTAACTTGCGAGATTTTAAGATGCACCCGGCCCTGAAGGGAGAACGAATCAAACAGATCACGGCTGAACTTAAACAAGTATTCACCAAAAAGGCTGAGATTGTTGAGATCTTTAGAAACGCAAATTACGTTTTCTTGAATCTTATCCTAGATTACATGGACATACAGCTAGATGTGATGGACAACGTTGATTTCTTTTACATGAATGAAATGATTCATGAGCAGTCTGAAATCTTCATAGTAATCAACCAGATCGGAAGTAAAAAGTATTCTATCTGGAAGTTAACCATGGATCGTAAAAAGGACTTGGGTTACTCCCTTAAGAAGATAAAGACAATAACTATCCAAGAAGTAAAAGAAAAAGCTCTTAGAGAGGCACTAGATAGGCTTCAGGATCCTGAATTAGAGAAGATGAAGGAACATAAGAATATTTGCTTTGCTGTCTTAGAGGGACCTCCTGAAAAGATGGTAGCCAATGTGCTTAAAGACACTATTCTCCTAAACAAAGGAATCGCTAAGGGTATTAAATTTGAGCCCACCATCATTAATGAGATGCACGGATTACTGGTCTCAGAGAGACTCATGCCGTTTACCCTAAACCAGTGGATCTATTAAATATCGTCCTCTACCGATAGCTCAGACTCGATAAGTTTGGCTTTTACTTTAGAATAAGCGAAAGCAAAAATTGAGCTTTCGGTAAACTCTTCAAATTCAGGTGAACCCGTCTCAATCGGAAAAAATATGCTAGCGAAGAGTTTTCTACACAATACAGTAAGGTTAGGATCAAGATCTCTAGCTTCTCTATCTAGGTAGTTATTTAGTTTTACTGAGATTCCCTTACCTCTTTTAAAATCGACAGATTCGATATTTACATAGATTTCGTTAGACGGTCCAGCGTCTGTGTAAAGTTCAGTAGTGATTGTTAGTCCCATTTTATAATTTTTATTTTTATATGAATTCAGTTAGCGTAAAATTAAAACATATCATAGTTTGAGTATCCCATGAAAGAGCATCGACATTAGTGAATAGTATTGTGCTTGAAGTTGAACCTAAGATAACCCAAGAAACTACACCAAATCGTTCTGTAAGTCCAGGATAAGTACCGCCTTCTCGTAATTGTACTTGCATCGAACTTGTACTCACATTAATTGAAGGATGATTTAGAGCAAGCTGCGCTCTAGTATAAGGAGGCCCACTGCCAGAAGATCCACTAAAAGCATAACTTACTGAAAAGCCAGTAGGTAACGTATCCAAATCAATAAAGTATGCTCCTAAATGAATGTTATGATTGAATCCGAATCTAATAAGTCCATGCCAAACGTTTTTAACGTATTGTGTGCTTGCATTATCGTCATTGATTGAGACGGAACCGTTAAACCTAGACGCACCTTCTGCGTAGTTATCAGTTGCACCAACTACATGATAACCATACGTTTTTCCTCCAGCCGGGCGAGCTGTTCCCATTGTGATTTTAGAACCATATGAAGCATTAGGATGGAGTAAGCCGGTCGTATTTACATTAATTAGCTGACCAACAAGATCACTAGATGGTGAACTTGTTGAATTTACTTGTATGCTGGTTACGCTACCGTAAGTTATGCCTTGAGCATTAGCAAGAGGTTGCTCAATTGTTGTCTGGGTACCTCGAATTTCAGTAGTAGCATTCGGTAAATAATCAGTGATCTCTATTTGATTACCTCTAATTGTTCCTCCACTTCCCGAACTTAAATCTGGTGCAAGTTGAAAATAATTACCAAATACTTGTCTACTTGATCCAAGAAAATCCGAAGAACTATCTAGCTGTATCCTATTTCCATAGAAATTTCCATTATGTGATATGTTGGTAGCTAAAGTTAAATCTAAATCTATTCCTGTAAAATTTCCATTGATAGTTGATGTGCCAGTAAAAGAGGTTGAGCTTCCTTTAAAACTGCTCATGGTATTAGTTCCAGTAAACTGAAGGTTATTACCTGTAAAAAGACTCATCTTATTCGTTCCAGAAAATGCACTACTTTGTAAAACAACAGCTGGTGTGTGCGCTGAAAAAAGATCATTGATTGTGGTGGCATTGACTGCAAGAAAACCAATGGATCCAAAAGAAAGATTATCAAGCTGAGAAAGAGAAACTATTTTTAGTGCAGCAGAGCCAGTTTCGTAAATGTGATGAGTTGTATTAGCATCTGGTGTAGCTATCCCTATTCCTACTTTACCCTCAACGATCAGTCCATTTGCTGGAGCAGTCAGGTCCTCAAATCCTGAACCGATTGCTAGCCCGTCTACTACGTTAGCATCACCATTGATGAATGCTCCTTTATTAAGAAGAATCACACCGTCTACGCCAGAGTTTGAATCTAACATAAGATGATTCTTGCCGCTAAGCTTAGCGTTTAAGCTTGAATAGTCTAGAGCCAAACCTAGAGTCGCATTGATAGATGAATTAGTAGTCGAAACATGAATACCGTCGGCTACGATATGCGTGTGAGCTGGACTACGCTCGACAATGGCGTCAGCCGATGCTAACACTACCGATAACTCTTCTCTTATTGGAGACATGCCCTCATTATTCCACTTAGGAAATAGGAACTCAAACGCTCCATTCTGATCGATGTCTAAAATAGATTGGCTCTCAGTATAGGATAGAGAAAATCTTGCAGTATTGATCCATGAATTGGTCGCCGGTAAATACGGAGGTAATATCGGATCGATATATTGTTTGTAAAACTTTACCTTTAGGTTATGTTTAAGGTCGCTGTATTTAATGGTACCGATCGGAATCACGTCGTTGTCCATATAGAGAGAACCGAGTTCAAGATGATATCGACCGGTCTGTGCCTTTCCTGAAAGCTGAGTATCTTCGTGTGCAGGAACAATGGATAATAAAGAATTGTACTGAGATTGACCTAAGGTCGGATAAAGCAGATCCGCTTCATCAAAATTATTTAAGAACAATATATTATTTAACGAAGTATTTGCCGCTCCTCTAGTAGTATCGACTAGCGAGTTATCACGTTTATCAAATAGGATAAACTTATTAACGGCAGTTGAACCAGGATTCTGGGTAGTAGTGACTGTCTCAAATGGAACGGACGATAAGCTAGTAAGATATGCGTTTACGATGGCTGCAATGCTTACGACTTGTGTCCAAATACTGGTTCCATCATCGTATTTCCACACTTGAAAGACGTTGGACGTCTGATCAAGATAGAGATCGCCATCGATCAATCCGGTAAAAGTAAGAGTGTTTGGATCTCCAGAATCAACCCACCAAGTAGCTCCACGATCTCCTTGCGGACCGAGCAGTCCGACTGGTCCGGCTGGACCCTGTGGGCCAGTTAGTCCGATTGGGCCAGGCGAACCTACTCCAAGCTCAAGTAATTTATTATAATTGAAGTTTAACTTATCAACTAGTATTTCTTGAGGGTCTGATGAAAATATTTCCTTTAGGTTTATTCTAATTGGCATATTAGATGAATTTAATTTTTATCTTTGGACTTATCGATAGACCTGAACCCGGTTTCTTTAAGAAACTAAATTGAAGTATCAACTTATCTTTTTTATTTATTTGCAATGACTTTAGTATCTCGTATCCTTGAGTAAAGCGTTTCTTGTCGTCTAGGAACACGAATTCTATTGCATTGGGATTTGAACTAGCTTGTTGATTGGTTGCAACCAGTGAGGCGTCTTCCTTTGCATACAAGGCATTTATATCAATATCATACAACTTTAAGATATTAAGTTTTATGTATTCTCTGACGTATGAAGAAACATTTATGTCAGGATCTGATATGTTGGTAAAATTACCGATGTATTGGTTTGAGTTTATCAAGTACTCATTGAATTTTTCAGCGATGCCGTCTTCGATCAGGAATCGAGTAAGCACGTTATTTACGTTAATGATTCCTTCAACCGCGGTCGGAGTCTCCTTCGCAACGATCTCAACTTTAGAAACGTCGACTGATTTGAACTCTACTGAAGGATCTATGAATTGAATCTTAAAATCATTAAGTTCTATGATCTCAGGCAGAGTGATCAATTTAGCTAAGAATGAATCGTCCTCCTCTATTCGTAGTGCTCCAGAAACCGGCGAGTACTGCTCTTTGTTTGAATATCGATAATGAAAGCCCCAGTCCCAGTTTCCTCTAAGTAAGAAATAATCTGCTTGACCAATTGCTACTTCGCTGATTTTAGGATAGATCGGTAAGTATGATTCGTCTGATTCTAGCACTAGGACTTGAGTGTCTGCAACCTTGATATGATTGAAGTTTTGGATAGTCAATAGATTTGAGATATCTGAATTTATCTTAGTGTTACTTAATGAAAGGTCATTGATTAGATTCTTTTTAAATTTATAGTTTGATTTATACACTGAGTAGTTTCGAATGATTGGCTCGTATTCTCCTTTGTATCGATTTAATTCGTATTTTACAGGAAGATTTGCGACTTCATAGTCAGTGCCGATTTCTTCCTGACCAGAAAACTGAATAGGAATGCTTGTTGTATAATTGGTGATCAGCTGATTTTGCTTTTCAATTGAGCTTAAGTCTAGAATTTCTAGATAAAAATTAGGATCAGTATTAAGTACTGAAGTACCGGTTTGATCAAGAGAATACGATGAGTATTCTATGATAATATCTAGAGAATTAACGTATTGTTTAAACTTAGCAAAGGATATTTTTTCAAATAACTTTTCAAAGTAGCCTTCTCCACCAGTTAAAACTTTAAATACAAAGTTTTGATTGATGAATGCGGATGTGCTAGTTGGTAAAATTCCATATATAGTTAAGGAGGGTAGAACAAGCCCTACGTTATAATTGATTCCATCATAGTGGACAAACTTTTCTAAAGAATAGTCAATTGGATTAATTAACGGAACAGTCGGCACGAACCCAACAAACCCACACATAAAAAGATCAAAATTAGTGCTAAGGTCCTTCATAAAAACTAGGGTCGAGCTCTTAGGATTGATGATGTCATCAGTAAGAGAACCTAAATAATTTGGAGTATTTAGATTGGGCAGGGCCTTTATCGTGTAATCTGAACCGTTAAATCCAGTAGAACTAAAGTTGAGCTTGGTTCCCATCTTAACGTTTGAAAAGGAATCAAGTACAGTGTTGTATTTTTTATTCTTTAGAGAATAGAGTAGGGTGTGAGTTAGGTTAGATACTTGACCGAATTGAATTCGATAATCTCCGTTAATGCTATCATAATATTCGGTTAGAAAAGGAGTCAATGCAACAAAGTTTGATGGACTTACTTGAGTGGTGCCAGATAAGGTGGAATCCAGCCAATAGCCGTCTATTTCAGAAAGGTTTCCTATGTAAACTTCAATGATGACTACGATAAATCGATAATCAGTGTGTTCGATCACTCGATATCTAATTGGCGGTTCATCATTAGAATTAATGTCCTCCATTATCGGCTTTAAGATACAGCTAAATCGGTATCCCTCAAATCGAGTAGTTATTTCCTTGGCCACAGGCTTACCGTCCGACCCTAGGACATCTGGATCAGTCACGTCCTTAAACGTTAGTTTAAATCCTTTGAAAAAAGCCTCGTATTGATCAGCTGAATTCTTGTACACCTGAGCATATCTAAATTGAGTGTCAGCAACTTCTTTTCCAGTAGCAGAAGTTGGAGTATAGGTAAAATAATTGATGAAATAGTCTGGATCAGAAAGAAGGGCTACTTCATCTAATGGAGTCTCAAAGTAATTTGTGTTTTGAGCTATTAAAGTCTCATCGTTAGTATAGTTAAATTCGCTCTCAATATAGAACCATTCATGGGTAAAATTAATTGGATTTTGAGATCGATCAATATGATCTGGTGAAAAGTTATTTCTACCAAAGATCAATTCAGTATTTAAACGATATGGATTATCTCTAGAATCTCGACCGTTCTTGATTCCCCATTTAGTAATATATGGAATGATTTTGGATCTTAGCGCAAAGTCCAAGCTCTCATTTTCTTTATAATAATCATATTCCGTTTCAGTAAGACCGTTTAAGTATTTTGTTCTTAGTTCATACTCGTTACTTGTATCTTGAGATACTACTTTACTTGGGTCTTTTAAGATAGAAAAACCCTCAAAACCTTTAAGCTCTTTGTTTGCATCATTGATTGGAATGGCTGAGCTTGTAGTAGAAGGATCGAATGTTACAAGCGGTGAGCCACTCACTGTTGAATAGTGAGTAGTAGTAGAAACGCTAAAACTGGATCCGGCTAAATATGTGGTTCCTTCAGTTAAGATTGATCCATTATACACGATATAATCTATTCCTGGTTCAAGTATCGTCTTGCCTTCTGGAATAAAATAATGCTGATAAAGATCAATGTTTGGAAAGTTTGTATAAGTACTTGAATAAAAATCAAGATCAAGATCCTTAATCATATAGAATGATAAAAGACCAAAGGAAGGTCTAAACTTAGGCTTCATTAAGAACTCCTTATTTAAGATCGTCGGAGTTTCGTTTTCATCTAGGACGACTGCTATTTTATTATCGTAATTAGATAGAGTCTTTGATCTTAACGCTGGTGTAGTAGAATTAGTCTCCGTGATCTCATCCACCCATTGAGAAACTTTTCTAATCTTTGACCAGCTATCTGAAGATTTTACTAGGATTGAATCGAAGTTTGCTTCTATTTTACTAAGGTGGCCGGCATCAATGATGAGCCTATTTCCAGCCTCCTTTGATCCTCCCATAAAAGAAAAGGTGGAACCGATTAGAGAATTTCCAGTATAGATCGAATTAATCGTGATTACTGAGTATTCGTTTACTGGAGAAAAGAAGGAAACTTTGTGTAACTGATCAAAGTCACCTGGTGAATTGGCTTTGATAAATACTCGGTCGTCGTATTGATATGCCGTGAAGGTTCGATTTCTAATACCGTTGATACAGCCGGTCAGAGCGCTTGCTATTTGACTTGCTGTCCCTCCGCCATTCATGTAGAACTCATCGTATCCAAGTATGTTATCATAATCATTATAGACATAATATTCTCCTGGATTAGGAATCAGTGGGTATAGTTGAGTTGAGATAATCAGGTCAAACTTACCTATTGAATCTATTTGGGTTCCGTTTGGATGATAGATCTTGATTTCATCATAGTTATCTAGTGAGGCATTAATCACTGATGCGATAGTTATAGTCGCATCACTGTTACCTCCATCTATAGTAACGATATCGCCGACTTGATAACCAGAGCCAGGGTAATTTACTGCAACTGATAGTATTCCGCCTGACCCATTATCTGTGACATCAAGAGTTAGACCAGACCCACTTCCACCAGTCGTAGTAACACCGGTCGCACTAGTATAACTTGTTCCAGGTGAAGAAAGATTAATTAGGTCAGCTCGACCCGCGTAATTTATTTTTATTACCGCGTGTGAATGTCCAGGAACTCGAGTTGCAGCCCCTAAGTCTTGTAGAAAATTATTTCGACTTTGTCCAAAAAATAGGCCTAGATCAATTTTAGTATTTGCAAACCTAAACTGACCGGTTGAGAGCTCTTTTCTGCATGTACCAAGAGCAGTACCATTAGTTGGGCTAGTCTCTACCCGGTATTCAAAATTATCGGTATCGACAACTGTTATTAGGTATTCACCCTCATACGCTACATCAGAAGATGAAATGATTACGATATCACCTGTCGAGTATCCATGGGATAATATATTAGCATTAACTGTGGTATTACTTAAGACGAATGATACTTGTAGGACTGCATCAAATCCTCCACTGTTTACTGTGATAAGATCTCCACCTGAATAGTTTACACCTCCATTGACGATTACGATTGAGGCAATTCCGCCAAATCCATCGTCAGTTAGATTAACAATTAGGCCAGATCCTCCTCCAGTCAGTGCAGTAGTAGTTACGTTATTTTGAGTAGAATAACCAGATCCAATTGAATTGACAGACACTAATTCTACCGCATTAAATATGGTTAGGGATAGGTTTACTGGTGTATGATTTGAATAGTCTATCACAAAAGGATCAGATAATTTAGGCATGTATAAATTAGAATCCTTATCGCTAATATAATTTATAAAAAGACTATCTGAATCGACGAATGTTCTACTAAATTCAGAAACATTTATTTCTGAACTCTTATACGGAACGATGACTCCATCTGGATTAGACTGAGTAAGGAATACTTCATCTGTCTCTAAGAATCTTTTTCTAAAGTGTGGATCGTTTTCCCAAGTACCGCGATTTAAGTATGCTCGATCCAAGTCGATATCTAATTTAGTAAGCTCAATCGCATTAACATATACTCCTAAATATCGATTAAAATCATATTTGTTTGAACTATCGTCATTAAATACAAATTCTAAATTTAAGATGTTTGGAAAGATCACCCCGTTTCTTGAAAACCCATTGGTGATATTTTCTTCAAAAAACTTTAGTGGCTGAGATGAAGTATAAAAGTTATTTAATGATTCGCCTCTGCTTCCAAATATTCCCTCATTTATCAATATTCCATTCCACGTGGTAAATTCGCCCTCTTCATAGAGAACGGTGAGCGGACTTGTTGGAAAATTTACGTTATTTATGTAATCCCTTAGGTATTTTCCAGGAGTAGTCTCTGCCCTAAGATCAAATGTCTGGATGATGGATGCTTTATTGAATAAGTCGATTAAATATTCGGTCTTGGTCTCTCCAGCATCATATTTTTGTTTTACTTGATCAAGAGGAAAATTAGCTGGGTCGTTTATCTTAAATATGATGAAATAATCAGGTACCTCTTCTTTAAGATAAAGCGGTGCAAAATACGACATTCGTTCAGTATACTTGTTTGAAGCTAAGTATTTTACGCCACTAAAATAGTGAGAAAAATCGTACTGATCCTTAAAGTTCTTGGAAGTCTTAGTTGAATCTACTTGTTCATTAAGATCAAAGATAATCTCATTTGGAGTAGATCCATTATTAAAAAATCTAAGAATGTTTGCAGGATGAGACTGAGTAACATTAATCGGAACTTTAGAATAGAGATCCTTTGAGAGTTCAGGGTTAGCTTTTATTGATTCTAGCCACATGTAACCCGAATCATTTATCGCGATCTTAACATTTCCAGTAAGCTTGGGATTGGTCCTAACTAATTGAAAACTACTATCTTCAGTTAATAACTTAACGTAGTTTATGTCGCGATTACTCATATTGATATATGCTCATTTTTAGAAGCTAGAAACTTTTCCTTTACTTTGAACTAGCGGTGCATCTAGAGTAGTCTCTTTGATATATTGTGCGCTTACTTGTAGATCAAATGAAAAAGGTGCATAGTCTTTTAGGATGATGTCAATTCCTAATTTCTTTGAATATTTTATATTAGTTAAAGCGTCTCCGGTTCTTCTAAATCCTCCAATATATCCAAGTTTATCTGATGCTCTAAATTGAAATAATACTGGGATATTTAAAGCATTCTCTGGACCAAACTTGACTGTTTTAGTTGATCTGGCTGGAAAGTTTCCTTCAACTGATACTGATTCATAATTAGTTGGATACATGTAAAGATAAGCTCCACATGTATATTTTCCAATAAGATATTCATCATTCTTGGTAAAACCTAACTTGATCGGATAGTGAGAATCGTTTTTACCAGAAATAGTTGTATTATCTGATGGAGTCAATGGTGTAACTCGACTTGCTTGTTTATAGTATTCAACACTATATGCATTTGTTACTTCAGACACAGCAGTCTCAAAATGAAGTGCATGAGCAAAGGGTAAATATTTTTGAAAGTCAGCAGCCGTAATGGAAGTACCAGCATTGAAATCTGGCCTAAATACTTCTGCGATATTTGCTACTGAAAATGACGGGCCACACAGAGTAGGAAGATCTGGGTGATCTTTACTTATACAAAATTCAGTAAGTCGACCGCCGCCGTTTGGAACAGAGGAAGCATTAGTTGTTCCTGCCCATACCCTAGAATCAGTTGATGTCAATGGAATAGCAGTAGTTGGATTAAACGGTAGATAGTGACCCCAGTTTGCAGGAACAAATGACGTTGTTCCAACGGTTCGACCGCCATATGTATATGCTTGAGTATAATAAGGCACACTCGCATAAGTAGATGATGGAAAACTTGGTGAATACATTTCCTCAGATAATCCATATTCTCTTACTCTAGAGTTAATGAATTGACTCTTTACTTGACCAGATTGTGTGCTGGCCTTTTGTTTAAAGTTAGAGATTAATGGAACTGGATTTGAATTTACTCCAATTGGAACTATATCATATCTTCTATTTACATGATAATCATCATCCGGATATGCAGTAGGATTTGATGTAGTATCGACTTCATTGATTCCTCCGAATAGAAGAGATATTAATTCAAGACTAGTAGCTGACGTATTTTGGATCGATATCGCATACTGCTTAGTTATGATTGCACCTTCGTTATAGACAACAGTTCCGCCAGTCGTGTCTTTAATAAGATCTTTATAATATCCGGCAAATAATTGTATTGTATCTCCGTTTGCAACGTCTAATGAATTTCCATCAGAATCTATCACACTTACTTTGATTACACCACGATCAAGATTAATTGATTGTTGGATCGCATCCAAAGTAGTCTGTAAGCTTTTTAATTTTTGATATAAGTCTATTACATTTCCTTCATTAGTAAAGAATCCGCTAGAGATATCCTCGGCTATGTGAGAATAAAACTTATCACCAGACGTAAATTGATTAGCTAGATGATTGTCTAGACCTTTAGAATTTAAGCTGTTTTCAAAATCAAGCTTAGCCTTTTCAGTAAATGCTTTTTGTGAAGCTATCATACTGTCTTCTTGAGATTGAATGTTTTCTGGGAATCTTACTTGAATTACGTTTGACCATATAGATTCGGCCGCGTTGGAAGGCCAACCGGCTTCAGACAAAGATTTTACTTGAATCTCAACTAATTCTCCCTTTCTAATTGGTATGTTTAGCTGATTTGTGTTTACTACATCAGAATCAGTAAGAGTCTCTTCCGCCCATACATAGAGTCCAGTAGTCTCATCTAACACTTTTTGTCGAGGTTTTGTTAGTACTTCATTCCATGGAGAAAAAGTGGCAGTTTTAGTAGACCCATCAACATCAACGAATGACTGTTGTTGAGCATTGGGCTGAGTACCAGTTAAGCTTAAATATCGATATCGGTATTTGAATTGAACTACGTTTTGCGTCCCATACTTATCTAACTTAGGATTAGGTATCTGCCAAAATCCTCTAACTTCATACTTTTTATTAGTAACGAATTGTGGTGTAGTTGATAACTGTACTGTGATATTTGTAACTAGGGAGGTGAGAGCAGCAGTCTTTTCATTACGTGCAGTAAGGGATTCAGTAAGTTGCTTTTGTAAGCGCTTAGCCTCCTTTGGAGTCTTAGAAACAGTTGTGATGTTGGCTTTAATCGAATCAATCTTCTTATTTAATTCTTCGACCTCTTGTTGAAGAGCGGCTTTTTCCTTTACGTTATTATTTAATTCAGTTATGCTCGCATCATCTTGAATGTGTTGATCTATCTGGTATACTTTAAAACTAGTTTCATCTAGGACTGGAGCATCTGGCGTTATGGCTAAGATCGAAGGTAGGGTCTTTTCTTTAGCTAAGTTTAGAAGAATTAGTCCAAAGTCAGATACGAAATTGTTGTAATAATCAGCAAGAGTCGTAGTAGATTCATCTTGTAAAGGAATAGTCAACTCATTTGTATATAGAGCAAGCCCTTTAGAAAAATCATTGATTGTTAAGTTTTTAGATTTACTAACAGGCTTAATAAAGATTACTTCTCTTTCATTAAAACCAACGTTTACCTGTAACTCAGGTCGACGATACGGTACTGGTTTTAGCTTAAGCACGTCTGCACCTATCGTTAAAGGATCGTTTCCAAATATTCTTTCTAATACAACTTCAGTATCAGTAGAATTAATTGAGATAACTCGATACTCAGTGTCGTTTGCTGTGATTAAGACATCGCCTTCAGCTAGCGTCTTACTGTTCTGTACTCCAGATAAAACATCTGTATAAACTAGTGTGCTTAATTTATATCGACGACGTAATGTAGAAACAGTTGCTCCACTATTTAGTGTCTGATTTCCTGTCTCTTCTAATATATTTACGATATCGAATGTTCCTTGGAACCTATTGATTGACACTTCCATATCAACAACGGTATCGTCCTCAAAGAAATCGATCCCATTATCATTAAGCTCTTGTACTAGGCTTGAATATACAAGGTCATTTTGTCCTTTATAGTTTTCATCAAAAAATGCAGCAACATCATCATTGTTTACTGAGTTAACGATGATTCTCTTAACTATGAACTGATCAATATCCTCAGTTAATACTGACGAGATATCTAAGCTCACATAGAGTAGAGGATTTAGGAAAGACTCAAAAAACCAGTTATTTTTTACTTTAAATGAACTGGGAACAGTAAACGTAGAATTTTGAACGGTCTCAAGATCTTTAATTAATTGAGACGTCTTTTTTAATTCAAACTTTCTAAGATCTCCGGTTGATGATTTTATTCCGATCACATCGCTATTTGCTGAGATCAAGGTATCGAATTTTGTGTTAATGTCTTCAATCTTACCCTTAAGATATCCAAAAGAGGGCACCGTGATATTAGTTGAAGTACCATCGACCTTGGTTTGGGACACAGTAACGTTTTCAGAACTTGATTCTAGAATATTCTGTAGACTAAATAAAAATTTATTCATGTTGTCAATGTCGACAACTAGTCTCTTTAAAACGTCAGATAGCGTATGTTTTGTTTCCATGTATTCTTATGTTATCTTATTTGATCTACCCTAAAGGTAAATGTAGTATCATCCATACAGATGATTTCAAAAATAGGTTTATTTAGTGATGGTGTAAAATCAAGATCATTAAAGAGTCCGATTACTACTCCATACACACCAGTATTATTTCTATTTAATGCATCTGTGTATATCTTAAAGTCAAATGTTCCTGGAATGATTTCATCCTCTATCACCAATCGAAGGACCTGCCCTTTTTTCCATCTAACCATTGAATCATCTATGTATAATGATAGGTCCGATGTTAGAATAGTTGGAATGGTCGCGTTTTGATGAACAAAATAATTGGTAAATGTTCCTAGGGTTAAAGTGCTGTTCGTAGCAATATTAGTTAATGACCCATTTGCGATATTGTACTGCTGATTGATATTTACTACTCGTACCCTATTTGGTATGCTGCGATCAATCACGATACCTTCACCAGGTCGTATTCCGTCTAGGTCGTATGAGACTACGATATTTGTATCTCCAGCAATAATTGAGTTGATCTTAGAATTAGTATTATCAATCATTGCAACTAATTCTCCAGTGTTACTAAATATCGCTTGATTTGCGATTAGAGAAGTCTCTAGGTTTGATACCCTAGTCAAGATCTCGCTCGAATCAATTGAGTTTACTAGAAGATCTTTGATTGAGTTTACCTGCTGTTGTAGAGCTTCTAACTCAAGCAATTTATTTGAAAAAGTTGTCTGTAATTGGGTAAACTTGGTCAAGACATCAGTAAATAGTTCTAGTGAAAAAGTAGAGTAGTCATTTATTGATTTTTCGACCTTTGTGTCCTCAATTGAAGTATCTAATTTAAGATTTAACTTAAATGAAAAAGAGTTTCCATTGGTTTTACTTATTGGGTCTGGCTTGTATTTTGTGATCGGTGGGATCGCAAACTCAAGGCCGCTCTGTTGGATCTTATCTAGGAATAATACACCGTACAAGTTAGTCTTGAAATCGATTGGGTTTCCATTGGAGTCCAAGTTGTTTGGATCGTATGTATCATAATAGACAAGCACAGCATTGAATTCAAAATCACGATTAGCTACGTAATCGTTAAATTGTGAAAATACTTTTATCTCTGGATTTTCACTAGCTAGTTTATAATTAGCTAAGTCAAAATCGATTGAGATACCATCAAGTGTGGATCTTTGATATTCAACTATAGTTGGTCCGAGAGTCTTTTTAATGAACTGATCAGAAGCAACGTAATATTGGTTTGAACCGTTATTATCAGTATAGTATGAGTTATTTATGGTACCAGTAAACCAATTACCTGGAGCATATGCTCCAGCCAAAGTATTTTTGATTTGAGTGTTGACGCTCGCATCGTCTAGATCATAAAACGCTTTTAGCGTCAACCCAAAGGGATGGGTCTCGTTATAGTGACGACCGGAAAGATATTCTACGTCTAGAGGAGCAGCTAAAGTATTAGCGATCGTCATTCCAGGTTTGTAGTTATCGTCCTTTATTGATTTAAACAAGACGTGTGGAGTGGTTCCTACATTTGTTGGAACGTGTATATACACTTCAGTGTAAGAGTTTTCGCTAGAAGAAAGAGTATTTACTACGTCGATATCGCCGACGTATTTTACTACTCGATTATAGGTAGAATTGGTTTCTGGTTTTTCAACAAAGCGGTACTCAGTATGATCTACTGGATCGACTGGTAGATTGGCTGAGTTTTTTTCTAGGGCATTTGCGTCTTGAAATCGAATCGCACCAGTCTCCTTTAGCCATTTCCAAAAAACTCTCTCAGATACTGTTAGTCTCTCATTCTTTTTATATGTAGGTCGACTTAATAATAATGCTTCTAGGTTTAGTGCATAGTTTTGAAAATTCTCCGCTAAGTTTACGTTATTATCAGGATTAAGACCCTCAATTATTGGCGATTCACCGGCTGCCGCGAACTGTATCTTATTGTCTGTCGCTAACGTGTTTGGAGTACCTATCTCAGGAATCCTAAGTAGCACAAACTTGGAAAATCTAACAGCGTTCTCGCTATTAGCTAGGGTGATATTTATGTCTTCAAGCGCGCTTTGGAAATTATAAAATATTCCTTTCTTGTCCTGAACTGGCTTAATTAACGGAGTTACTGCCATTTAATTTTTCTTTTTTTATTAGAATATCGAAGTTCCGACTAGGCTAGTAGCAAGAAGACGGTCATCGTTATTTACATCAATTATGTAATTGAAAGTTACGCTAGTTCCATAAGATTCAATCGTAGACGAGATGGGAACTCCAACTGAATTGACGTTATCATGTAGTACGATTGAGTTAGTAGTACTCAAGTTGGTTCCAGCAAGAAATTTTACTGGTATTGCTGCTGTCTGCACAGCTGGATTAATTATGGTTGAAAAAGCAAATGAATCAATCACGTCTGCTAAATAGATCGTAAACTTAGTATTTTGTGCTGGCGGATTTGTTGCATCAAAGTCAATGATCACGTTAAACTCACTGATGTTTGCGTCAATTGATCCGACGCCATCGTATACTGGAGTCGGATCCGGCGCAGTCGATGCTTTTAGAGTAAGAAATATGTTTTGTCTAGAAGTATCAGTCAGTGTGATCGTGGCTTCAGCTGGTGTACCGATTGTTCCTGTCCAAAGCAGGTCAGCTTGTACTAATTCCTTAGATTCAATTACGCTAGAATTAATTGTGACTGGTGCATTAAAATCAACAGTTCCGTTAATTGTTGCAATAGTCGCAACAGTTAGGTCATTTAGAGTAACAATATCAAAACCGGCTGAGATGTTGGTAATCAAACGATCTACTGTAAGGATGGACTCGTTACTGATGTTTTTAGCGAGAGTAGCAATGATCGTTGGCGTCGGTGAACCCGTCTGGTAGATCAGGCCGGTGTCCTGTAAGATGACGGTGTCCGCTTTTAAATAATTGATTGGAGTGTCTGTGCCAATTGACTTATTTGTGACGTCTATTTCAAGATCATTTATTAGATCTTCAAGCTCAGCTTGAAGAAGCAAGGTGTTTGCGTTAGTTATAGTAGCAATGTCGGTAACAAAATTAGTCAATAGCATCTGCTGAATGGGCAGCGAAATCGGCGTAAACGGCATAATTAATTAATTATTTTAGTTATTTATTATTAGGCAACTGAGTTCTTTATTAAGTTGTTTTTCCTAACATTGAGACGATCTTCGATCTCAAGGGAATATTGCACTTTATTTAAAACTCTGATAAAATTTTGTACTGAGTTTTCGTAATTTGTTTCACGATTATCAGTCACAGTCACTTTAAGTGAAAAATTGCCAATGTCCTTGAACTTCCAAATAAAGAAAGGAACTGATTTTACTCTAATGACTTCTTCACCAGTCACGACATTAGTTAAAGACCAGATAAAATCGTTTTTTCCATCTAGGTTATTAATAACGAAAAAGACTATTCCGTTCTCAGGCACGGCAAAGGTGTCTTTAAATAGCTTGATGTCGTTGACATTAAACACGTTTTGATCAATAGTAGTCGGTATGAATCCATATTGTGTGTTATTATCAAAATACCAATAATCGTCTACCCAAAAGTTAGGATTTTGCATGTTTCCAGAGAGAACATCACCAGTCTTTGCGAAAACAAAGAGGTTTTCTTCCTCAAACGAGGGATAATTAGCTATTAGATGATTGACTAAGCTTTGCGAAAACACTTTTTTAGGAGTAAAATAGGTGTATGCATCGCCGGTCACAGTTGCACCAGAATAGCTGATCGTGTGATATAGTTCCTTGCTTAAGAACTTTGCTTGAGCATGGATGTCAGTTCCGTCAATAACCGCATATCTAAATAGACTTATTCCAGGATGAATGCTTGCATTCATGATGGTACAAAGGTCATCAAGACTAGTAAATGCAGGTATCACGTATGGAGTAAATAATGAGATCTTAATAGTATCACCAGCAGTAGGAGTAAAGAAGTAGAAACCGGCTTCAAAATCATCAACGTGCACAAAGCTATTTAGTCTCATCCAATAGAGTGAGCCTACTTCAATGTCTCTAAAATCCTTTAGTGTGATTGGAGTATCGTTTTCACCAAGGCCCCAATATCTTTTTTTAGGATGATTCTGTAGAGGATCGGTGTATGCAACATATGCTGCAGTGTCTACATCATAGAGATCAGCATCATAGATGTTTTGGCCCAGTCCGTATTGATTTGAGAAAAAGGCTCCCCATTCAGTAAGATTCTTGTATAAGTTTATCTTTATTGCAGAATCCTCGTTATCAAGCACGTTTATTTTTGGATAGTAAAGCGGTGATGCGCCGAAATCTCTTAACTGTACGTTACTTAAGTTTTTAATTGAGTATTCAAACTTGTCCTCTAGTCTAGAAAAGGCCACTATTTCAGGTCGCATCTGATCAGAGACTTGGACGAAATTTGAAAAGACGCTCACATTACCGCAAAAGTCATATAGCTCAATCGTGATGCGATACTTGCCAGCAAATGGTAAAAAATGAGGCAGCTCGTATAGGTCAACTGTGCGTCCCCTGTGTTCAAAGTTATAGGGGTTTGGTCCAGGTTTAGTTATCTTCCAGTTGATCTCATAATAGTTTCTAAAATCTATATTCTCAAGGGTCCAATATGGGCCTATTCCTGGCGCAATCTCATCCAGATCATCTAATCTTACTCCCCTAACATCATTTAGGGTAAGCTTATCGATATTTGCACTAAGTACCACTGGTGCTGCTATCACTCGTTGAGGATCGTCACCGTATTCCCAGCTCAGTCGAGCATTCAGGTTTGGAAATCTCTGATCCCTAATGTTTTCATAGAATTCGGTGATGTAGTCAATCATGCCTGGAATCTCAGGTCGAGAATAACGCTGTTGATTTGAAAACGGATTGGTCTCAGTATCATTGAATCTGACCACTCCAAAGTCTACACCATTGGGATCTGCTTGTCGATACAGTGGATCTAGTGACCTAAGCACAAGATTGGTGTTTTCTCCTGGATACACCCCTATCTCTACTGACTCATTAAGCTGATAGTCTCGAATTATGGTAGAATCAGGCCAGTAATTAATAGTTAGTTTTTGAAAATAGATGAATTCTCCGATCACGTCCTTTATCTTAACGTTAATCGGAAGGATCTCATTCTTTAGTTTTTTCTCAAGCAAGTTTAACTTGTAGAATATCTCGTTTACAGTAAAATCAGTAGTCTCCTCTATTAAGGGTATTCCATCATCATCAAACTCACCGGTAACCCGAGTAAACTCGTAAACTAGAGCTAGAAATTCAGTCTTTTTAAATTGCTTACCCGACTTAAGGTTGCTGTTTCGATCGACTAGGTCCAACGACTGAATCTTACCGTCGTCTAGATAGTCGGTGATATCCACCATTGCTAGTTTGTTAAAGTATGCTGAGCTCGAATTGATGTTTTGCCAGTATTCCTTTACTTTTAGCAGGTCTCGGTATCCCAACATGTTAACAAAATTAATGAGTCCGCGATAAGTACCTATGTATGGATAGATCTCTTCCTTAGTGACTAGAAGCTGTTTTCTTGCCTTGTTTAAGGCATCCATGTCGGGAAATGCCTCCTTAATATCGTAGTTTTTAAGGATATTCGCGTCCTCCCGTAAGAACCTGATTCCAAAGTTTTGGGCCCATACTCTAAACCTGTCCTCCTCTTCAATCCCTTCACCATACACGTCAAGCATGGCGATGGTGGTCTCAGTTGACCCATCGACAAGTTTGATTAAGAGTCGTCTTTCGTATGCGATCTCAGTGGTTGGACTAAATGCGATGTTTACTTGTAAAGGTAATTTTATGTCTAACGGAGCTGGGCTATTTGAAAGATCAGAATGGGAAAAAGTTACTAAGTCTGTCTTATTAATGAAATTTTCAAGTAGAGTGGTGTCTCGGACAACGTCATAGAAAAATACTTCATCGCTGTTCTTAGCGTCCTCCCAAACAAACTTTAGGGATTCTCCTTGAGCAAGGGTAGGAAACTTATAGTTATTTGCGGAGATCTTTTCAAGCAAAAATAGGTTTTCGTTATCGAAAAGATACACTGAGATGTTTTTAAAGAATATCCTACCTTTCCATACTGAATCAGTATTATCATGTAGAAAGTTTAAGTTCTTTCCAAACTTATCGAAAAAGTTTAAATTTTGAACATTCATTAGGACCGGATGACTTTAGGTTATTTATTAGATTGGATAACTTTATATGCTATATACTGAATTTTCTCCGCTAGTACTTATTGAGATGAATTCTAGAGTATCGTCTGCGTCAAGCCCAGTCTTTTTGTGGATCTTTTTCCACTCTTTAGCATAACCGTTTTTGCAGATCTGGGTAAAATAAGCGAAAGCGTTTGGAGAGATCATCTTGGTCTCATCAAAGCTCTTCCAATACTTTAAGCAGTCTAGGATAGCTGACTGGATGCAGTCTTCCCGATCTCGATAATCCTTAAAGTAAAGTCGATCCGCTGCTCGGTTTGCAAGAGAGATAAAACAGTCTACTGAAAATTTTGAGAGCTCACCCGTCTTTTTACACTCAATGATGTCTGCTGTGAATTCTCTATTATTGATATAATGGGTGTCCCCTTTCTTTTTTCTAGCCATTTATGCTTGATTATTTTGAAAGCTGATAGATCTTTACTATTCCTAGCACAGAGTCTACCATGTCAATTACGGGAGAGAGTATTTTGTCTCCCTGGACTATCCATTTCTCAGTATTTACTGCTTGATACAAGTCAGAGCTCTTTATTGATTCTATTTGGGGCTCGCTCTTAAATTGATTAAATACGTCCATTTTATTAGAGTTACCCTTGCAGCCAATAGCGTTTTTAAGCTCGCTAGGACTAAAGATAAAGAGTCGGTCTGCGCTGTTTTTTAGCACCCGAGTTAAGAGTTCATGTTTTAAGATTCCTGTTGATTGTGAGATATCGACTAGTGAGTTTCCTTTTGATCCAAATGAGATTCCTTCGATTGCAACGATGACTTCATCGTCGCCTACTTCAAGTAAAAGTTCAGTAATGATTTTAGAGATTAGTTCTTGATAATTTATCAGTTTTACACGTTCTGTTATGTGATACTCTGGATGAGTCTTTCTGACCGTGTCAGTCTTTTCAATTTTTATGTTAGGGTAGTTCCTTACAAGATAGTCTAGGTTTTCTTGATCCGCTTTTCTGATCTTGGTGTTTACTACCGAGAGCCACTTAAACTCTTTAAAATCCTTACAAATACAAATACCCGGATAGAGTATTGAAAAATCGATACTGACAATGGTCATTCATGACTGATAATTTTTAAAACCTGATAGTATTGTACTTAGGATCCTTTAAGAGTTTTTACCTGCTAGATAATATTTATCTAGAATTCAAAACCAAAATTAAGTAACATGATTCGAAATTTTCGACCCTCTATCTTAAAAGATAAATTAAGTTCTAATTCAAATACAGTTATCTTACCTAATCGTACAGTTATGTTATACTTTCTCTTTTTATTACCACTCTTCCAAGAATTTATCCAATTAACCATCTTAATTTATTATTTTCTATTTTTTTTTATTTATTCAATAAAACCCATTAGCTTTACGCAAGTATAATAGGGATGGTGGGTGGGAGTACTTTATAGTACTATCATAGTAAATATTACTTCTATTCTTACTTACTTAATTACTATAAAGATACTTTAGTAGTACTCGCGCACGGAAAATTTTTAAAGTAGGAAAAAAAAAGAGTACTATAACCCTATGAGACTAGGATATTGTTGTATAAATCTAAGCCTGAAGGATCAGGGAATTAGTACTAATCGAGGTATGATACGTAAGACTTTTGATGAAAAAGGGCTTAACTATGTCAGCGAGCTCATCATACAGAACCTATCGGACTTGATCACAATACTTAATTGGAATTGGTCAAATGGGATTTTTGTGTATCGTATGTCAAGCGATCTCTTTCCATGGATGAGCGAGTATCAACTTGAAGAACTTCCTAAGTATGACGTGATCAGCAAGCTTGCAGCGGTCGTTGGCGAAACTGTCTCCATTGCAGGCATGCGGATCTCCTTTCATCCAGGACAGTTTGATGTGTTGGCTTCACCGAATCCAAACGTGGTCGACAAGACCATCTATGACTTGGATCAGCACGCTCGTATCATGGATCTTATGGGTTTACCTCAAGACCATCGAGCTCCGATCAATATTCACGTCGGCGGTTCGTATGGTGACAAGGTGACTGCAATGGAACGTTTTTGTGAAAACTTCAAAAGCCTTGCCCCCTCTACTCAAGCTAGGTTAGTGGTCGAAAACGACGATAAGGCTAGTCAGTTCTCAGTAAAAGACCTTTATTATGGCGTCTATCGAGTTGTGGGGTGCCCAATCACCTTCGATCACCTACACCACCGTTTCTGTACAGGCGATCTTACAGCAAGCGAGGCCGCTCATTTAGCCGCCTCTACATGGCAAGGCTTCGTTCCAGTACAACACTATTCAAGTTCCAAAGCCTTATATGAGGACTCTACTGTGATCAATCGTTCCCATGCGGACTACGTATACGAGACTATTCCAGACTATGGCTTTGAAGTAGACGTCGAAGTTGAGGCTAAAGCCAAAGACTTAGCTGTGTTACGTTACCTTGCTGGAGAAGGAATAGTAGAGGAAGAACTTAAATTTCAATTTGAAGAAAATAAAAAAACCTAATTTTTATTTTTAGTTATAATAAAAAAAAACATAAAATGAAAATAATCATACTGGTAGCCTTAATTTTTACTTCTTGTGGAATTAATAAATCGATAACTTGTAAACAAGATAGTTTTGTTTTAATTAAGTGGAAAAAAGCAAATAGCACGTTTGACGTCTACTTAGAAGACTCTCTAGTCGTACAGAATATACCTTGTGACGGAACAAATAACTTATATTTACATAATTATTCTGAAGGAGAATATCTTTTCATCTTTAAAAAAGACGGGAGAGTCAACGAAAAACGAATAATTAATATTTCTTCACAGATTGACGATGAAACGAGTAGTTTGCATAAACGATAAGAACCAGCCCGAGGGAGCCTGTGTAGTTGAAGGAGCCGAATACCTCGTGGAAAAAGAGTACCATAATGCTCTAGACCAAAGGGTTTATATCATTAGCGGAATCAACAACGAGGGTATCACTAAGATGGGTATGCGGTGGATCGGATATGATTCATCCAGGTTTAGAGTAACAGAAGACTCTAAATCAACTAAGAAAGAATATGAATTTGCATTAAATTAAAAAATGGGAACCAATTATTACAGAATACCAAAGGTCGCTGAGATGGAGGCTAAAAAAGAAAAGCTTGCTCAGCGATTACAAGAACTAGACATGAGTCTAGGAACGATTGAGAGAGGCTTTTGCACTTTAGAAAATAGTGAATCTTCCTGGAGCCATCACTCACCGTGGTCAGAGTTTTTAGAGGACACAAGCATTCACTTAGGTAAAAGAAGCATGGGTTGGAAGTTCTGTTGGAACTTTCACAATAAGAAATACTATGGAAACAGGGACGAACTATTAGATTTTATTCGTACCGGTCGAGTCGTAGACGAATACGGAACGGAACAAAAAGTTGAAGAATTCATTAAGATGGCTCTTGAATGGGGCCAACCTGATGGATTCATCAATGGTCCTGAATACATCAAACACATGAAAAAAGAAGGTTACTATCGAGACTATGGATATGATGTCACAAAACATTTTGACCAGCTCATCGATGGGCTTAGAGTATCGTCCTCAACTGAATTTAGCTAAGATGGCACACATTAGTTTTTTAGCATATAAGTTAGCATCAATCACTGATTATCAGATCACATCGCTTAAACCAACTTCTGTTGACCTTGATCAAGCCCAAAGGATGTTTGATTTACATGTCGATAAAAATTACAAAGAAAATGGAAATTAAGTTTACCGACGGTTTTTTTGACTTAGTACAAAAGATAATTAATCGTCAACTATGGTACTGGAAATTATTGGACTTTTTTCGATATGACCTAGTACAAGGAATCAAGAATATCTTTTTTTTCTGGAATGTGATCTGGAGATATCGATCTTGGGATTCCAGTTTTCAGATGAGGCTCTTAGCTAAATCACTAGAGCCTTTAGCTCATACATTAGAACACCACGGTAACGAAGTAGACGGGCCTAGAATGAAAAAAGTAGCCGCGATTAAGAGGGCAATCGAGATACTTAATAGGCAATCAAACGATGATTATCTTGAATTGGCTGAAAAGGAATTAGGGTATAAAGTAAACCTAAATTATGGTATTACTGGTGATGGTGAACCCAAAGTCATCACTGAGAAAAACCGTAAGCTCTTTGATCTTTCTCATGAATTAGAAGATAAAGAATGGAAGGAACTTTGGAAGATATTTGAAGGCCAAGAACACACTCACTATATCATGCTCCTAGATAAAGCAAAATCCGAAAATAGTAGCACTGGGTCAGAGGACATTTGGAATCAGTGGTTTAACGGAAGCGGCATGAAACACTGGTGGGATTAAAAAAATAGAAGATAGTGAAAACATTAGGTATCATTTCTGCGGCATGCATAATTACTTTCTTAGTAATCGTTCTAATAATTGAAATAGTTAGAAAGATCTACGATGAGGCAGACGACTTGGATAATAATCAGTAAAAATAAAAACAATGTATACACCAACTGACTTAACAAAAATCGTGTTCTTTGATTTGGAAACAGCATCCGAATACGAATCCCTAGATCAATTAGCCTTTAATAAACCTAAGATGGCTGAATTATGGTCTAAAAGATGTGAGTATCTTCGCTCTAGATTTGAAGAAAATAAAGACATGACAGACGAGGAGCTATATCAAGCAAAAGCTGCCTTGACTCCAGAGTTTGCCAGAATAGTATGTGCTACATTCGGTAGAGTCACTTTTATTGGAGAGGATCCTAACGTGATCGTCAAGAGTTATTGTTCTCAACAAGAAGATGAGGTTTTAGACGGAATCCAAAAAGTGTTTGACAAGTTTGCCTCTCTTAAGTTTTCAGGCCATAACATTAAGCGTTTTGATATTCCAATGATGTGCAAAAGACTCTTGATTCATGGGCGATCCTTACCTAAAGGATTACAGATTCAAAACCTAAAACCTTGGGAGATGCCATTTATCGATACTTCTGAACTATGGAGCTTTGGTGCTTGGCAGGAAGGATTTGTTTCTCTTGAGCTATTAGTAACTGCAATCGGTCTTGAGACACCTAAGGGAGACATTAAAAGCGAAGAGGTGAGCCGATTTTTTTGGCAAGATGAGGATACTCAACGTATTGCTGAATACTGTCAGCGAGATGTTTTTGCTGGAATTCAAGCTCTCTTAAAACTTTCAGGACTTACCGTAGTAGAAGAATTTGAGGCACAGCCATAAATTGGAATCTAAACTAGAATATTTTAAGGATCCGAATTTCGTCTTTGACGAGGCATCACATACCTACTCTTACCTAAACCCAAAAACCGGAAGGCCGGTCCAGATGTTTCAGTCTGTGACCGGTTTTTTAGGACAATTTAAAAAACCCTTTGATTCTGAAGTCATTGCGGCAAGAGTTGCCAAGAGCAGAGGTACAAGTAAAAAAATTGTCTTAGCCGAATGGAAGGAGATATCAGATGTTGCGCTATGCTTAGGAACAAACGTACACAAGTGGATCGAGGATTACTATAATGGCTTAAATCCAGCCTTGCCTACGGATGCGGTAGAGCTAGATAGAATACAAAAATTCCTAGCATTATATGATGAGAAACTACATAAGTTCACCCCTATCCATCAGGAATTTAGGATCTTTTCAAGAAAATGGGGAATAGCTGGTACTCTTGATGCCCTGTTTAAGTTAAACTTAAACCGATATGTCGGTGATTGGAAATCAAATAAGAAATTCACGACAGACGACGATAAAGAGGGAAGAAAGCAAAAATTATTATATCCATTTGAAGACATGTGGGATAATTCTTTAAATAGCTATTCTATCCAGCTTAGCCTATACCGGTTAACACTTCAAGAGGAAGCCGGATACTTGACTAATGGTGGATTTATAGTTTGGATCGGACCAAAAGAAAAACCGGAGATGCATAAGATAGTAGATCTTAGAGATCGATTATACGATTTTTTACAAAAAAATAACAACAATATACTATGAGTAACAATCCTAGAGAAATCACATTCGGATCAGAATCTAGAGACGCCCTAAAAAGAGGAGTCAATAAATTAGCTGATTCCGTAAAAGTAACGCTTGGCCCAAAGGGTCGAAACGTTGTTCTTGGAAGAAAAAACCAATATGCCATCACTAAAGATGGTGTTAGCGTTGCCCGCGAAGTTTTCCTAAAGGATCCAGTGGAGAACTTGGGAGCACAGATGGTAAAGCAGGTAGCTTCAAACGTTGCGATGGAAGCCGGCGACGGAACCACTACCGCGACCGTTCTTGCACAAGCGATCCTAAACAAAGGAATCAAATTGATCGAGACCGGCTATGATCCTATGGAACTTAAAAAAGGAATTGGCGTTGCTTCTGAAATCATTAAAAAATACCTAGAAGACACTTCAATCTCAGTAGATAATATCGAACAGATCAGAAACGTTGCTACAATTTCAGCCAATGGAGATAAGGTGATTGGAGATATTATCTCCAATGCAATGGAAGAAGTAGGATTTGATGGAGTAATCACTATTGAGGACAGCAAGACTCATGAGACGAGCATGACAGTCGTTCAAGGAATGCAGATCGGTAGCGGATATCTTTCTCCATATTTCATCAATCATATGGAGAAGTTTGAAGTAAATTTCGATAACCCATTCATCTTGATCTACAGTGGAAAGATCAAGGGTCTAAAGGGACTAGTAAATGTGTTGGACTACACTGTTTCTAAAAAGAGACCTCTACTAATCATTACTGATCATATCGAAGGAGATGCTCTACAAGCGCTGATCATGAATAGAGTAAACGGTTCGCTTGAAGTAGCAGCAGTACGATCTCCCGGATTCGGTGAACATAAGGTAAACCAATTAAAGGACATCTCAGCTTTTTGCGGAGCCGTATACCTTTCTGAAGAGACTGGTCACGATATCGAAAACATCAATCCAGAAGCAGTTGCGGAGATCTTAGGAAGTTCTGAAAAAATAACAGTCACTCACGACAATACTGTTATCGTTAATGGTGCTAGCGAAGATGGAGAAGTTGAAAAAAGAATCAATGAGATCAAGTCTCAAATCGAATTTAAAGAGAATGAGTCTGAACGACTTCTTTTAAAAGAGAGACTTGCTAAACTTGAAGGAGGTGTCGCAATCATAAAACTTGGCGCATACAGTGAAGTTGAACTTAAAGAGAAAAAAGATAGACTTGATGACGCACTGAGCGCGACTAGAGCAGCCATCGAAGAGGGTATTCTTCCAGGCGGAGGTGTTGCACTGCTTAATGCTAGCATTAAAGTAAGTAACGCAACTCCCCTTGAGACTATGAGCCACGATGAGATCACAGGATTTAATATCTTATTAGATTCTTGCGAATCTCCTCTTTTAGCAATCCTAGCCAATGCTGGTACTAATTTCGAAGTAGTTAAAAATAAAATAATAGAGTACAATGATCCTCAATGGGGATATGATGCTCGAAATGCCCAATATGTCAACATGATCGACTCAGGAATCATTGACCCCGCAAAAGTTACTCGATCTGCACTAGAGAACGCAGTTTCAATCGCAGGATTAATGTTAACCACTGAGTGTACTTTAATGGAGGAACAGTCTGAAACTCAGCCAACTCAATAGGACTGACCAAGATTAAAAGTGAAAAGAGATAGGAAACTATCTCTTTTTTATTTTTATAAAAAACTTTATTCTTTAAATTTGTATAAATTATAAATTAATCTAAAAATGACAACACCAGATCCATTTAAAATTGTAAGTAAATACAATACTGAGGTAACTCTCACGCCAGATGACAAGAACTCTGGAGTAAAGATATATTGCCAAGAAGACTATGCTCAAGAGCTATATGATCGAATGAATAAACTTGAGAGCACCGGACAGTTGCACACAGCCAATAAGGATCTTGAAGAAAACGGAGTATATCGAGTAAAAGCAAATCTAATCTCATTTGAGGATAAATTAATCCACGCAGAAGAAATTGGATCCAAGACTCCAGTAATAATTCCATTTAGAGAGTATTCAAAGGATCTTGAAGTTCTTTCTAGAGGCGAAGGCCGAGAGTTCTTAATCATGGTTTATAAATCAACTAAACACGGAGAAAATTATGGATCTGAAAGAAAAGCTATCTCCATCTCGTATAAACAAGAATTGTTTGACCACCTTAAAGAAAACACTTGGTTTGATGTTACCATCACAAAACTAATAAAAGGAGGATATTTAGCAGTCTATAAAAAAGAGATTGAATGCTTTATACCTGGATCACATGCAGCAGCAAATGTCGTTCATAACTTTAATGACATGTTAAACAAGACTCTAACTGTCATGGTGGACAACTACGATCAAACTAATGATCTATTCATACTTTCATACAAAAAATACGTAACTCAATCCATGCCAACCATGATTGAGAACCTAGAATTTAATCGAGAATATCAAGGAGTTCTTACTAATAAACCATACGATTTTGGAGTGTTTGTTGAGATCGACGGCTACTTTACTGGTCTAGTTCACCAGACCGAATTTGAAAATTACGATGTTATCAGAAAGACCCTAAAGACCGGTGATAAATTAAACGTGTTTGTAAAAGATATCACCACAAAAGGTGGTCAGTTTAGAGTAGTTCTTACCCTAAATTCTAAAAGCGTAAATGCTGAAAAACTTGCATGGCAAAAACTTAGAGAAAAGACAGAGACTAAAAGCTTTGCATACGATGTTGATCCTAAGAAAAATTCAATTTCAATCTATATCGATGGTGAAAACTATGAAGTCTCCCTAAAAAGAAAAGATCTTGAAAAGAACTTAAGTCGATTCCCATATGTTAAGGTTTCTAAAGTAGATGTCTTAAATAAGAGCTTAAAGTTTGAATTTGTTGAGGACTCTGAAAATTAATTTCTAAAAGAGCTCTCATCCAAATGGAGGTCAAGATAAATAACTTAGAACTAGTTCAGTTCAATCTAGATTAACGACGCGACATTAAAAAAATTAACAATTAGCCCAGCTGATGTATAGGCTGATCTGTCTAAAAAAAACAAGTAAAAGAGTATGGTAAGTTCACTTTTTAAAGAGCGAGTAGAGTATAAACCGTTTGAATATCCAATATATTACACAGAAGGATGGCTTAAACAGGCTCAAGCCTTTTGGTTGCACACTGAGATCTCAATGCAAGGGGATCTTAAAGACTGGAATGAAAAACTAAGCAAATCAGAAAAAAACCTAGTCGGTAACATATTATTAGGTTTTGCTCAAACTGAGTGTGCAGTATCAGATTATTGGACTAGCATGGTGACTAAATGGTTCCCTAAGCATGAGATAAAGCAGATGGCCATGATCTTTGGTTCTCAGGAAACAATACATGCAACCGCTTATTCATACCTAAATGAGACTCTTGGCCTAGAAGATTTTAAAGGATTCTTACACGAACCGACAATCGCTAATAAATTCGAATTTCTTCTTTCAACAGCTAATGATTATACCAATATCGATTTATGTGAATCATCAGATGCCCGCAGAGATGCGGCAAAGTCTCTTGCTATATTTTCCGCATTTGCCGAAGGAGTATCCCTCTATTCGTCCTTTGCAGTTCTCTATTCTTTTCAAATGAGAGATCTCTTAAAAGGAATAGGCCAACAGATGAAATGGTCAGTTAGAGACGAGTCACTACACTCAAAGATGGGTTGTCAGTTATTTCGACACATGTGTGAAGAATATCCTGAATTAAAGGATTCAGTTCAATCACAAGTCGAAGAGGCTGCCTCTTTAATGGTAGACATGGAACTTCGATTCATCGATAAGATGTTTGAAATGGGAGATCTAGAAAACTTAAAAGCCGATCATCTTAAAGAATTCATTAAGAAAAGAGCAAACGAGAAGCTAAATGAATTGGGTTACGAATCCATCTTTCACTACAGCGAAGACCTAGCATCTGAACTGGACTGGTTTTATCATCTTACTGGAGGTGTGACTTGGACAGATTTCTTTGCAATAAGATCAACTGATTATTCTAAAGCTGGAGAATCAGAGGACTGGGACGAAGATTCACTTTTTAGTTAATCTAAGCAAGCATGAAAGAATTAATCAATCGATTACACAAAGCCGGAACAAACGGTAATTCTAACTATATTATAGTCAGCCCTGAATTAGCACTTAAAATAAAAGAAGAAAACAAAAAGAAAAATGGAAGAAAAAGAAATAAATCACGGTGAGCCTCAAGGCTGGGAAATAGGAGTACACTTTCCAGTCTGGGCAAACACTGAAGTATACGTTAAAACAGTTTCTAGAGGATACTTACTAGAGGGAGAAACACCAAAGGATGCATACTGGAGAGTATCAACAGCCGTTGCTAAAAGACTTAGAAAACCCGAACTTGCCTCCAAGTTCTTTGATTATATGTGGAAAGGATGGTTAAACTTAGCCACCCCAGTATTTTCTAACACCGGCACTGAAAGAGGTTTACCTATCTCCTGTTTTGGAATAGACGTCGCCGATTCAATAGCAGACATTGGAATTAAAAACCTTGAACTTATGCTCTTAGCTAAACACGGTGGAGGAGTAGGAATAGGCATCAATCAAGTTCGACCAGCCGGTTCTAAGATATCTCAAAACGGTACTTCAGATGGTGTCGTTCCCTTTTGTAAGATCTATGATTCAGCAGTATTAGCTACTAATCAAGGGAACGTAAGAAGAGGTGCTGCCTCAGTCAATATTGATATTGAACATGGAGACTTTTGGGATTGGTTAGAGATTAGGGAACCTAAAGGGGATGTTAATCGTCAATGTTTAAACCTTCATCAATGCGTGATAGTATCAGACGATTTTATGCAAAGACTCGAACACGGCGATAAGGAAGCTCGACGCAGATGGGCAGCAGTGTTGAGGAAACGCAAGGCCACTGGCGAGCCATATATCATGTATAAAGGAAACGTTAACCGTCAGAGCCCAGAAGCCTATAAAAAGAACGGGCTTAAGGTATACATGACCAATATCTGTAGCGAGATCACTCTACATACTGATGAGAACCACTCATTTGTTTGCTGTTTATCTTCGCTAAACCTAGCAAAATACGATGAGTGGAAAGACACCGATCTGATCTATACTGCTACTTGGTTTCTGGATGGAGTCTTGGAAGAGTTTATCCAACGTGCTAAATACATGAGAGGATTTGAAAACTCAGTAAGATCTGCAGAAAAAGGTAGAGCTCTAGGCTTAGGCGTCCTAGGTTGGCACACTTATCTACAAAATAAGAATATCCCGTTTGATTCTCTACCTGCTCAGTTTGAGACCAGAAAGATCTTTTCTCAATTAAAGATTGAGAGCGAAAGAGCAAGTAGAGACATGGCTAGAGAATTTGGAGAGCCCCTATGGTGTGTTGGTACTGGAATGAGAAACACTCACTTAAGAGCCATCGCGCCCACCGTTTCTAACTCAAAGCTTTCAGGTAATGTTTCAGCGGGTATCGAGCCTTGGGCAGCAAACGTCTTTACCGAACAGACTGCAAAAGGAACCTTTATTCGTAAGAATCCATCACTAGAAAAAGTTCTTGAAAAGATTGGACAAAACACTCGAGAAGTTTGGGATCAGATCTTAATTGACGGCGGTTCTGTTCAGGGACTAGATTTTATGGATAACTATCGAGTAAAACTTGGAGAATCTAGCAACCCTATCACACTTAATAAGTTTTCTAAGCTTCCTGAAATTGAACAAAGTCAATATGTTCCTCTAAAGGAAGTATACTTAACATTTAAGGAAATAAATCAACTTGAATTAGTTCGTCAAGCCGGGCTACGACAGCAATATATAGATCAAGCAGTTTCCTTAAACCTAGCATTTCCGACTGACGCTGAGCCCAAGTTTATTAATCAAGTTCACCTAGAAGCATATCAATCAGGCATCAAGACCCTTTATTATATGCGAACTGAATCTGTTCTTAGAGGAGATATTTCTGCCAGAGCAATGGCCGATTGTTTAAGCTGTGATGGGTAACCATCAATAAAAACATAATATGATGCAGCAAATAACTTTTACTGCTTTTTTTAAATAAATAATAAAAAATCTAGTCTCATGCTTAAGTCATTCATTCAATTTATAAATGAGAATAAAAAAGATAATGAAGTTGACCCTTCTTTAAGTAAAAAATTTAATTTCTATTCTATTCCTGGAGGTAAGGGTAACTATAGATCAGCACAAATTACTATGGATGATTACCCTGGAATAATTACAAAATATGGGATTAAAAACATTATTAGAATGAATGGAGATGGACACGATTCTAAACACAGAGGAGCATATCCGGAAACTTCTAGAAGGGAGGAAGAAGAGATGTGTAAAAAATTAGGTTGTACCTTTAATTTTATAAATGCCCATGAAGGATATTTATCTGGAAAAGGGTATGTGGGGTCATTGAAAAAAATATTACCTATTCTAAAGAAAGGAAATACATTGGTTCATTGTGCACATGGGGCGGATAGGACAGGGTATGTAGTTGCTTCCCACCTTCGGGATATTGGAGTGATGGTGGATAAAGATAAATTGTGGGAATATACAACTCAATATAATGGTTGGCAAAATATGGTAAATAAAGGAAATTTTTTCGGAACTGGATATGCTAAATATGCTGATGCTTTTTACCCTATACAAGAATTAAAAAAGAAACATAAAATAATTAAAAAAATATAAAACAGTAAATACCTTTTACTGCTTTTTTTGTTTAGATAAATAATAAAAAATCTAGTCTCATGCTTAATTTCAATCAATTCATAAATGAGAGTAAAGACAATGAATTTGAATCTATCGAAAAAGGAGACACCATTCGCTGGATGGGAACTCGGTGTCAAGTTAAAAGAGCAACTGACGGTGTGATCACGATCGCTGGAAAAAACAAAGACATCCAAATAAATCGAGGAATGTGGAAGGAGAGAGGAGGAGTCATTATCGAAAAAAAGAAAGATTCTAACAAAGATGAAAAATAAACACATTAAAGGATATTCTGATTTTTTATTTGAACAGGACACGGCAGCCCCACCACCAATGCCTGGAGCTCCACCGATGCCTGGAGCACCTGGAGCACCCGGTGCAAAACCAGTGGAATATAAATTCATATTTATGACTGGCCCAGAAGATGCAGGTACTTCTCGAAGAAAATATCCAGACGGTAGTGTAGTTATCGAATATCCATGCTATTCTATTAAAAAAGATAAATTACAAGCTTGGATCAAGGAAAACATCATTTCTTCAGAAAAAAATGAGTTGAACAAGCCCGAAATAGAGATTCGTCAGAAAAGCTTAGAGGACATAATTAAAGGAGATCGTACTAATATCTCAAGCGACGATCTTCCATTTATTGAAAAGTTAAAAAACGCAGTGTCAGCCAACCTAATTGCTAAAAAATTATCAGACGTTACTGTTGTTTTCTCAAACAGTACCCCGACCACTGATGAGATTGAGGTGACTTTTATAAAACATAAGAGATAATGCTTAAATCGTTCATTCAATTCATAAATGAGAGTGTGGAGAGCAAGGAAGAGTTTGTCAAGAGATTAGCTCAGACTCTAATCACCAAGATTCGTACCTCTTCAATGGAAGAGAGTACCGAATACTCTGTTTTTTCTGGAATGGAATTTATTGAACCATTTACGTTTGACCTAATCATAAACGTTCGTCGAGACTCTTCACCCGACTTTGAAGAAGACAGCCACTTTGAGGATTTACCCTGGGAAAAGCTAAACTATGATAAGCTAGGCTACAGCATAGATGCTAATACTCGAATGAGTCGTGATCAGTCAAGCGTGCCAAAAATCATATTCCATATCATCTTAAATCCTAGAAAGGAACCTCTTTTATACAGCAAACTACAGTATCGATTAATCGATATCCTAGCGCATGAAACAAATCATCTAGATCAGTTAGGAATGAATCGTACTCCTTTTAATTCTCACGTAAGCAGTAAAAGTGAACGTGAAGGAGCTAAAAAAAGTTATCGATACTTTTTACTAATGGATGAAATAGAATCGATGATTGAAGGAATGTATCAAAGTTCAAAGGAACAGGGTTGTCCAATCGATCAAGTATTCGATGACTACCTTCTACCGTTTATTGAATCTGGATATATGAGCGAGTCAGAATACAAACACGTAATGGAAGCATGGGTTACCCGAGCAGTAGAATTATATCCAGACGCTACTTTTTCAAGTAAAGTAGACGATATCGTTAACTCAATATAAAAACCAAATCCATCTTATTAAGTATAATACTCTAAAAAAGTATTAAATATGAACGATTTTGAAAAATTAAAAGCGGAGATTGCATCAGCACAGTCTGCAATCTTTGAACCTATTGTTTCTCTTGTATCAGCCGCAGAAGACGATGCTGATAAGTATTATGGAAAAGGCGTAAAAAGCGCTGGAAACAGACTTAAAAAGAAAATGCAAGAGATCAGAAAAGCAATCAAGCATCCAGCAGTTAAGGCTGAGATGACCAAAATTCAAGAAGGAGCAAAAAATCTTCGTCAGACTTTGACCGACGAAATCTCTTCTAAGTAATTTACTCCCCCAACCTATAAACAAAAAAAATGCCTCTTTTTGAGGCATTTTTTTTGTTTTTTAAAAACTTTTATCGAATTACCAGTAAAAGAATATAAAAATAACAAAAATTATGACAGATTTTTTTGATTTACCAGAAGAGAGCTTTTCAAAGAAACCTCAGGCTGGTGGCAGTAAAAAAGTGGATCCAAACATCTATGATCCAGATCCAAATGCGCACAGCGGTTCGTATAAATCAGTTTTTCGATTTATCCCGTATGTGTTTGACAAAACCAAGAGCAAGTACACCAAGTACACTGCTAAGTTTTGGAATCCTTTAACTAAGGAATCCGTAATCGTTGATTGTCCATCAAACGTTGAAAAACCATCAATTCTTTGGACGATGGAATCCGTTCTTCGTTCTCTAAAGAAAGAGGAACCTGAAATCGTTGATGAAATCGGCAAAAATTTCTCAAGATGGAATACTAGCCATTCAGCAGTATACATCAAGAAAGATCCACAAAGACCTGACCTAGAGGGCACGATCAAGATCTTTAAGTTTAGAAATCAGATCGGAATGTTGATCGATCAGTTAGTAAATCCTGAAGAATTAGAAGGTCTCTCTACTGGAAAAAAGGTAAATCCTTATCACCTATTAGAAGGAAAAGATTTCCTTTGCGTTGTAGGTAAAAAAACCAAGGACTTTAGAGATTGGTCTAAATGTAAATTCATGGACGAGGTAACTCCATTCATGTTTAAGATCGGTGACACTCAAGTTCAAGTTAAGAATGATGAAAAATCAGTTAAGCTTGTGACTGAGTTCATGACTAAAAACACTCCAAAAATAGATGAGTATTTTCACCAAGAGTGGACCGAGGAAACTTTTTCTAAAGTCGCGGAAGCAATCATTGCAGCAGTTCCTCAAAGAGAAGTATTGGAGATGATACTTGAAAAGAGTAAGGATACTAAGATGAACGATCTTATCAGAGCTAAAATGAAACCTGGAAAATCAAACGCTTCTAAAGCCAGCGTTAATGATGACCTTGAGTTTAAGAGCTCCACTGCAACTAAATCTATTTTTGAAGAGGAAAATGGAGTTGATACAGCAGTAACAACTTCTGCTGATTCTGAAGATGACGAGTACGATTCATTATTCTCAAATCTATAAAAATAATAACAACGCATGGAAAATAATAAAGAAACTTCAGTTACTATCGAAAAGGAGAACAGACAGACCTCTGAAAATCCTCAAAATATCCTATTTGGATCAATTACATATGCTGATGATCAAGCATATGAGGATTTTATCAGCGGAATGAATATTAGCCAAGCTTTATTTGTTTTAATCGCATCAGCTAACTATTCTCAAGCAAAAGGAGGATTCAACCTATTAGAATCTGAGACTCTTTCTGCAGCAATTAGAGCAATTCGCAAGACCAGCGAGAAAAACGAATCACAAGATAAAAATTAAAAAGTTAACATGGACTTAATCATAGACGGAAACGCCTTTATTAATGTCGCGATCAGCGTCACCAAGTCTCTATCTTTCAAAGATAAAAGGACCGGTGACGCTTATTATGTTAATGATCTTTTTAATGATGATGGATTTATACTAAAGGAACACGTAAGAGTGACCTTTAGAAATTTCTGTTTTACTTACTTAAATTCCCTAATCACACCGATCTCCTCTCATCCAGAAAGAGTTCATATCGTGTTTGATTCAACTAGTTGGAGAAAAGAGTATACTAATGAGTTTTTTAAAAACTCTGACTTTAAGACTTCTTCCGCACCAGCTGAGTTTAAATACAAGGGAAATCGTAAGTATGACGACCATCAATATCTCTTCTTTGATTATTTTCAACAAGCGATCATGCCTCAATTGGTAGATCGAGCTGGAATAAATCAATATAAGTTTAGAGGTACTGAAGGAGATGACATCATTGCATATCTGTGTGACATAATTAACGACGATATTCTGATCTACTCAGTCGATCAGGATTTAAAACAATTGACAGGTACACCCAATAAAAACGTGCTACTTATCACACCTAAGCAAATGGCTAAAAGTAAGAGGCTATTTGTCCCGACACAACTTGTTCCAACCGCAGCTGAAGAAGAAGTCGATAACTTCTTTTCTATAAACGATGCTCACATCACTGGCGCAACCATTGAAAAGACGATCCTAAATCTTACCGGAAAGGACTATGTTGAACATAAAGTAGATTTAGTTGAAGACATATTAAGTAAGATATTATTAGGTGATAAGTCAGACAATATTCCAAAGATAACTAGCGTGTCCCCGGCAAAAGCCAAAAAAGTGATTACTGCAGTACAGGAAAAGTTCGGAGAAAGCGTCATTTCTCTACTAGATGACTTGAATGAATCTGTCATCAGTGGAGTAGTTGAAGAGATTCAAATAATCAACAAGATTAAAGACCAAGATAAAATAGATGAGATCAGAGAACACCTATTGTTTAACATTAGATTAACTCGTCTCTCCATTAAAGTTTTCCCAGATGAGATCCTAGAATCTCTAGTTGAATTCTTTAACAATTATCAGATTTCTAGATTTAATTTTAGAGAATTTACTAACTTAAAAAATAATTTATCATCATTATGAAGCCTCTATATGAAAGAGTATTAGTTAAACCTAAAGATAAGGAGACTAGAACAAAACAAGGAATCATGCTTCCAGAAAAAGCAGTTAAAAAACCAAATATTGGAGTTGTTATTAACTGCGGCGACGGGACCAAGCATAACGAAATGGTAGTTAAACCTGGAGACCAGATCCTATTCAATAGATATGCTGGACTGGAGTTATTCTATAAAGGAGAAAAACATTACGTCATTATGGCAAATGAAATCATTGGAATCTTAGATGATCCGAATGATATTTCTCTCGAAGAATTTAACTAAAAAGAAAGAGGAGCTAACTGCTCCTCTTTTTTATTTTATATCAGTTGATTCAATTAAAGTATAAGAAAATTTATTTCCGTGAATCTTAGAAGCCTTTCTACATATTGCCATAAAAGCATCAAAGTCTTTTACTCTCTTGAATACTTGACATCCTTCTGACCAATTTTCAACCCAAGTTGAATCTTGACCTGCCTTGTGAATATTAATACCAAACATGCCAGTATCTGTCACAGTCTCTTCAAAAATAAGATCTCTATTACCGTCTCTCCATACTGTAACATTATCATTTCTTTGACAAAGGGCCGAATATTTACCTTGATGTAAATCTATTTTATAAACACTTCTATATTGTCCCGGTACTAATCTTGCCACCCCCTTTTTATTATGAAACTGTTGAACTCCTTTTTTACCAGGATCACAAGTGGCCAGCCAACAATAAAATTGCCATACTCCTTTTTCATCCTTAAAAGATATTGTAAGACAATCATCAAAAACATTTGTAACTTTTTTATAGACTGCAGGTGAAGTATTTCTCACACCTACAATATTCACATCATAACTTTTGTTTGACGTGTCTTCGAACCATTTATAACCTTTAGATTTAACAGCCCTTTCTATTTGTTCTTTAGTGTAACACATAATCTTTATTTTTTATTATTTATGACTCTATTCAAAGCCCAATCCCCAATTGTGATAGAAGTCGCCTATCTCTGAAAAGCCGTCTTCGTTCTTAGTCTTACCGCGACCATTATCTTTAAAGAGCCAATTACAGAGCTCAGCGTCGACTCTTATATCTCCTATGAGAGAAGAAATAGTCAACAAGTTTTCTTGAACTGGGTTTAGGATTGGATCGTGATAGGCACGGTTTCTGTGTTGGTCTGCATCGAATCCCCAGTCTGATGGTCTATATGACATAATTGGATTTTCTTTTATTTATCCCCTGGACCCGGATCAAATCGGGCGTTATTGATGGGCCTGTTAAAATACTATAAACTTATTTTAGTTATTTATCAAAAAAAAAGGACCCCAGTGAGGTCCTTTTTTGTGTAGATATGCCTAGTTGTTAGAAGCTTGGAATAAATCCAGTAGACTCTGAACTCAATGTTCCTCCAACTCTTGTGATAGTGATTCGGTTGATGAATTTTTGAATTCCTCTTGGGAAATCTACTCGAATATCTATGATCGCTGCGTTTGCTGAAATCACTTCATTCGTATTATTTGAAGTATCGAAGATCACTTCATATGTAGAAATACCTTGAGCATTAACTACAGCGTTAAGATAGTTTTCAACAATCGTTCTTACTCGTAATCTTGTGATCTCATCATTAAAATCAAATAGGAAGTTAAATAAGATCTTTTCAATATCTCTTTCAATCGTAGATAAGTTATCTCTAACGTGCGCGTTATTAAGAGCCGAATTAATTCTCTGGTATGCAGTATTATTAGAGAATAGAATAATTCCAAATCCTCTACGCTTAACCGTTAAGTTAAATCCTAATGGCTCTAAGAAATCTCTGTCTTCGTCAGTAAGATCGTATTCTAATCCTACTATTTCTGGATCTCTAAGAGCTCCACGTTTTCCACCAGCTACGATTAAGAATGGCGTACTGTTCTTGAATTTTCTAACATATAAGTTAGAAATATATCCAGCCTGAGGAACCGATATGTTTCGGCTTCCGCTTCTTACAATCAAGTTAGGGAAGTGATATGATGCATATGAAGATAGTGGAACTCCACGTACATCCTCTTCCGCGAACTTATATAAGAAGCTTGGATTTAATGCTGCATTTCCTCCTTGTGAAATATATTCAGTAGAAACTAATCTAGTCGAAGTATTGATGAAGCTTGGATCCACTGATCTTTCAAATTGCTGCATTGATGGAGCATTTAGGATAGCCATTGCCTGACCATTGAGAGCAGCTAGCTTAGCTAATTGATATTTTGAAGAACTTGAAATGGTTCCAGCATAAGAATCAATAACGTATCTAAAGTCAACTAATTCTCCATTTTCTAAAGCTTGTGGAATAAGAGTATAAGCAAAAAGATAATCTAAGATTCCTCCAGTACCCTCTAATCTCTCAGCTGTTCCATCAGGCAAAAGATCGTTTCTTAACTTAAATCCAGCTAAGTTTTGACCTTTTAAACTTGTTACAAAGTTAGGGATTCCTAAATATACTTGAATCTCGTTTCCAGTAACATCTAATCCAGTTACCTCCTCTGCTGAAGGTGCCATTGTAGTCACCTTAATTGTATCTGGCGCAGTTAATGGATTTGGAGTAAGAACCGATACTATTTTTAATAGTCTAGATCTACCGTCAGTCACATTAGCTTTAATATAACTATTTGCTTTAATGTATTTATTGACAAGCGCCTTATTTTGAGCGGTGATTGCGCCATCTAATTCAAGAGTCAATACATTCGGCTGAGAAATAGAGTAGCTTGCAAAAAAGTTGGTATCCGTCAAGTCAAAAGTATGAGTAAAATCGTCACCGTCAGCCAATATTACTTTAAGATAATCATTACCCAAAACAGTATATGTGTTTTCGTTCACCAATGTAGTTAAACCAACGTTGGCATATACTTCGATCTTAATGTATTTTAGAGTAACTGGGCCAACCGTTACTGTCAAGTTATCAATTACTTTTAAATATCGATCAGGGTTAAGTCCACCGTCTGAACTAATATCTCCAGTCTTTAAGAAACCGTTTTCATACGCCTCATATAACTTACTTCCTTGCACTGCAATTAGATAGTCAGTTGCCGCGTTGATAATATAAGTGTCACCAGTTGCCGCATTAGTTAGAAAACTTGCTTCAGTCTCAGTACTAGTAATCTTAAAGACTAATTCAGCATCGACCGGTTTTTTGTAACTGATTGTATCGATTAAAGGAGTTGGATCGGCTACTGGATTAAGATATGTTACTGCAGTTACCGTCATGACTTCCGGGTTTATACCTCCAGTTATTGTGATAGTATCCCCAACCTCATATCCAGTTCCAGCGTTATTTATCACGATTGCAGTAATTGCACCAGCAGCTGCCGTGATATCAACAGTTAAGCCAGTACCGCCACCTGCACTTGTTGTAGCTACACCAGTTGCAGTAGTATAACCAGTACCTAAACTATTTGTTGTAAAAGTAGATACTCCTCCAACATACACGTTATCAAAACCTCCATTGTCTGCATAATAAGCCAATTCATCGAATCCATAACCGATAATATCGACCCTATGTGTAGCAACATCAGTATCAATAAAGTTATCATCTGTTAAATCAATTAGGTCTAATTTTTCAGCGTCTAATGAACAGATCAATCCAGTAGTAGGGAATGCTCTATTTACTAATCGATCTATTGATACTGTAACTCCGCTTTGATCTCTAAAATTAGGAATCAAGCAACCAATCGTTCTGTTAATTACTGTAATCTCTCTTGATGCAAAGAAATTAGCAGCGTTTGCTATTTTTAGACCTACTTCATCAAAATAAGCCTTATAGATAGGGTCCTTTGATAATTTTAAGTAATTTGTCCAATCTCCATTTACTACGATTACCTCAACAAAATAATCAGAGATAAAATCGTCTGGGTGAACAAAGCTAGGAAATTCAACGTTTCCTCCACCAACACTTGCATACCACTCTTTAGCAGTAACATCAAATCCAGTGACATTAGCTTTTCTAACCCAAACCGTCATGTTAAATTGACCTAGGTTAGCAAATGAGAGCACCTTATTTGATTCAGAGGTAGTTATACCAAATCCTCCAGGGTTAGTGATATAATCGTCCCCTAATGCTAGGTTTTTAGATTTGTTTAGTTTAGCAGTATCCGCAAACCATAGTCGTTGACGATTAAAGAATTCAACGATCGGATATTGATTTTTCCCATCATTTTTTGAAGCAGATTCAGTATTAAAAGTAGTGAATGCTGCCTGGTCTAAGTTTATTGAAGGTGTTGTGATATCAGTGTCCAATGGTAAAACATTCATCGCGAAAACCGGACCTTCTCTTAAAGCGACCTCAATCGTTCTGTGGAAGAAGCTTCCTGCTTTTTCTAGTTTTGGATCAATTTCTCCAAACACCGCTCTTAAAGTTCTAATATCGTTAATCAATACTACTGTATTGAAAGGACCTATTCTACTTGATCCTACAATTAAACGACCGGTCGTAAGAGGTAGAACTACGTTCTCACTTGCATCGATCTCAACTGTGTAAACACCACTAGACTTGTAATTATTTAAGTTTATCCTTGGTTCAGCCATCTCTGTATAGATATTTTTAATTATTTATCTCAAATCGTATCAATAAATCTAAAAAAATAGAAAAATTAAGATCCGAGCTAAGTTTTGCAGTATAAGATATAAAAAATAGATAAGAATGGCAAATACCGATAACCCGTGTGCTGACCTTAAGATCGAAGATTTATATTCAAAAAGCACAGATACTTTAGGTGATATTATGGAAGTCCAACGGGACACTCAATTAAACGTTTACGGTTATGATTTTTCAAAAATGAGTCTTAGGGAAATCATGTTCTTTTGGCATGCAAACAATCACGCTCTTACTGATGAATTACATGAAGCAACTGACGCGCTTGGCGGAATCAAAGATGGCAACGGAAATGCTATCTGGAAGTATTGGAAAGCAGACTATTCAAAATATGAAAACATGAAGTTTTCAGATCTTTCTGAATCAGACCAATTAGAGTGCAAGTTTGAAATCATCGATGTTCTTCACTTCTTCCTAAACATGGCAATATCAATCGGCATGACTCCACAAGAGATGTATAATATGTACATGAGCAAGAACCAGGAGAATCGTGACAGACAAAAACGCGGATATTAAAAAAAGTATAATCAATATGAATCTGATACAAGGTGGAGACCAGCCTCAATTAAACATTAACTTAGCAGATGCTCCATACATGGAATGTGAAGAGTGTCAAGGAAAGATCTTTGAAGAAAAGATGATGATTAAAAAAGTTTCAAGATTTATGACTGGCTCTGATCAAGACTCGATCGTGCCTATTCCAGTTATTTGTTGTGCAAAGTGTGGACATGTAAACAAACTATTTAAACCAAAAGTATGATAATTGGTGCAGAAGTACTTAATGATAACACTCTAACCATCTCATATTATAATGAGAACGGAAAGATTGAATTTATTAAAAAAAGATTAGCTGATCACGAAATGTATAATTGGGTAGAATCGCAAACTCCGACTGCTACCAAAAATTGGAACGGCAAATACGTAAAACGTGGTCCAACTCAAGGTCAATATGTAAATCAGTTCAGAGTTCAAGAGTTAATTCAAGAAAAATTAACAGCTGACGAGCTTGAACGAGTTTATAATTTTGATAACTTTCCCAAGAAAACTTATCTTGATATTGAGATCAAGTTGATCAATGACTCTTTTCCAGAACCAGACAAAGCTAGAATGCCAGTCGGGCTAATTTCATTCTGCAATGAGGACAACGTGACCTACATTCTTTCTATCCTAAATTCTGATGAGCAGCCTGAAGGTCTTACTCAAGAACAGATTACTAAAATGGAAAAAGAAGTAAATGAATATTTTAGAAAGACCGTTCCTAAAAAACCAGAAGATGCTCGATTATTCAATCAAGAATTTAAGATAAAATATAAATTCTTTAAGAGCGAGGATGAGTTAATGGAGTTTTATTTCCATAAGATCATGCCTCATTTTAATTTTGTTACCGGATGGAATGTTACTGAGTTTGACTGGAAGTACTTGATGAATCGCGGTAAAAACTTGAAAATTGACATGATGCAAAACATGCCAACTCGATCAACTGTTTCTAAAATAAAGATCCCAACGCATTTAGGAGTTCTTGATTACATGCAAGTTTTTGAAAAAATGAAGCCGTACAAAGTAGTTGAAAACTATAAATTAGACTATATTGCAGACTTAGTATTAGGTACAGCTAAATTACACCATGATTATTCATCATTCATGGAATTCCAAAAAGACACTTATCTTTTCACCATGTATAACGTGATTGACGTTATTCTAGTTAAATTAATCGAAGATAAGCTTGCTTTACTTGATGTTGCTTTTGCGATGTCAAATGTTGCCCAAGTAGAAGTAAACAAAGTATTTAGTCCAGTATACATCGCTGAGATCCTAATGTGTCGTGAATTCTTAAACAAGAATCTCAAAATGATGAAGCTTCCTTGGGGTGAAGAAGTAGAAGACGGTACGTATGCAGGTGCTTATGTGAAGGATCCTACTCCAGGATATTATGGAGCAGTTGCCTGCTATGACTTTTCTTCAATGTATCCAAACATTCAGATTCAATTCAATATTTCTCCAGATACCTATCTTGGTAAGACTGATAAAATCAAACGCGATGGCACTGAGATTCACACTAAGAATAACACATTATTTTCAACTAAGACCGACTCGGTAGCTCGAACCATCCTTACTAGACTTTATGATGAGAGAATCAGAACTCAAGGAGAAATGAAAAAACTAAAAAGCTCATAATGGCAAAACCTATACTTGTAATCGCTTTACCCGAGGATTCAATAACTAAATTACAGCCCGTTAATGAATCCATTGCTCAATTGGAAAAAAAATTGACTGATTATCATGTGATAGCCTATCGAGCCAGTGACATAGAAAAATTGACCTTGAATGTACTAAACGCAGATGAGGCTGACGATCTAGACATTGAAAAACTAAAAGAAGAGATAAATTTTAAAATAACCAAATAATATGGACACAACACAAGACTTTGTAAACTGGTTAGAGGGGTTTCTGGACGCATGTAAGAATACACCCTCTCCTCAACAAGTAAAAGAGATCAGAAAAAAAATCTCTGCTCTACCTAAATCAAAGGATAGATTTCAAGTAAACCGTGCATCAGGTGAAGTTTATACTCCATTATGGAATTCTAATTCTGGTCCAGTACCAGCTGATCACTTTTCAACGATCACACTGGTTCAACCGGATTCAGATCGTCCAAATAACGGTTCACTTGATGAAGAATTTATTAAAGCAGTTAATAACAATAAAACTGCCTCAACTATGGAAGAGCTTAACTCTTAAAAAAAATCAAGACCAGATGCAGTTTGATGAAAATAAATTAATCTCCTTAATGGAGAACTTTTCTGGAGCAAAGTTTCAATGGATCAAAACAAATCGACCTGAACTGTTAGGTAAAGTCGTGACTTGTAGAAACATTGAACCTCGCGGAGATCGATTCTTTGCTCTATTTGATGATGGGTCAAGCGTAGACACCGCTCAGCTTAATACAAGTTTACTTATGATACATGGAGACATGCAACCTTTAAGCAAAGCCGAGGTCGAATCCATCGCTGGCCCAAGACGACCTTCTCCACAGCCGACCGTTAAACCTAACTCTACCTCAGCTGGACCAGATCCAGCAGATACTCTTGAGCCTCGTCATTTTCAACCAGCTCAACCTCAAACTAACATGTTTGAAATGTTTAATTCTGAGGAACGTAAGATTGATCTTCAAGTAACTATGAATTTACCTGAGAAAGATTTCTTAAAGATGATGTACAGCAATGCTAAAGACAAGGAAAAGTTTTTAAGTGAGTTATCTGATTATGTTTTTCGAGCGATAAATAAAACTGTAATACAGTCAGCTATCTCAGACATGGTGGTTCCACCAAAAACTCAGAGAAGCAAATCTGGACCTACTGTAAATATCACCGAGATCCATGAAGAATGATCAGTTTAATCTAAAAGAAGAATATTCAGACGATAAGTTTAAAATTCTTAGTTTTACCGGAGAAAAGGGAAGCTTTAAAAGAATCTCATCATCAAGGGAAGCAATTTGTTTGCTTCCTTTTGATGTTAATGAAAACGATCAAATAAAAAATGTATACTTAGCCAAGTATCATGACTATGTGCTAGACGGAGAAAACCATCGATGTATCACTACTACTCTTGAACCAGACGAGTTTAATACTTATCATGAATCACTATCTCAGTGTATCGATCAGGAATTAGGATTAAATGATATCAATGTAAACGATATCTTCTACTTAGGTCAGATTCAACACACCGTGCCCTTTACTAAGACATATAAATGTTATGCAGTTAACTTGACTAATTATAGTGAGGATCCCACAGGGTTTACTGCAAAGCTGCTTAATCCTGAATCAAAGCTTCACTCGATAGATAAAGTAAGATTTAGCAGAGTTATGAGAGGAGAAATATGTGATACTTTAACTCTTTCTTGTTCTATTTTATTACTCTCGTATATCTCTGAATAGAACTTTTGCCCATTCTCTAGTAGAATATATTAAAACCGATTAATTATGGCAAAGTCAACAAATGACGCAATCAACGCTTTTAATAAATTCAATGATCTATTAGAGAAAAAAGTAAAATCCAAAGTCACCCTAATGGGATTTTCCGACATTGATGATTATATTCCTACCGGTAATTATCTCCTAAATGCTCAGATCTCAGGATCAGTCTTTGGAGGATATCCAAATACCAGAAGCATTGGAATCGCTGGAGATTCTGGAGCAGGCAAAACGTTTCTTTGTTTAAACGCAGTACGAGAACTTCAAAAGAAAAACTATTTTGTTTTCTATATCGACACTGAGGGTGCAATCGATCGTTCTGACTATACTAAATTTGGCGTAGACTTAGAGAAATTAAAATACCTTCGTATGGGTCTAATTAGCGATGTTAAGTTCTTTATCAATGACTTTATTGAAACGATGAGAGAGAATCCAGGATTAAAAGCTGCTATTTTTGTTGATTCAGTTGGGATGCTTGATACTGATAAGAGCAAGAGAGATATGGATGCCGGTAAAAACGCATCTGACATGGGACTTCGTTCTAAAGAGATGAGATCTCTATTCAAATCATTTACTCTTGAATTATCTAACTTAAAGGTTCCATTCATCTTCACAAACCACACTTACGCCTGCTTTCCAGGAGAACAGTTAATTATTACTGAAAACGGAACCACTAGAATAATGGATTTAAAAATAGGAGATCTAGTTGATACTTTAGAAGGATTTAAACCAGTTGAAAATATTTTTACATATGATAATGCTAATCTTCTAGAAATAGAATTTGAAGATGGGACAATAGTTAAATGCACACCAAATCATAAATTCTTAGTAAGCGAAGACTGGGAAAATGAAGAATCTTGGGTAGAAGCAATGGATTTAATTGAAGGTTCTGAAATAACCTGTAAATAAAATAACATTTAAAAGATATGAAAAAGTTAAAAGTTAAATCAATTAAGAAAATCGAATCAAGTAAAGTATATGATATTCAAGTAAAAGATGTACATCATTTTGTCTTAGATAACTCAGTAGTGACTCATAATTCAATGGATCAATATACTCCAAAGGGAATGTCTGGCGGCGGAGGTCCTGAATTTTCTGCCTCAATCATCTTAATGTTGAGTAAAGGTACGCTAAGAGACGAGGCAAAGACTACTACTGGAATCATCGTAAGATCCAAGACCAGAAAGAATCGTTTAGCTAAACCAATCGACATTGAATTCCACATCTCATTCCATAAAGGTATGAATCAATATGTTGGTCTTGAACAATTCGTAAATTGGGAAAACTGTGGAGTCGGTCGAGGAAATAAACTTACTGAAAAAGAGTTTTCTAAATTAAAAGCAGATGAGCAATCTCTCTGTTCAGAGTTTGAGGTAGAAGGCGAAAAATTTTATTTTCTACCTAAAAAGCTTGGAAAAAATTACGTCATTCGACATAATGGTGACCTAGTACCAATAAAAGAATTTTTCTCAGCTAGATTATTTACACAAGAGGTTCTAATGGAACTTGATGAAAAAATAATTAAACCGACCTTTAAATTTCCAGAAACTCAAGACGAGATCGATCTATTGGAGACTAGTGAACTTAACGACCTAAATGACGATGATGACTCTACGTTCTGATCTTCCAATAAAATACTATTTGAATCTATATAATGAGGAGGGACTAAGCGACGAGTTTACCCTCCTTTTTGAGATCCTACAGTACATAATAAAAGTCGCAAATTCTAAAGAAAAATCAATTGAACTAAAGACTCTTAAGTTTTCTTCTAAATCCTTAAAATATGTTTTTGGTGACAAAATTAAGGACGAAACCTTTAAAACATTTTTAGTTAAATCTTTAAAAAGTATGATCGGTGACGAATATCTCATGGCTGAAGGTGACTTCATCTACTTTACAAAAAAAGGATTAACCCATTTTTACTTAACGAATGATTGATTTTACAGAAAACATTGACTCTCTTGAAAAGATGGTTTGGAATTTTATCTTAAGTTCCGAAAATGACATAAATGACTTGCGTCCATCTAATCATGATTCGTTAAGAAGAGAGGAGCTGATCACCATGATGAAGCCCAGTTATTTCAATGAAGACGATCGTCAAGAATCATTTAAAGCGGCAGCTAAGTTTTTTAAAGAATACGAAAAGATTCCAAATCGAAAGGAACTAAAGAGCTACTTGGAAGTTAGCAATATAAGTCTAAATGACGATGAGTTTGATGAATTGTATGCAGTTAGCTTAACTGAATACAATTATGACTATCTCTATAAATACGTTAGATCATTTATTCTCTTAAGAAACCTAAACCTAACAGTCTTTGACTTGTTAACCTATTTAAAGACTACTCCAATCGATCCAGGGAACATCGATAAGATCTCTGAAAAGATTAGAAACGATATAAGTAATAAGTTAGCACTAAACTTTTCTAGTGCGGATACTGGCCTAAATTTCTTTAATCCTGAATCTCACATCCAGATCTCTAAGACGGGCAGCCCGACTGGCTTTCCTTTCTTAGATAAGGTACAGGGCGGTGGCTGGAATTCAAAAGCGCTAGTCGTTTTTCAAGGTCGACCTAAAGTCGGTAAGTCAATGGTTCTTGGAAATATTGCAGCCCGATCATTCTTAACCGGCAATGCGACCGGTTTAGTGACAGTTGAGTTAGCTGACCGCGCCTATATGAAACGAATCGGCTCAAATATTCTAAATATTAAATCTGAAGATTATTCTAGGATCACAGATGAGCGAGCTGCTCAACTGATTCAAAGCAAGATTCAAGAACTTAAGGACTCTGGCCAAACGGTCGGCGAATTAATTGTAAAGGAATTTCCGACCGGCGGTGCTACTGCCATTGACATTGAAAACTACTTTGTTCGACTTGAACAAAAAATGAATAAGAAATTTAAAGTGATTGTAGTAGATTACTTAAATCTCCTAAAACCAATCAATTCTCAAAATGGTCTATACGAAAAGATTAAAGCCATCTCTGAGGAACTTAGAGGAGTGGCAATGAGAAATGAATGGTGTATCGTTAGTGCAACTCAAATTCGTAGAGAAGATATTGATAACTTTGACCTAGGCATGGATTCAGTTGCTGAATCATTTGGTCTCATTCATACGGTTGACTCTCTATTTGGGCTTATGCGAAGTCCGCTTGAGAGTAGAATGAAGATTAAGGTGATTGCTAATCGAGATAACGGCTATGAAGAGAGCTATAAGTTCTATACGATGCACAAAGACTATTTTAGGTTATCTGAGGAAGTCGGTCAAAACAGTGAATTCTATAGCGACGATGAGGAAGTAAGCCGAATGGCCGATGAATTGAGATCAGAGTATTCTGAGATAAATAAAGCATCAGCTGAACCCGTGTCAAGCATTCCAATTGAAGACGATTATGACGCTCTCTTCAATTCAATATAAAATAATGATTATGAATGAGTCAGGAAGAAATAGAAGAACAGTTCGAAGATCAGGTCAGAGAGGACAAGATCTTCAATAATAGTTACTATAACGGTGATAAATTAAAAGATTCTGAAGACTATGAGTTTTCAAAAAAGATATCGGTCTCTGCTGATTACTCAGATAACTATCTAAAGGATCTATATGATTATGAGGAACAACTAGATTCAAAGTTTATATTAGACATGATCTTTGATTTTTTAAAAACCGATGAAGTATTAAGTAAATACGTTACTAACTTGACCAGTGATTCGTCTGTGTCTAAAGTAAAGTTTTCAAAGGAGGACATTAACCTACTTTTTAATCGAGTTCATGAAAACATAGACCTTGCCAATCAAGGAATAGCTTTTTATAGTCCTATTTATATTCTTGAAGTGATCTCATCGATTTCTTCGATGGAATATAAAAAGATCTTTGATTCACTGGAAACAGATGTTCAGGAGATCCTGATCCTTGAATTAAATAAGAAGTATAAGTTTCTAGAAGGAAAAATGAATAAAAAAAGAATACACTAATGGTTTGGATTAAATTTTCACACTCCAGTGGAGCAGCTCACATTAATCTTGAGCAAACATATTTGATCACTAGAAATAGCTCAACTCAAATACAGTTCACCGACTCTGCCTCAAACAATACGATCTACTCCTTTTCAACATCCGCTGATGCTGATCTTCTTCTAAAAAAGATAAATCGGGTTGCTAAAATAATAGATATTGACCAGCTAGCTAATCAGGGATGAAATTAGAAGGAATTAGGAGAATATTTGTCCTAGGAGATCTCCATTTAGGAGTAAGAAACAATTCAGTAGAGTGGTCAGAAATACAATCTGACTTTTTAATAAAGGAATTCTTAAATAAGATTAACGAAGAAGAATTTGATCCTAAGACTGATATACTTGTACAAGTAGGAGATTGGAACCACGTCAGAGAATCAACAAATGTTCGAATATATAAGCTTTCTCTAAAAATAGCCGAAGAACTCACTAAAAAGTTTAAAAGAGGAGTTTTTGTGATCTTAGGTAATCATGACGTATATTATAAGGACAGAACTGATACTCACTCTTTGGAAGGATTTAGCAAAATCTATCCAAACTTTCAAGTTTATGAAAAACCTGAGATCCTTACCATTAATTCCCATAAGTTCTTAATGCTTCCTTGGATCGAGAATCTAAATGAACTTAAGTCTCAAGTAAAGTCTTATGGCTCAGCAAAATATGCTTTTTGTCATGCGGATTTCAAGGGATTTAATTTCAATAAGGTTCAAAAGCTTGAACATGGGTTGGAACAAGAGGACATTCAATCATATAAAAGAATATACTCTGGACATATTCATATTCGACAAGAGAAGGGAAACGTTCTCTATGTCGGTACTCCATATCAAATGGATCGTGGAGACAGGGGTAATGACAAAGGATTCTATGTGTTAGACGTTAGTGGAGCCGATGTGCAAGAAAAATTCGTGCTCAATACGTTTTCACCAAAGTACGTAAAGTTTGATGTCACCGATCTCTTGAATCTTACGTCAACTGAGATAACCTCACTATTCCATAATAATTTTGTTGACATCTTACTTGAGTCTGATTTTTCAAAAAAGTTTCCAATCTCTCAGTTTACAGAATTGGTAAAAAAGTTTGGACATCGTCATCTTGAGTTCGGCTCCTATTCAAAAGAACAGTTAAAGGAACGTAGTGAGATAGAAATCAATTCAAACTATGAATATAACGTGTTTACGATACTTGATGAAAGAATAAAGAGCATGAATCTGCCTTTTATTCAAGCCAAGGAGATAACCGACAGATTTAAAGAGATTTATGATTCACTAAGAAATACCAAACAATACGACTAATGAGACTGACTGAATTTTCATATCGCAACATCTTATCATACGGCAATAAAATACAGACATTTAAGTTTGATGATAATCCAGGACTCATCTTAGTTGAGGGAGAAAACGGTGCCGGTAAATCTTCCATTAAGGAAGCACTAACCGTTTCAGTATACGGCCGATCAGCTATTCGAAAAATAAAAGACATTCCCAATTGGATCAATCGTAATGCATACACAAACGTAAAGTTTGTGACTAATTCTGGTGAGCAGATTGAGCTGACTCGAGGAATAGATCCAAACTTTAGCGATATCAAGATAAACGGTGCTCAATTTAACTTGCCCGATAAGAGAAAAGTAGATGAGTTTATCGAAGACGAATTAGCTAGAATACCTTTTACAGTCTTTTGTAATACCATAAGTCTTTCGTTTGATGATTTTAAATCATTCGTCAGTCTAAGCAAAGACGATAAGCGAAAAATAGTAGATCGAATATTTGGCATTGACATACTATCTGACATGAGATCCAAAGTTAAAGAACAACTTCGAGATAATAAATCAGAAATCGATATAATTTCAGCAACTCTAAAAACTGGTCAAACTAACTTAGACTCGTATGCGACCCAATTAGCTTCTTTAAAGGAAAAATTAGCTAAAAAGAAGGAAGAGATCACCGATCGACTTATTCTCGATATTGAGAGTAAGAAGAAGGAGGTTGATTCTGCTCTACTTACTAAAAATGAATATCGAGAAAAGGTTTCAGCAAAGAGTAAAGAGAGCACCGTTGCACAACAGGAATTAGCCAAAACAAAATCAGATATTCGAGACCTTAATACTAAGCTTTTAATCTATGCTAAGAATAGGTGTCCTCACTGTTTAAATGATCTAAAATCTGATTCTTCAATTGAGATAAAAGAAAAAATTAAGTCTAAAATCAAGAGTTTAGAAACAAGCCTAGAAGATCAAAAAAAGGTCGCTGACTCTCTAAACGAAGAATCTACTCTACTCTTACTTGGTCAGAGCGACATTGACTCCAACTATTCTGATCTCAAAGCAGAATTACAATCTCTTGAAAGAGAACTTAAGTCTGCCCAACAAAATGATGATTCTGATGAAATAGATTCTGTCTCTTCGATAATCAGTAGCCTGACTTCTCAAATAGAGCAAGAAGCGATTCAGCTTTCTAAATTAAATGAGACTCGATCCATCTACCTAAGTCTAGACGATCTTCTTTCTGATTCTGGAATAAAAAGAGACATGATCGATAAAATCATTCCTACTCTAAACGCAAGGATACTTGATATTTCTGAAAAACTAGAATTTAAGTTTTCATTTGAGTTCGATAATGAGTTTGATCCTCACATCACATACTTAGGCATGCAGATCTCCCCAGAAAGTCTCTCTAGCGGCCAGCGAAAAAAGATGAACTTGATCGTGCTATTGGCTTTTATCGAAATAATCAAGATGAAACACAGTACCATAAATGTGATGTTCCTAGATGAGATTTTTAGTTCATTAGATAAAACAAACGTGTATCGTGCCATCTCAATATTAAAAGATTATTCTACAAAATATGGCTTGACCATCTTTGTGGTCTCACATGAGGCTCTGCCAGAAGAATTATTTGACAGTAAAGTTCAAGTCTCTCAAAAGGATCACTTTTCAGAGATGACTATCATCAAATCCTCTTAAAGTTATAAAATATCGAAACTTTTTAATCATTACTTGTATAAAAATAAAAACTAAGTTATGGTAATAATTCAATCTGAGACATTTGCAGCAGTCTATGAAGAACTGTTGCATGAATTAATCAATGAACCCGAATATGTGACTCAGCCTCGGGACATGAAGATCAATGAGATCTGTGATGTTGCTCTAGTTATCGAAAATCCTCTTTCTTGTCTCTATACTAATGAATTTAGGTCTTCTCAATTCAAGTACATTGCTGCTGAATTCTTATGGTATTTCATGGGTAGAAACGACGTTGAATATATCTCAAAATTTGCAAAGTTTTGGGAATCCATTAAAAACGATGATGATACAGTAAACTCATCATACGGTTACCTTCTCTTTAATAACAAGAATGAGCATGGTGTTACCCAATACCACTGGGCATTAGAATCATTAACACAAGATAAAGATTCACGACAGGCTGTCCTGCACTTTAATCTGCCCATTCATCAAAGGTCAGGCAATAGGGATTTTGTGTGCACAATGTATGGCATCTTTCAGATTAGAGATAATCGACTTAATTTCACTGTAAGCATGCGAAGTAATGACGTCATTCTAGGGCTACCGACAGATATCGCATTTTTTGCAATCTTACAATCGCAGATGCTTAATCATCTTCGTCACAATGCAGGTTATCCTGAATTGGAATTAGGTACTTATACTCACATCTCTAATTCCTCCCACATCTATGAACGTCATTTTGATATTGCAAAAAAGATGATTACTCGTAAATTTGAGTCAGTAGAGATTCCTAAAGTTGACTTAGACTTAATTAATATTAAAGGCACCCCGACTCTAAACCTTAAGTCCCTATTCGATAGTCAAGACGAATCTGTCGAATTGACTGATCCGTTATATGACTGGATTCTTAAAAACATAAATTTATGAAAAAAACGATACCGCCTATCATCCTAGCTGTATTTAAGTTACTTGTAACTGCTCTTGTTTGTTATTTCCTATATGATTGGAATGAATTATCAAAAGTATTCGGTGCACCAATTAATTACAATCAATGGGTAGCAATAGTTGCGATCGCCAACCTATTCATGCCAGACATGCTTAATAAATCTAGATAACAGGATGACGAATAAGGATCTTAAATATCACATCACCTATCTAAAGATGGCAACTGAATGGTCTAATCTTTCTTGTTGTAAACGTAAGAAGGTAGGTGCGTTAATCGTTAAGGACGGTACAATCATCTCAGACGGGTTTAACGGCACCCCAAAGGGTTTTCCAAACGATTGCGAAGACGCAAATGGAGACACCAATTGGTATGTGCTACATGCTGAGGCCAATGCAATGATGAAGGTGACTCGATCCACACAGAGCACAGATGGTGCCACTCTCTATGTGACCTATTCTCCATGTAAAGAGTGTTCAAAACTAATCATTCAAGCTGGCATAAAACTAGTAATTTATCGTGAAACATATAGGGATGTTTCCGGTATCACGATATTACGCGCAGCTAACATCGACGTGGTAAAATTAGACATATAAATGGAAAAGAGAAAGATATCGATCGTTTTTGTTAAGGACTATAAAAGCTTTATCTTGACATTTAGTCGAAAGGATCGTAGCGATTATATTCTAAACGTAAGCAAGCTAATCAAAGATAAGTTTAGTACAAAATTTATTGTTCCAAATAAGGTGCAGTCTTTCCTGCTAAATTATGAGATCAAGAAACTATTAGACAAGGCGATTAGCGTAAAAAACGAAAAATACGGTCGAATAATCTACTTAAACTCAAACCTTTCTAAATCAGCTGTCTTAAATACGATAGATTTTATCACTAGCGAATATCCAGAATTTGAATTTAAGTATAGCATAATCCTCTCGCCAAACGATCCGGACCCATTAGACCTTCCTATTGATATTGTCTCAACAATAACTATATAAAACAAAAAACCTCATATTGCTATGAGGTTTGTAATCAATATCCTTCGGAATCTTCGGGATTTTGATTTAACTCTTTTACCCAGTCAGGTACCTCTCCAAACGGGCTCTCTTCGTCCTCCATCGGATTCATACCAAACGCCTCTTCTTCAAACTCTTCTCCATTTTCAAATCTTCTAAGCATTGCCTCGATCTGACGCAAGTCTGACGCCGTATTATTGAAAGCAGTTGCCTCTTGACGATATTCATCTTCGCTCCAATCATTTGAGTCTTTTTCATACTCTCCTTCTAACTCATCTTCTAATTCAGCATCCAATTCGTCTTCTAACTCATCATCTACCTCTTCGTTAATGAATCTAGTAAATGAAGAATAGGCTCTGCCCTCTTCTACCGGTTCGATCTCCACTACTGGAATTCCAGTGATTCGATCGTCATAGGTAAACGGCTTCTTCTTTTCTTGCTTGTATACAAGATCTCCGGTCATTGCCTTGTAAGTAGGATCGTATACTGGATGAGAAAAAGCAGGGTCTCTCTCAACTGTTCGTCTAAACCCTTTAAGTTTAGGATCACGATCATTCATATTACCTCGAGCATCTCTTAATTCAATCGCAGAGCTGGGTCCACCGAATCCAGGTTTCTTAAGGTCCATATAATTATCGAAATTTAAGATATCTCGACGGTGTGTATCAAACATTTCCATTTTTATCTCGATTTTTTATACGTTAATCTGACCTATTCTGGTTTCCACCCAGTAGTCTGATCGATATTTCATCTGTACATCATAAATACCGTTTTCAGTATAATTTAGTGAAAGTTCAGTTAATTTATCGTTTGGAATAACCGATTGAAAATTCCACTCTCTAAAGATCTCACCAGTCTTATTAGCCACGTGAACTGACATCGAACCCACATAGTCTCTTTTTAATCCCTGACTACCCGTTTGAGGATTGTAAACGATATCGTTCCATGCTCTAAGGATATTATAAACGTATGCGTCATTCTCTTCATTTAAGTTGACTGTGAACTTGATAGTCAAGTCAGCAGTTGTGGTGTCTGGAATTCCTCCAGCAAAGGATCTTTTTGCAAACTTGTAAGTCTGTTCAACTAACGTTCCGCTAGAATTGATTTCAGGCAGACCTGAAATCTCGGTCACGTGCTCCACTAAAAGAGCTACATTGCTACCGGAGATTACTGTCGGTGGGTTCAAGATCACCTCAAACTGATTCTTATAGATCGGTTCATAGTATGATCGAGCCGCGGCTGAATTGGTCCAATATGGTAAACCTGCCATTGTGTATCGATTATTTTAGTTATTTATTTTGCGGTTGAGCAATATTTTTTTCGGGCACCCTTGGTTCCTGTGTTTCTTCAGTATTCTCCTGTTCAAGATCCTCTCCCTCTTCAGTGTCTATTATTTCAGAAGCAGGCGCCTCCTCAATGTTAAATAGGTTTTCAAAATCAATGTTAGATCTGATCGATACTTGAGAAGATCGGTTTGAGTAGTTATCTATCTGTACTCGGTCTCCCTTGAATTCCAATACTAAGGAAGGTAAGATAGTTCTAAAAATCAGCTCATTCACGTTTTCGATAGGATCGTATACCATGATCTCAGAGATCTTGGGTTCGGTCGTGTTGTCTATCGTTAAAGACTCGTTATTGATTAGGGTGTTTTTACCCGACACCTTTACCTTAAATCCGTCCCAGCTATTGATTGCCTTGCCGTCAAGCGTGTCCACCATGCCAGTAGATAACTTAAGAGTCACGTTAGGTGAACCTGTATCAAGCCCGCTGGTCGAGACCTCACGTAAGACCATTCGATCTACCGTAAACCTTACCTCATAGTGTGTGTTGCTAAAATACTTATCGTTGATCGCCTTGATCTGAGCAGAAGTCAGCTTTGTGGTAAATAAAACCTCGTCCACTCTTGATTCAGAAGTTGCCTGTGGAAGACCGAGTGGAGCAGGCGGCCCTGAAGGCAGAGACACTTGACCTTGACCGATTCTCTTTTGCGGTTCAGGTAGCCCCAATGGAGGATTTGGACCAGCCGGTAATAGATTGTTCCAATCGTCGTCAGTCAGGTCAGTCTCAACCGGTTTAGGGGTCTCTTCTTCTGGCGTCACCTCAGCAGGTAAACCGTCCATCTCTCGAGCATAGTCCGGATTGAGTAGTCTCTTGATCGCCTCACTGGCAAGCTCAAACTTTCTTTTAAGTAGATTTACTTCACTTAAGATGACATAAGTAAGAGTGGCATGGCCCTCTTCAAAACGCATGTCTGGAAAGACGTCTACCTGTTTAAGCCAGCCCTGGATATTTTTTTGATCGAGCGCAGTCTCACCGTTGACGATTGACCACGAAAGGTCGTAGTTTAGGATTGCTTGAAAGATGAAACCTCCGTCTTTTGAACTAGCCTCATCAGAATACGCCTTTTCAAAAATTTTATCCATTAGTCTTTTTTACGATCTCTCGTTCGTTTATAGTTCTTCCAAAGCTCGTTATAGATGTTACATGAAGCCCCTAAAAAGTTGATGATACCGACGTATTTTTTCTTGTCCTCTCCTTCCATATTAGCGACCTTGACACCAATCTTCTTGGCATCATTGATCGTAAGCTCTTCATCCTCGTCCTTACCGACTAGCTTCTTAAGATCGCCCTTCTTTTCAAGTAGAGCGTATTGCTCAAATCTCATGATAGCTCTATTCATTGGTCTTAGATTTTATTAATTACTTCTTCTTACCTACCACGTTCTTGTTCTTTGCAGTAGTCATGTATTGTTTAGTATACTTATCAAGTTGAGGAGTTCCTTTTCCCTTAACTGGACCTTCAACTAAACCTTGATTGATCTTCATCGAACCCGATCTATCGTTTGCCGCAACGTTAGCTTTTCCACGGTATCCCGCTTCAGCCTTTTTGAATGCTGCCATAAACTGGTTATAGTTCATAACTGGATTTGCCATTATACTTTTATTTTTTTATTATTTATCTTTTTAATCTTAAAGAATTTTTTGTATATTAGCTATATAACCAATTAAATTTAAAGCCATGAAAAAGTTAATTTTAACCCTATCGATCATCGGAGGAATATTTACCTCTAACGTATCATTATCTAACGAGTTAGATTCTACCGAAGTTAAAGATAAGTCTGAAAGGATTGCACGTATCAAGTACTCAATCGATTCCTTAATTAAGGCTGAGCTTGGCAACATTGAACTTACTAGTTCCTTTGACTCTAATTGTCATGATTATGCAATAAAGAAAATTCAAAAGAGCGCAGATGCTGATTCATATAGTGGAGTTCAGTTTCGAACATTAAACTCAGTACCAAATGATCAAGTATCAATATGTGATCTTCCATTATCTCACTTGATCTCAAGAGTCAAGGCGAACCTTATCAATGAGAAAATGGACATTAAGAGTTGGGAGTTTACTAAATACTCAATAGTATTTGGTGACTTTGGCGGAAAGAGCTACATGGCAATCTCAATGGATTATTAATCTAGCCCATCTTCATAAAAAAACCCATCTAAAAGATGGGTTTTTTGTTTAACTAATTATTAGATCTAGATGTTATCTTCTCCAGCAGGGGTTGCTTTTTCAATATGAGTAACGTATCTTTCTTCTGGTATGTCTACTTCCTTTATTAATTTAGGATTATTAGGATCAGTATAATCCATTAATTTGACTTTCATCGTGCCTTTTTCTGTTCCAGGTCCAACTACGAATATTTTTTTCGTATCAGTTCCCCCTACTTCATTCGGTGGAGTCGATTTGTCAAATATTACGATCTCTTGTTCAGGCTTTAATTCCTTAAACTTGATTCGGTTTTCCTTGACTGCACGATTTGCCTTTTTCTCAGCCTTTGCTGCCGCTTTTTCTTCAGCTTTACCTTCTCCTTTTCCCCAACCAATTGACGTAACTAGTCCAGGCGATTTCCAACTAGCTGCGACCGTATACTCTTTTATTGTAAGCGCATCGTAGTTTAGAGTAACCTCACCAGTCTCAGTCACATTGATCCATTTAGTAGGTAGTTTTCTTTTTTCAACCCTGTCTCCAGTTATAAAGAAGTTAACTACCCTCCATTCAGGTGCAGTATTTACATTATTATCTGGTTGAACTACTGCCGGTGTCCCAGCCAATGAGACCTGTACGCCCTTCGGCGCTCCAATTTTTGTAACAAACCATTGGGCTCGTCTTGTTGCAAGTGCCATGTTCTGTTTATCATCTCTTGCGCCAGCAGTCCATTCCCACGATGCGGATCCTTGAACCTTAATCGAAGTTATTTTTGAATACTGTCCAAGGATCTGGTTCAATGCTTCAAGGATAGCTTTTTCCTTTGTTGGATCTGGTTTATCCTTTCCTTGACCAAATAGTGCATCTAATCCGGGCAATGATGTCAATTCATCAGTTACTTGAACTGCCTCTTCTCCTCCTTCTATTGGAACGCTTACCGTAGTCGTTGTAAATTCTGTATATGGCTGGCCTCCTCCTTTAACAAAATCAGTCACAGTATAGAAAACAAACTTCTTCGTAAGGCTTTCATTCAGCAATCGTTTCGGGTCCTCTGGGAAATCCTTAGGTGTAAGTCCTCCCCCAAGTGAACTTGATGCTGGAGGAGAGCTCATATTATACTTTAAGTTTGATCCGTCCCACATAAGAATTGTTTGACTCAAATTAGCTCCATTTATATAACTGGCCCGATATGGCCAGTACGCTTTTCCCATAGTTTTTTTGGTTTCGTCCATATCAAAAGCCGGCTTATCGTTTAATTTCATATCCTTCATCCTCTCAATCGTCAATCCATCCGCATAAACCTTCGAAGTTACTGTTTCAAGTTGTTTAAACATTTCCTGATGATTTAGTGCGCTTATTGATTTACATATAGCTGGAGCGGACGTCCATATTACCTCAGTTTTATTTAACGTCGGAACCTTTAAACCTTTAGCCGTTTTTATTTGAATCGATTTAACTGTTGTATTAAACGTTGGCTTTATGTATTTTTCGTTAGAATTAGTTTTAGTAAATTCAGCTACCGCCGATCCAACGTCAACAGTTAAGCTACTTGTAAAATGATTTTTTGTAAGGTTGTCAGTCGATGCCGTCATCCAACCGACCTTAGCATTCTGTTTCCATTCATTAATAAATGTAGCATATGCTTCTCCCATTGCTGTAGCTATGTCCCCCATTTTACTAACCAGTGATTCAATGCTAGTTTGTGAATTCACTAAGTTTGCAACAGTCTGCTCATTGACCGCTTCTCGGTATCGTTCATCATTCACAACTGATTCGTGAAGAGTTCTCCACATATTATAGTTTAATAAATAACCACCCATTTTTAAATAAGTTTTTTAGTTATTTATCTTTTAAAAAAACCTAATTTTTAGTATCTTAATACCATGCCAGAACTTGCAGAGATAAAAATAATGGCGGATTTCATAAATCTGGCCAGTAGAGAAAAGAGTTTTACTACCGTTGCCTTTTCAGAAAGCGCTATGAATAGAAAACTAGGTATAGTCCAGCCGACTGACCTTCAGATATTCAGAATCACAGCTGAGTCTCGGGGCAAGGAACTCATGCTCTCCTTGATCCAGGGAGATCAGGTTTTCATGAAGATCAGCTGCTCGATGGGCATGTCCGGCCATTGGGCGATGTGTCACCGAGATGATGTGCCCAAGCACACCCACATGAAATTTAATACGACCGATCAACTCAGTCTCTGCCTGGTCGACACTCGTCGATTTGCTAGGTGGAAGGTCGCATCCGACTGGTCCCAAAATCGTGGGCCCTGCCCAGTACACGAACCTAATCCTTTTAGGGAGAATATCCTCGCTAACCTAGGCAAGAAGGAATTCGATAAACCGATCCACCTGGTGCTCATGAACCAACAATATTTTAATGGAATCGGCAACTATCTTAGATCCGAGATTATGTTCCATGCCTCACAAGATCCTTTTGCTGATGCCCGTACTGCACTCACACGAAATCCTTCAATACTCGATCTTTGTGAAAGGTTACCTAGGGAAGCTTACTTCCTAGGTGGAGGTCAGCTCAAGGACTGGCAAAACCCGTTTGAGGTTCCTGAAGGAGGATTTGACGAGTGGATGCAGTGTTACGGCAAGGGCAAATGGTTTACCGACAAGAACGGTCGACGTATGTGGTATCATCCCATCCAGCTTGAAACCAGTTAATAAATTTGAGTTTTATTAATGTAACCTCATAAATCACGAAAGATGTTAAGAAAAATACTTGGCCCCAAGCTTTCAAAAAGGGAACTCGCAATAATCAGGGAATGTTGTCGGCAAGTCTCTACCTCCATGGATAAAGCAGATTTTCAAAATAACTTGGATCCTGAGATAAAGGAGATCCACCAAGACATTAAAAAGATCATAAAAAAACTAGAGACCACTACATGAGAGATATTCCTCTTGAGTTTTCACCAAGACCTCAACAGGTCCAGATCTTGGACTTCGTAAAGTCTTCCATTAAGGAGGGTAAAAAATTCATCATGGTGGATGCCCCTACTGGAGTAGGTAAATCCTATGCGGCGATCATGATCGCTGAGTGGTATAGAAACGAACACTCAAAAAAGGCCAAGACTGACATCATCACCAACACCAAGATCTTACAGGATCAATATGTGAAAGATTTTAAGTTCGCAGCTAATCTAAAGGGAAAGAACAATTACTGGTGTCGTCATCAAGGAATGGGATGCGGTGATGCCCAGGTGCTCAATAAGGCCAGTGGTAAAAGATGCAATGTCTGCCCACACAAGATCTCTCAGACCAAATTCCTGAAGAGCCCAGTGAGCTTGGCAAATTTTCACCTGGTGACTGCATACTCAATGTATTCTCCAGACATGTTGGCAGAGCGTAGTTCTAAGCTACTCATAATCGATGAGGCACACGCCTTTGAGGAGACCTTTTGTGATTTTATTCTCTCTACCTATTCCGAACGTAGCCTAAAGATATTGGACGTTTGGCACGATTGGATGGAAAGGGACCTTGATAACATCTCTAGCCTGACTGAACTTTCAGATTGGACTAAAGACGTATTGGTTCCCTTGCTTGATAAAAAAGCACACGATCTGCTTGACGAGGCCAAGGAGACTCGACAAAAAAAGAAAAAGGTAGACCTAATTAAAAAAGCAGACCACGTCGATAAGTCAATGTGTAAGTACAATCGATTCGTCAACGACCGTGAAAACTACAAGACTAATTGGACCTTTGAAAAAGATCTAGACCAGTGGGGCAAGACCAGAATCCTAGTCGAACCTATTTGGGGCAACCTATACCTAAAAGAACTTTTTTGGGACCAATACGATCATGTGATCATGATGTCGGGTACACTATTGGATCGAGAGCTCTTCTCCTTCATCATGGGAATAGACGAGACCGAGTCAACTTACCTCGCCCTACCGTGTCCGTTTGAGGCAGATAAACGACCGGTAATCTATGTAAAGTTCGGTAAGATGTCCTATTATAATAAAAAGGAGACCTTTACCAGAGCAGTACCGATCATCGGCAAGATCTTGGAGAAGAATCACGAACATAAGGGCATTATTCATACTGCCAATTATGAGTTTAGCAAGTGGATTCAACAGACCATTCAGGATTCACGTTTAATATTTCATGATTCAGCAAGCCGAGAAAAATCTCTTGAAGATCATCTTACTTCTAAGATGGAAACCGTCCTAGTCTCACCATCGATGATCAATGGAGTCGACTTAAAGGATGAGCTTTCACGATTTCAGGTGATCCTAAAAGTACCTTTTCCTAATCTTGTTAGTACAAAGATAAAGAAGAGACTCGATACTCGTCCAGAATGGTACAATTGGAAGACCCTGGTGGATCTTTTACAGGCATACGGTAGATCAATAAGAAACGATGATGACTGGGCTGAGACCTACATCTTAGACGAGTGCTTCGATCAAATATTAAATAACAAAGGCGTGCCTAAGTATTTTTTAGACGCGTTGAAAGTAAAAAAATTAGCAAAGAAATAAATGGCTAAGAAATCGATAGAAACAAAGTATCAGAAACTGACTGACGTTGAACACGTTTTACTCAGACCCTCAATGTATATAGGGTCAGTCGCAATCCATACTGGAGATCAGTATCTCTATGATGGCCAAAAGGTCACAATTGAAGAAGTTCACTACAATCCAGGATTCATTAAAATCTTTGACGAAATTATTTCTAATGCAGTCGATGAACATCGGCGAAATCCTAAGCTGAATGAGATCCGAGTAACTATTAATCTTGACACTACTGAGATCACAGTATGGGATAATGGTGGAATTCCAGTAGAAAAACATCCAATCCATAAAGAGTGGATTCCTGAACTAATATTTTCAAACTTGAAGGCTGGCTCCAATTTTGATGACTCAGAACAGCGTACTGTCGCAGGAACAAATGGTGTTGGTAGCAAGGCAACCAATATTTTTAGTAAAAAGTTCTCAATTTCAACCTGTGATGGTAAGAATCGATTCGATCAGGTTTTTACTGAAAATATGAAGGATAGAACTAAAGTTAAAATTACCCCAGCTAAGAGAGGATTCACTGAAATCTCATTTTTTCCCGATCTAGAAAGGTTTAAGATGCGATTAATTGACGAAAAGTCCTTTCAGATCCTATTTAAACGTTGTTTGGACCTAGTTGCATGTAATAATAAGCTTACTCTAAAGCTAACTAAGATCAAGGAGAGTAAAAAAGAGGAATTTGTGCTTAAATTTAAGAGTTTTGAAGAATATATTCAGCTCTATGCTCAAGAATATTTCTTTGAGGAGACAAAAGACTGGAAGATAGGCTTTGCAAAGTCGGAAAAAGGATTTCAGAACGTAAGTTTCGTCAATTCTGTCTATACGATGGACGGCGGAACTCACGTAGAGTACATTACTAATCAGCTAATCTCACAATTAAGGGAAATGATTAAGAAAAAACACAGAGTTGACGTAAAACCTAGCGATATCCGTAACCATTTATACGTTTTTATCGATTCTACCGTAGTAAACTCATTTTTTAGCTCACAAACTAAGGAAAAATTGATCACCGAGGTCAAAGATTTCGGTACCAAGCACGAAGTTACTGATAAGATCGCAAAACTAGTGTTTAAATCTGAAATAATTCAGTCAGTTTTAGATTGGATCGAGAAAAAAGCCCTTGTACAAGAGCGAGCAGAGCTCAGAAAGTTAAATAAGGACTTGGACAAGACCAAAATACCTAAATTGATCGATGCTCAACGAAAAGGAGATCGTGGAATATGCATTTTAGGAATTTATGAGGGGCTAAGTGCAGTTTCAGCAGTTCGTAAGTTTCGAGATACTCAAACGATCGGCGCATTCCCTCTAAAGGGTAAGTTCATCAACGTAAGTGAGATGAAACCTTCTGAAATCGCTAAAAACGACGAAGCTGTGCAACTAATGGCCTCTCTGGGACTAAAGCTAGGCGAAGAACCCAAAGGATTGCGATACGGTCGCATCTACATCTATACAGATGCCGATCCGGACGGTAGTCACATCGCAGCTACCCTAATTAACTTTTTTAATCGCTTCTGGCCCGAACTTTTTGATCAAGGTAGGGTATATAAGGTAATGACTCCGCTTGTAGTAGCTAAAAAAGGCAAAGAATCCATCAATTTTTACACCAACGATGAGTTTGATGCCTGGTTGAGGAAGAATAAGGCCACCTCTTGGGAAATCGAATACAAGAAGGGATTGGGTGCACTCGAGGATACTGAATACGAAGAAATAATCAAGAATCCATACCTTGTACAGATCAAGAACGATAAAGACTATCGGGACTCACTTGAATCGTGGTTCGGTAAGGACTCTCAACCTAGAAAGGACCGAATCCTTGGAAATAATTAGCAATCGATGAAATATTACAACGAGTTTGAAAGAAGACCAAAGATCGTCTTTATTTGGATGATTATAATGGGATCCATAATAGGTCTCATTTCATGGGTTGTCAAAACTTTGGCTTAGCTCAAAGTAAAAGATAAGAAAATCCCATTTTTATGACATTTGAGCGCTTTAAATTTATCACTGGCCTAATGGTCCAAAATTCATCTCGAGTAGACAAATCATACGACCAAGGAATAGACCTTGTAGAGTTTGTTGAAGGATATAATGTCGTAACCGAATATCTTTGGGGAGAGATATTGACCATTGAAGGATTAGACTGGTTCAACTGGTTCATGTACGAAAAGAATTATTTGCAAGACGGAATAGGCAATCCAGAAATGAATGCATATCATAAGATAAACGATGGAGAACAGGTAGAAATAGTCAAAGACCTAGAAGGTCTACATCAATATTTAGTAGAAAACAATTATTTTAAATGCGAAAGCCAGAAATAAAGACGGTCACAGATTACCTGGACAACGACTATAAAGAGTACGCAGTATACGTAGTTGAGGAACGAGCGATACCTTCCGTTATAGACGGGTTTAAGCCAACTCAACGTAAGGTGATATTCGTAGCTAATAAAGTTTGGAAGAACGGCTCTGAAAAACCAATGAAGATCTTTCAATTAGCCGGTAGAGTAGCGGCAGACGCTTTTTATCACCATTCAGACGGCTCGCTTAATTCTGCAATCATCGGCATGGCACAAAAGTTTAAGAACTCAATGCCAGTATTAGAAGAAATTGGGCAATTCGGTTCCCTACGTTCACCAGAAGCAGCCGCTCCTCGTTATATTGCAACCAAGTTACATAAGAACTTTAGATTGCTTTACAAGGATTTTGAGCTACTCGAGCCTAGGTACGAAGAGGGTAATGAGATCGAGCCCAAATATTTTCTACCAATCATTCCGACCGTCCTCCTGAATGGCGGTAGCGGGATCGCAGTAGGCTTCGCAACAAACATATTAAATCGCAATCCAATTAGCCTAATAGAGGCTTGCCTAAAATCATTAGACGGAAAGAAATACTCTGAACCCACTCCATGGAACCGAGAGTTTTCAGGCGAATGCTCGCTAATTGATTCAGAAAAGTTTTCCTGGATATTTAGCGGCAAGTATGATGTTAAAAACACGTCTACTGTTACCATTACTGAATTACCTCCTTCAATTACTTATGAGAAATTCGATCAGCATCTAATAGATCTTGAGGACACTCGACGAATTGCTAGTTATGAAAATAACTGCAAGTCTAATATCAGTTACACCATCAAGTTTAGACGAGAAGATCTCAAGATGCTTGCTGATTCGACCAGACTAAAGAGATTGTTAAAGATGGAAGAGCGTCAGACTGAGAACTTTACGGTACTTGATGAACATGGTAAACTTAAGATATTTGGTTCTGCCAGTGAGATCATCGAGTATTTTGTGCAGTTTAGGCTCTCTTTCTATGATAAAAGAAAGCAATTTATCATCGATACCCTAAACCAGGAACTTACCCTTCTCTCAAATAGGGCCAGATTTGTGAAATCCATCATCGGCGGTAAACTAAAGATCAATAACGTGCCTAGAAAAGAGATACTTCTCTATCTACAAACTGCGGATTTTGATGAGATTAATGGATCATATCAATATCTACTCTCAATGCCCATTCATTCCCTAACTAAGGAAACATATGAAGACCTGATTAGTGCTGAGGAGAAAAAAAGAGTTGAGCTTGAAGAGATCAAGAAGAGAGAACCCATACAAATGTACAGAGAAGATTTACAAGAGTTGAAAAAGGCTCTTCAAAAAGAGTATAATAGCTAAAAATGAAACCACTTCTCACATTTTCCGTTTTATTACTGATGAGCTGCTCCAATTGGAGATACCAAAGGGTGCAATATCTAAGATGTAAAAAATTAGATGAGATCCACGTTCATCTATATCATCATGATAGTTGTGAGTGGAATTGTCTTCATCTAAACGAACAGCATGTAATCGTCGTAGACTCATTTAAGGTAAAATATAGAGTAAATAGCAAAGGTGAAGTAACAAAAATAAAACTAATAAGATGAAAAAATACCTAAGATTTTTCTGTAGATCACTGCTCGCCCTGTTTATAATTCCAGGACTCATTTTAACCGTTCCTGGCATTCTTCTTTTTTTATTATTTGAGGAATTCATCAACACAAAAGAATAACTTTTAAATCATTAACCTTTAAATCAGAATAAGATGGCAGAGTTTTCTAAACAGTACTGTGAATCTCATGATCATGAGATTATTCCTGATTTTGATATATTGGAGATCGCGTCAGAACTATCCAATGAACATTACCTTCCTGCAATCTGTGAAGGTTATGGATTTATTGCAATCGGAAAAAACGAACTTGGTGAAATTATCCTTGCTTTTAGAAAGGATGCGGATCAAGTTGAATGGAAACCTTACCTAGAAGTAGTAGTAGTATAATAAAAAACATATCACTATGACAATCGCACAAACGCCTAAAGAAAAAAATAAAAAGACCCGCTAAGTGTGGGCGACCGTGGATCACAATCCATTAACCATAGCGAGTATAATAAAATTATAGGATTATTTCTAATATCTTTTCAGCCACTGCAATCGCATCGCTTTCACCCAATACTTCTTCTTCCGGTCTTCTAGCAACTACTGCGCGTATACTATCCTAGACATATTAATAGATTATTTTAGGGTCAATAAATATTTAAGCTTATTGATTGCAGCCAGCATCTCATCTCTTAAGTTTAAGAGATCACTGTCCTTGTTACCATCTAGTTTATGATTAAAACTTAATAAGAATTCTACAATAGTGTCCAGGAATTCCTCTATGTTTACCTCGCCTATATTACCCAATAGGATGGTGTCAGTCTCTCCTTCTAGAGCAACCCGACCGTATTTTCCCATGTATATTTCCATAAAATCATCAGATAGTGCACTAAGAGTATCATAGATCCCCCCGTATGCAATGTGCTTGGAATAAGATTGTGTCTGCCAATGAAACACTTTAAACTGGGATTGGATACCTAAAAAGGTAGACATTAAGCTAGTCATAACTTGAAGTTTTTATTATTTATCTACTAAAACAAAAAAAGAGGACTCTTTCGAATCCTCTTTTAATTATCTAAATATGTTTAGATTATACTCCACTTTCTACAAATGAAGTAGAACCTGTAAGAACTCCAATAGCCTCTGGATCGATCTCCATGCTTACGTATTGAGTTTCAGGGTGCCATCCTGCTTCAGTAATCGCGTATCTTGATTTCATACCGATTTTTGGAGAGAATGTTCCTTCAGAAATAGTCTGAAGAGATTCAGCCATGATGTATGGCATGAATTTAACACCTGGTTCTTCGTCTGCTCCTTTACGCCCGATCGCAAGTCTAGAATCTCCCCAAGACAGGTTAGGGTCAACATAAACTTGTACACCGTAAACTTTACCAGCTGGGTAAAGGTTACCTGCAACTCCACCAATATCGGTTGGAACTTGTGCGATTGAGTAACCAGCAACATCAGCCATTGCAGAAGCAATACGTCCGTTAGTTACTAAGAAAGTACCAGCTCCGAAACGTCCCCTATGGTAGATTAAGTTAGCAAGTTCAAGAACTTTAGTAACTAATCTTCTTTGTAGAGTAGATGTGTTATCGAATCCACCAGCAGTCAAGTCAAGGTTAGTTACACCTGCACCTTCAACTAATGCAACTTCAGCAGAGTGAACGTCAGCTAATTGTAATACTCGGTCAACTAATCTTTTGTTGATTGATTGAGCTAAGTCATTAACTGCTACGTTTTCTAACATAGAGATAACGTCATAATTCCAAACTCTGTTTAAGTCTTGGATTTGCTCAACAGTTGCAGAGATAGACACTTGGTCAGTCTCAGCCTCAACAAACTTAGTGAACATTCTTAATCCCATTTGACGGAATTTAGAGTTTTCACCAGCCTCTCTCCTCATTGATCCAGGAACGTCTCCTGTAGCAGGAAGGTAAGAACCGTTGAATGCAGTAGTTGCGTAATCTGCATCAGATACAGATGTGAAACCAGAGATGTGGTTTTCCAATGCAGAAACTAGAGAAACTCCAGTTGCAACGCCAGAAGAAGTATCACCATTGATAGTGATAGTGTTAGTAATGATTGATGAAGCTAATGTGTTAGTACCGTTATCTTCGACTACTTTAGCGATCAACTGACCGTCAACGCGAGAGTAACCTACGAATGTTAAATCAAAATCACCAGCACCAGATCCACCAACTGTGATTACATCACCAGGAGCTGGAACCGTGCTGAAAGAAGCTGAAGTAACTCCTTCGATTTTAACTAAATATGGATCGAAATCACCAGCACCAGTTCTACCACCTGCATATAAATAATCCAAGTAAGGAAGGAATCCAACTGGAGAATCCATAGGGATAACTGGAACTAGGTCGAAACCAATAGTTTTTGCAGCTACTTGGATAGCAACTGGAAGAAGAGATGGGAATTTATCGCCAGATCCGTTTCCTGTAGCAGTGTAGCTGTTTTTTACACCAGCTGAAAAAGGAGTACCTCCGTTATTGAAAGTAGGTGCTTGTGGATTTCCCATAAAACCACCAAGAGAACCTGGAGTTTGGAAAAATACACCTGGAGCAGTGGATTCAAAGATAGGTGTAGTGTTATCAAAGATCGCGTGGTTGTGAGCGTACTCAGCTAACCATGGAGTCTTAGCAACATCAGCACCGTAACCTTCTAAAATCGGCTGCCATGTGTTCGTTAAGCGATTGTCGCTTGAACGTCTGAAAATTTTAGTACGTGCCATTTGTTAAAATGATTTTTTTAGTTTTTGTTACAATCTAGAACCTGCGTTTCTCAACATCGTTTCTAAGTAACCTTGAGAGTAACCTCTCTGCATCTCAACAACCTGATTTACAGGTATTAGGCCTTCTGTACTTTGGCTTTCGTTGAGTTGTTGCGTTATTTTTGTGTTGTATTTTTGTGCTTCAATTCTTTCATTGATTCCTCTCATATCTAAGTCATCCCAAAATGCTTTAACTTGGTATGGAGTGTTTACAGTATAAAGCTGTGCTTTTGCATGAACTTTACTTTGTTCTTTCTCATTCATCTCGCTCCAGATAGCTTTATATTCTGCTGGCATGAATCTAATATAAGTAGGAATGTTTTGCTCTTTATTGTTTACTACTGCTTCCATGATTCCAACGATATCGTTTTCGTTAAACCATACAGATCCGTTAAGAGCTTCAACAATCGCTTGTTTAGTGTCTGATTGTAAGTTAAAGAATACTTTCTTGTTTGCCTCTCCCATAACTTTTAAGAAAGGGTGTTTGCTTTCAAGAACTGCTTTAGAAGACTTATCGTTTACTTCAGTGATCACTTGGTCAACCTTAGAGATTAGGTGATCGATTGAAGACTCATTTAATTTAGAAACCGATCCAAGAACGTTTCTTCTACCTACAGTAGTTCCTTCTCCTAAAGACTCAGCGATATATTCAGAGTAACCGATAGATTGGCCTAACTTTTCAGCAACATACTGAGAATATTCTCTATTTAAGTTGATGTTTTCTGAAAGGTATTCTCCGAACTCGATAGAACGGTTAGTCCCTTCAGCAACGTATTCAACATACTGTAATCCCTTGTCTAATTCTTCAGCCAAGTAATTTTGGTATTTAATAGAGTTGTTTACGTTTTCTTTAATGTATTCTGCGTAGTTAATTGACTCATTCAATTTAGATGAAAGGTAATCTTGATAGTTAACTGACTGGTTTAATTTTTCTCCTAAATAAGAAGAATAATCGATTGAGTTGTTAACTGTCTCAGAAACGTGCTCAGTATATCTAACTGACTCGTTTAGTTTGTGAGAAAGATAATCAGCGAAATTGATCACTCCTTCTAACGATTCTGCTAAATAATTTACGAATCTAATTAATTCAGGATTGCTTGATCCATTATTTGATTGTGCAGACTCTAAAACAGACTTGTGATTCTTAAGTTCTTTTTTAATTCCATTGAATTGTGTTTTAAGAACTTCTGAATATTTGTCCATTTGTTCTTTTGTTACAAACTCGGCCATTGTGTTGTTATTTTTTTGTTCTTGCAAAGTCCCTTGGAACTGTGTTCCTGAACCATTTTCTAATTTATTTATCTTATAGACTTTAAAATTATCTGCAAAGTTTAAATTTTCTGAAATATCCATTAGTCCAGACTTATGAACAAAAGAGTTTTCCTTCATCGAGTTATAACTCTCAGTGATCATTGAAAAATCATTCTTTAGGGATTCACTAACCGTTTTACGTAAGATCGCATCCGTGAATCCAGGCTCTCCGACCAAGTCATAAGTAAAGATTCTCTGTAACTTAACGTGTCCGCTCTCACCTACCTGTCCAGCCGCTCTTGAAGAAACTGATAATTGAACTCCTCCATCGAGTAAAGCTTTCGCTAATTTACCGTGTGGAGTGTTTTCTAAGAGTCTAACCTTGATATAAACCTTATCTCCTCCGTCATAGTTAATACTCTCAATGATGTGAGAGGCTTCGCTTAATTTTGGTTCGAAATGTTGAGGATGGTCTACCGTTCCTACTAATTGTCTCTTAGAGATTTTTTCTTGAAGATAAGTAAGATGAGGTAAGTATTCCGATTTTTCATATACTCGTCGGTTGTTATTCATTTGACCGAATACCGCACATACTCCTTCAAGGACAGTGCCAGTGTTAGATGAATCCCTTACTTGAAGTTTTTCACCCACGTTTTCAACGATTAATACCCAATCGTTGTTGTTAATTTGTGCTGAATTTAATTTTGACAAAGCCCAAAATATTTTTTATTATTTATTAAGGGCTCTTTTAAACTTTTTAAGTTTTATTTTCGCAATTTGATAATATTGCTTTTAATTTAGTTAAATCTTTGTTTGATAACTCATCAGTTTGCGGCAGAGTCACGTTAAACTTTACTAAATACTCTCCTAATTTACCCTGTTCATCCAGTATGCCCTCATTGGGTATGGAGAACTTAAGGTTTGATGCCGATCTGGGACTATTAAAGTCGGCCTCATATTTTTTACTTACAATCGTCTCTATCTTGATCTTTTCTTCTGTGAACACGACCTTAGATAACGGAAGATCGACCGTCTGTACTATCTTGTTACCCTCAATCTTAATGTTTTCAGGCACCACTAGTTCTAGCGTCACGTGTAGGTCTCCCATTAGAGGTACTTGTTCTATCTCTCCCCATATGTTTAATTGGGTGATAACATCCTCATTTCCCAAGCCAGGTACTCTAGCGGATATTATGTAGGCTCCACTGTCCTTCTTAATCAAGATATACTTTTTTCTAAGATCGATCGTGATGTTAATCTCCTTCTCCTCCTCTATCTTATCGAACGTAAGCATGTTACCCGACTTGCCCGTATAATTTATCTTTTCTCGCGTAAAACCAATCTCTATCTTTTTACCCAATAAGGCGTCCTTTAGTTCTATTTTATCGTGCACATAAAGGTTTAGGTGATCAGTTTTAGGCTGAGCTGGGTGAGTTCGGTGTTGGGTCTTCTTAGCTCTATCGTTAGACCTTCTCCTAAAATCCGCGTCTGCGAAGTTTCTCACGAAATCATCGAAACCAAAACCCGCGCTCTCGTAACTAGAAGACCAGTTATTTGTTGAGTTAGTTTTCTTATCGTATTCGCCTCTCTTTTTCTCATCTGAAAGGACAGTATATGAGTCTGAGATCTTTTTAAATAGCTCTTCCGATTCCTTGTTGCCGTTTGTCTTGTCCGGATGGTATTTTACTGCAAGCTTACGGTAGGCTTTTTTGATTTCTTCTTGAGTGGCAGTCTTAGGGACTCCTAAGTTCGCATAGTGATCCATTAATTGGGATTTTTTCTAAACTTGATCTAATCTATATTGTATAAGAAAAAAAGAAAAGGTTCTATGGAAAAGGCAAAAATATGCTTATCGATAAAGTGGGAGGGTCAAGATCGGGAAAATAACCTGACTCGGGTAAAAAGTGTGATTCGATCCTTTAGTCTTGGAACGATTGATTATCTTGCTCTTGATCCAGCTAAGAGTAATATCTTGACCTCCAAGGAATACGATGAGATCGATTTAGAGTGTAGGGAAAGAGGAATCTCATGGTTTCCTATCGCCTCCTCCATTCAAGATGTTGATCTGACTCGACCTTATTATGCTAAATTACCCAACGGGAAATCGGGTTTTATGCTCGGCATTGCTGAAACCCACATAAACGACTTTACTCTTCTTAATTATGCAAAAGACTGTGCCGACTATGTTGTTCTCTATACTGGCGGAAACACTCAACGCGATATCGATCGAGCGATTGAGGCAGTTCAGCCGGATCTGGTCGTCCATCACTCCTTTGGAGAACCTCGACTCGACTACATCAAGTATCTTCAAGCTATCTCGATCGAATTTGAAAAGAGGTATCTAGTCGGCTTTAAAAATAACTCTTACATGATATCGGACGTGCTCTTATTGGCCGCATCGATGCTTGGTGCAAGCTTTCTAGAGTCTACTATTAGTATCCATGAGCACAATGAAACCGACCTATTAGAAAACACCTGGTGTTTTGCTGACCTTATTGATATTACCAATCACATAAAGACGATAAATACTTCTAGGGGAGGATATGAGGCCCGCAAGATAACCAAAGTCGAAAAAGAAATGATGAAAAGATGAGAATCACACTAAAGAATATTAGGCACTATATTGAGGGCAACCTTAAGATGTTTGGAGACAAGATTCATCTCCTGTCCGAACACGAAAAGGAACAAGTAGCATACCGAGCCATGATTTGTAAGGACGAGTGCATGAGATTAGAATACTGCGTCTATTGTGGCTGTGATGTTCCAGGCAAGTTATACGTTAAGGAGTCCTGTAATGGAGGAGAACGCTTTCCTGACCTAATGAAAAAGGAGGAATGGGAAAAGTTTAAGCTTGATAACGGGATTAACCTGGAATAAGTGATAGTCCAGTAGTCACTATTGTCAACGTGCTAACCAGTGTCAAAACGACTGGCGGTAACTCAAACTTTAATTTATTAGCCAGCATGATCACAGTCGTTAGAGAAGACAGAACGATATTAAGAGTCTTAAGTAGATTCTTTTTTGTCTGTAGGGCTATTCCTAAAGTATATGCTGGATTCGGTACGGCTGGTGGAAGAGCGGCTGGTAGAGCTGCAGTTGCGACGGTTGCTTGAGTCTCAGTCGGAATAGAATCAAGAGCCTCTTTAGCAGTTTTATATTCCTGTTTCATTTTAATAATATCTTCTTCCACTGCCGGTTTAAGGCTCCTTTTTAGCTCCTCTAATAGCTTTTTCTTGGCCTCATCCGATTCCTTATTCGCGTCCTCCTCTGACATTCCACGCTCAATCTTTTGAGCCTTTGAGTCATCAATCATCTTTAAATATTTACCAAGATTCTCGTCTTTTTTGATTAGGTTTTCAATCACGCTGTCTGCATTTAGTCCAGGAATATCAGTTCCTAAGGATCCCAACTTAGTCACAGCTTTTGCTTGATCTTCTAGTGCCATCTCTATTTAGTTTTTGTTATTTTACTGAGAACTGCATCACCCAGTCCAGGAGTAAGTATCTGAAGAGCCGGTGGTGCCCCTGCTGATGGGTGAATGTGAGTATTAAACAAGTCAATGAAAGTATCTCCCTTTATCACCGCTTCAGAAACAGCAGGTGTTGTTTCTGGCCCAAGTTCAATATTTGGGGAATCCACAATCACCTTATTATCAGTCTTGATCGTTATCAAGTTGTCTGGTGCCAGGTTAATGCTTGCTCCCTTTACTGAGATCGTCAGACCCTTACCTACAGTAAACCACAGCTTTAACTCCTGGTCTCCATCAAATAGAATAATATGGCTTCCATCATACTCAGTGTTCAGCTCATCCTTGATATCTTGTGCCAGTTCATGGATTGCAAAGTATTCAGGTGAGTAAGGATTACCATTGTCAAATTTGACTGCAACTATACTGCCGACCTTTGGAATGGAAATCGACCCAGCCTTGCCTCCCTGTCCAAAGAAGAGACTCTTGTTTTTAGGGTAGGCCCATGGGATATCCTCAGCGGGCAAATCATCATGGATGCTATAGACTCTAACCCTAGCTCTTCCCTCTTTTCTGGGATCGTCTATTAACTCGACAACGCCTAGGAATTGTTTATCCAATAGGTCATTAATGTCCCTGTTTGATATGTCGTGGTTTCGGTCTAACATCATGTAATATTATATTAGTAGATTCGACCCAGGTTTCGGTCTCCATCATTGTTTGGAAACTTATCTGGGTAAATTGAATTATTTAATACTGCTTGAGCCATACTAGAAATTGAACTGTCGTTTCTTGGAAAATTGCCGCTGATTGGAGCTCCTTTGCCGTCGGTGAATGGATTATTGCCTTCATACAAGTCTCCGATGCTTCTGATCCCAGAAGAATTAAAGGCAGCTTGAAGTGCAGGGTTTATAAGTCCGCCGATCGACTGCAGCCTGTCTTGAGAATACTGTCTTGCGTTATCTACGAATCCTCCGACGAATGGCAAGTCAGATGCTCCTTCTAATCGAGTCTGAAGGTTGGCCGCAGTGTTTCGAGCGTTCCATGGATTACGTAAAGAGCTAGTGATAGGATCGTCAGTTATTTTAGTAGCATCATTATACTCGCTCTCTTCTTGAAAATAACCAATATTGATCTTGAAGCTGCTTGCAATAGGTTTAGCAGTAGTTGATTCCATTGCGACATCGAGTTTTTGACCTCCTGGAAAGCTACCTGAAAAGTCAAACTCGCACTGTCTACACTTAAATTTTACGAAACCGAATTGTTTTAGCGGACTGCTCTGATCCAACTCTCGATTGCCTAATAACGAACTGGCAGCAGATCCGGCATTAGTCAAGACCCGATTTATTCCGCTCATGTCTATTCCTAGCGCACTAGTCATGTTACTAAACTGTCCTGCTGGATTGTATCTAATGTTCCTGGCCTCGGCCACATATATGTCCATGCAGAACCATCTAAGGTTATCCGGCACCAGTTCTCTCATGTATTCAGTGTCGTATACTGAGGATCTATATAGGTTTGCCAATTGAGTTATTCTTAAGTCAATCGCTTCCATCGTATCTATCGTGACTGTCGCTGACTTGCTCTTGCGCGCTCCCGCGACATCAGTTGCGACCTCCCACATCTTATCTAGTCCTGAGATCGACTGAAAATACCATGGCGCGTTAAAGGTCAAGTACTCAAGTATAGACTTGAATTTTGCAATTCGTTCCTCTCGATCCTTATAACCGATCGACCCTAAATATGTCTGTGCGCTATTATAATTTTCTTCTGATCCCTTTTCAAAGAGTGGGCTTTTCCATAATACGTCTCCAGATTTTTCGGGTTGGCTTTCAAATCTAAAATCTATTGCGAAGGTCAGATAAGTCGGCTGATCATATGGATCGATAAACAGACCTTTTCTAAAGTTATCGACCTTGTTTCGTACTCCATAAAAGTTATGCATTTGCAGTAAAGATTATTTTATTAGGCACCCATTCTCTTCTAGCTAGAATGAGTTCAGTATAGAATATGTGAGGATCGGTCGGGTCAAATGTGTATCGTGCCTCCTTTACATAGTACCACCCAGTAAGTTCAGAATCGAGTGTCTCTCCCTCAAACGTATTACCTGATAGGTCGATAGGCGTATCTCCATTTGGATCAGTTTCTTTACGAATCTTCTCTCCAAGCGAAAGAGTCATTAAGACAGGTATAACCATTCCCCGGATTACCTGAAAGTTTACGCCCTTAAGCAAAACTCTAAGTTTTATCTTTTCTAGTTCCTTTAAGTTATGTGAGTTAAACACTCTAGCTGCATTCCAGTGTTCGTGAGTGTTGCCATAATTAATGTTCATCCATTTCTTATTACCAATCTCATCCATTCCTTCATCGTCTGGAATCAACATTGAAGCTTCCGGTAAGTCTGGCGCATTATTCGGTGCAACAAAGAACTGTTTAAACTTATTTGGCTTACCAGTATCATCTGTTTCAACTGGTTCAAAGTGATCGTAATAATAGATCTTTTTCTTATATCCGTCCTGCTTAAGAACCATTCCCTGATCAGATATTAAGTTAGCCTCATATATGTAGTTTGGCTTATTGATGTTTTTCCTTAAATTAGTCAAAAAATTGACAACTACTTCTTCTGCAAATGCAGCATTCGCCGGATCATTTTTTTGAGTTTGAGTCACGCCTAACGAAAGCGGATTAGCGTTACTTGAAAAAGTGTCATCTACATCGTTCTTTATCAATTGTTCATTTACGTTAATTAAGTTAAAGATCAGTTCTTTACTAATAAACCCTGTAAAAAATGACTCATCGTCTTGATACACATAATTAGTTATTTCTCTTAGGAAGTTTAGTGGACTCGTATTATAATTTATCCAAGTCATGACATCCGCTGGTGTGAATTCATTTTGAGCATAACCCAATCCTAATTCAGAACATATCGCTTTTATTGCATCTACTGATGTCAAGTTAGGATAGCTTTTAGACACGTTATTGTAGAGTCGAGGCACAAATAACTCAGCCTTGATCATGTAAGTTGTGCCTTGACTAAGATTTATTCCAGATCCTCTATTTTGAGTGGGAATAGATTTTACCTTAGTAATTAAGTAGTCAGACCGTACTGGTTTAAGCTTATCGTTTCCGCTGTTTATAAAGACACTCACCATCAAATTCCTTTTTGGAAAATAATTACCTGAGAATTCTCCAGAAGGGTCAGTAAATGTTAGATCAAGCTTTGGAATAAAGCTAGACTCGTCTATCATTAAATACTCAATATCAGTGATTACCTGCCCAGCCAACTTAACAAAGGGTTTAATCGAACCTGCAAGCTGACTAAAGTCTGACCTGCCCTTGTTCTTTCTAGTGATCGACCCAGTTGTACTCTCAGCAGAGTTATCAAAATCGTCAAGCGTTATTAGTTTAATTGACGGTTGAATATGAGTCTTTATGACTTGATTAAATCCCATTTTTAAAAGTTATTCCCGTTTTTTAACTGATCCTGTACTCTACTTCTAGCCGACGACTGATTAGTATTTGTTGTACTAGTCTGTGTCATGTCTCCTCCCAAGATCACTCTTCCTTCGACCACCTTAACGTTTTTGGCACCGCTTAAGTTAACATTAGGCGGCACTACTTCTGGTACTTTGCTCCTAATCGATTGTAATCTTTGCTGATCTTTTGTAGTCTTTGGTTTGATCACAGCCTCCTCATTCTTTTTAGCGGGTTCAGTTCCTTTCTCTAGGACACTCTTTGGAGGAACGATTAGTTTTGAGATCTCGCTTATTGCTGGAACTAGCATGATTTCTCCCTGCTCTACTGAAAACGGATTAGATATTCCATTAAATTTAAGTAGCGCCTCCCAGTATTCCTGTGACCCAAGAACACGGTCAGAAACCAGGTCAGGCCGCATGTTTTCAAATTCTGAAACGACAGTCGGTCCTGCTGGACCAGCTGCCTCTCCAAAATTAAACGTAGAGCTGACTAGGTCTACCACTGATTCTCCAAATGCATTCGTAAAAAACTTTTTTACTCTTAATAATTTAGTAGTTAACATGATTAATCGTTTGTATATAGTTTTAAGAAATAGTCTTTAAGTATAGGTGACTTGGCAAATCCTTCTCCGTATCTTCTTTTAACATCTACTGCAAAATACTCTGCTAAGTTTTGCGCTCTATCAGTAGCCCCATTATCTGATATGGTAGCAGTTGATTGTGGTCGCTGAGCAGCGGCTGCTCCATTTGTTGCAGTAGGCAATGTTCCATTAGCATCCAGTGCTCGCTGACTATTATATTCTCCGAATGAATTTCTAGTACTTGCTGGAGGCTCCAACGCAGTAAAGAACATGTCTCCTCCTCCATGATTAAAAATTGATTCGATATCTTGTTTTGCTCTAGGTCTGCCGTGATCCAGCGTTACTTTAAATTTTACCTCAGTTGGGAAATCATCCGCTCCTAGTTCTTCTCCAAATTCAATGCTTGTGCTCTTTAGTATTAAGTTACCGATCACGGCAACTGGATCCATTGGATTTCCTACCATTAAGTGCCACTCTCCTACTGCTCGACCGTCGGCTAATGCTCTCATCACTAGTGGGGTCTGGTGAAGTGCGCCCAGTCTAGACGCAAGTAAATTTTGTCCGACTCGACTCGTAACAGCCTCCTTAAATATTGTTTCTATGCCTTCAGTATTAGTGACACTGTTTCCTGCAGCCGAGATCGCTTTATTTATAAAATCTTTAAGATCTGCTCCACCGCCAGCTACCATTTGAGTCAACATTGAAAGTAGATCCTTAGATGCATTAGCATAATCACCTTGCTCCATACTGTCTGTATTAAACCCAGGCAATAATGGACCAGTCTGTTGAAAATATCGATATCCTCCTCCCCAAAAGCTAGCTCTATTATACGTTAAACTTAAAAAATTACTTATCAGGTCTAACATCACAATCTTTGGATTGAGCCTAGGTGTTCCAAGAGTCCTTAATTTATATTCAAAGGTTAGGTCTATTGCGTTTGTAAAAGTATATCCTCTTTCTCTCTTTTGTGTCTCAGTTATCACATTAATCGGCCCTCTCACGCGATTAGCATATGCACCACTCTCGTATTGTTGTTTTAAGTTTTCCTGTAGAGTTTTATCAAATCCAGATAAAGCGTATGGATTTGTTCCTGACTGATTAGCAAACGCAGTAATTAGTAAATTTCTAGCGGTCTCATTTTCTTTTTTTATACCAAGCGCATCGAATATTTGTTCAAGCTGTATTTCGTTTCCCTGTACATCTTGAATCTCTTCTCCCTCTTTTGGATATGTTTCCCAGTTAAATCCCCAAGTCATTGCCAAGATCTTACCAAGCGTGTTGCTGGTCCCTTCTCCCCACCAAGTAACGGCTTGTGCAATTGGTACAAGCGGAAGTTTCTCTGCAGCCACTGCCAAGTTATCCTCAACCGGTATTGGATATCGTCTAAGCGTTAACATTCGATTATTGGGTATCTGCCCGTACCATTTACAGTGATAGAAATCCTGAAGAGAGTATGGGTATGGATACAGTGGCCCCTTATGATTAGCGGCTTGTGCGGCTTCCTTGTTTGTCCACGTAATTATTTTTTCTGCAGTTGGGTTCTGGATCTCTGCTCTTGCAGCGTTTCTTGATTGGGCTGCCGAGTTACCAAGATACCTTGCAGTATCATAGAGCAATCTATGCCCAGCTAAATCATAGTTACCAGTAGTATTTGCGCTAGTTCCTGCTGCAAAATTTGAATACCTAAAGATATAGAACGGGTTGAATGATGAACTGGTACCGATCAGAGGTATCTGATTTCCAGATTCCCCATCGACCTTTGCAGTCTTTTCAGTATTTCCGCTATCTGTCGTGTTTTGATCAATGCCAGTAGGTCTTGAAAGGTTTATAAGACCGTCGCCAGCAACGCCGTCTAAGCCCAAATCAATGAATCCCATATCAGGTTTGTTTTTATTATTTATTATGTTTAGTTAAGATCCTCTCTAATCCACTCCTTTCAAGAAATCCTTAAAGCTCGATACCTTTTTTACCATTTGAGAGCCTGATTTCTTTTTCTTCTTTCTTCCTGGACCAGCTAGGGATAGCGTATCCATTGTGTTGTCTGGTAGGCTTCCTGAAGTCTGCATTGCCGTTCCTGGAGAGGTTCCCATTCCAGCATCTTCATTAGTCTTCTTTTCAGCTGACTTATAAAATTTAGGACCTTCTCCTTTTTCGTATGGAGTAAGGCCTATTGCGTCTAATCGTAGCTTATTTGTGACTTTACTTACTCCCTTTTCAAGGTCTCGACCTGCCTGTTTGCTTACTGCAAACACTCCGCCCTTAATTATGCTAAATATCCCATTAAATATTGCCTGATTTTGAGCAGCATTCTTTCTAGCTAATTCAGCATTTCCTCTGTCTGGCACAGTTGAAAAGAGTCCGACGATGATCTGACCTAGGCCCTTAAGCAGATTCTTTAATGGACTCTCAGCGATCCTGTCTGCTTCACTGACTGCAAGCCTAACCTTTTGATAAAGAGGCAGCCTAAGATCGGGCTTTAACTGTATTCCCTTAAAGTTCTTCATGTTAAAGTCCTTAGAGAGATAATAGTTCTTGATCTCCCTCTCTTTAGCTTGTGTGATTGCCTTGATCTTTGAGACAGCATTGTCCATGTCCCTCTTTGAGAGCTCGCCGTCAACCTCGCTCTCAACGTATTTAGTTATCCAGGCACTGGTCGCATAGAGATAAGCCAATTGGTTTTCTTCTAGCGAGCTTTCCTCGTTTCTGGCCACTGCGTTAAACTGTGCGATTCGACCTACATCCGTTAGTGACTCCTTAATCGATGCCTCAAGCCAAGCCGCGTTTTGCTCCTCAAGCTTTTTAAATAGCTTATAATAGTCTCCGCCAGGTTCAGAGATCTCACCGTTTGTCATTGGAGGAAGCAGAGATGAGCTTAGGGCAGTCATCAGCTTTTCCTTGATCCTATTCTTTTTTCTTAGGCTCGGTCGCTCAGTCTTGGTGATCTCCTTCTCCTTCTCCTTGATCGGCGCAGCAAAGAACTTTGAATAGCCTAGGGCGTCGATTAGAGGCTTCCAATCCACCTCTAACTTTTCTCTACCGGTCTCGTCATTCGGTAGCCCTGAGATGATGTTTTTAGTATCGTTTAGGGAGTTTAAGATCTCCTTTTTAATGGTCTCTTCGGTTCTTTGTAAGAGCTTAGTCAGTTTTTTCTTATGCGATTCCGCAGCAAAAGCCTTGGCCTTTTCTGCAAGCTCAGGGTTTTTCTCAAGGATCGAATTAAGTTCCTCCTTTTTAACCACCTTGCTCTCTCCGTTGGAATCAATCATCTCAAACTCATTGGATTCAATCTTGTTGTCGATTCGCCCAATCCTACCGATCTTTACTGTAGGTGCTCCCTCTTCGGTGGATACTGTAATCGGTGCTCCGATCTGCTTTAGAGCAAGCAACAGATTAGTGTCTTTGTCCAGGTCTGGAGCCTCGTTTGCATACTTAAAAATAAGGTGCATCTTATAGATTCGACTCTTTATGTCAGCCTCTCTAATCAGGAATCTTTTATAACCCTCAAAGTTTTGGTTTGGATCCAACTTCTTTTTATCTGATGATATCGCGCTCAAGCTCTTTTTTGATCGAGTCAAGTATTCACCTAACCACTCGACCTTACCCGGAACCACCATTGCCATTAGGATCTTCTGCAATTCTGGGTTTGCCTGTACCTTTTCTAATAGAAGAATATCTAATTTTTGTAGCACCTGTTCGATGGATTCAAATGAAGTAGTCCTAGCGATCTTATCGCTGGTCTCTCCACCTATTCCTGATTCAATGATATTGGTGATTTGATCCATTTCAGAAGGGGTGCCTCCTTCCTCTTTCTTGGACTCAGCGTCCCCTTCCTTGGCCTCGTTAAGTCGTAACCAATTTCTTAAGTATGCTTCAAAACTCATATGGCCGGTAAGATTTTAGTTATTTATCTCGCTTTTTAAGCTGCTCATAGGGAATCGTCCACATGTTTCTACGAACTTCTCCCTTCATAAAATCATACACTGAGTTTCCGTTCTTGCTCTCCTCTGGGTGCTGTAATACAGCGTTTTTCAGCTTTGATTTGCCCTTGCGATAGTCGTCAAGGTTTTTCCAGTCTTGGTGTTTGTTAGCCACATCCTTTGATTATTTTAGAGTCGTATATTCTCCGTTTATAAAGTTAATGTGTTGAGCCTTACCGTCCTCGTGAATGATCACGTGAGACTGTAACCATGCGCTGGCTCCGATGTTGTATCCGACTCTTAATTGAGTGGTGGTACCGACTGCCAAGGCTCCGTCCTTTCTGCCAGGAGAGTGGTAGTGTCCAACTATGATCTTATGGTTAAGACGTCTAAATTGTTGTAAGCTTCCTCGGCTTCCGTTTGAGCCGATGTCTCCATGCTGACCTAATTCCCAGCCATTAACTATATAACTATCACTTCTACCTAGGGTTATGAAGTGCGGATATTTATTATTTATCACCCATGGAATCACCCCGTTTGGTGCCTCTCCGCTTAGGATCGCCGAGGAATATTGCATGTACTCTAGCGAGTTTTTAGGAGTGACGGTCTTACGCCAGTCAGTGTTCTTTAACCACCTGTCCACGAAATCGTCGTGATTGCTTCGAACGATCACAGTATTGTACTCCTCAAAGTCGCTAAGACCCTCTAATAACTGATCGATCTCCTTCTTTAGAGAATTGGTACCCTCTAACTCCTTTTGATACTGTAAAAACGGATCCTTTTCCTCATGGTGACTGATTGACTTTCCATCAAACACGTCGTGTAGGATCACATGATCGGGATTAAGTTCTTCCATGATCTCAAAGGTCTTATTGACGACCCTAGTGTCATGACTGCCATAATGTAGGTCTCCCCAAACTATTGCCGAGATCTTATTGATTCTGGTCACATCCTCTTTTTCAACTCGATAGAACAGATCAGTAAAGCTACCGTCGTCCGTAGCTGTGACCTGTCTCATAAAAAAGATCTCACCGTTCTTGATCTCAACGATCACGAATCCAAGAGTGTGATGAAACTCTCCCTTTTTACCTGATTTAGAATCGGTGTAGTTTTTGATAGTGCAGGCACCGGTCGTTACCATCATCTTAGGCGCGTTTCCCTCCAGTACTGGAATCATCTCCATCTGTACCTTGGGTGAACCGAAAACGCAAGAATTGATACCGCTTAGTCCTTCCATACCCGTCATTGGATTCACAGCAGTCGGTTGGATCTTTACGTCAGACATGATGGATAAGTACTTATGAATGTCATGACGATTCGCATCAAGATAACTCAATACATCGTCGGCCCAAACCTCTTCGTATTCTTGACTAGTGGACCAGATACTCGTGGGATTTTTATATCGACCTGCGATCACATGCACATCAGCGTTAATGAATTCGGCATACGCCTTGATGTTATTTAAAAAGTCTGTGTGTACTGGTGTGTTGTTTTGTGCCCAAGTTATGATGAACCTCTTAGTCTTTTTGTTATATTCCCTAGCTTGTGCAAGCTTCAACTGCGGTGACTCTTCAGCGGTTTTGGTACTAAAGTTAAGTTTTGTGATCCAGTTGTTGATTGTTCTAGTCGAACACTCGAATTTTTCAGAGAGACCAGTTATCCTTTCGTCCCAGGAAAGATCTCGGTTGTAATATGTCTCACAGATGTAAAGTTTATCGGATTCTTCAAGTTCATTAAACTTCATTTTAAGAAAAGTTTTGTATATTATATTCGAGAAAGGTCTAAAGTTTTAGACAACCTCCTCTGAATCTTCCTGCTTTTGGTCAGGCTCACTAAATCGTGCGTCCTGGTTCATTTCGTTCACTCTAATGTTCTGTCCTACTTCCTTCTGTAAGTTAAAAAACTCTGCTGAAACTGATGCCGGCGTCTCCTTCTTAAACTCTTCAAACTTCGAATCCTTAATTAGCTCAAGTATTTCCTCTGACTTTACGAAGCTTGGCAGCTCCACTAGTTTAAAGTCCTTGGATATTCTCAATGGGATATCCCTCTTCTTGATGTAATCAAACTGTAGAGCATAGTCTTTTACTCGACGATCAGTCGTTCCCCATAGGATCGGTTCGTACTTGGGTCTAAGTTCTCTTATTATGTCAGAGATCTGCCCGCTAGGGACGATCATGACGTCGACGATCAGTTCCGGATATTCCTGTTGCACCTTGTTTAACATGAGTCTAGTTGTCGCAAGAGAAAAAGGAGACTTTTTAGTCTGCACGTCCCTTTTTATAGCCACTAGAACGGTCTTGTTACCGTTGTTCTCCTTTAGTGCCTTGGCTGCTTTGATGTGACCCATCGTCACCGGTTGAAATCCTCCAATCAGGATGTTTACTCTTTGTGCCTCAGTCGACTCGCCGATCTTTTTTGCGTGTTCGACTTCGCTTAGGGTCATCCAATCGTTCGGTGATCCGATAAACTCACTAAAGCTCGGAAAGAGCCCTTCGTAGACCGCATCTCCCATGATTATGTTTTTAATCTTTTGTACGATTAAGTTAAGCTGTGAGATCATTTCTGGAGTAAAGAATCCAGCGCTTGATCTTTTTCTCACCTTTCTAAAAAAGTTAAGCAATACTTTATAGATCTCCAAATTAGTCGCGTTCTTGCTGATCAGGTTTACCACTTCTGGATCTCCTACCAGGTTCAAGTCTAACTCAAACTCAGGTCTTTTTAAGTATTCAGGAACGTCTAGCTCAAGTCCATCGTACTTTTGAGAATATTCATTTAGGAAATCCTTAAATATCTGATTAATCAGACCGATGTATTTCTGCTCATACTGATCTGAGTCCCCAATCATCTTACGTAGGTTCTCTATGTCGTACATCTCAAAGTGATTCATTAGATCAATGACGATCAACCAGATATAATCTTGTGAGTTTGAGGTTTTTGGTTGTGCTTCTTGCGATCTTTGTTGAAATATCGGATCCACAAGTTTTGCTAAGAATGCCTCGTTTTCAGAGTCCTCCCCATAGAACCTAAACACCAAAGTTTCCAAGTCCCTATCTGAAAAGGTTGACTTCTCATCTGGGCACAGGACTGAGATGATGTATTTAGTAAAAGAAGTGGTCTTAAACTTTTCCTCAAGCTCCTTTTGTTCAGTGTATATGAATTCTAGGATCTTGCTCTTTTGTTCGTCGTCAAGCTTGCCCTCAAATAGGATCGGCGGTGCCTCTACTTCTAGGTAATTTGCCCACCTCGTGAGCTGTTCCCTTGACTGTAGAGTCTCAGTGATCTTGCCGTCATCGTCTAATCTATGAATGTATGAAAGTACCAAGTTATTCTTAGGCAGCTCTGCTCTTTTACTCGATAGAGTATCGCTCTTAGTAAAGAATTCAAAACCAAAAAAGAAGTTTGCTGGAATTCTTTGTCTCTTTTCAATGGGTAACTCATGAAAGTGCTTTATTGCAGGATTGTAGTACTTCATCAGCACCTGATCAACATAGGTGATTTCACCTGATTTCTTAAAATACTTGAACTGATCGTCCTGTGTCTTTTTTACTCCAAAAAAGGCTCCATCCATCTTTTCATTAATGATGACGTATTGATTAAGTAGTCCATTTAAGAAGGACTCGCCCCTCTTTTCGTAGACTTCCTTTAAGTTGTTTATTCCTGCCATGAATTTTTCTTTTAGATTTCTGGTTCAGTAGGTTTCGGTGCTGGTTGAGCAGGTTCAGTCGCAGGTTTAGCTTCCGGTTCTGGCTTTTCTTCGGGCTTCGGTGCTGACATTGCTTTTCTAATACTTTCAGAGTCAATGCTTATCGATAAGCTACGCAAGTTATCAGAATCTTCAGGATTAGCCTCAAAGTATTCGATTACTTTTTTCAAATTGACGTTATTCGCCTCTTCGCCAAACCCTCCAGCATCCTCGATCTTTTTTCTAAGGTTTTTAGCCGCTTTCCAGGTTCCGCCGTAGCTTAGTGACCAGCAGTAGAATCTCACCTGTTCCTGTTTACTGTCATAATAGTGCAAAATATCCTTGATTCTTTGAATAGCTCCATTTGCATCACGATATGTCGTTGCTCTACCTAAGTTATCTGAAGGAACTCCAAACCTTACTTGATCTGATAGAACCTCCATTAGTTCCTCAATTCGAGTGATCAGCTGATCTGCTGGATAACCCTTTAGAGGAGAAGCAGCTTCTTCTGCTTCCTTAATGTATTGTAAATAGCTTGGTATGTATTTGCTAGCCATCCTAAAATATTTTTTATTATTTATTATGACCCTTGACCTCTATTTATTAGATCGTCTAGCATTGTATTGAATTGGGTTGAGCTTGTCTCATCAAAATGGTTAATCATTCGATTAAACTCATTACTTCGACTCAAATCAGTCATTTGAGGCATAAACTCCGAGAATACCCTTTCGAAGAGTTCTTTTTCGCGATCAGCATTCTCAAAATTACCAAAGTAGTCTTTTATTCCACGACTGGCTTCAACACCATCGGCTCTTTCTACATAGAGTACTTTACTCATTTGATAAAGCTCACTGTCGAGTATCTTCTTGAACTCTTCAAGAAGTCTAAGCTGTCCCATTCTTTCCCGATAGATCGACCACACGTATGCTGAAAAGATGCAACGATCAAAAACTAGGATGTGATCCTTTAATAGGGTCTGATTGAGTTCAAGAATGGTAAGGACGTTTGCGATGCTAAAATAGTGAACGCCTGGACCGGTTTCTTGATCTCTCATCTTGAGATCATCAACGTACTTTGCGAATTGAAACTTATAATAGTGAACCTTTGGATTTTGATTCTGTTCAAAAAATCGATCGATTAAAAAAGTTTTTCCGCTCAATCGGTGGCCTTCGATTATAACTATCATCGTAATTGTATTCTTCTTGATTCGCCTGAACTAAAGTCATAGAGTGAGATCACCTTAGACTTATCGACAAACTGCATGTTTAGTATTATCATATCATCTAGACTCCTTATGGTTTTTAATCTAGTCACCTTTTCATAGAAGAAGTCCTGATACTTTCTCAACTGCTCTAGTGAATCCTCATAGATCGCGATCTCCTTGATGTTGGGCAAGTTGCCTAATTCTTCTTCGAGAATCGCGACCTTTTCGCTCACCCGACCTAAGAAATACTTTTCATCGAACGTTATTCCATGCATCTCTAAAAGACGATCGGCTTCGGGTCGAAGCTCCTCAGTCCTGTGAGTTATCAGGATCACTCGTGCATTGGGATCATCGCTTGCGGCTTTCCAGTCTTCATATACTGGGCCGATCAATTGAATGTTATGTATGTCAGGATCCATTGAGCTCGGATGATCGTAGAAAGAGTATGGGTCGGGAAATGTCAGGCCCGAATAGAGTCTCTCTACTGAAAATCGATCGGTGTATCCCGGCATCCTAAATATCGTCTCATCGAAATCAAAGACTAAAAGTCGAGTTATATTATTCATACTATATTCTATTGATAAATAACAAAAAGTTTTATCCAAAAAAGATGACTAAATACATCAAGCTGTACGAAGACTATCAACAGGACATCAAGACCACGACTGAGGAGACCGGCCACACTTGGACTCAAATCAGAGATGCGATCCAGACCAAGATCCCATTCGTGATAATCACCTTTAAGGACAAGGAGAGCTATACTTCTGCTCTTGATTCTGATCTTCTCGATGACGACTACATAAAACAGTCTGCTGCAATCAGTCACGACGGTAAGTTAATAGACTATCCGTCCATCTTTATGGTGCTTGATGACGATGTCGAATTTAAAGATAAGATACCACAAATCTTTGAAAAATATAAGATTAAGAACCTGATTCTTGGTAAAAAAGGAGAGGAATACGTAGACTATTATTTTGAAGACGGCTCGACTTCACCGGCAGGAAACGAAGTAGTCTCTTCAATCAGTAAGGACGATATGGAGAATGACGAGCATTTCAAGATAGGTTCTACATACTACAGGTTTGTCGATTTTGTGAGTTAAACTTTTATTCTTTTTTAAGTATAAGGATAAAAACATTCCGCTATGAACGAGGAGACCAAGACCAAGATTTCTAAAAAGTTTCAGGACAGAAGGGCTGAGGTCTCTAAGGAGATCTATGAAAACATTGAAAAGCTTTCCAATCTCAAGACTCTTAAGGAAGCCCAGGTCAACATGCTCTCCCTACGTCAGCGATTATTGGAGGACAATCATACTCTATTGGAACACGTGACTCTACTCAGAAAAAAATATAGAGACGAACGTTCAGTAGAGATGGAAAACATCTCAAGAAACCTACAGATAAGATATCAAGCTAACGAAAAGAATGTTGTGATCGAGGGCAGGACCTCTGCGACTAAGGAATCCTTAGAGATAATTGAGAATCAGGTCTCATTCTTCAATGAGTCGATCAAGACCATCGATAACATCATCTTTGGTATCAAGACCCGACTCGATATAGAAAAGACCCTAGGTCTATAAAAATAATGCACTGTCGTGCTAAGATTCAAAGTATCACAAGACAAGAAATTCATTAAGCTCGTAGATTCCACTCTAAACAGTGAAAAGACGAGCTTGTTTAGATTTTTTAAGCGAAAGTCTAAAAAAGCGGCATTCAATGTCCTTGTTGATCGCGGAGTGTGGGATGGATTGGACTCTTTTATTACTAAAGACGGCAATATCGCAATCGGACTGTGGAAAGAGATTTATAACTTTGCTGAAAAGTACGGATATGACTGTGAGATCGAGGGAGCAGACCAATTCGTTAACACTAAGCTTGACAAGGCTAAATATCTTAAGTATGTTGAGAAACTATTAGACGGAATAGTCGATGAGAGAGGCTTTCCAATCGTGCCCAGGGACTATCAGATCGAAGGAGCGTTTAGAGCTATCAAATATAAGTTCTGTACCCAAGAGTTGGCGACCTCTGCCGGTAAGACTCTCATCTTTTTCATCTATAACTCATTCTTAAGGGATGGAGGCAAGATCACAAAGGATCGAAAGTCACTAATCATCGTTCCAAACATCTCGCTAGTCGGCCAGACTGCCGAAAAGTTCGAAATGTATGCTCAACCTGGTAGAGAATGGAGCGTGTGTACCATTGGAGGTAAGGACAAGTTCACTCAAGAGCGTTTTGATGATGCTGAAGTCGTGATTTCGACCTATCAGAGCCTAATTAACCTTCCAGTAGAAGTATTTAGGAAGTTTACGATAGTTCAAGTGGATGAGGTACATAAATCAAAGGGTAATTCCATTCGAGAGATCCTCTTGACCTGTGTTAATTGGGAATATCGACTGGGTTTATCCGGAACAGTTAAATTAGACGAGCAGTTTTCGGATTTTTTTAGGGTTCAGGAAAACGTTGGCCCTCTGGTGATGGTCCTTTCAGCAAAACACCTAATTGATCACGGATATTCGCCAAACATCCAGATCAAGATCATAAAACTCAAATACGATGAGTCGGAACCGATGATTCAAAAATACTGGCATCTAAAGGAGACCGGTAAGGAGATGTATAACAATCCCAAGGACTTTGGGCGGGACATGTTAGCCATCGAGAAGGGAATTATCTTCGATAGTAAAGAGAGATTAGACTTTATTAGTGATTTAGCTCGAAAATTCGGAAAAAACTCACTAGTCCTCTTTTCAGACGTCAAAAACGGTTACGGCAAGGCGATTCAGTCTAAATTGTTAGAGTGGAATCCAAATACTTTCTATATTGACGGCGAAGTTGACTCAAAGGATCGCGATAGGTTTATTAAAATTCTTGAAAATCCAAGTGACTTAACCGATATTGAATTTGGAGAAATTAAAATTACAGTTCATCAATATTCTATTGTTCCTTTAAATAATGGTAAGTTTAAATTAGCTAAGGATATTACAATAGATGATGATATATCAGATGAGTGGATAAAAAATAATATGATATGACGAAGGAACAAATAATGAATATTTTTATTGAATTCTGCGGAGCTCCGCAATCACTAGATAAATTAATAGAATATCTTGATTTTGTTATTTTATCAAAAAAGGATGATTTGTGCCAAGAGTATTGTGAAACTCATCATATTTTGCCTAGAGCACAATTTTTAGAGTATCAAAATAGCGAATGGAATCTAGTTAAATTAAAATATGAAGATCATATAAGAGCCCATGAACTCCTATTCATAGCATATCCAATTAGAAAAAATCAGCGTACTTTAAATTTCATGAAAAGTGAAATGAATAAGAATTCACAGTTAATATCAAAGTCATCTAAAAATGGATGGAAAAATTTAAAGCTCAATACTGAAAAATATGAAAATTGGAGAAATTCTCGAATTAACTATATGAAAAATAATTCCAGCTGTCTACAATCAAAAAGAGCTAAACGTGGATGGGATACTCCTGAAAAATATGAAAAACGGTCTCAACTCAATAAAGAAAATTGGACACCTGAACTAAGAGCTTGGAAAAGTAGAAGCATGTCTCAATATTTTAAAGATAATCCTCAAGAAATAGCTGAACGTAATCAAAAAAGATGGGATAATATGTCACATGAAAAAAGAGAACAATTTAATAATAAAATGAAAATTATAAATTTAGATCCAATTAAAAGAGCAAAGGCCGGCGAAAAAATTAGTAACAAATGGAAGGATCCTGAATATAGAGATAAAATGAAAAATCGAAATACTTATAAACTTTCCTTTAGGTTTATTTCTCCTACTGGCGAAATATATGAAAGATCCGGATTTTTTGAAATGATTAATGAGTTTAATTTTTCTCCATATTTTGTAAATAAATTTAAAAATACTGGAAAACCTGTGAGTACTACTAAAAAGAGTCAAGACGCTTTAAATACAGTAGGATGGATGTTTTTTCAAAAATAATAAACTAATATGGCAAAACCAAGTAAACATAAAAATTATAGAGATGAAAATGAGGCAACGGCTGTGATCGTTGCCTCATACTGAGGACGGAACATTTGCCACTGGAATCGATTCTAAAAACCTTCATCACATCATCTTAGCCGAATCGATCAAGGCTGAGGTCACACTACGTCAAGCAATCGGTAGAGGGATGAGAAAATTGGCAGAAAAGACAAAAGTGCTCGTTTGGGACCTAGTTGATCAGCTTGATGGCTATTCGATTAGGCACGCTAAAGTAAGAAAAGAGATCTATCGAGAACAGAAATTCGAGACGTCAGACAAGACAGTCGACTTAACGAAAAAACGACCTGAGTAGGTCGTTTTATGCTATTTTAAAAAAAAGAATATCTTTAATCATTATATAATACCTCGGTGAAGTTAATTGATTATTTTTGTCTTTTTATTACATTACGAAGTATTTCAACAGTCTTATTGTCGAATTTACCTGTAACTTTGGGAGCATGTGTTTCTTGAAATCCTTTAAGTGCCTCAACTGTTTCTGAGTCAAGTTTTCCGGTCTGAGACACACCCAACACGTTTTGAAAACTTTTCAATTCTTCCTCAGTTATGATTGGACCTCCAGGACCAGCGACTTCGTTTACAAACTGACCGAATGTTTTTACGTGGTTCTTATTCATCATCATTATTATTTATTTTTATTTATCTATTCAGCCTTTCAGAATTTTCGATCTTTTCAAACACCTCTTCCAATTTCATGATGATAGGGTGGCGCACGATATCCTCCTTAGACAACTGTGCTATTCCAATCTCCTCTATCTCTACGAAATGTTCGATCAGGATCTCAAGAGCGCTCTTCTGACCCTTATTGACCGACTTCTGTTTAATATCTCCCAAGAATACCATCTTGGAATTACTGCCGATCCTGGTCAATAGTGTATGTAGGTGATCCTTCGCTATCTGTTGAGCCTCATCGATCAGGATGATAGCATTGTCTAGGGTCACACCTAATGCGAACTTGATCGGTAGGATCTCAATGTTTCCGTTTGCCTTTAGAGACTCGGTCGCCTGCTTGCCGATCACCTTGTGAAAATTGGAAATAAATGGATACATGTACATCTCCATCTTCTCCTCTAAGGTTCCCTTTAAGTAACCTATCTCCTCATCCTTAGGCACGTTAACTGATTTTATTAAGATGATCTTTTTGTAGGTTCCAGGATCCTCCTTTAAGTACTTGAGTGCTCTAGCACAGGAGAGATAGGTCTTACCCGTTCCTGGAGGTCCAGTTATGATTGATATGTCATGGTCCTCAATAGCGGTTAATGCATCCTTTTGGGCTCTAGATTTACACTTTATCTCTATCTTGTTTGAGAACATCTTAGCTGCGGTTAGTGCCTCACGCTCTCTTTGCCAGGTTTCGATATCTTCTAATTCCTCTTTGCTTAGTTTTTTTCTCTGTGCCATAAGTTAGTATATTTTAGCTGCGATCACGATCCCAAGTAGGATCTTTATGTAGTGGATCTGAAAGTTAAGGAAAGCTCGTACCGCTTTAAATTGTTTTTCTGAAAACTCAGTGGATCTTAGTGTGGCTGCGCTTAGTTTCTGTAAACCCAGTCTTATCTTTGAATTCAAGGCAGTATCGTAAATGCTCGTAAAGTCCACGATTATGTCGCTAAAATTGATCCCAGTAACGTTATCACAATTTAGGAGCTTTAAGAACTTTCTGCCTGCCTTGATCGTCTTGATCTTTAATAGAAGGTCATCCTCCTTTAGTGAATTATCCAGAGCCTTGCTTAGGGCGTCCATCTTTTTTATGTTTACTGCCTCTTCGGCTATCCACTCAACGTCTCCTCTATAGAGTGAAATTGAGACGTCTGATCCGTCTTCAATATAGTAGAAGTTAAGGCTCTGTATCGTTCCATTGTCCCCAAACGCCTTCACTAAGATCGGTGAGATTCCCAATTTTATAAGGTCATCTCCTCGTTCAACCATCGATATGTCATAGTCTCCAAACGGAAACTCTGTCATGAATGGAAGAACCGTCTTTAATTCTGAAGTCTTATCTACTGCTCCATCTTGGTCACGGTCATCCATACCCAAACCTCTTTTTGTTATTTATTTCCAAGAAATCCATGGAATCTTTAATGTGCTGACACTATATAGTATTTTTAGTCTAGTCTGAAACTGTATAATACAGGCTAAGTATAAAAAAGACATGGAAGATAAATCAAAACAAATTAAAAAACTTGATCTTAAGCAGAATGCGATCAAGATCTTAATCAACTCTATTTATGGAGCATTTGGGAATAAGTGGTTCTATTTCTACAATCCCGATATTGCCCAATCAATTACGATACAGGGCCAAGACCTAATCAAGTTTTCAATCAAGGCCGTGAATCACTACTTCCTAGAAAAGTGGCACCTTGACACCGACCTGCATAAATTATTGGGTCTAGAAGGTTACACGATCAATAAGATCGAGGATGAGGCTGCTATCTACACGGACACTGACAGTGTGGTAGCAGACACTATTATTACTAGCGGAAAGTATGGCAGTTTATCAGTCGAGGATTGGTATGATCTCAACGTCTCAAATGGATCAGCCGGTAATACTCTTGCTGGTCATGAATCAGTAAAGGTCGATTCGTCTGATTCAATTTTAAATTGGGATAAGTCAAATGGACTACATGAATCTAGAGTAAAGCGAATCATTCGACATCGAGTTACTAAAGAAAGATGGAAGCTAACTACTGAATCCGGAAAGACAGTTATTGTTACTGGAGACCATTCACTTATCGTGTTTAGAGATAATGTGCAACTTGAGATAAAAGCCCGTGATATTAATCCGAAAACCGATTTAGTTTTAGTAGTAAAATAGATAAGCAGTATCTGTATATATACTATATGGCAAATAGAATATCATCATCACGTGAATTAGAGAAAATATACTTAGAAAATAATATATCTCACTCTCCATGTAAAGAGTGCTCATCTGCTATTTGGTATCCACATACAATTGTCTCTAGAGATAAAAAAGGAAACGTTAAAATCGTAAATGCAAATCATTTAACAATTAAGAACTTTAACGGAAAAGACTATCCTCTAGTTGTGTGTTATGACTGTCTAACTTTAAAATTTCCGGAAATTTCTAATAAGAACTCAAGTAAACTTTTTAACACTTGTAATGAATACGTAAAATTTGCATTTAAAGTAGAAGATGATGAATTTCTAAGTAAAAGAAAAGATCATGGAATAACTTTAGATAAGATGATTCAATTACATGGTGAAAGAGAAGGTACTCAGAAATGGGAAAAATACTGTTCCTTTCAAAGAGAGAAAAATACCTTTGAATATAAAAAACAAAAATACGACTTAACTAGGGAGGAGTTTGATGAGTTCAATCGATCTAGGGGAGTCACTGAAGCTAATTTAATTAAAAAATACGGTACTGATATTGGAAAAGCTAAATGGCTGGACTATATAAACCGTCAGCGATTTACAAAGAGCATAGAATATTATATTGATAAGTATGGAAAAAAGGAAGGTCCTCTTAAATGGAGCGAATTAAATTCATCAAAGGCATTAACTTTATCGAATTTTGTAAAAAGGTATGGCGAAGAGCTCGGATCAAATAAATTCGAAGAGTATTTGTCTAGATTTAAGACATCAACAAGTAAAGTGTCACAAAGCTTCTTTAATTCTCTTGATTTAAAGTTAGGTGAGTTTAATTTAAAGACGTATTATCATTCAAAAAATACTGAATTTTCAATACTTCTTAAAAACCTAAATAAGTATTATAAGTTAGATTATTATATCTTTGATTTAAAAATAGCAATTGAATATAATGGAGACTATTGGCATGCTAATCCTGAAATATACTTAAGGGATGACATAATTCATTCCGATCTAACCGCTAACGAAATATGGGATCGTGACACCGCTCGAATAAATAATTTACTTTTGGAAAAAGGAATTGAGACTATTAAAGTATGGCAAAAGGATGATTTTATAAATAGAGAAAACATTTTAAATAAAATATATGAAGAAATTAAACACAGAGTTCGAGAAAATAAAATCAATTGAAAGGCTTACTGACTTTAATGACGAATTTGTGTATGATGTTGAAGTGGACGAAGAGTCTCACTCATTTATCGCAAACGATATATTAGTTCACAATTCAATCTATGTCCAATTTGACTCTGCTATAGATTCAATAATAGGTGCCGAGTTTACTAAGGACGAGGCTCTAAACGTCTGTATCAACATTGACCGATATCGTCTATCTAGTTATTTTGATGCCTGTTTTGAAAAGTACGGCAAGGTCTTTAATACTAAGAATCGACTAAAGTTTAAGCTTGAAAACCTTTCTGAGACTGGAATCTGGCTTAAGAAAAAGAATTATGCTATTCGAGTGGCATACGAACCTAATCCAAACTATGAGTTAGAGCCTCAAGAAAAAAGATACTTAATCATCAAGGGATTGGAACCAGTAAAGGGTTCATATCCTATTTGGGCAAGGGACCGATTGACCGATCTTACCTCCTTCATCATGGACAGAGGTAAGAGGCTAGACATCGAAAGGGATATTATTCCAAGACTAGTGACTTTAAAAAATGAAGCCATTTCCATGCATCCCGATGAATTGGCCTTTAATTTTAATATCCGAATCTACAACAAGTATGTCGCTAGCGAAGAGCGGCTTGAACTTAAGAAGGGAATATCGATCTTTCCTCGAGCGGCTGCGATCTATAATCACATCCTAATCAAGACCGGCCTTACTGAAAAATATCCCAAGATCAGAGAAAAGGACAAGATCAAGTTTTATTACTGTAATCCTGAACACAATGATGGAGGACATGACGTGTTCGCCTATTCTCCAGGAACCTATCCTGACGAGATAGCTCTTAAGATGGATATCGATGCTCAGTTCTTTTCCTTAATCGTGGAACCGGTGAACCGACTCTTGACTGCAATGAAGATGAGCTCGCTTGATATTAATCTAAAAAGAGCGGTCGATATGGTCACAGTAAAGAGCAAAAAACTTCTCACTGACGAGCAGTTATATCCGCTATACATCGTCGATCAAGAGACTCTAGAATACGTTGAAGTTCCTGAAAAGTTCTGGAAGGTGATCGGAAATCCGGATGCAGATATTCCGGAAGCCGACTTTCAAGAGTACTTGGCAGTGATCACTCGATACGGGCTAAATACCACTATCGTGCCCAAGCCTGAACTCGATAAGTACTTGAAAAGAATGACTAAAAAGCTAGAGAAAAAGAATCCAGTACCCGAATTAGAGGAGGAAAATGCTTGATCTCATAACCGGTTACAACATACATCAGTTTATTAAGGACCTTCTTAAAAAGAGGTTTCCGGAAGACCGATTTAAGCAGGAACCTTACGATTCCGGTGACAAGATCAATTTTGCCTGCCCATACTGCGGAGATTCCAAGTCTGACTCTAGGAAAAAAAGGGGCAACCTCTATCCGGAACGCGGATTCTATAAGTGCTACAATGACGGTTGCGGAGTAAAGGTCGACTTGCCCAGATTCATCTCGAAGTTTTCTCTAAAATACTCTCTTGGAGTACCGGACGTCAAGGCTCAAGTAAAGTGGGTACCCCAGACCACCAAGAAGAAGAGAGGTTCCTTAATTGAACTCTTAATCAATAACCAGGTTGGGGAGCACCTCCTAAGAATAGATCAACTCGTAGAGAGGTTCTCGCTTACTCCTTGCGATGAAGCTGAACCGGAGTCAAGGGTTGGAGAATTCATTGAGACTCGAAGACTTAGTGCCATTCCTTCCTTTCATGAGTGTGCCTATTTCGATTCAAGGGACGATAAAGTCTACCTATTTAACCTAGACTTACGTTCAGGCAAGGTGTTAGGTTTTGCCATACGTCGACTTGGAGAAGAGATCACTGGTCCAAAGTACCTCATAAAAAACTATTCTGAGCTTAAAAAGAATGGGCTTGTTCGAGGAATCGCGGATGAAGTCATATCAGATATCGATAACATCAATAATTACTTTAACGTCTTAAATGTCGATTTTACTAAACCGGTAATGGTGACTGAAGGTCAGATCGATGCGATGTTCCTAAGAAATGCAATAGCCACCACCGGTATCTCCAAAAGTAAGTTACTCTTGGAAAACCTTCTTAGTAAATCAAACACTCTGATCCTATTCGATAGTGACATTGCCGGCAAGACACAGTCAGTCGACCTGATCAAAAAAGGATATCATGTCTTCTTATGGAATCGGGTAATGATGGACCTTCGTCAAAAACATCCTAATGTAGACTATCGCACGATCCGTAGTATTAAAGACGTCAATGACCTCTATCAGTTCATGCAAAGGGTCGACTCTAGCCTCGATTATAGTTCATTTAATGAGTTTGTTTTGGGATACTTTTCAGATTCTCCCTTAGATTTGCTCTACATCTAAATAAATAATAAAAAAATTAACGATCATGAGAAGAATCATGAATTTAAGAGAGTTTCGAATAAACGAGATGGAGGAACCGGAAATGCCATTTGAGATGGACGAGTCCCTACTTGACGAATTGGTAGAATTAGTCGGATCTGAAGAAGATGTCGAAGAGGCGGCTGGGGATGCATACGACGACTTGGCAGAAGCTGCCGAGAGCGGAGAGATCGAGATGACAGAAGAGGACATGCCGGAAAAACTAGTAATCGCTGCTCTTCTAGTTAAGCTCGTAGAAAAAGGAAAGCTTGGCCCAGACGATGCTGATGGACTGATCGAAAAATACTTAGGATAGACTCAGTCTCTCATATTAAAGTCTAGACCTCGTTCCTACAAGAACGAGGTTTTTTCTTGAAATAAATAATCAATATGGCAAAGGAACGAGACATACATGACTTTCTTAAGCCCCAACGGGGCAAGGTCAAGCAGGGTTACTTTACCCCAATGAATCCTGAAAAATACAGCGGTGACGTAACCAAGATCATTTATAGGTCCAGTTGGGAACTCAAGTTTCTCACCTATTGTGACAACACGGATGCTGTAGTAGAATATGTGTCAGAACCCATGCCCATTAAATATTGGAATCCAATCCTAAAACAGGAATCCACCTATTGGGTCGACTGTTACATGGCAACTCGTTCTCCTGAGGGCGAGATCACCAAGTGGTTGATAGAGGTAAAACCTCAAAAGTATCTTAGTCCACCGGAACCTCCCAATCGACTTACTGAAAAGGCAACTCTTAATTATGCTCGACACGCCAAGGCATACATCATCAATGATGCCAAGTTTAGAGCTGCAAAAGTCTATGCTAAAAAGAATAATATGCGATTCGGAATCATTACGGAAAACTTTCTCTTTAATAAGGTGTAAAATATTAGGTGAAGGATTTTAACGACATACCTAAAAATAACAGCACTCTGCCCCTTAACGTAGTCGCTAGGGATTTCGGCATTGCTCAAAAAAGAGGAGAAATGATTCCCGGAAGATTCTATTCACTTAGGACTCAGGTACAGGTGCCTGCTTTAACTGAAGAATACGTTCATGCAATCACAGGTAAAAACTACCTAGACTTAAATCCAGTAGGGCTGCTTCTATTTCATGATAATTGGAAGGAGACTGCTCTTGTCCTAAATCTAAAGGTGATGCCACCTAGAGCCAGTGCAAAGATCTTGGAGTCATACTGGAAGTTTTCTCAACTCAACGGTCTCAATAATCTCTTCGATAAGGAGGGTAACCTACGACCGATTGAGGAGCGTCGATTGATCGATCAGCGATTCTACTTGATCACACCGACCGCACTGAGCACAATACTTGGTGTAAACAACCTGAATTACGCAATAAATAAATATAACATGGACCAGGTACTTGAGGCTAGGTTAATTGATTGGGACAGATTCGGCATGCTAGTCAATCCTACGCTTACGGTGGACGGTCTCTATCCAGATCCAATAAATCTGGCACGGGTCTACGAAGACTTTTTAACAAATACTTTAACATAATATGAGTGGATTTTTAGACACATCAGGAAGAAAAACAAGCGGTACCCTATCGAACTTAAGTAAGTTCGGTACTCGACACGAGGACCTCCTACTTAGAAACTCACAGGCGATCGGTTTTATCGAGAGTCAGTTGCAGTCTAGGACGTCTCGGCTTAACGCAAACGATGAGTTGCTTAAGTTTTCAATGGCGATCTCAGACACGACATCCCAATTAAGAACTAAAGCCATTGCATTTTTTCAGTTGGACTATGTGGTAAAAAGGGAAAGACTAAGAGACGTTGCAGCAAACGGTGAAATCGAGTTTATTCTTGAGACCATCGTCGATGACATGATAGTATACGATGAGGAACAAAGATTTGTGCATCCTAAGGACCTTACTGGAAAGATGCTCTATCGTGGAGACACTAAAGAAGAGCGCCTAAACTTTCAGGAAAAGGTGCTTAAGAAATATACTGATAATTTTGAACGCATCTATAACTCTTGGAGCTTTGGAGAGGGAATCTCTGCATGGCAGTATGCCTTTCAGTTCCTAGTTGAGGGCCACCTCTCTTTTGAGATCATCTATGATAACTTAGATAAACCTAAAGAGATAATTGGATTCAAGGAATTGGATCCCGCTAGCATAGCTCCTCAGTTACAGAAGGACGCTAAAGGCAAGATCTTCTTGCAGTGGCTACAGTACGACCAACAGACTGGTTCTACTAGAGTGCTTAATGATTCACAGGTGATCTATATCTCGTATGCCAATCACTTTAGGACCAAACGAGTAAGTTTCGTTGAGCGACTAATCAGATCGTTTAACCTATTAAGAATCATCGAACACAGTAAAGTTATTTGGCACGTAATGAACGCTCCGATTCGTCTAGCAACGACCGTGCCGATCGGAAGTAAGAGCTTTCAAAAGGGTCAAGAGGACGTTCGTGAGTTCCTAAACATGTTTAAAGAAGACATCTACTTCAATGGAGACACTGGAGAACTAAACGTTGAGGGCAAACCTAACATCTTATTCTATAAGAACTATATCATGCCAGTGAACGATCAGAATCAGCAGGTAAAGATCGAGACCCTACAGACTCCCGGACCAAACCTATCGGGTTCAGAGCTCCTAAACTATTTCTATAAGAAATTAAAGATGGACTCCAAGATTCCTTATTCTAGATGGGAGGGTCAGTCTGGAATGGGTGCATTTACCCTTAATGCTGAGGGTATCACTAGGGAGGAGGTTCGTTACCAGAAATTCATCAATCGATTGAGGACTGCGTTTTCGGAAATGATGGTCAAGCCTTGGTACTTACAGATGTGTTTGGACTTTCCCGAATTAGCGGATGACTATAAGTTTAATAACGCTATTGGAATCAAGTATTACAACGATAACGTGTTTGAGGAGATGAAGAAGAACGAGATTGAGGCAAAACGAATAGCTTCTTTCCAAGGCAAAAAAGGAGTCATGAAAGACGACGGCACACCTTACTTCTCTACTGAATACTTGATCAGAGAAGAACTTAAAATGACAGATTCTGAGATTAAAGCTAATCTTGCATGGTTCGATCAAAAACCAGATGCTGAAGAGGCCGAAGAGCTTCCGCCTCCTCCAGGAGGTGCTGCTCCTGGAGGAGCTGCTCCTGCCGGTGGTGGAGGCGGTGCTGCCGCACCGGCTGCCGCTGCTGCTGAAGGCGGAGGTAGTGAAGTAAAAGACGGAGGCGAGACTTCCGGTGAAGGCCAACTTTAATCTAACTCATTAATTAAGTATAATAGCTAAAAATTATACTTATGAAAGAAAAATTAAATGACCTAATTGAGAGATTAGGTGCACTTCCTGCTGAGATCGCAGACCTACAGATCAAGGCATTGACCGTGAATGATGGAATTCAACTCATCTCAGAAAAAATAGTTCAGAGGGAGTCTGAGATTAAATCAGAGATCAATTCAGCACTGGATGAAAACGGTAAAAAGATCTATTCTAATGATGAGGCCAGAAAGATTGCTTTCTTGACTGATGCGAAGGACGACTCTACTCTATCCATGCTCTATGCTGAAAAGTCCGAGCAGTCACATCAATTAGATCTAACTAGGATCCTGATTGAAAAACACTCAAATGAGCAGAGAAACATTAGATCGATCCTATCAGTGATCAATTTGGTTTCTGAAGATTAATCGTAAAAAAGAGCAAAGGAATTCTTTGTCTCAGGTATGTCGATCAGCAGCACGAAGATGTCACGATTTGATTTATCGTCTGGATATAGTGAAGGAGATACTGTGATCTGTCTTTTTCGTGCTTCTGCGACATACTTATTGATCTGACCAGTCGCATCCTTACCTAATCTACTAGGGTCAATCGAATACTCAAAAAGGTAATTGTCCAATTCTATTCCAAAATCGGGTTCTCCCAGAACCTCTCCTTTTCGGGTAAAAAGAGTCATCTTTACCTGCTGAATAGCAGATTCAAGTTCATCACTGATCTCTAAACGATCCCCTAAATACTTAGGATCCTCATCAGTTCGGGTATAAAAGTCTCTAAGGCTTGCCATATTAAATAATTATTGTCTAGTAAGATAAAACCAATCGGGAGTATTTTCTCCCTTCATCATCGTCTTAACGTCCTCCATCTCCTTCTCTGCGGTAGTGACTATGTTTTGATAGTTCACCTTGATTCCTCCAGGTAAGGAATAGTCGAATGTCTGTAGCATGTGAGCGAGTCTCACCTTTGCATGGGCACGAACGTATCTTTGAAACATCTCGTCCTCGAATAGCTTGTCCTGATCGAGTTTTTTAAATATCTTGATTACTGCATTCGTTTTTGGAGTCCGACCTACAACTCCTAAAAGCTTACTGTTCTTGTTATAATCGTATGCAATGGTGTCCAACAACATCGCTTTTGTCAGGTCCAAGAATGAAAACATCACCGTTCTGTACATGATGCTCTCTCCAATAAAAGGAGTCAAGAATATCTCAGCTCCGATAAATTTCTGTTCGGCGAAGTCTCGGTCAATCGTTCCAAAGATCGATCCGCCCTTTGCCTCTTTAAAATCAACCACGAACTGAACACAGTCTGGCAATTGGATTTGTCTTAATTTTTTAAAAGTTGCAGTCTGGAATAACTCTAAGGGCAACAGCAAATATCTGCTCTCGACTGCGTGTCTCCAGTTATCCCAAAAGTATCGAGAATCGTTTTCGATAATACGTTTGATCTCCTTTTCAGGAAGACCATATGGTAGGGCTCCTGAGAAGGTGATCTCGTCTATGATGTCAGTAATAAGCTGTTGTTCAGTCATGTTCTATTGATTTTTACCTGTACCGTTTCCTTTTTCATCACTAAATCTAACGCTAGATTTGTCTACGTCTAATTTGAAATCTCGATCTCCCATCATTCTACCCATCGCACGTTGATTCTTTTTAGCGATCACGTTATCCTGTTTACCTGCTCTTTCCATAGAGTTCTTCATCACTTGATCCAGTGCTTGTGTCTTCATCTTCTTTTTCCAATCGCTGTGAAAGATCATGTTCATTGCTCTAGTGATGTCCACCTCTTGCACATGTCCGTCATATCGACTTGGGTTTCTAGCTGCTTTTTCATTGGCTAACTCTCTAGCTATAGCCATAATCGAAGTATAGAGTCCACCAAGTGCGCCTTGCACCATGCCTTTAAAATTAGTTAGGTATACAACTTCTTTAGTCGATTCATTTATGTATTGATGATATGTTTTTATCTTTCTTTCCATTATGTAGCAGGTGCAGCAGGAGTTGCTGGTTGTTGTGGCCGGTTTGCAGCTGCGTTTTGAGCGGCAGCTGCGTTTTTAGCAAGAGTATCGCCTAATACTTTTTTGCGGTCCTCAATAGCCTTCTCCCAAAGGTTTATCTGAGTCTTATGCTGAAGTATCTTTGCGCTTAGGTCCTTTAGGGTCGGGTCAGTCAGCATCACGTCTTCCTCCTTGATCATTTGCGGATTCGCTCCTGCTTCTACCTCTTTAGCTGCCTTTTCTTCAGCGTTTTGAAAGCTCTTAAAATTCTTTACGTAAGCCATTTAATTCTCTCTTTTTTATTATTTATTCGTAAACTTCTTGTGAGCCTCCACGAATTCATGATATGACATGACTCTAGTCTTTTTGTCCGCTCTAGGATTGGATCCGAATGCGCTGGTGATCCTACTTCCGCTCAAGAACGGAGAATTATTCCAATGGGATGGAATGGTCCCAGAAGCGCCCGAATAAAACATCATGGCGTTTGCACGTTTAGTGTCTGGTTCCAATATCCTTTCTGCATGATCTGGTTCCATTGAGATAGCGCCAAAACCCTCAATCAGTCTTTTTAACTTCATCTTATTCCTGCGGAAAGTCTAGCTCGGCTGACGGTTGGGATAGCGAAAACTCAGGAGCTTGGGGTTCCATCTGTTTTGAAAAGTTAAGATCAGTCTCCTGACTTAAAACGTCTTCTTCAGGTGCTTCTCCAGTAGTCTGGCTCATGATGGCTTCTTGGTTTAAGTTAATAAATTGCTCCAATCCCATACACACTAAAGGGTTGATGCTTTGACAACGATCTATTAATTCTTTAACGGTTAAGTTCATCACATCAGGTTGAGGCAATGCCTCCGGTTGGTCCATTGGATTTTCTTTCTTTTCTTTTGGCCCTTCCTCAAAGCTAAAATCTGGCATCATCTCAGCCGGTGATTGTACTGGCGCTAGCGGAGCCATTTGTGGCATTTCAGCAGCAGGTGCTGGTGCTCCCATAGGCATTTGTTGAATATCATCTGCCTCATAAAGTCTCTTAATTCTCATTTTCTAAAGGTTTATTTTATAGTGTTATTTATTCTGAAACCCAACGACCGTTTTAAGATATAATAAATTATGAATGAAAAAGAAATATCTGCGGCTTCTGCTGCACTAAAGATGGAACTTACTAATTCCATTCTTAATAAATTAGAACAGATCAAGGAAAAGATCAATTGTGGTCAGGGTTCAGACAAGTCTTCTTATTATAAAATGCTGATCGATATTGATGAAGAACTTGATGATGTTCTACTTAATTGGGAATATTCTCCCATAAATCCTCGACTCTCTTTTCCGGACTCAGATGGTCTAGATGATGATTATTGATTTATATCTACCGTAAACTTGCCGGCCTTAAGAAAGTTTCGTCCGAGGATGCAATCATATTTCATGTTTGACCTATCAGTAAGGGATACCTTTATCAAGAACTCCTGCTCTCCAAACTTAACTATCGTCTCGATCTGATATCGATCTTGGCTTTCTCCAGTTGAGCTCTTCACCTTTATCTTCTTAAATTCCTTAAAGTCTAGTCTTTTTTTGGGAGATTTGATCCAAAAATAAAGCGTCCCATCCTTCTCCTCTATTCCATTCGCATGAATTGCAGTATTGTCTGCACCAGTATCGATTTTAGATTTTATCCTAGTTATTCCCAATTCAGGAAAAGACACTTTTTCAACGTGTGAAACTGATTTAGGATTTGAACCATAAATGGTCCATCCGTCCGGTCCTTGATTGATCTTAGCCAAGTCTAGGAACTCTCTAAAGCTTTCTACTATTCTTATCATTTAGTGTGTGGTAGTTAGTGCTCCTCCTAGAGAAGATGCGTGTACGCTTAGATGATTGGTGTCATCCTGATCAAGCTTCACCTTTTTCTTAGTGTAATCTATTCCAAGTACTCCAATAAACTTGTCGTCAATCGTCTTTATCGCAAACAGGTATCCTGATTTACAGCCAGATTCCTCAGCTATGTATTTTAATCCGTATGTTGCTATCGTATCGTCTTTATAGTCAGCGATCTCAATCGTATCTCTCTCTAGAAGCCTGTTCATGGACTTAGTGAATAGGTTTACTGGGATATTTTGAAAATTGCTCTGAATCGAGGTTGTGTTCGGAGACACCGTCTCGTATATGACGCTAAACTTGGCGATAGATTTTCCAGTAGGATAAAAATGTCCACCGTTATGAAACTGAGTCACCCAAACTCGATCTGCTTTAAACTCTTCCCTGATCTGATCCATTTTAGCCGAAACAAGTTCGCCAGTCTTTAAGGCATCAGTCAACAGGTCAGGTTTCGCTCTCTTATCTAACCAATTCTTGATCAGGATAATCAATAATGGTCCAATGACACCAGTGATAAACGCGATAACGATCGGAGTAAAAGAATCCATTTCTTAAGAATTAGTATTTTTTATTACATGTTACATCCACAAGAGTATCCATACTCGTTTGAGATCGGAACTTCTCCACACATTTGACATTCGTCATCTTCTGGATACATTCCGAACCAGCCGCTCTTTTCGTCATTCCACTCTTTTTCTGCCTGTCCTTGTGCATAATAGTTATGACCTCTTTCTCGACTCGCGAATGCTGCATCTTTAAATATTACTGATGCAAGCGCAGTTACCCCTAATGCTGCTGCTATTCCTCCACTGATAAACATTGCAGCCGGTACTATTCCCAATCCTGCAACTGCACCAGTATAATTAATTATCTTATGAATGATCTTTCTGGCTTCGAATTCGTTCTTGTCCATTCCAAGTTGTTCATAATCTCTTTCTCTAGGATTAGACCCAAATTCAGCTTCCTCAAGCTCATCCTTAACCAGTTCACTGAACTCTTCAGGATTGTTTTCTAAATAATCTTTAAGTATTTGCTTTTCTCGATTGCTTAATTCATCGACCGCTTCTTCTGCTTGGGCAGAAACCTCCTCACCTTCTGATCCTTCTTCTTGAGAAAGATAATCTCCATGGATTCCCATTTCATCATCGGGATTAGATCCATATCCGCTATATGATTCATTCACAAATTGACTAAATCCTTTTACTAGAGAAAAACCTTCTTCTACTTTCTTCTTAGGGTTTGCACCGGCTTCTGGATTTCCTTCTTCAACATCATCCTCTTCGGATTCTTCAGTCTCTTCACCTTCAGTCTCTTCTTCCTCAGGCTCGTTCTCTTCTGTTTCTTCATCTTCCACTGGGGCATTCATACCTTCAGTGTTTTGTGTTGAAAATGCAGGAGAACCCTCCTCTCCAGGCCCGGCCGGAGTAGCTTCATAGCTTCCAGAAACCGGTCGGTTTGGTCCTATTTGGGGTTGGTCATATGTCTCATCATCAAAGCCTTCTTCGAAATTTGAGGCAGCATTCGTTAGGTCATCTACGCTTGATGGTTCGTTGCTTGCGTTAGAATATTTATCAGAAAATTCTAAAAAATTTAAAACTCTACCTGGCATTGTGTATAATTATTTTAGTTATTTATCTTAAGCTGCTCTCCAGTTTAGATGAATAGGTTTAAAAAAATAATAAGAATATGTCAATAAAAGTAACTGACGAACACAGAAAACACGAGTTAAGCTTGACTCCAGGAGGGTCTGAAGTAAAGACAGTATTAACGAATGGTAAAACTTTTATCTATGATAAGATAAAATATGTAAAAGGCTATTGTAGTCGCCTCATCAAGGATCCCAACGTTGTTGAGATCTGGGTAGACGATGAATTGTATTGGACAAGTAACAAATAAAACACAATAAATATGACAGATGAAATGGAAAAGCTAATTGATCTCTATTATGAAGATTCAATTGAGTTAATGGACGGAAGACTGCTTACGTTTAAGCGTATTCCAAACCATAACTGCACTTACCGTAGAGCAGTAAGGGTTTCACTAGACGATCTTGAGACCGGCACGATAACGGATTTAGGAATCTATTTTGATGCGCGTTGGGAGTTTACTTCACCAATGAATGAAAGAACTTTCTGGCTACTTGCAAAGTCAAGTCAGCCACAGTTTATGGAGATCTTTGACCGCATGCGAATGAGGATTCCTGGAAGAGAATTTCATGCGTATCGAATGAGAGCTAAGCAGATATCTGAATACGCTTCATCTAGCATCGATCGTTTAACCCAAATCTTTAAAAACTAGATTATGGGAAGATACATTACCGTCTATAAGGAAGTAGGTGTAGAAATAACGTTTGATGACGTGATGGAATACATCACAGAGTATGCGTCAGATTCTGAATTGCAAGACATTCGAAACGAAGTCAAACCGATAAGCACTGCTGAGTTCAATAACAGTGTTGATGGATCGTATATCATAGAAGAGAAGAAGATCTTACTGATTAGAGCCGCAAATAAGTACACTCTTGAAGAGCTTGAACAGAGGTTGGGAAACAAGTTTGATTTAGCATAAAATAAAAAAGCCGAGCGTGGCTCGGCTTTTAAATCCTTTATTATCTTTTACTACTTTTTTTAATACTTCTATTTTTATTATTTTTTTTGTTTATTTTTATAAATATTAACTAATAATTCTTATTTCATTTTCAGTTTTAATAACCATTTTATTACCACAAGAAAGTATTGATTTTATCACCACTTACAAAATATTTCTATACCCAATTTTTTCCATTCCAATATTCAAAACCAGGTAATAATGACTTATAATTGAAAACGTCATAAAAATCTGTTATGTATAGATAATCAAATTTACCTAAAAATCTCTGCAAAAGATAGTGATAAGATAATGTGCCGTAAGATTTTTTTGATTTTGTATGATTCATGACTGAAAATAACAACTGGTCTTCAATATACAAAATTCTACCCCAAAAAATGTCATCAAAATAAAAATCTTCATAGTGTCCTGATTTATACCATTCAATTCCTATTGGTTTTTTAATTTCAGTATTATTAGTGACTTTCGATATTTTTAGTTTTTTTAATTCATCGATTCGTCTTGGTGATATTTTTTTTATTTTGAGTCTCGAGGATTTTGTTTGGTACCAACATTCCTCATTGTTATCATA
>Ga0194116_10000115_pt1 | contig 162937 bp, 154 predicted proteins | sample TA2MahsurfametaG_4_FD_148617 | JGI IMG/M metagenome (GOLD analysis project Ga0194116, IMG submission 148617) | Freshwater microbial communities from Lake Tanganyika, Tanzania - TA2015008 Mahale S9 surface | ecosystem: Environmental > Aquatic > Freshwater > Lake | place: Tanzania: Lake...
GACTACATCACCGGACGATTTGGATGACCAACATGAGTGACAAGCACCTTTCCACCCAATACAACGCCGAGCTCAGCGCCATTTCCAACCAGGTGCTGCAGATGGGCGGCCTGGCCGAATCCCAAGTTGCACAGGCCATTTACGCCCTGACCCAGCTGAGCCCGGAAACGGCTGAACGGGTGGTGGAGACAGAGGCCAAGGTCAATCAGCTGGAAGTGGAGATCGACTCCGAGCTGTCGACGATCATTGCTCGCCGACAACCCACCGCACGTGACCTCCGCCTCTTGGTGGCCATCAGCAAGATGATCGCCAACCTCGAGCGGGTTGGCGATGAGGCTGCCCGCATAGCACGCACGGTCAGGCGCTTGATTGATTCGGGCATTTCCAGCAGGCTGCCCATTGGTGATTTGGCGTATGAGGCAGACTTGGCGATTATGCAGCTGCGCAAGGCTTTGGATGCCTTTGCCCGACTGGATGTCTCCCGTGCGCTGGAGGTGCTCAAGCAGGACGACCAGATCGACCAGGAGTTCGACGGCTTGATGCGCAAGCTGATCACGTTCATGATGGAAGACCCACGGACGATTTCCAGTTGCATAGACTTGGTGTTTGTGGCCAAAGCCATTGAGCGCGTGGGCGACCACGCTAAAAACCTGGCCGAAGTGACCATCTATGTGGTCAATGGCATCGATGTCCGCCACACGCCCGCGGCATCGCTGGAAGAAGCTTCTGTGGGCGCAACCAACTGAGCCACTGAATGAGCGCTGAAGTCCTGATCGTCGAAGACGAGGCGGCTATTGCCGAACTCCTGGCTATCAATATCCGTCATGCTGGCATGACGGTGCGCGTAGCCCTGGATGCCGAGCAAGCGCGGCGCGAGGTCGACAAGCAACTCCCCAAGCTGGTCCTGTTGGATTGGATGCTGCCGGGCCAGTCTGGCGTGCAATTGGCGCGACAGTGGCGAGCCGATGAGCGTACCCGTGACCTGCCGATCATCATGCTCACGGCTCGTGCGGCAGAAGACGACCGCGTGGCGGGCTTGGACGCTGGGGCAGACGACTATCTCACCAAGCCGTTCTCGACCAAAGAGTTGATGGCACGGGTGCGGGCTGTGCTTCGACGGCGCGCTCCCGAGGCCCTGGACAAGCCCATCGAATCCGCCGGCATCCATTTGGACCCAGCCACCCGGCGTGTCACCGTGGGTGGGCGAGACATCAAGCTCAGTCCAACCGAGTTCAAGCTTTTGCATTTCCTGATGGCGCATCCCGAGCGTGTACATAACCGAACCCAGGTTCTGGACCGCGTGTGGGGCGATCATGTCTTCATTGAGGAGCGGACCGTGGATGTTCACGTTAAGCGCTTGCGGGAAGCCCTGCGCGCCGTGGGCTGTGATGCTGCTGTGGAAACGGTTCGGGGTGCTGGATACCGCTTCAATGCCCGAGCCGGAAGCCTCAGCGGGGCGGCTGCCGCCTCCAGCTGAACTGCAATTGAACGTGACGCACCAAGAAGCGCTGGGATCGGCCTTCGAGGCAGCTTTTGAGGCCGTGCCCAATGGCGTGGTGCTGTTAGATGCTGAACAGCGCATCGTCTGGTTGAATGCAAACGCCTGCGTGCATCTGGCACTTGAGCCACAAAGCGACATTAGTCAACCCTTGACCAACTTGGTTCGAGACCCAGCCTTGGTGGCCGCATTGAACACGCCGCAGTCGGCAGAAGATTTTCGAATCGGCTCGCACCGGGCAGACCAGGTGCTCCTGATTCAGGTTCGAAGCTACGCACCTGGGCGCCGCATGGTGCTCACCCACGATGTCACCGAATCTGACCGCATGGAGGCCATGCGTCGAGACTTCGTGTCCCATGTGTCACATGAAATTCGGACGCCGCTGACGGTGTTGGCAGGCTTTGTCGAAACGATGCAGACATTGGCTCTACAGGAACGAGAGCAGAACCGGGTTTTGGACCTCATGAGGCAACAGACCAGCCGGATGGAAGCCCTGGTGTCGGATCTCCTGCTGCTGGCCACCTTGGAGGGCAGCCCCAAGCCCGCTATTGCCCAGTGGGTACCCTTGATGCCATTGCTGCAGTCCGCCGTGGCCGATGGGCACCACCTGTCTGGTGGCAAGCACGAACTCGTGTGCTCAGAAACGCCGGTCGAAGACCTGGAAGTGGCTGTGGAGGAGCCAGAGATAGCCAGTGCGCTGGGCAATCTCGTCAGCAACGCCGTCCGGTACACACCCGAGGCAGGGCGAATTGAGCTTCGGGCCCTGCTGCGCAGCGACGGCTACCTCGAGCTTCGGGTGATCGACAACGGAATCGGGATTGAGCGGCACCATCTTCCCAGAATCACCCAGCGCTTTTATCGAGTTGACAAAAGCCGGTCGCGCGCCACCGGTGGGACTGGACTGGGATTGGCCATCGTCAAGCATGCCATTACCCGACACGGCGGCGAGCTGCTGGTGGACAGCAGCCCCGGGCAAGGCTCTTGCTTCACCTTGACCCTTCCGCCTGCTCGAGTACGGTGTGCCGTGGCTCAAGAAGAAGAGACATCAGCCTTAACGGCATCTTCACCAAGCTGAAACGTTCGCGTCATTGAGCCCTTGCAGCATTGAGGCTGCAGATAAGGAGTTCGATGTGCAACAACTGGCCCCCCGCCATGCGGTCCCTTTTGCCGCGCCCGCCGACACCAAATCCAGTGCTGAGCTCAAAGTGGCCTGGGTTCGTCATCAAGACGAACTGAGGGCTGCGCAGTGTTTGCGCCATCGCGTGTTTCATGAGGAATGGAGCGCGCATGCCTCAGCCCACACCGATGCACTGGATGTGGACAGGTTCGACCCATACTGCGAGCACCTGATCGTTACAACAGGGGAGTCAGCCGACGGTCCCGCGCAGGTGGTGGGTACCTATCGGGTGCTGTTGCCTGATGCCGCCCGGCGTGCCGGTGGGTATTACACCGAAACGGAGTTTGACCTGTCCAGCTTGCGGGGGCTGAGGCCGTCAATGGCCGAGCTTGGTCGCTCCTGCATTGCAGCACCGTGGCGCACGGGGGGCGTGATTCTGATGTTGTGGACCCATTTGGTGCGCTTCCTGCACGCCAATGGGGTGCAGCAGTCCATTGGCTGTGCCAGTGTTCCGATGCCCGATGGCGGCGCCAATGCTGCGCGCTTGTGGCACGAACTGCGCGGCGAGCACCTGGCGCCGGAGCATCTTCGGGTCAACCCACGAGTAGCACTTCCGGTAGACCTGTTGCCTGCGGTGGGTGCTGCTGAATGGCCGCCACTGGTTCGGGGATACATCAAGATTGGGGCTCAGGTATTGGGTGCGCCTGCCTGGGATTCCGCATTTGGCTGCGCCGACCTGCCCATGATGCTGGACTTCAACAGCATGTCGGCCTCCTATCGTAAGCGCTTCATTGGCGCTTGACCAGATTCAATATAAACGGTATAAACGATTTACATTGTTTAAGGAGGCCACCATGGCAACAGCCAAGAAATCCGCACCAGTACCGCGCAAGGCACCCGCTTCGCGCAAATCCACCCCCGTCAAGGCCGCAGCGCCGTCAAAGAAGGCCTCGCCCGCACGCAAGGTCTCGGCCGCGCGCAAGGCGCCGATCGCCCTACAGGCTGCTGCACCAGGCAAGGCTGAGAAACCTTCCAAAGCCGACAAGCCTTCTAAAGCTGAAAAAGCAGCCAAGTCAGAAAAGCTCTCCCGCAAGGAAAAGCTCGTTCGTGACAGCTTCACCATGCCCGCGGCCGACTTTGGCTTGATTGCTGCGGTCAAGCAGCGGGCGCTCGGCTTTCAGCATGTGGCCAAGAAATCTGAGGTGCTGCGTGCCGGCTTGGTCGCACTTCAAGGCCTCAGCGAAGCGCAGTTGCGTGCCATTCTGGAGAGTCTGCCCGTGATCAAGACCGGGCGCCCCAAGAAGGCAAACTGATTCCAGCCATCGAACCTATTTCAACAGCCGAAGCGGCACCACGGGTGACCGGGGGGCCGAGGGCCTGACCCTGATTCCAGCCCACCGGTCCCCCAACGGAAAGCCGCTGCTCATCATCGGCAACGAGGTCAGTGGGACCACGGCCATTGTTCAAATTGACCTGCTTCCGTGATCGACATACGCTGGCCATACCAAGGTGTTGTTTCGTCATCATTCCGTCACGAATGCTGCATAACCTTTGGCCATGGCAAGCAACCGCGGCTCTGCAAACTCAGTGGCAGAGCCTTCTGATGGGCCGGTAAGCGATTTGTCGAAGGCACCGATTTGGCTGAGCCGGGAGTCGTCGATTCTGGCCTTCAATCGGCGAATCTTGGCGCAGTCGCGCTACCCCGATGTTCCCGTGCTGGAGCGCTTGCGCTACATCACCATCGTGTCGTCCAACCTCGACGAGTTCTTCGAGGTGCGGTTTGCCGACCTGCTGCAACAGTCGCGAGAGTCTGGCAGCCGCGCAGGCCTGGGGTCCTTGCGGGCCATTTCCGATCAGGCGTACCAGCTGATCAATGAACAGTACGCCATCTTCAACGACCAGGTGTCACCCGAGCTACGGCGGTCGGGCATCGACATCCTGACCCACGCGGAGCGCAACACGGCCCAGCGGGTATGGGTAGCCCAGTACTTTCACGAGCAGGTTCAGCCGCTGCTGATGCCTTTTGGGCTTGACCCTGCACACCCGTTCCCACAGGTTGCCAACAAATCCTTGAACTTCATCGTGGAGCTGACGGAGGGGTCGCGCGCGGGTATCGCCATTGTCCGCGTGCCCCGTGCATTACCCCGGGTCATTCGGCTGCCCGACGAATTGCAACCGGGTCGTCAGTCGTTTGTGCTGCTGTCCAGCGTGATTCGGTCTCACCTGCACGAGTTGTTTCCAGGCTCCACCGTCGGCAGCTTCTCGCAGTTCCGTGTGACCCGCGATTCCGATCTCGATGTGGATGAGGAAGAGGTTACCAATCTACGACAGGCGCTTCGATTTGAGCTCACGCGGCGTCACTTTGGCTTGGCCATCCGGCTGGAAGTGATACAGACCTGCCCGAAGTCGCTGTCCAGTATCCTGCAGCAGCAGTTTGGCATTCCCGATGAGGCCGTCTTCAGGGTCAATGGGCCCGTCAATTTGGTGCGTTTGAACCAGTTGATCGACCAGGCACAGGGCGCGGCATTGCGGTTTCCTCGCTTTGAGCCGGCCTGGCCGCGCGACTTGGCGCCGCGAAGCCTAGCCCTGATGCCGCAGGTGCGCCAGCGAGATTGCTTGTTGCATCATCCATTTGATTCGTTCGATCCGGTGCTGCAGCTCTTACGCGAGGCGGTGGCTGACCCTGACGTCTTGGCCATCAAGCAGACCATCTACCGCACGGGCGGGCAGTCCGAGTTGATGGAGCTGTTGTTGGAGGCCGCCCGCCGAGGCAAGGAAGTCCTGGTGGTGGTGGAGCTCAAGGCGCGATTTGATGAAGAAGCCAACATTGACTGGGCCGATCGACTGGAGGCTGTGGGCGCACAGGTGGTGTACGGCGTGGTGGGCTTGAAGACCCATGCCAAGATGCTGCTGGTGACGAGGCGTGAAGCGCTTAAAGGCGCGAGGCCCGGCCGTTCGAAGGGCGACCTGGCCACGGTCAGCCACCACCGTCATGGCAAAGCCGCTGCCTTGGGGCTGCGGCACTACCTGCATCTGTCAACGGGAAACTACAACGCATCCACGGCTCACCTGTACACCGATCTGGCCTTCATCACCTGCAACCCAGCGCTGACACATGACGCGCAGGCCTTGTTTCGACACCTTTCCAGCTTGGCCGATTTGCCGCGGCTGAGGAAGCTGTCGGTCGCACCCTTGGGCTTGCATCAGCGCATGCTTCGACTGCTGGAACGTACTGCCCAGGCTGCACGCAGTGGGTTTGCTTCGCGGGTGGTGGTCAAGTGCAATGCACTGACCGATCAAGATCTGATGGAGGCCCTGGTACGGGCATCACAAGCTGGTGTCCAGATCGATCTCATTGTTCGCGGGGCCTGCATGCTCGCACCGGGTGTGGCCGGCCTGACGGAGAACATCCGCATTCGCTCGGTGGTGGGGCGTTTTCTGGAGCACAGCCGAATCTTCTACTTCCGTTGGGGATCAGGCCCGCGAGATGAGAGTCTGTGGCTGTCCAGCGCCGATTGGATGCACCGCAATATGCAGCGGCGCATCGAGCTGGCTTGGCCCATCGATAATGCCGAACGGCGTCAACGGGTCATTGACGAGGCCTTAGTTCCTTACCTGTACGACCAGCGCGGTGCATGGGAGTTGGATGCCACCGGCGGGTATGCGCCCCTCAACCCGCAGGGTTTGAGTGCACAGGCCGAACTGCTGAGGCGCTACACCACATGGACTTGATACTTTGGCGCCATGCTGAGGCTGTTCCCGGCAGCGAGACCTTGGCAGACTTGGATCGACCCTTGACTCCCAAGGGACAGCGCCAAGCCAAGCGTATGGGCGAGTGGCTTAACCGGGTTCTGCCGGAGAGTGCACGCATCCTGGTGAGCCCTGCGCTTCGGACGCAAGCCACGGCCGAAGCCTTGGAGCGACGATTCAAGACCGTGGCCGGCTTGGCGCCGGATGGCACGATTGAACATCTGTTGGCCGAAACCCGATGGCCACAGGCGCGGGAGGTCACCGTGGTTGTGGGGCACCAGCCCACGCTGGGCCTGGCGGCCGCGTACCTGATGGGTGCTCAGCAAGTCACCGCCGACAATCCCTGGCGTATCAAGAAGGGCGCCATCTGGTGGATTCGGGCCAGAGCACTTGACGATGGCAACCTCGCGGTAACGACCGTGGCGGTGCGCACGCCTGACTTGCTTTAGTCGGATCCGTCGGTCCAGCGCAGGCGCAGCAGCCCGGTCTTCAACCACACCGCGACTTCCTCGCGCAGCAGGTGCTGTGTCCTGAGCTCTGCGGGCGTCAAGCGCCGCTCGCGGGTGTTGTGTCCCCAGGACATCATCACCTCGCCTTGGCGGTCGCGGTGGACATGCAGCTTCACCTTGGCTGCCTGTTGGCGGCCATGACAACACAAGACGGCCAGTCGCAGGCACAGCAGCAGCAGGGCGAAGTCTTTCCGTGCGAACCCAGCCTCAACCTTTCGCAGACCGCCCCGTTGGCCCAGTACCAACTCACCAATTCGCCGCTGTTGGCTCTGGGAAAAGCCCGCCGCGTCAAGGTGATCCAACAGATAGGCACTGTGCCGGTGATGGTCATGGTGCGAAACCATCAGGCCAATCTCATGCAGGTCGCAGGCCCAAGCCAATTCCCGAACGTACTCATCAGCAAGGTCAGGCAACAAGTGGCGTTGCAAGTTCAAGGCAAGATGCTGCACGCGCCGGGCTTGGTCGGTGTCCACCTCAAAGCGCTGTTGCAGCTGTGCCACCGTGGCATCCCGAACATCTCGGGCCTCGACGCCCAAGGACACCTTGCGGCGTTGGTGCAGATCGAAGATGACGCCCTGGCGGAGGGCGGCTCTCGAGGGTTGAATTTCCGGGATTCGAAACTGCACCATGAGGGTGTATAGGATGGCCAGCCCACCTGCCAAGACCGGCTTGCGCTCATCCTTGAGTCCGCGCAGGTCCAAGCGATCGATATGCCCCGCCTGGACGCAACGCTCAATGCACCAGGCCAGAGCAGAAGGGGTGAGACGGCCATCGGTCACACCGTGCGCGGCCAACAAGGCCGATACGGCACCTGCGGTGCCGGAAGAGGCCAGCGCTTCGCTCCAGCGGTCAGGCGTGAAGATCTTCTCTGCCTCTTCAAATTCGGCGCCGGCGGCCACTTGAGCGGCCCGAAATGCGTCGGCCGACAGCCGGCCATCCTCAAAGTAGCGTTGGGTGACCGATTGACTGCCGATCCCGAAAGACTCCGCAGCGCCGGGCTTGAGGCCTTGACCCATCACGAACTCGGTTGATCGCCCGCCGATGTCAATCACCAGCCGGGGTTTATCGCTGGGGTTCAGGTTCGCCACGCCGGCATAGATCAGGCGCGCCTCCTCCCGACCGGAAATCACCTCGATCGGCACCCCCAGAACCGGCTCAGCCATGGCCAGGAAGTGGTTTCGATTGCGTGCCTCACGCAAGGTCTGGGTGGCCACCGCGCGGACCTCGCGGACGTCGTGCAGGCGCAGCAGTTCGGACATGGCCGCCAAGGTCACCAAGCCCCGTTCGGCCGCATCCGGCCGAAGGGAGCCGTTTTCATCCAAGCCCGATCCCAGCCGGACCGGTTCTTTCAGGTAATCCAGCCGCCGGTAGCGGCCATCAAGGATGCGCGCAATCTCGATCCGGAAGCTGTTGGACCCAATGTCGATGGCCGCCAGGGGGACATCCAGGATTTGATGAGCGTCATTCATAACGTAGTGGCGCGAGCCTACCCCACAGATTTGAAGATTTCATGACAGATCCGAGCTCGAGTATGTCGAGCTCGGGCTCTTCTTGACACACGATCTGTGACGAACAGCAGGGGTGAATTCCCTGCGTCTGGGCCTTCGGGCCAGGCGATGGGCCACGTGAAGGGCTAGGTGAAGGCCTGGCGCCAGAACGGCTTAGGGCTTGGCGTTCGGGAAGAACAGCTGTTCGCCGCCAATCTTGTAGGCGGCGATGGCAGCTTGGCCGCTGGAAGACACCACCCAATCGGCAAAGGCCTGCGCCAGTTCAACCTTTACATGGGCGTGCTTGGCCGGGTTCACCACCACCACACCATATTGGTTGAACAGCCTTTGGTCGCCTTCCACCAACACGCTCAAGTCCCCTCGGTTCTTGAAGTTCAGCCACGTGCCCCGATCGGCGAGCACATAGGCGTTTTTCGACGCCGCAATGTTCAGCGCAGGGCCCATGCCACAACCGCATTGCGCATAACCTGCGGGCTTGTTCGTGCTGACATCCACACCGGCGGTGCGCCAGTAGCGCAGCTCCGCAGCATGTGTACCGCTCTTGTCGCCACGAGAAACGAAGCCTTCTTTGCCCGTGGCCAGCTTGCGCAGCGCTTCGGCTATGTCACGCCCCTTCACAGCGGCTGGGTCGGTCTTGGGGCCCACCAGAATGAAGTCGTTGTACATGACCGGTTGCCGCTTGAGCCCAAAGCCCTCAGCCACGAACTTTTCTTCGGCGCTTTGGTCATGAACGAACACGACGTCTGCATCGCCGCGCCGTGCGGTGTCCAGTGTCTGCCCGGTACCCAGGGCCACCACCCGAACATCGATGCCACTGGCCTGCTTGAAGGCCGGCAGCAGGTGCGCAAACAGGCCCGATTGCTCGGTCGACGTGGTGGAGGCCATCACGATGAAACGGGCGGCTTGCGCGTGGGCGCCTGTGGGCGCCAGCAAAGCCCAACCTGAACAGGCCAAAAGACCCAGCCCCATCCACACGGCACGGCGCGCGCGGGCACCATCAGCCAGCCAAGGCTGCAAGGGCATACATCCAACTCCTTGGGTTGAAACAACAGGAAGCCGGGTTGTTTGGAATCAGCCCAGACTTGACGATATGTTCAAGACTGCATAAGTGGTCATTCAACCCCGAGGGCTTTGCAAGCCAGGGCAACACCAGTCCCACGGCCGCTGCAGCTGCCAGGCCCCACCACACCCAGTTGGGCTTCGCGGTGCCCCGCGCAGCAGCTGGGCCCTCAGCGGTGTTGGCTGGCCCCTGAGCCGATCGGCTGGCCGGTTCACCCACGTGTTCACCCGCCTGTTCACCTACCGGTAGCTCGCCTGCACCGGGTGCCACCTCGCCGGCGGCCTGTGCGTCAGCCTGCTCCGAGCATTGAATGCGGCAAAGAAATCGTTCGTGATCTTTGCCGCAGCCGCGTCCACCAGGCGCGATCCCACCTGGGCCAACTTGCCGCCGACCTGCGCTTTGGCCGCATAGCTCAGCCGCGTGCCGCCGTCGGCTGCGGCCAGTTGCACCTGCGCCGACCCTTTACCTAAGCCCGCCATGCCGCCCTGGCCATCGAAGTGCATGGTGTAGCGGTCTGGCGCCTGCACGTCGCTGAGCATGAGCTTGCCCTTGAACCGTGCACTCACGGGCCCGATGCGCAGGGCCAGGGTGGCGGCAAAGCCACCCTCTTCGGTGCGCTCCAGGGTCTCACAACCGGGGATGCAAGACTTCAGGACTTCGGGGTCGTTGAGGGAATCCCAGGTCCGCTGTTGAGACGCGGGGATGAGCTGTTCGCCGATGAGTTCCATGGAGTCGTGCGGGTGGTTGGGCTTGGGGCCCGAATTCTGCACCAGGCACGGGGCATCAGCTGCCAGTCCGCACGCAGCAGCCTCAGCGTTGCAGCGCAGAGGCTGGCGGTTGACCGCTGAACAAGGCCAAGCGCCCTCCGGGCTCCAGCAGCGCCACGTGTGGCACCGTGCCGCGCCAGCCCGGATCAACGGCGTATCGAATGGCTTGCGGAATGCCCTCAAAGCCCAGAACACGGTCGGCGCCGCGCAGGTGCGCATGACGTGACCAGAACCGCGCATCTTCTTCACCCGGCGCCACATCCGTCAACACCGCCCACACCAAAGGCCGCTGCGGGTGTTGCCGCGCAGATCGAATCAGTTCGCTCACCACCGCTGGGCACATGGCACACCAGGTGGCGGTGAACACCACCCAGGTAGGCCGCTGCACGCTCGATCGCCATTGGCTGAACGTGCCCACCTCAAAGGGCTCAAGCTGCGCGGGGGCGCTCAGAGCCTGTGCAGGGACCACAAGGCACGAGGTCGCCATGACCAGGCCCCAAAACCAGCGGCATGCTTTACGGTACATCGATGGTCTCCACGCGGGTTTGTTGTACATCACGCCAAACCACCCAGAAGCGGCCTCCATGGGTGAGCAGCCGTGGTTGATCACTGAGCTGCGTGGTGGTGGCCAGGTCGCGCAGCTCGAACTGCCGCCCGCCGTCGCGCGAGGTCCAGGCCCTGAGCACAAACCGCTGTCCATCAAAGCTCTTCCACACCACCACCACACGGTCACCCAGCGCAGCCACATCGGCGTGTTCGGCTTGCGGGTCGGGCAGCGGCCGCACCGGCATGTAGACCGAGGGCTGGCCGCTGGCATCCAAGCGCCCGTAGCGCACCGCCGCTTGGCCTTGGTGGATGCCGAACCACACCGCGTGCCACCCGCCGTCGGATGCGGCTGCAAGCCCAGGGCCGTGGTGAGGGCAGGCGTCCAGGGCCCAGCGGTCCAGGGTGGCCCGCACCGGCACCGCCGGTTGGGGGCTCACCCCCGAAGCCGACCACTGTGCAAAGGCATGGTCGCGTTCATTGGGGTTGAACACATGGCGCCACAAGGCCGCCACGCCGCCCCCCGGGGCCGCGGCCAAGGCAATCCGGCAGCACTCGCAGCTGTGGTCGGCCACACGGATATCGGGCCCGAAGCTCAAGCCGCCATCGCGCGACTCGTTTCGGTACACCCCAGCCCCTCGGTAGGCCTGCCCCCTGGCTTTGGCCGCTTCCTGGTCTCGTTTGTCGATCCACACCGTGTGCAGGGTGCCCTGCTCGTCGAACAGAATGGATTCGAATCGATGGGTGATCAGCGATCGGTCGGCATGCACCGTCACGGGCGCTGCAAAGCTCGCTCCACCATCACTGGACCGCAAGAGCCGCACGTCTCCTGTGAAAGGCTTGGGCAGTGGTTTGGTGTAGGTCACCACCACCACGCCGGGCTGTGGGGAAAACGCGATCTTGGGTCGGTTCTCACCGTCAGCCGATACGGCGTCACCCACCACATCCAGCACCTGCGCAGGCGTCCAGGTTCGCCCCGCATCCGCGCTGCGTTGCAACACCAGGCGCCGCTGTGCATCCAAGCCCACCGTCCACAAGACACCGTCCGCAGCGATGGCGGCACCCACGGCCAGCGGCGGTGGGCGCTGCCGCGCCGGTTTGGCGGGTGCCTGGTCTGGCGCTTGCGCCTGTGCCGCAAGGGGCATCATGACCAGGCTCAGTAACGCTCCAGCCACGCCGCCCAACAGCCTGCGTGAGGCCCCGATGGCCCATGAGCTACTCATCACCAGTTCACCTCCAGTCCTGCGTAAACCGCACGCGGTAGTGCGGGCGAGAACACGGGCGTGTTCGACGACACCGATGCGCTGTCGGCATAGCGCTGGTCGGTGAGGTTCATCACGCGCAGGTACACGCGCGCCTGCTCATGAACCCGCCGGCTCGCGCGCAGGTTGAACACGTCATGACCCGCGTAGCGTCCAAAGGCTGCACTGTTGGAGGCCTCCAGCCAGTACGGGCCGATGCGGCTCCATTCCAACTGCAGCTGCGTCTTGGCATCGGGCCGCCAGCTCAGACGCGTGTTGCCCACCATGCTGGGTGCCGACTCCATCTGCTTGCCCGAGAAGTTGGCCGTGGCGGTCACCCAGTCGATGTAGCGGTGGCTGGCCCAAGCCCAGGCGGTGTCAAGGCGCCACTGCGGGCCCAGCGGGGCTCCCAGGGACCATTCCAAGCCCTGGTGCTGCGTGTGGCCGGCATTGACCGAGGTGCTCAGGTTGGTGGCCAGGTCGCGTTGGCTGACCAGGTCGTCGCGCTTGTCCAAGCGGTAGACCACCCACTCCGAGGCCACAGCACCCCACTGTGCGCGCAGGCCCAATTCGGCTTGACGCGCCTGGATGGGCTTGAGCGCCAGTGCCAAGCGCGCCCGGTTAGCGGCTTCAGCCGCGTTGGCCGCGGAGCCTGCGCGAAACAATTGACCCTCTGAAGGTGTGCGAAAACCTTCGTTGAGCGAGGCGAACAGGCTGGCTCTGGGGCCCAATGCCCAAGTGGCGCCAAGCTTGGGGCTCAAGCGGCTGAAATCGGCCGCTGCTTGCGGCAACTGACCGTAAAAGCGCGTACCGGCCTGTGTGGTGGTTGTGGCCAGCCGGTTGCGCATTTCGAAGCCCAAAGCGTCGTGCCGCAAGCCCAAGGTGATGCGCAGCGCACGCGCGGGCTGCAGTTCCACATGGGCGTAGGGCGACAGGCTCTTGAAGTCCACCATGTAATCGTAGATGCGCGGCCCCACCGTGTAGGCCGAGAAGACCGTGGAGGCGCCGGTGCCGCTGCGGGTGACCTGCAGGGCGTCTTCCACACGGTCTCCGGTGCTGCGGTCCAGGTCCACGCCCATGATCAAGCGGGGCTTCCAGGGGCCGTCTACATCGTGCCGAACCTTGGCCAGCAAGCCAATGGACCGGACCTGCGTGTCTTCGATGCGCGGGTCTGAGCTCAGGTTGAAGGATCCATTGAGCTTCATGCCGTTGAGCCGCGCGTAGGGCGTCACCGACCACAGGGTGCGGCCACTGTCCCACTCGAGTTCGCTGGAGGCTCTGAGCGCTTGCACCTGCCGAAATGCGATGGCGAAGTTGTTGCGCGTGGGGTTGGCCACGTAATCGGCCAAGGGCAGTGGCGTGTTGGCCCCGGTCTGCTGGTCGATGTCGGTGCTGTTGACGATGGTCTTCACGCGAAGTCCACCCCCGGCTGCATGGTCCCAGCGCAGGCCCAGGCTGGTGCGTTCGTAGCCGGTGGCGTTTCGCCAGCCATCGGTCTGGGTGCGGTTGAGCGACACCCGCACGCCGTTGTCGCCTCCGGCGGCTTTGCCACTCCAAAGGCCTTCGGCCAGCACGCGCTGCCAGCCGAATGAGCCCCACTCGGCCGTAGCCCCCGCGCTCCAAGGGCCGGTTCCCGAAGCACGGGCTGCGCGTGTGACCACGTTCACCACACCCCCAATGGCATCGGATCCATACAGGGCAGAACCCGGCCCACGCACCACCTCAATGGCCGCGGCATCGGGCACATTGACCTCATACAGCGCGTTGTGGTTGAAGAAACCTGCAGCACGGGTGGGAATCCCGTCTTCCAGGAACAGGTACAGCGGCGCGGTGGTGAAGGGCTGGCGAATGGCGGTGGCATGGCCTTCGCCGTTGGTCACCGAAACCGCCACGCCCGGGATTTGGCTCATCACCTGCTGCGGGTGGGCCGGCGCCGTTTCACGCAAGCTGCGGCCATCGATCACACCGATAGAGGCCGGGACGTCCCACAGCCGTACGGCTTCGCGGGTGGAGGTGACGGTGATGACCTCGGCGGCGGGCGCCACGGTGGCCCACAGGCCCGTCAGCAGGCCTACGCTGGCAGCCCTGGCCAAGTGGGTGCGCTCCGCGGCGGGCGCTAAAGCGGAATTTGACGTTCTGTTCAACATCCTGATCAAGGGCGTGCGCCCATTTGTGTGCAGCATGGGCGGTGCCCATGCAGATCCCTCCCAAGGCTTTGGGCAGGGGCATCAGCGCAGCTTCGGCTGCGCGCAGATCAGGTGTGGGTGGGTGGGCCGCGCGGCGCGGGCGTGAGCCACGCGTGCAGCTGTTCAGGCGCTTGCCAGTACAGCCAGGGGAAGGCCTGCAGCGCCACGGGGGCCAGGGCCAGAACCAGGCCCGCCGCAGGCGGCGGTGCGCCTGGTGTGCCGGTTTGGCAATAGCGGCAGTCCTCTTGGGCCGCAGAAGCGGGCTCACCCTCTTCACCGCTGAAGGCCTTGAGCTTGCCTTGGGCCGAGCACACTTCGTGCAAGGCGGCCCAGATGGGGTCGCTGGCCTGAAGGGCGGCTTGCGCCCGCGCCACCGTGGGCGCCAAGGCCATCAAGGCGCAGGCCAGCAGGGCCCCGAAGAGCCCCAGTCGGATCAGAACTGAACGACCGCCCATGCGCAAAAGTGTGGCGCTAGCGCGGCAGCCTCAGGTTCTTGGCGGCACGCCGTACGGTGGCTTTGCCTTGCCCCTTGGGCGTGACCATCTCGGCTTCAACCCGTTCCAATCGGCGAAACGAATCGAACAAGGCCAACTCCACCGAGCCCAGTTGAGCGATCTGCTCACATTCGAAGGTCAGGCTGACCGATGCGTCGGCGTGCTGGGGCTCAGCAGGGCGCTCGGTCCCCGGCTTGGCCGTACCCTCCAACACCTGCGCCTGCACCTGTGACCCCAACAAGCGGCACTTGGCTGCAGCATCCGGCTTGACCAGGGCTGTGGCCTCACGCAAACGCGCCAGCGCCACGCGCGCGGCTTCGGTTTCCGCTGGGGTTCGCGGCGCACGCTCAAAACCCACCAAGGTGTCCAGGGGCAATTCGAAGGCCAGGTTGAGCTGAGCCGCTTCCACAGACAACTTCAGCTGTGCGACACCGTGGGTGTGCGCCTTTCCCGCATAAGCTGCTGGAGCTGCGAGCAGACAAATCGTGAGGAGCCAAAACATGATGATTCAGGAGGGAGGTGGCTGGTGCCGGTGAAGAGAGTCGAACTCCCGACCTTCGCATTACGAATGCGGGAAATCGGTTGTTTGCGTGCGTTCGGGGTTGTAGATACCATTCATAATAAGTCAATATGAATCAGCAACTTGGATGAATTTCTGGCCGCTGCTGCGTTGATCTCAATTCTCAAACTTTTCGTTTTTATACTTACATCGGCCCTTACATCCAGCCGAACTACGGAGGCAGGGTAGCACATGGCAAAGATCAAACTCACTGCGGCGCGTGTGCAGGGATTTCGGTGCCCTGAAGGGCCACGCTGTTCAGGGATGCCCCCGTAGCCTCTACAGAGGAGTTTGGCATGGCTCGCAGGCGTAAAGGCTGCAGCAGCAAGAGCGCCTAGAGTGATGCGACGCGTGGTCATACGGGGCTGTCAACGTACCCGCTTGGCAGTTAGTCGGATTCGGCACCCAGCCGACCAGAATCACAACCCTGCAGCGCGTGGGTCATGTTCGGCCAAACGCCTAAGCAGGTAGCCTACCTCCTCCTGTGCCTGCTGGCTCAACGGAGTGGCTGGTCGCCTCTGCGCATCGTGCTTGATCGCACCACGCTTCATCAGAACATGCTTGCGCACAGCGAGACCAACACCGGTCTGATGCTCATATCGAAGCACTGGAAGGTGCGAATCGAACAGATTCTGGGCCGCCACCCAATCACCCCTGGCCTGCAACTTCACAAGCTCTACCAACATATCCGGAAAGGCATAGCCCGTCATGGCGCCGTCTGCTCCTCGAGCCATCTCGAAGTCCAGGAACAAGCCCCCGTTACCGCAGAGTATGGAGATATGCCTCATGCTCCCGTCGGCTTCAAAGTTGCGCAACGTTGAGATTTTTTCAAGCCCTGGCCACTCTTCATGCTTCAGCATGCAGCAGGATGGATGATCCTGAATGATTTGCCTGATCACCCGTGGCGACATCACAACGGTCAAAATAAGCGGGTGGTCTTGCAACACCCATGGTACATCGCCACCAACCGCCTCTATCGCCTGCCTGAAGTAACCAATGATTTGGTCGTCAGTGCGCAAGTTGCTTGGCGGCGCGATCATCACGCCTGCTGCGCCCAGATCCATTGCCGACCTGGACAGGGATCGCATGGCTGCGAATCCCGGTGATGACACCCCCACGACAACCGGCACCTTACCCGCACGCTTGACCACTTGACGCGTGATCTCCAAGGACTCGCTTTGGTCAAGCTTCTGCGCTTCACCCATGATCCCAAGAATGGTGATGCCATCGACTCCGGCTTCCAAGTAGAAGTCAACCATGGAGTCAATGGAATCTCTATCGACCTGGCCATCTGGAAGAAACGGCGTTACCGCAATCGTGTAAACGCCCTTGGTTGATTCGTTGAATCCCATCGCAGTCATGCCCTCATTGCTCAAAAGGTTCCAGGGTAGGCACCGCCATCCATCAGGATGTTTTGCCCTGTGATGTAGCCAGCGTGCACGCTGCACAAGAAGGCGCAGACCGCACCGAATTCCTCTGCCGATCCAAACCGTCCAGTCGGATTCGTCTCGCGACGCGCGGCAGTCACTTCATCCACTGTCTTTCCAGTAGCACGCGCAGCACCCGCCAGCGTAGCGCGCAAGCGATCCGTATCGAACGGGCCGGGCAGCATGGCATTGAGTGTCACGTTTCTGGATGCCAAACGCTTTTGACGAGCCAAGCCCGCAACAAACCCCGTCAAACCTGATCGTGCTCCGTTACTCAGACCAAGTGCGTCAATAGGTGCCTTCACGGCTCCCGAGGTGATGTTGACGATACGCCCGAAGCCTTGCTGCGCCATTCCATCGACTGTGGCCTTGATCAGCTCTATGGGCGTGAGCATGTTGGCATCCAAGGCCTTCAACCAAGTTTCGCGATCCCAATCCCGGAAGTCACCCGGTGGGGGACCGCCGGCATTGTTGATGAGAATATCGACCCGCGGACAAGCAGCCAAAGCCTCTGCGCGGCCCTCCGTGGTGGTGATATCCCCTGCCACGGCACGCACTTCAACGGCTGGGTTAAGAGCCTTGAGTTCCTCTTGGGTGACCAGCAACGCTTCACTACCCCGGGCCGTGATCACGACATTCACCCCCTCCTGGACAAGCGCTTGTGCACACCCGCGCCCCAGCCCTTTGCTGGCCGCGCAAACCAAAGCCCAACGGCCAGAGATGCCGAGATTCATGTGTCAGTTTCCATCGCAGTGGATATGCGAGATGAATTCAAGTCTGAATAGCCAGACGAAGATCTAGCGCCCGCTGTAGAGCCCGTCGTCGGTTTTTCCATGATTGCGTGCCGACCCGCCGACAGATCTGCTCCAGAACTTCGTCGATGCCTAGTCGATTCAAATCGTCGAAGGACGCAACTCCAACTTCAGATAAGCGCTCCACAACACCCTCTCCAAGACCTTGAACGGAGAGCAGGATTCGGCGCTCGTCCGCACTCCAGTTCATGACGAGAGCTCCTCGCGAAGTTGGGAGCGCGAACGCCACCAGTGCACACCGAAGACGACGCAAATGGCAATAGCCAACCCTCCCACCATCGCGTACCAGGAAAGCCGCTGGAAGGCAACGGACATGGCAGCAGGGTCAGTGAGCACCATCTTCGCTGCAACGAGGCTCGACATCATGTTGCCCATGGCACTGAAGACGGCAGTCAACCCCATCACCATGCCCGCTCGTGAAGGAGGAGAAAGCGCCGAGATCGCGCTGAGCAGAACAGGGTAGACCAGCAGATCCGCCATCGTGATCAGGAACAGCGTCAGGACGATCCAGCCAGGCCCCGCAATGCCCTCGGTAGCAGCGGCAGCCGCAGCTGCAGACATCACCGCAAAGGCAGTTCCAAGAAGTGCAATGCCAATACCCATCTTGGAAGTTGCCGGAGGCTCAATGCCGCGCCTGCCCAACAAGATCCAGAATTGGCCCACCACGGGTGCCATGATGATGATGAAAATCGGCAGCAGCGAGAGGAAGGTTCCTGCGGGAATCTCATAGCCCAGCACAACCCGGTTAGTGAAGCGTTGAATGAAGAGGTTGATGGAAGTGCCGCCTTGCTGGTAGCCCACCAAGAACAGACACATGCAAAGACCAACGCCCCAGATGCCCCATAAGCGCTTGCGTTCATGGGGTGTGAGTTCGGGCCGCGTGATCAGATACGCGAACCCTACGAGCCCAATGACCACCATGGCGAGGGTGCTCATCTTGGCCAGCCCGACAGGATCACGGTGCAAAGCCCAGACGAACAGGCCCAAAGCCAGTGAACTGACAGCCAGCCACCCGGCCGATGACAGCCAGTACACCATGCCTTTGACCACAGGCTGAGACTCAGTCGGGTCCGCAAAGTTGACATGCTTCCTGGACCAGTACCACTGAACGAGGCCCAAGGACATACCGACTGCAGCGGCAGAGAAGCCGGCCCACCAACCGACTTTGGTAGCGAGTATGGGAACAATCATGGATCCCAACACAGCACCAATGTTGATCCCCATGTAGAAGAAGCTATACCCCGCATCTCGGCGAGCGCCGCCTTCCGGGAATAATCGTCCAACAGCCACCGAGGCGTTCGGCTTGAGAAAGCCTGTACCAGCAGCGTCCAACGCCAATCCAGCGAACACCAGATTGGGTTCCTGCATCAACGCGCCACAGGTCATCAGCAGGTATCCGCTGATGTTCAAGAATCCCCCAGCCTCAATACAACGCCGCCCACCCAAGCCGCGGTCCGCAGCCCATCCACCGACGATGTTCATCAGGGAGGCGCCCGCGGCATAAAGCCCAAAAATCGCCGCTGCGCTGGCGTCTGGAAGTGATAACCCCCCCTGTGAAGCCGGCGCCACTAAGAACAGCACCAAGATTGACTTCATGCCATAGAAGGCGAAACGCTCCCACATCTCCACCATGAAAACGGCCCGAAGACCTCGCTTGGTATCGAAGGAGGAGGCAGTTGCGGGTTGCGTTGCCTGCATACGGCTGCTCGATCAGATGATTCAATAAGAATTGAGTTGACCTCAGCGGCGCAAAGATTCAGGGCAGTCGTAGGGCGAGCGTGAGTCCCTGAAAACCATCTTTCCGCCTACAAAGGTGTTCAGGGGTCGCAGGGCCAGCAGTTCCTTGTCTGTGCATTCAAGGTAATCCCCCGACAGAATCAAGAAATCTGCCAGCTTGCCCGGCTCCAAGGTCCCCTTGATGTCTTCTTCAAAAGACATATACGCACCGTTCGCCGTGTACATCCGCAAAGCTTCGGCTCTTGTGACCCGATGTTCCGGCCCAATGACGCCCCACTTCTTGGTGTCACGCGTGGTGAAGAAGTAGATCCCCTCCCATGGATTGGGCGGCATCTTGGAGTAGTCACTGCCGGCAGCCACGACGATGCCCGCGTCAATGAACTGGCGCGCGGGAAAAAGGTGGGAAGCTTCTTCAGCACCATGATATGAAGCGAAGATGGGGTAGTACATATACCCGTGGTACTGCATGGAGACACACGCACCCATCTTGGCGATCCGCGGAATGTGCCGCGCCATACCGTAGTGGCAGTGATCGACCACCCAACGCTTTCCTTTGACCGGCTCCACAGCATCAATGGCCTCAAAGGCATTGAGCACCATATCGATCGCTAGATCACCACCGGCGTGGATGACTGGCCGCCACCCCGAATTCGCCACCGCGGCAATGACTTGGTTGTAGGTGGATTGGTCGACTCGCTGGATACCGTTGTAATTTGGGTTGCCTCGAGCGGCAGGCGGCAGAACCTTGTAGGGCCAACTGACGAGCATCCCATCCGTCGATTGATCTACACCCAACTCACCAACCCCATGAAAACGCAGCCATTCGTCACCGAAAGGCTGCGTCACTGCGAAGTGAGACAAGGCTCTCGCAATGTCTTCGGGCGGTTGGGTGTGCGGCTCAAAACCAACGTCCATGGCAACTCTCAGGGTGAGCGCCTCGTCTTCCCAGAGGCTTTGCAGTACGCGCATCTCCTGAGGCTCCGTGTGGGGATGCCGAACCCCCGTAAGCCCTACCGCATTTGCCTGTCGCTGCCCCCAAAGTAAGGCTTCACGGAGCTGTGTGGAACTGTAGATCCGAGCCCCAGCTCCACCACGCGATGCCGCTTCCCATATCAAAGCCGTCGCCGTGCCTGCAACCAATCCGGTCAGTTGACCGCTATCGGGGTCTCGCTCAATGGCCCCCCCGGCTGGAACAGGGGTGTCAACCGTAAAGCCAGCCAAGTTCAACATGCGTGTGTTGACATGCAGGCCGTCTTCGAGGGTCAGAATCACCGGGTTATTCGGCGCCGCTTCGTCGAGTTCAGCAAGCGTTGGGGCACGAAGCTCATCGAAAAGCTCGATGGCATTGCCTGCGTTGCTCAGGATCAACTGGCCCGGCGCTGCCTCCCGCGCTTTCTCTGCAACGCCAGCGATGACCTCCGCCACGCTGGTGTAGTAATCGATACGAACACCGTTGTGCGCTCGAGCTGCCCGGTTGGTGAAGTGGTGGTGCGAGTCAACGAGCCCGGGGATGACGCACCGGCCCTGTAGGTTGATGACAGTCGTATCAGGCCGGCGAAGTGTCATGCAGGCTTCATCACTCCCACTGGCGATGATCCGATCGTTGGCGATAGCCAAGGCCTGCACGATTTCAAACGACTCATTGGCCGTCAGGATCTTGCCGTTATGGAGAATGAGATCAGCTGAATCGAAAGATTGATGCCGAAGTTGTGTGTGCTTTCGGCGGTACCCCGCCTGAAAGTCCATCTTGTGAGGGATGATCATGATGATCGATTGAATGTCAAAGTGCGCGTGGGGTGGTGTTCAGCCACGCATCGAAGCGAGACTTCACCAGGGATGGATCGAGGCCGTCCATGATGAACACGATGCGGCTGGTGCGGTCCGAGTCGGCCCATCCATCGAGTGGAACCGGAGGATGCAGGAGGTGCTGAACGCCATGCATGGCGATTGGAGCTTCGCGTCCTGCGATGGCGACCACGCCCTTGATTCGCAAGATCTGCTCGCCATGGTCCCTTACCAGATCCTCCAGGAAACTGGCCACATATCGAAGCGCAATCGACCCGGAGTAACTCACGCTCAATGAACGGATGTGCTCGTCATGGAGATGCGCGGCAGCATGAGCACTACCTTGGTGGTGCTCATCTTCAGACTCCTTGACCTTCTCCGAACGGAGCGAGGGATCACTCGACGTCTCGTTCAAGAGCGCTGAAAGGTCTGTTGCCTCATGAACATCGCAGATCCTCGCGACCCCGTTCAAATTCATGATGCGATCTGCAAGCGCTTCAACAGTCGCCGGAGGAGCAATATCAGCTTTTGTGATCAGCAAGAGATCGGCCATCGCGATCTGCCGCCTGGACTCCGCGTAACGATCTAGGGTCGATCCTGCATGCACGGCGTCGACAGTGGACCACATTCCCCCCAACCGAAAGGACGCCGCAACCATCGGATCGCCCACAAGGGTCTGAAGGACTGGTCCAGGGTCAGCCAGACCTGTTGTCTCCAACACAATGCGATGAATGACAGGGAGTTCCCCTCTCGCAATACGAAGCGCCACATCCGAGAGTGTCTCCGCCAGATCGCTGCGCATCGTGCAGCACACGCAGCCGGAATCCATGAGAATCGTCTGCTCGTTGGTGGCCTCTACAAGTAGATGATCAAGCCCTACCTCCCCAAACTCATTGATGACCACCAACGTGCCTTCCATTCCGTGCGAACGGATGAGCCTGGACAGCAGCGTGGTCTTGCCACTGCCCAGGAATCCGGTCAGAACGAAGACGGGGATTCGTCGTAGTTCTCGGGGCTTTTGGCCCTTTGTCATGTCTTAGTCAAAGGTGTAGTTCAGGAACGCTCCGACCCACCGCGGCCGCCCGGGGAACTGTTGGGCGATGCGGATCGATGAGACAAAACCTGTGTAGGTGAAGTACTCTTTGTTGAAGACGTTGTTGACATAAAGACCAGCCTGCCACTTCCCATTGTTGGGCGAGTAGCCAAACCGCATATTTGTCAGGCTGTAACCCTCCACTTTCTGGACTGGATTGTTCTCAAGTTCGCCGAATGTAGAGCTTCGGTAGGTTTGGCTGAGCACATAGTAGGCATTGCCGCCAGCCATGGGCCAACTGTATTTGCCCTGAATCGACGCCGTTGTACGGGGCGCATTGTGCAACTCGGTGTCCCGGTACTCAGGAGCCGTGGCAGCGTTCGGAAGGCGGCGCTGGACGTTCTTCACGGTACCGTTGAGCAGGCCAGCGTTGGCGGAAAACTCAAGACTCGAGGTCGGCTTGGCAATCACCTCGATCTCGCCACCCGTAACAACCGCATCCTTGTTAAGTTGGAAAGACGCAATGCCAAGGAAGGCGTTGGTCTGCATGTTCCGATAGTCATAGTGATATGCAGAAGCATTCACTCGCAGGGGCATGGACTCAAAGTCCTTCTTGATGCCCAACTCGGTCGCGGTAAGCAACTCGGGCAATACCAGTGCGGGCGCTGCTGGGTTGGCAGACATTTGAGCGAATCCCGGCCGCGCGCCGCGGCTGATGCTTCCATAGATCAGAGTCCGTTTATCGGCGCGCCAGTTAAGGCCCAGTTTTCCCGAAGGATCGTCTGATCGCACACTAGCCGTTACAGGGGTACCTACGTCAAGGACCCCCGTGGCGACTCGCAGAAGCCTCGATGTATTACTGGTGTCCTCATCCTGCCGATAGGCTCGAGCTCCGGCCACGACAGAGACCTCCTTTGTCAATGCATATTCGACCTGACCAAACAAGGACAGACTGGTCGACTTCAGGAGCTTACGATCCAGTGCTTTGTAGTTCAGCGTCGCAGGGAAGAAGCCCTTGCCGATCGCGGGCGAGAAGTCGACGCCGCCAAAGTCAAGGTCGTCACGCTTAAGATAGAAAATTCCTGCATTCCACAATAGGCTCTCGCGCTTGCCACCGGTCAGTCGAAACTCTTGCTGAAACTGCTTGGCGTCGATATCGGTCTCGAAGTAGGTTGATTGACCGGGAGCGCCAGAGCTATCCTCCTTGTAGTGCTTGAAGACCTTGCTGGCGTCGGTTACCGACGTCAGTGTCATGGATCCAAGTTCAAAGGTAGCCGTCAGACCACCGCCGCTGCGCTTAACCCGCAACTCGCTGGGCCCGGAACTGGCAATGCTCCAGATACTGCCATTGGCGATGCTTACGGGATTGCGCGCCGAATCGCAACCGGCAGGGCACGGCCCATCCACCACCGCCTCGCCCAAACCAGTTGCTGTGTTCAAGAACGCCACTCTGGGCTTCCACCCGGGCCCCGAATTTGGAGAGTTGTCGGACGCATAGGCACGGAATAGAAGGCTCACCCCCTTGCTCGGCTCCAACAGGATCTGCCCCCGAACAGCCCGATCGTCGCGTGAGTTGCGCGCCGAGCCAATACTGTTGCTCATGAAGCCATCGTGCTGGTCGACCAAGGCGGAGAGCCGGGCGGCAGCGCCTCCCCCAATCGCTCCTCCTACTGCCGCTTCAATACGGCGAGAGTTAAAGCTTCCGATGTCAACAGCTGCAAAGCTTTCAAATTGACGGGTGGGCTTGCGAGAAATGTAGTGAATCAAGCCTCCGGTGACTGTGTTGCCGTACAGCGTTCCCTGTGGTCCACGCAGAATCTCGACGCGCTCCATGTCAAAGAGCGAGGACGTCAAACCGCTGGTGTTGGCCACATAGATATCGTCGATGTACATGCCCACGTTGGCTTCACGCAAATTGGATGAACTGTTCAAACCCACACCGCGAATGACGACATTGGCCTTGTGTCCTTCACCGGCAGACGTCGCAAATGTGAGACCTGGCGTGAACTGCTGGATATCGACTGTGCTGATGACGCGGAGGTCGTCGAGCTTTCCAGCGCTCAGCGCGGTCACCGAGACAGGTACGTCCTGCAAACTTTGAACAATGCGTTGCGCGGTCACATTGATAGTGGCAATACCTGAGTCGGATGAACTGGAGCTTTGCTGAGCCCAAGCACTAACCGAGATCAATTGCAGGATGGCCGCAGCCGTCGCCGACAGCTTCAGACTTAGACGGGGATCAAGCTTTTTCGACATAGGAGTTCACTCGTCAAGTTGGTTGTTCAGCGCCGAAACGGATTGCGGCATGAAAGGGAGGCACAGGATCAATAGTCCTTTCCTTCCCATGAATTGATCCTATGCAGTCGATAGCATCGGCAGCAATAGCAGTATGTGCAGCGCTTGTTGCGCGGGCAGCACCTTGCAAAGCCCCCCTTAGGTGCTACCGCCCGTATCCGTGCGTTACATGCACGATCTCATGACACTGATGCTATTGAGGCATTTCTTGCCCGGAAATAGCATGAGCCATCGACTCTTTCAGTCTTGGGTTTTCCCGTAGACCCGAGCGTTGGCTATCGTGGATAGAAACACTGTTCAATGGCGCGGCTACATGCCTGCGATCACCACCCCATTTGATGCGTCGGGAGCTCTTGACCTTCCCTCCTTGGAGCGTCTTATTGACTGGCTGGTTGCTGAGGGCATGCATGGGATCACGTTGCTGGGGACCACCGGTGAGTGGTTCTCACTGCTGCCTGAAGAAAAGCGAGATGTTTTCCGAACGGCCGCAGCGCGAGTTCGAGGACGGATACCGCTGATCGGAGGCTGCAACGCCTTTACCGCGAGGGAGGCCATCCAAACGGCGCTGGCTGCCGCCGATGCAGGGTTGGATGGTATTCTGCTGACTCCCCCTCCGTACATCATGCCGTCCGAGCGGGAAATCCTGCAGTTCTTTCAGACGGTGTCTGACGCTTGCCCGCTGCCCATTTGTGTCTACAACTGGCCACCCGGAACGAATCTGGACATGACGCCTGACCTCTTGCGACGAATTGCTGACGTCGATAAGGTTGTGGCCTTCAAGAACTCCACCTCCAACGTAGGCGCTTTCAGCGAGGCGTTCTTTGCTCTGCGCGATCAGGTCAGGACGTTCGGCTTCACCTCGACCGGGCTGGGCAAGGCCTTGGTTCAGCACTGTGGTCTAGACGGCAGTATGGGCGCTGGCGCCCTACTGGGTGGTGAACACCCTCAGTTCTTCGAGGCCTTGTGGGCTGGCGATGAAGCAAAGGCTGATCTATTGCTGGCGCGCGATGTGGCTCTTATGCGCGCCTTCTATAAACCCACGCTCACGGCCGTCTTCGGTTCTGCACAGGCGGTTTGCAAGGAGGCACTCAACCAGATGGGCCTGCCTGGGGGCTACCCCCGCGCACCGATCCTTCCATTGCAGGAAGACGAAAAGCAGTATGTACGTGAGGTCCTCTCTTCGCTCGGAAAGCTGCCCCAGGTAAGGGCCGGAAATTGGCCACGGTACCTTGCCGCCGATGCCTAAGTCGCAAACACTCAATCGTGAAAGCCGTAGAGCCTGATGACAAATCAGCGCGAAGTGGTGGTGATCGGTGCGGGCTTGGTGGGGGCAGCAACGGCGTTCGAATTGGCTCGGCGGCGCATGCCGGTTCTGGTGCTGGACTGCGATGAAGTCAATGCCGGAGCTTCAGGTCGAAATGCAGGGTCACTGCACTTCCAGCTTGAACCACGCATGTCCGACACGCTGCGGGAAGATCCAGACCGCTTGGCTCAATTGCTGCCGGTGAGCCTTCAGGCCATTGACGATTGGCGTCGCCTGGAAACCGAGATAGGCGATGTGGGATACGCGCGCTCCGGCGGCATGCTGATTGGTGAGACTCACGCTGACGAAGCCTTGCTCCATCGGAAAGTTGAACTCGAAAACCGAAACGGGCTCAGAACCCAGTTGATGAGCGGGTCAGCGCTGGCCAAGGCCGCGCCGTATCTATCCTCGATCGTGAAAGTGGCCAGCCACTGTGGTGAAGAAGGCCACGCTGATCCCCTACGTGTAACCCCAGCGTATGTGAATGCGGGGCGCGATCAAGGAGTTGAATACTGGCTCAAGACGCGCGTCTTACGAGTCATCCAAACAGAGTTTGGATTCGACATTCAGGTCAGTCGAGCAGGCGCAAACCATGACCACACTTCCTCGTCCGTTTCGTATCTCCAGGCTCGACGCATCGTGATTGCCTGCGGAGCGTGGTCCAAGAGCTTGGTCGAGCAGCTCGGCGTTCAACTCGACATCAGGCCTGTGGCCCTGACGATGAGCGTGACTGAGCGTACCGTGCCGTTGGTTCCTCACCTGGTGCAGCATATGGGGCGAAAGCTTTCCCTCAAACAAACGGAGTCAGGGAACTTACTGATCGGCGGAGGCTGGCCGGCCGGCTTGCGCTGGTCGGGCACGAGCAAAGAACTGGATGGAGCGGACACCGTTCCGGATTCTCTAATTGGCAACCTGCGGGTGGCTCGCGATGCTGTTCCGGCCATTTCGTCGTTGCGTCTTATTAGGTCCTGGACGGGCATTGCTTCGGACACGCCAGACCATCTTCCCGTGTGCGGTCCTGTTCCGGGAGTCAATCAGGCCTACGTGATAGGCGCCAGTTCGTCCTTCACCCTAGGGCCCACGCTCAGCAAAGCCCTGGCGGAAATCATCGTTGAAGGTCAATCCAAGCTGAATGTTCAACATTGCGATCCTTCTCGGATCGTCATTCACTGAGACATCATGGCTGAGCGGATTATTGTCGGGTTTAAGCGCCCAGCGTCGACCTCGATCGAAGTGGATGGGCAGGTCATCGTGGCTTATGAAGGCGAAACGGTCGCTTCAGCCGTCATGGCTGCGCACATCAACGAAATTCGCCAATCTAGACGCGGCCATCCAAGGGGTATTTACTGCAACATGGGTGTGTGCTTCGAGTGCTCCATCCTTGAGGAGAAAGTGGGCGCCGATGGAATTTCGAGATGGCTCCCACAGCGTGCTTGCCTCTTGCTCGTTCGAACCGGAATGCGGCTGCGCACCTTGGCGCCTGCAGGAGAGCAGCCGTGAACGATACCAGCCACGATTTGGATGTGGCAGTTATTGGTGCAGGCCCTGCCGGTATGGCTGCTGCATTGCGGCTATCCAAGGCCAGCCTGCGCGTGGCTGTTTTTGATGAGCAACCTCGCCTGGGCGGCCAATTGCTGCGGCAGCCGCCCCGCAGCTTCGTCGTCAAGAACTGGCTTCCCGGTCGCGCCTATCTTGAACACAAACAGCGCCTCAAAGAAGCTGAATTGACAACTGATATCGACTGGCGACTCGGTACATCGGTGTGGGGCGTCTTTCCACATCAGTCCGGAATCGGTTTTGATGTTCACATCGTAGAAGGCGATCAGAGCCGTGTAGTCAGCGCGAGGCGGCTGCTCGTGGCAGCGGGGTGCTACGAGATGCCAGTTCCCTTGCCTGGATGGACGCTACCGGGCGTGATGACAGCCGGGGCTATGCAGACGCTGCTCAAGAGTCAAGGGGTGGTGACCGGGCAACGAATCGTGCTCTCCGGTTCACACCCCCTTCAGCTCATATTGGCTGATCAACTCCTGGATGCAGGCGCACGGGTCGAGCGCATTCTCTTCGCCCAGCCTTGGCATCGGGTGCTTCAGGCCATTCGATCGCCCAGAACACTGATTGAAAGCCCACAGCCGTTGCTCGAGGTCGCCCGGATTGTCCTTCGGCTCAAGCGGGCCGGCGTTCCCGTTCGGTTCTCGCAGTCCATACAGAGGGTCATGGGTGAGACAAGCGTAAAAGCCGTCGAAGTACGACAAGCGGTTCAAGGCGTGCCATCTGCCGAGGAACCCGAAGTGGTGGACTGCGATTCAGTTGCGCTCTGCTACGGATTCCTTCCCTCTAGCGAGCTGGCGCGCCAGGCCGGCGCAGCGGCCAGCCCATGCCAGGGCGGTGGCTGGAAAGTCAACCATGACGGGTCTGGGCGCACATCGAAAGTCGCTCTTTATGTGGCTGGTGAGACCGGTGGAGTCAAGGGTGGTGACGCGGCCGCCATCGAAGGTGATCTTGTGGCCACCTCTATCCTCGCAGACCTCGGCATCGATGCGGAAGACTCCCCAAGACCTGTCGAACTGCATCGGCAAATGGAACAGCGTCGCCGGTTCGCCGCACTGTTGGAGAACGTCAGCGCGATGGACGATGACTTTTTTCTTTCGCTCCTGGACGAACAGACCGTGATTTGCCGGTGTGAGGATGTGAGTTGGGGTGAGATCCAGTCCGCGCAGGGGCTTCACCCCATGGCCGACACGATCAGCGCCGTCAAGTTGCTGACCCGTACTGGGATGGGTCTGTGTCAGGGTCGCCAGTGCGAACACAGCCTCAGACGGCTTCTCCGCCGCAGCCGATCCGAAGCGCCCACACCTGAATCAGCTTACACGGTGCGAGCCCCCGTTCGGCCTGTTTCTATTGAGATGCTGTGCAACACCGATCAGATGGTTTCCCACGACGCATTCGCGCTCGAGCGATCCATTGGCTCAATTCCCTCTTTACCGAACAAGGATTCAAATGAAAGACAGCTATGACGTCATCATCGCGGGTGGCGCCATCATTGGCAGTTCCATTGCACATCACCTAGCAGCGGACAAGAACTTCACGGGCAGCGTACTCGTCGTGGAAAAAGATCCCACGTACGCCAGTTCATCGACCACCAAGTCGGCCAGTTCCATCCGGCAGCAGTTCTCCACAGAAATCAACATCAAGATCTCACAGTTCGGCATCGACCTGCTGCGCCGAGCCGAGGAGCTTCTTTCGGTCAATGGTGAGCACACTGGCATTCACTTTACCGAGCGCGGCTATCTCCTGCTGGCCAGTGAAGCGACGCTGCCCACGCTCCGTGACCGAGTCAAGTTCCAGCAGTCTCATGGAGTAGCCGTGGATGTGCTGGGCATGGATGAGCTTCTCACCCGATTTCCGTGGCTGAACCCTGAAGGCCTTGCCGGCGCCGCCACAACGCGGCAGGGCGAAGGCTGGTTCGATGCCCACATCTTGCTTAGCGCATTTCGACGCAAGGCCATATCCAATAGCGTCACCTACACAGCGAGCGAGGTCACCGAAGTCGAACAGGCGCCCGATGGAAGGGTGACAGGTGTGGTGCTCAGTGACGGATCGCGAGTCGGCTGCGGAACTTTGGTCAACGCCACCGGCGCCTATGCCGGCCTATTCTCTGAAAAGGTCGGACTGAGGATTCCTGTGGATCCCCGTAAGAGGACGGTCTTCGTGGTCAATTGTCCGACCGAACTGACCAACTGCACCACCGTGATTGACTCAGATGGCCTGACCTTCCGCCCTGAGGGTCGGAGTTACATCATTCACCTGGGCCCTGAGCCTGACAATGACCCCATCACGTTCGATCTGGACATCGACCACACCGACTTTGATAAACGGATCTGGGAGCGCTTGGCGCACCGCGTTCCAGCCTTTGAGGCCCTGCGAATGGTTTCTGCTTGGGCCGGGCATTACGACTTCAATCCCTTTGATCACAACGCCTTGCTCGGTACCATGCCGCAGGTCCCCAACTTCGTTTTTGCGAACGGATTTTCTGGGCATGGCGTCATGCAGGCCCCTGCCGTCGGTCGAGGAATTGCAGAGCTGATCACTTACGGTTCTTATCGCACTCTCGATCTCTCTCCGCTGTCGGTCTCGCGTTACTTTGAAAACAGTCCTTTGCAGGAATTGAATGTCTATTGAAGGATGTTGCTCTGAGCGCAAGTTAAGTGGCCAGGCGGGCTATTGAAACGGTTGGTGAAGCATCGCAGCATTGTGGCTTGTCACGTTGAGGAGCTTGCTTCATGAGTCACCCTGCCCGAGGCCTATTCCGTGGACTGGATCATGTCGGTCTGACTGTTCCGGATGTCGAACAAGCCGTCGCCTATTACGCCGATGTGTTCGGCGCCAAGCGCCATTACACGATGGGTCCGCTGGACGCACGCGATATGCCGCCGTCCGAGACCGGTGATTGGACGGCGGGTCATATCAACGTCGCCGACGCGCGCTTGACCTTTGTGGGCATGGAGTTAATGCCCGGATTGAATGTGGAGATCTACCAGTTCGACCGGGCCGATGGACCACGCAGTGGCGCTGCTCGCAACTGTGATCAGGGCTATCACCACCTGGCCTTACGGGTGGACGATGTGGCTGCGGCCGCAGATTACCTGGTGAAGAAAGGTTTCACCGCATGTGAAGGGCCGATCGTTCCGCCGGATGGGCCGCTTCTGGGCTCGCGTAACTGGTACCTTCGCGACCCTTGGGGGAACCAGTTTGAGTTGATGGAGTACAAACAAATGGCTTTCATGGCTTCTTGAGGGATTTGGGAACTTCCATGCCGCGCGAAACTCTCAACCCGCCTGAGCTGTATGCCAGCACCAAATTCGGCTTCTCTCATGCCACCCGGTCAGATGCGCCGGTCATGCTGCATCTGGCGGGTCAGGTGGCATGGGACGCCCATTACAACCTCATCGGCCCAGGCGATATTCGCGCGCAAGCCGGGCAAGCTCTTGCTAATTTGAAGCAGATCCTGGCGTCAGCCGGAGCAACGCCCGCAGATGTGGTTCGGATGAGAACCTACCTGGTGAACCACACGCCGGACGACCTGAAGGCCATCGGTCGCCTGTTGGTCGACTTCTACGAGGGCGCGGAGCCCGCAGCGAATACCGTGGTTGGTGTGGCCAGGCTGGCCATGCCCGAGTTTCTCTGTGAAATCGAAGTAACGGCGGCCATCCACCCGAAATGAAGATTTCCCGACGCCGGCTTCTGGCAGGGCTCGCAGGAGCCGGTGTCAGCACACCAGCCCTATCGGCATCGCGCCGGGTACGCCCACCCAATGTGGTCTTCATCATGGCCGATGACCTCGGTGCGCATGACTTGAGTTGCTATGGCAGACCGGATTACAAGACGCCCAACATCGACAAGTTGGGCGCCGATGGGCTGATTCTTGACCAGGCATATGCGAACTCACCGACCTGCTCGCCAACCCGGACTGCTCTCATCTCAGGCCAGTACCAATACCGCTACCCCGTCGGTGTCTACGACCCTCTCCCACGGGGAAACCAAGAGATCGGCTATCCGCCGGCAGCACAGAGCCTTCCAAGGCTCTTTTCAAGGGCTGGGTACCAAACGGCGCTGATCGGAAAGTGGCATTTGGGCTCCCTACCCTTGTACGGTCCCCTGCGCTCAGGATATGGGGAGTTCTTTGGGCCCATGGATTCCGCCATGGACTACATCAGCCACAGGGCGATGGGTGCAGGCCCCAAGGCACCGTCAATGCTTTTCCAGGGTGAAGAAACCGTTGAAGTATCCGGATATGCAACTGATCTCTTTTCCGATCGAGCCTGCGACCTTGTCAAGCGCTGGCGTCGTGATCCCTTCTTCTTGAGCCTGCATTACACCGCCCCCCACTTCCCCTGGCAGGCACCGCAGGATGCACCAACCGATGAGCGCATCACGGGGAACCATGACTCGGGGTCACATGCTGTGTATGCGCGAATGGTTGCGGCGCTGGACGCCGGTGTAGGGCGCGTTCTCAAGGAGCTTGAGAGGCAGGGGCTTGGTGACGACACCATTGTGGTCTTCACGAGCGACAACGGGGGTGAACGCTACTCCTACCAATGGCCGCTCAGAGGAAGCAAGAGTGAAGTATGGGAAGGCGGAATTCGTGTCCCTGCCATCATCAGATGGCCCGGACGGCTACCTCGAATCCGGTCGCAACTGCCCATGATGACCATGGATTGGCTTCCGACGCTACTCGACCTGGTCGAGGCCAAAACGGACGACACGCCGGTATTCGATGGACTGAACCTCAAGGAGGCCATGAAGGCCCCAGCATCGAATCTCAATAGGGCCATGTTTTGGCGAACACATGACATGGCGGCCGTCAGACAGGGGCCATGGAAGTACGTCCGCGAAGACAAGCGCGAGTACCTCTTTGATCTCAGTACTGACCCTGGTGAGCGTGCAAACCTAAGACGAAGAAGACCCGACATCGCTGTATCGATGCGCGACCGGTTCGAACAATGGAATCTTGAAATGCTCCCGGTGCCCGAAGATGCCAAGAGACCGCGGGTGACGCTCCGGCAAGAGTTTGAAGCCCTCAATCGTCCTTGAGACGCGGAGAGACACCTCCATGATGGGACTTGAACTGGTGGCCTACATCCTGGATCAAGCGCACGATGCAGAAAGAGGCCTGTCAAAGCCCGTGCAGTTGTTGCCGACACCCATGTCCAAAGAGCAGGGGCGAGGACCGGAAACGGTCACATCCCACCCTGCCGAAGGCGGGTCCCCTTCAGCAGGGAGCGATCCATCCAAGCCCGCGACTCCGCCCGACGATCAGATCTGATTCAAGCAAGGACTTCGATATCACTGGCTCCAGCCAGGTCCTCTGCTTTCATCGTGTTTTGCAGTTCGCCAATCCCCGAGCCCCGAATGATCACCACATCGCCATCTTTGAGATAGACGGGAGGGGTGCGGGAGTTTCCTACCCCGCTGGGCGTGCCCGTGAGCACGACATCGCCGGCATTCAAGGTCATGCCAAATGAAAGCTCGGCAATCAGATCGGCAATCGGAAACGCCATCTGCTTGACGCTGGCGTCCTGCATGACCTCGCCATTGACCAGGCACTGAAGGCGTACCGAGTAAGGATCCAAGTCTTCTGCCGGAACGATCCACGGACCTAGAGGCATCGTGCCGTCGATACTCTTGCCCTTGAGCCATTGCCCCCCATGTCGGCGCTGGAGATCCCGCTGCGAGACATCGTTGGCCAGGCAATAGCCAAAGACATGTCCCATGGCACGGCTTCTCGGAATGCTGCGGCCAGTCTTGCCGATGATGACTGCCAACTCCGCTTCGAAGTCCCATTTGGGTGAGATGCGTTCGTCGTAGCCTATGGCCCGCCGTGGCCCGGTGATGGCGCTGGCCCGCTTCGTGAAGAATGTGGGAGCCACCGGGCGGGGAACATCTTGAGCTCGTTGTGCGCGGCCCTCTTCGAAGTGATCCCAGTAGTTCCATCCCGTGCACAGGATGTCGCGCTGCCCCACGTTGATGGGCGCCAGCAATTCAAGACTGCTCAGCGGGATCTGAGTGGCCTGTGTGGAATCGCGCGCCGCTCGCGCCATGGAAAGGCCGACAGGACCTTCCTCAATCAAGGCCAGCATATCCCCATCGAATCGGTGAAGTAAGGTAGCCGTTTCGTCGTGGATAACCGCCACATCGACCGCGCCTTGGTGTCTGACTCGTGCAAGCTTCAACGGAACACTCATGACTGCTTCCTTGATGATTGAAGGATCAAAGCTCGATGCCGAGGTCGGCAGCGCGGTAAACGACTTCTCCGCCAACCATCGTGGCCAGGGCCCTCAAACCTTTGAGGCTTTCATCCCCAATTTCGAGTATGTCGTCTGACAAGACCACCAAGTCGGCTAACTTGCCCGGCTCCAGGGATCCCTTCGCCGCCTCCTCGAAGGTCGTGTAGGCACCATTGATCGTCATGGTTCTGAGCGCCTGTTCACGGCTAAGACCTTCGCCTGGGTTGGCGGGCCCCCACCGCAGCGTGTTTCGTGTGACGGTGAAGTAATAGCCCGGGAAATAATTCAACGGGATCGTCGACACATCGGTTCCCTGGGCCAACACAATGCCGGCGTCGATCAGCGACTTGTAGGGTTCAGTCGATTGAGCCTTTTGCCGACCGTGATAGAACTCCTGGGTGGGGTAGTAGTAGTAGTGATGCCACATGGGTGTGACCACGCACCCCAGCCGAGCGATGCGCTCAATCTGATCAGGGCGTGGATAGATCACGTGCGCGAGCACCCAACGCTTATCACGAATTCCGTATTCGGCATCCGCTGCCTCAAGCGCTTCCAAGGCAATATCTAGCCCCTGGTCCCCCGCAGCCATGATGCTGCCGGTGAAGCCCATCTGCGCCATGCCCATCACGATCTCAGTCAAAGATTTGACGTTTTGCTCAAGCTCGAAGTGTGGTTTCCCATCGTTGGGAATCCCCGGAACTGAATTGGCATAGGGCGTACTGATCTTCATGCGGTGGTAGCCGCCATCGGTGTAGAAGTACCCTGCTCTGTCAATGCGGAAACGATGGTCACCCAAGGGAGTGAAGGGAGACTGCTCGCGCAGCAGATCAAGGACCTTTTGCGGCGTTCCCTGCGAGGGAATGAACCGCTGCACCGAAAGACGAAATGGGATCTGCCCCTGTCGATGCATTCGCTGATAAAGACGGATTTCAGCAGGCGTACGCTTGGGGTCTCTGAGACTCGTGATGCCCATGGAGAGCATCTGCTTTGATGCCCATCGCAATGCTTCTTCGCGCTGGTCATCGGTGTAGGTTTTCCAGCCCGGGTGTGCCAAGCCAATCGCCGCTCCATACAGAACACCGTCAGGCTCGCCACTTTCATCCTTGCCGATCCAGCCGAACTCAGGTTGTGGCGTATCGCGGGTGATTCCGCTGACTCGAAGCGCTTCAGAGTTCAAGTAGTGAAACTCTCCCCAAAGCACCACGGGATGATCGGGCGCCGCGGCATCCAGCTCTGCGCGTGTGGGCGGACGAAACTCACGCAACATGTGGGGGTACCAACCAGGGTTGCATGTGATGAAGCTTCCCTTTGGAAGCCTTGCAGCGGCCGCCCTGACAGCGCGCAAGACGTCTTCCACACAATCGGGAAGCTCGACATGTGCTCCAAAGTACTGCGCCGCTGCACGATCGAAGAACTGAAAGTGCACATCGATCAGGCCGGGAATGATGGTGCGACCGCCCATTGATACCTTGCGCGTATTTTTTCCTGCAAGAGCGAGCATCTCAGCATCGCTCCCGACACCCACGATCCGATCACCACGAATGGCGATGGCCTGGGCGATGCTGAAGGCGGCGTCAACGGTGACAACCTTGGCGCCGTGAAGAATCAGGTCAGGTTCAAGTATGTGTGGCATTGAAGAGCAATCGTCTAAGTTCCCCGAGGCTTTTTTTGGCCCGCGAGGCTTCCAGTGGTGAAGGCCTGAGCGTAGTGCGCGATGCAAATCTGTTCGAGATCCGGACACGCACAACTTGTTGCGCCGCATGCAACCCAAGCCCAACGTCTACAGACTTGTCAAGCTGAGCTCAAACTGCGCCGCAAGCTGTCAAGAATCAACTGCGCGCCTGATGGCATTTGCCGTCCCAATCGCGTAATCACATCAGCTGTCGTCCCCTTCAGGATGGGGTTGTCGATGGAAACACCGACGAGCTCGCCGCTGGTGATTTGCCGCGACACCGGTAGCTCCGACATCACGGCAACGCCGAGTCCACGCATCGCACACTCCGTCATCAGGAGTATCGAATTGGTGGTGATCAGCGGCTGCAAAGACACCTTTTCTTCGCGCTCTGCAATTTCCAGGAGACTGCGGATCCGAAAGCTCGGGCGTGTCAGGATCAGCGGGTACTTGGACAACTCAGTGAGGGACAGCGCCGATCGGCTTGCCAGCGGATGGTCCGCCCTCAGAATCGCCTTGAGCGGCTGAGGTACTGAAAGTTGAACCCTCAACCGTGGGTCTGGCGCCGGTGAGAAGACAAAGCCAATATGTGCGTGATCTTCGGTCACCATGGAAATCACTTCAGGTGTGTTGGCCGTCGTGACTTCCAACTCCACCTTCGGATACTTCTGAGAGAAACGCTCCAAGCAAGAGAGCAATACCGTGCTGATGAAGCCCTCGCCTACAGCCAGCGAATATCGCCCTGACCTGACCCCTCTCAAGTCATCAAGTCGGGACAGCAGTACTTCCTTGTGCGCAACCCGCTCTTGGTAGTGGGCCACCACGAGTTCCCCCGCCGGCGTCAAGCGCACTTTATGAACGCCCTTTTCCACCAAGGACTGGCGCAGATATCGCTCGAGCTGAGCGATCTGTCTGCTCACGGAGGAGGGTGCCACGCCGAATGCGTCTGCCGCGGCCCGCATCGTGCCCAAGCGGGCCGCCATGTACAGGTACTTCAGGCGCTCATCACTGAAGTCTCCAGGTATGACATCAACCTTCATGGGGGTGCCTCTATTGCGACGTGACGATTCTGCACCGGTAAAGCAACGAGTTCCAAATATCGTGCATTCAGCGCAACAAGTTTGGCGCCGCACCTCATTGAGCTGACCCCACCTGCGCCTGAAACTGAGGCTCCGGTCTTAACTTCAGATTCGAAATCCGCGTGTAGGCCCGTGTCGCACAGGCGGATGGGCAACAGCCCCGGGGCAGCCGGTCCAGGCGATTTCAGCCAGATGAACCCATCGCTTCTGTCAACCACATTCCAAGAACGATTCGGGTGCACGCCACAGGTGGCCGGCAAGGCACCGGGTCGCATCGAGTTCATAGGGAATCACACCGACTACAACGGCGGCGCCGTGCTCGGAGCTGCGATCGACCGACATGTCTGGGTGATCGCTGCAGAGCGTCACGAGTCGGGTATCCGGTTGGCAACTTCCCAGAACGAGACGATTGTGTCAGTGCCGGAGGGCGTTTCGATACCTGTGTGCGGATCCGAATCCTGGGTGAACTACCCGCTCGGGGTTTGGCGCTCGCTGCAAGATTTCGGGCTGCCGGTTCCACTCACTTTTGATTTGCTGATCATGTCTGACTTGCCGGCTGGCGCAGGGCTCAGCAGCAGTGCAGCTTTGGAACTCGCAGTTGCGATCGTGCTTCTGAAGCTTGGAGGGCATCCGGGGACAAGTTGAATACCCACAGTGCGCGACGATGGCCTGATCGCGGCGACCCGTGCACGGTTTGCAACAAGTTCGACGCCGTATCTCATTGAGACCTTTTCGCGGTCGCCAGAAACTGACTCCATCTTGAACAAGCGCCGCTATCCGTCGATTGCGGGCCGGCTCAAAAAAAGGAGATGGGCGATGTCCTGGGGAACCGTTGCAGGCAGTACTTCAGTAGATGGCGAAATTCGCTGGAACCGGCGCAAGACCCCACCTGGCCGACGTTTGGAGGATCAAGTTGTCGTCGTTACCGGCGCCTCCAGAGGCTTTGGGCGGCTGATCGCCTTAGCGGCGGCCGAAGAAGGCGCCGACTTGGTCATCACCTACGTGAAGAACGAACAAAAAGCGCAGGATGTGGCAACTGCCATCCGGCAGATGGGCCGGCGGTGTGAAGTCTCACAGGCTGATATTGCCAGCTTGGCAGATGTCACGCGTTTGGCCGATGAAACGTGGCGCGCCTATGGCCGCTGCGATGTTCTCATCAACAACGCTGGCGAGACGGCAGCCTCGAAGATGTCTTGGCGCGATCTTCAGGAGTCGGTGATCGATCACATCCTGGACATGGACATCAAGGGCACGATGTTCTGCACGCATGTGTTTGGTGAGCGGATGCTTGACCGTCAGAAGGCCGGCAATATCGTCAACATCGGATCCAACGTAATCGCCACCGGAAGCCCGCGTGCGCCGGAATATGCCGCCGCCAAGTACGGGATTCTGGGTATCACCAAGTCCTATGCCCTGGCTTTTTCACCTTATGTCAGGGTGAATTTTGCTGCACCGGGCTATATGGATACCGAGTCCCTGAACGAGCGCAAGGACTGGACTCCAGCGCGGCGGAAGTTTGTCGTAGACAACACGCCTCTGAAGTCCATCGGAGATCCGGCCAACCTCGTGCCGGTCGTGCTGTTCCTGGCCAGTGAGGACTCTCTGCACATGACAGGCAACACGGTCACCTGCGACGGTGGCTTCAGCATGCCTGGGGCATAAGACTTCATTGATCAAAGGTCTGACATGAGAAAGCAACTGGCCACATTTGTGGAGCCTAATTACCAACAGGATCGCCTGGGGGTCATCGCCGGCGATTGGGTCGTGGATGCATCCCTCGCTTATGCATCCATCCTCGCTCAGCGCACAAGCGCGAATGCCTATGAGCGGGCTGCACTTGAATTGCCCCCGGACATGCTCAAGTTCCTACAGGGCGGCGACCACTGCATGGCAGCCCTCAAGGAGGTCTTTCATCTTCTGCTCAATGTGAGCGATCCGACCGTCCTCAAGGGTGCGCGCGGTGAATGCATGGCCTTTCCGCTGAAGTCCGTCCGGTTGAAAGCTCCGGTACCCCGTCCCGGAAAGATCATCCATACGGCTGGCAACTTTCGCGAGCACGCGCGGGAAGGTAGCGAAGGAAAGTGGGCGTTTCAGATTCCACCTTGGATCTCCTTCTTGAAGTGCACCTCTTCAATCGTTGGCCACGAGGACACGATCACACACCCAAGGTTGACAGCCAAGCTCGATCACGAGATCGAAGTGGGCATCATCATCGGAAAGGCTGGCCGATATATCCCTGCAGAAAAGGCCTGGGACCACATTGCCGGGTTCACCATCTTCAATGACATCACGGCTCGAGATATCCAGGCCCGCGAAATGAAGAGCGGCCTGCTCAATCTTGGGAAGAACCTCGACACCTTCGCTCCCTTTGGACCGGTGATGACGCTTCGCGATGACATTGGGGACGCGCACAACCTCAAGATCGAACTCAGGGTCAACGGTGACCCGCGGCAGGTGTCCTCAACCTCGCACCTGTCAGTCTCTATCCCAGAAATCGTCTCGCACTGGTCGGTGATGCGGCTTGAACCGGGCGACATCATTTCGACGGGCACTGTGAGCGGCGTGGCTGCATTTCGCCCTGACCCAACAGCCTACTGGCTTAAGCCCGGCGATGTGGTGGAGTGTGAGATCGAAAACATTGGCTTGCTGCGCAACCATGTTCGTGCTGATGAACTAACGGTGGAACAACTGGCATGGCTCGCCAAGCGGGAATCCCTCTTCGCGACCGATCAGGTTGATGAATACAAACCGCCGGCCAAATGAGCGTGGCTCAGATGGCACTACAACAGGCACATCGCAGATGAGTTCGGGAATCGAACGTATTGCCGTGGTCGGCGGAGGCCTGATCGGGTCGAGCATGGCCCGACTGTTCGTTGAGAACGGTTTGAAGGTGACGATTTACGAACCGGACAAGGCTGCGCGGGGACGTCTTGATCAGACCATGAGGGGCTGGGCGCTGGGGTCACGAGTTCCAGCCATACACGCCGAGCTCGAAGCAGCGTTGTGCGGTGCGCAATTTGTATTGGAAGCTGCTCCTGAAAGGCTTCCCCTCAAGCAGGCACTCCTGAAGGAGATGGAGATATTCCTTGCCAAGGATGTCGTCATCGCCACGGCAACGTCCTCTCTACTGGTCAGCGACATGCAGGTGGGCATGGTGCATCCGAATCGACTGGTCGCTGCTCACCCCTTCAATCCGCCGCACTTGATTCCATTGATCGAGGTGGCGGGCAGTGAGTCCACTTCCGAGGAAGCTCTTGCAACAACATATGGCCTTTTTAAGGCCATCGGACGTAGGCCTGTTCGCTTGAAACGCGAGGCCATTGGACACATCGCCAACCGCTTGACTTCGGCGCTTTATCAGGAGGCAGTCCACATCGTGTCCTCTGGAATCGCCAGCGTGGCTGATGTTGATGATGCCGTTCGATATGGGCCTGGAATTCGCTGGGCGGTCATGGGGCCGCACATGCTTTATCACCTCGGTGCGGGCGAAGGCGGATACGCCAAATATCTAAAACACCTTGGGCCTACACAAGAGGCTCGGTGGGCGAGCCTGGGCAAGCCCCGCCTAGACGACAGTACTCGTCAGATGCTCATCGACGGCGTGAACCAAGAGGCCGCTGGTCGAGATATTGAGCAGCTCTGCGCGGATCGCGATCAGGGTCTCTTGGCGATCCTCCAAGCGCTAGCAGCGTTGAACAACGAACCATTGAATGAAGGAATCCAGTGATGTCTGCACAAGATGAAATGAAGACGCGAATCCTTGCCGCCATTGATGAGGATCAGCTGGTTCAAGACGTTATCAACATGGTCAATGTCCAGAGCCCCACTGGCTCCGAGCAGGACATGGGTGACTACATGGCCAACCGTTATGCCGATCTTGGACTGCAGGTCATCCGTCAGGAGGTGGAACCCGGACGCCCGAATATCTTCGGCATCCTGCGCGGCTCGGGCGGCGGTCCCATGCTGCAATTTGATGGCCATTTGGATGTCTCCTTCACCGGTAAGGAGGCCTTCATGCGCGGCGCCACCTCGGGTGTCGGCGCGCGTGTGGGTGAAGCAGATGGCCACAAGTGGATATTTGGGGCCGGCAGCTACAACATGAAGGCGGCGCACGCAGCCTATATCGCAGCCGTCTCAGCCCTGATGAAGGCAGGTGTCAAGCTCAAAGGTGACATTCTGCTGTCGGCTACGTCTGGTGAAATCGAAGCTTCTCAAGTGGACGATTTCCAAGGGGCCTACTACCGCGGAAACGGCGCTGGCGCTGCGCATGCAGCTTCTCATGGCATCGTGCCCGACTTCGCCATCCTTGGTGAGCCCACGGGCCTGAAGCTGATGCTTGGTCACTTTGGCTCCTTCTGGAGCAAGATCACGTTGACCGGCGGCACCGTCATCCATACCGCCTACACCAGGGACCTGCCGAACAAGATTGAGCAGTTGCCTCGTGTGATCGAGCGGTTGACCGCGTTCAAGAAAGAGTTTGAAGCACGCACGGAATACAAGGGCTATCGGGGACTGGTGAACATCGCCGCTGTTCAGGGTGGGCGCCCGTGGAAGGCTTCGCGCAGCCCAGATTCGGTGAGCATCTATATCGATGTCAGGTATCCCCCGGGCTGGACGCCGCTGAAGGTCAAGGCCGCAGTGGACGAGGTCGTCTGGGAGCTGAACCGCAAGCATCCTGAACTGGGACTGGAACACCAGCCCTACTGCACCAATCCGCCCACCGAGATTGACGAAAGCGACTATGTGGCCGAGGCCGTGTCCCGCGCCCATGCACAAACCTTCGGCATGCCAGTGGAAACACTCTACGAGCTTTGGTACTCCAACGCACCGCCACTGAACTCAATGGGCGCCAAGGCGCTGAACTACGGATCAGCAGGTAGCCGAAAGATCAAGGGACTCACGCTGTCGGATCGTGACCGTGAGTATGTGCATATCGGTGACTTGGTCGATTGCGCCAAGGTGTATGCCCTGGCGGCACTTGACATCTGTTCCAGGAACCGCACGGAGGTGCGGCCCGATCTCTTCTGAGTTTGCACGAGACGCGCGCAGCCGCCGCCTGTGGTGAGCGCAAGCCTTAGTGCAAAACCACCGTCTCTGTACTCGGAGCCAATATGAAGCAGCCGCAAGATCGTTTCGACTTCTCACCCATCAACAGCCGCTCAACCATTCAGCTGCCAGGAGATGCCCGGGTGGGGGTTTATCTCGTCGTCAATGTCGAGGACTGGGACTTCAACAAGGCAGTTCCGCGCCAGTATGTGACCTCGCCTGCTGGTGTGGCCACGGTTCCTGATGTTCAGAACTGGGGTTGGCATGAGTACGGCATGCGTGTGGGCATTTGGCGCATCTTGGAGGCACTGACCCAGCGCAAGCTGTTGGCGTCTGCCCCGGTCAATGCACGGATGTGCGAGACCTATGAGCCCGTTGCGCGCGCCATGCTTGATGCCGGATGGGAGTTCATGGGGCACGGTGTTGTGCAGGGCGCCATGCACACCGTGCCGGATCAACGGGGTGCCATCTTTCAGTCGATGGAACTTCTCAAGCGATTCACCGGCACAGCGCCCCGCGGTTGGCTTGGCCCGGGGATGCACGAAACCTACGAGACCTTGGACTATCTGGCCGAGGCCGGATTCCGCTACGTATGTGACTGGGCGATGGACGAACAGCCCTGTCGTATCCGCACCGACACGGCCGACATGGTTTCGATGCCCTACACCCTTGAGTTGAGTGATCTTCCCATGATGGTTGTGCATCACCATGAGTCTGAAGCCTGGTTGCGAAGGGTCAAAGACCACTTCGATCGGCTTTACCAGGACGGCCAACGCAACCCGCGGATGATGTCCATGAGCATCCATCCATACATCACGGGTGTTCCTCACCGAATCAAGTACTTTGAGGCTGCCATCGACTATATCCAGAGCCATCCGAATGTTTGGATGACAACAGGCGGCGGAATTTGTGACTGGTTCGAGTCACAAACACAGAAAGCCTAAGGATGTATCCGGCGCCGTTCAATTACAGCAGGGCGGCCACTCTGCAGGATGCTGTGGCCGCGCTGGAGCGCATTGGTCCCGACGCGAAGGTCATCGCGGGCGGCCAAACGCTGATTCCTTTGCTCAAGCTCCGCCTCGTGCAACCCGTTCATCTGGTGGACATTGGTGGAATCGCGCAGCTCAAGGGATTGTGCTTTCAGGGCAATCAGATCGTCATCGGAGCTTTGACGACCCACGCGGCCAGTGCGCGTTCCACGGTGGCCGACTCATTCCCCATCATCAAAGACTGCGCAATCGGTATTGCGGACGCGCAGGTTCGCAGCATGGGAACGGTGGGCGGATCGCTGGCCGAGTGCGATCCCAGTTCATGCTGGCCGACCCTTCTTGTCGCTCTGGACGCCAAAGTGACCTGCGTCAGTCCTAGGGGAAGGCGAGAGCAGTTGGTGCGAACCCTTCTGAGAGATGCCTACAGCCCTGCTTTACTGGACTTTGAATTGATCGAGTCAGTCCATGTGGAAGCCTCCGCTTTGGCGGGCCATGGCGCCTTTGTTGCCTTCAAACGGGCCGCTCCTGCCTACCCCACGGCCAGTGCGGCCCTGCAGGTCAGCTATAGCGGCGTGGAAATCGAATCGATTCGACTTTCGCTGGGTTGTATGGGCTCCACGCCAATCGCCGTTGACGCTGCCACGGTCGCGGTCCGGGGTGAACCCCTTGATGCACGCGCGATTGCCAAGCTTCAACACTGTGCCAATGAAGTTGCAGATCCGGTCACCGACAACAAAGGAAGTGCCGACTACAAGCGATCTTTGTTAAAGGGCCTGATCAAGCGGGCTTGCATGATCGTTGAGGCTCGACGTACCGGAGCATCTGTACCCAAGACCCACACCTACTATGGATGAGATCACCCCCCTGACCATCTCAATTGATCTCAATGGCTCTCCCGTGCAAAGCACGGTGCAGCCCCGAATGCTGCTGGTGGAGTGGATTCGCGGCGTTGCCGGCCAAACCGGCACCCATATTGGCTGCGACACCAGCTATTGCGGCGCCTGCACGGTTTTGCTCAACGATCAGCCTGTCAAGAGCTGCACGGTATTGGCCGCTCAGGCCGATGGAGCGCGAGTGCGCACAGTTGAAGGCCTTGAGATCGACGGCCAACCCTGCCGCTTGCAGCAATGCTTTTCCAAGCAGCACGCGCTTCAATGTGGCTATTGCACACCGGGGATGCTCATGGCCGCTACTGCACTCCTCGAACAGGGCGGCATGGTTGATGAAGCCTCAGTGCGAAAAGCACTGTCAGGCAATGTATGCCGCTGTACCGGCTACCAAAACATCGTCGCAGCCGTGCTGACCGCGGCACAAATCAATTGATCGGAAGGCCATGAAGCTGGACCTTAGTGGCGAATTCGAAGTGCAGGCAAACCCAACGGCTGCCTATGACTTCCTGATGGATCCGCATCGCATGGCGCCCCTTTTGCCAATGTTCAAAGAGCTCAAAGCGGTAGACAGCTCGGGATTCACCGTGGTGCTTGAAGTCGGTGTTCCTCAGATCCGGGGTCGGGTAGAAACCGTCGTCAAACGCCTGGACTGCCTTCCCAACAAAAAAGCGCAATTTGACTGCCGTGGACGGCATACGCTTGGCATGGCGGACACCCTCCTTGGGTTCGAACTTACGCCCTCAGGTAATGGGAGCCGCGTGAGCTGGCAATGTCAGAGCATTGTTCGGGGTACTTTGGCCTCGCTGGCCAATGGCGTACTTGCGCCACTGGCAAAGAGAAACATAGCCTCGATGATCGAGGTGCTCCAGACCGAACTTGGTCACCCGATTCCTTCCCCGGGCATACCGGCCGGCATGGAGCCACCCTATCCTGCACCTACTTTTGGGGCCGTGGCCAATGACGGATTTTTGGACACCCTGCGACTTTGGTTCCGCAAACTCCTTGGAAGGGTCTGACCATGGCAGTCACTACCCGAAAGGAAGATACGCGACTGATCCGTGGGAAAGGCCGCTTTGTCGATGATGAGCCGGGTGGCCGCGATCTTCACCTCAAGTTGGTGAGGTCTCCTTACGCGCATGCCCGCATCATTTCGATCGATGTCAGTGAGGCAGCCGCTAAGCCTGGGGTGGTGTGCACACTCACAGGCCAGGAGGTGGCCGGGCTGAGTCAACGGTTTCCCCAGATGGCGCCTGCGCCTGCCAATCAAATCGTGGATCTTTGCCTGGCGGTTGACAAGGTTCGATTTCAGGGTGAACCAGTGGTCGCGATTGCAGCCACATCAGCCGCCATAGCAGCCGACGCAGCTGAGTTGGTTCGAATCGAATACGACCCCCTACCAGCCGTGCAAGATGCGGTGCAGTCGCTGGATGACCAGATCCTTTTGCATGAGGAAGTCGGCACCAATCAAGTCTTCTCTGATGTCTTCGAGTGGGGCCAAGTTGAGGAGGCTTTCGCGCAAGCCGATGTGGTGGTTCGGATCGACCAACTGAAGTTTCATCGATTTTCCAGCACACCCTTGGAGGGCTATGCCGCAGTGGTGACCTGGGAGGCAAGCGGCCGGGTTGACATGCTGTGCAATCTGATCCAACCAGGCGTTGCGATGAAGTTCATTGCCCCGGCGCTCGGTGTCTCGCCTGAGCAGCTGCGAATCCGAACACAAGATATCGGTGGCGGATTTGGCATCAAGCAAAACCTCTATCCCTACCTCGTCACCGCTGCCCTGATCAGCCGAAAGGCTGGCAACCGGCCGGTGCGTTGGATCGAGAGCCGTACCGAGCACCTGCAGGCCAGCGCTCATGGCAATGAGCGCACATTCCTCGATACCGAGGTGGCCCTGAAAAGTGATGGCGAGGTGCTCGCCGTACGATCCCGGCACGTCGACGACTGCGGGGCCTACCCTCGGTATGAGCCCCTGGGCTGCGTGATCTGGTCCCAGGTCGCGCCTGCGGCGTACAAGCTGCAAAACATCCGTATCGAGATGCAGCAGGCGGTCACCAACAAGTGCCCGGTCGGCCCCAACCGAGGATTCTCGCGGATGCAGCATGTCTGGTTCTTCGAGCGCTTGATCGACATCTGTGGTCGGGAGTTGGGTATTCCAGCCGACCTCATGCGCCAGCGGAACTACGTCCCCTACTTTCCTTGGACCACGCCCAATGGATGCGTGTACGACTCGGGCGACTATTTCAAGATGCTCGAAATGGCCAAGGACATGATCGGTTGGGATCACTGGCAGGCTCGCCTAGCCGCCATGAGGGACGAGAGGCGCTTGGTCGGCATTGGGATCGGGACAACGCTGGACTCGGGCACAAACAACTTCGGGCAAAGCCGGATCATCAATCCGAACTCGCCGTTCACCGGGAACTCGGAAGCGGCCAACGCACGCGTCGGTGTCGATGGCCGAATCACAATAGCGGTCGGATCGGTGCCTCAGGGCCAGGGACATGAGACGGTAGCTGCTCAAGTCGTGGCGGAAGATCTCGGAATTTCACCGGACTGGATCTTGGTTCAACCGGGTTTTGATACCGACCGAAACACGCACACCTCTCATTCGGGCACTTACGCCAGTCAGTTTGCGGTCACAAGCCTGGGAGCAATCCACGGTGCCACCCAGAGTTTGAAGAAGGAATTGCTTCGTTTGGCTTCGGCCGAGCTGAATCTTCCCGAGGTGAATCTCCACTTTGGCATGTGTGGAGGTTCACCTGCAGTGATGAGCCGTGACAGTCAGAGTTTCAAAACCTTCGCGGATCTGGCTGCACGGGTGAATACGCAAACGGCAGGGCTTTCGCCTCATCTGGCCGACATCACACTCAATGTCCGCCATGTCTACCGTGCACCTTTTGAGCTGCCAGACACGGCTCGAAAGTTCGGCAACTTGACACTGACTTATGCCTCGCAACTGCACATCGCAGTGATTGAAATTGATCAGGACACGCACAACCTCTCCGTACTTGACTACGCCATCGTCGACGACTGCGGAAAGGTGGTGAACCACACCATCGTAGAGGGTCAGGTCCATGGTGCGGCAGCGCACGGTCTGGGCGCTGTTCTGATGGAACACCTTCGGTACGACGAGTACGGCAACTTGGCCACTTCAACGTTCAGCGACTACTGTCCGATCACATCGATGAACATGCCGGCCTTGAAGTACCAAAACCTGCAGTCACCGTCACCATTCACATTCAATGGTGCCAAGGGAATGGGTGAAGGGGGCGGCGGGCCACTGCACGCTTTGGCTGCCGCCGTTCAAGATGCAGTGTGGGCCAATGGTGCGGTTGTTTCCCATTCGCACCTGCCCCCCGAAAGCCTGTTTGAACTTTCGAGAACCGATGACCGATCGTCTCGGGTGAACGTGGAGCGCCGAAATGGCTGAGCAGACGAGACAACGATTTCCGATCAGCCTGCCCCGGGGTGTCAACTGGGGTGAGTGGATCGTGCCGTTGGTATTCGTGGTGATCGCACTGGTGTTCACCATCATGGATCCACGATTCATGTCGGCCACAAACATCGGGAATGTACTTAATCAGGTATCTATTCTGGCCGTCGTGACGATCGGCGCCACCGTGGTGATCTTGGCAGGAGGCTTTGATCTATCTGCTGGTGCCGTCGTAGCACTGGCGGGCGTTTGCGCTGCCTTGGTCGTGGAATCCACCGGCAATGTCGGCTTGGGCCTGACGGCGGGCATTGGAGTTGGCGTACTGGTCGGGATCCTCAACGGCGCAGCGATTGGGTACTTGAAGATTTCCCCACTAATCGTGACGCTCGGGGCACTAAATGCTGGTCGCGGCTTAGCGCTCGTTGCCGCTGATGGTGCGGCCGTCTACAGCTTTCCATCATGGTTCTCGGAAATTGGAACCCTGCGATTTCTCGGGCTGCCAGTACTCACATGGTTTGCATTCGCTCTCTTCTTGGTTATCGCCGGAGTACTGAGGCATACAACTCTTGGGCTCGATATCTATGCAGTTGGAGGTAACCCGCGAGCAGCTCGACTAAGCGGCGTTGATGTAGCCAGGACACGACTGATCGCATTCACCATCTCAGGGGCATTAGCGGGGATCGCCGGAATGATGCTGTGTGCTCGGACCGGTGGCGGCGAGCCCACAGCGGGATATCTGTACGAGTTAGAGGCTATCGCAGCCGTCGTCCTTGGGGGAGCAGCTTTGGCCGGCGGCGAGGGAAAGCTGTGGCGTTCCATGCTGGGAATTCTGCTGCTGACCATCATCGGCAATGGCCTCAACATCGTCGGGGTTCACGCTCACTGGAAAGGCGTGTTCATCGGCGTGATCCTGGTCGTAGCAGCGGCAATCGATGCCGCACGTCGTCGACATGACTGAAATCTTTCACTAAAGGAGTGTTAACCATGAACGATCGTCGCCAGTTCGTAGTCTCTACAGCGGCTCTGTTGGCTCTGGCCGGAGCCACAGGGAATGTTCAAGCACAGCGCAAGCTGAGGATCGGCATCTCGATGCCTGAAGCGCAAAACTCATTCTTCAATGCCTTGGGTAAAGCGCTTGTCGACAACATTCGAGAGTCCGGTGCCGATGCAGTTCTGCTAGCAGCCAACGGCGACGCCAATGAACAGATCAACAACATCAATGATCTCGTCGCACAAAAAGTGGACGCCTTGATCGTAAATCCGCTCAACACAGAAGGCCCTGCGCCGGGCGTCAAGCGCGCGTTTGAAGCGGGAATTCCAATCTTCATGGTTGCGCGCACACTAGACCCAAAGTACTCGAGTTGGTGGAAGACCTTCATTGGTATCGACTTTGTTCAGATCGGTACGGCGAAAGGTCGCTGGGTAATCGAGAACACTAAACCTGGGAAGGTGGGCATGCTGCTCGCCACATCGGGTGCAATCTCGATGATGGAGCAAGAACGAAGTTTCCGCGCCGTGGTTGAGCCTGCGGGCTATAAGGTGGTGTTCGCACAGCATTCGCCGCAAACTCGTGAGAGAGGCCTCAAGCTAAGCGAGGATGCACTGGTCGCCAACCCAGACATCTCGATCATGTACGCCGGCAGCGACGATCTAGGACTTGGTGCGGCGCAGGCAGCAAAGGCTGCTGGTCGAGAGGGGAAAGTTGCCATTCTTGGGCTTAACGGGACCCCGCCAGCCCTGGCGGCTGTGCACAACGGCGAGATGGCTATGACGGTATTGTTGGATGCTGCAACCTGGGGTAAGACCGTTACCGGAACTGTGATGGACTTCCTCCGCGCCAAGAAGGAGCCGGCGAGGTTTATCCCCCTGGACTTTGTAATCGTGACGCAGAAGAACGCGTACGACTACATACCAGTTGCATTGCGCGAAAGGCTCGGAGTCAAGCCTCGATGAATACACAAGCGCGCTTGCATGCGCGCTGCATTAGCGTTCGGTACGGAAACTTCCACGCGCTACATCAGGTCAGCGTGGAGTTTCGTGCTGGTGAGGTGCATGCGGTGGTTGGGCAGAACGGGGCAGGGAAAAGTACGCTAATGCGCGTGCTTGCCGGCGAAGAGAGGCCCCTTGAGGGCGAACTTGCCCTCGATGGCCGGGTTATGCCCCTGCGCTCGCCCATGCACGCACGCGAGTGCGGCATCAGTATCGTCCATCAGCACTTCGAGCTGGCTCAGGCCATGACCGTTGCCCAGAACATGTCACTGGGTCAAGTGCCGACACGCGGCCGATGGCTTGTGGACCATGAGGCCATGAAACGCCGTGCTCGCGAACGATTGGCGCCATTTGGACTTTCTGATCAAGTAGATACGTTGGTGCGCGACCTGCCAATGGCAGAGCGACAGCTCGTCGAGATCTCAAGAGCACTTGGCGAGCAGGCGCAAGTGCTGATTCTGGATGAGCCCACCGCTGCGCTAAGCCATGAAGAAGCTGAGCGGCTCTTTGAAACGGTGAAAACCATCAGAAAGAGCGGTGGCTGCGTGATCCTCATCGCGCACAACCTCGACGAGGTGCTCGATATCGCCGATCGAATCACCGTACTTCGCAGTGGCAAGCTTGTCGCGACTGTTGATCGGCATGAGGTGGATCGGTCGCAGCTGGTACGCCTGATGATTGGCCGCGAACTCGATGGCAACTTCCCAAGCCGCGGTAATGCGTATGGATCCACTACAGCAACTTTGGCTGTAGGGGGGGTGGTTAAACGCGCCGACGGTGAGTACGTTGATCTGTCGCTGCGACCCTCTGAGATCCTCGGCGTTCCTACTTATGTGGGCTCGGCAGTGGAGGAGATCATCGATGTGATCAACGGAGAAAGACTGCCCGATGGTGCCAAGGTGACCTATCGAGGAGTCAATATCTCCAGCGACGGCTCACGCCAGCGCATCTTGAATGGAATTTGCACCGTTCCAGGCGACGCTCTCAAGGACGGTGTGATCCCGCAGATGAGCATCGCCGAAAACATCGCCTTGGCCAACCGACGCCGTTTAGGCCGGGCAGGCTGGCTGGACCGAAGCGCGATGAGGCGGCTGACACAGGACTTGATACAAGAATTGGACATTCGACCTGCCAATGAAGACTCGCCCGTGGGTCTGCTTTCAGGAGGCAATCGACAAAAGGTGGTCATCGCAAAGTGGATGGCCAGCAGCGCAAAAGTCTTGCTGATGGATGATCCAACGAAGGCCGTCGATGTGGCAGCAAAGGCGGACATTTACCGCCTCACGCGTCGTGTGGCCTCCGATGGGGCTGCGGTCCTGTTCCTGTCGACCGATATGGACGAACTCCTGGGCCTCTGCGATCGCACAGTCCTCCTGCATCAAAGACGCCTTCTGGGATCAATGGATTACCCCCCGTTCGATAAGGCCGAGTTGATGAAGTTGATCACCGCACGACGGCGTAATCCCCCTCCACCGCATCACACAACCAAGACACGCCTGCAAAATCATGATGGGTAACTCAGACCGGCTTCCCCCGATTCCACAAGAGAAATGGACGCAGGACCAGCGCCGCTACGCGCAGGAGATCATTGCTGGACCGCGCGGTCAGCTGATTGCACCGTTCATCCCACTGATGCGCAGTGCTGAGTTGATGGGCCACGCCCAGCGGATGGGCGAATATCTCCGATACCGCAGCGCAATCGGCCATCGACTTTCCGAGTTGGCGATCCTGATCGTGGCTCATCAGTGGAACCAGCAGGTGGAGTGGGCTATTCACGCGCCGATCGCCATGAGAGCGGGTATTTCCGAAGCCTCGATTGAATCGCTTAAGCAAGGGCGCGAGCCGACAACGCTTCTTGACGATGAGGTTTTGGTCTACCAGTTCTGCCGTGAACTTCAAGCGACGCAGCAGATTAGTGATAAGACATGGAACGATGCGGTTGGTCTTTTGGGAGATAAGGGCATCATCGACCTGCTGGGAATCGTCGGCTACTACACCTTCTTGGCCATGGTCATGAATGCAGCTCGAACCCCGTTTCCCTGACCGGGTAGTTCTATTTGCGCCTTTCGGCGCGGGCGATGAGCTCAGCTCGCTCAACCGGCGGGCAGCCAAGAACCGTTCCGAGATGCACGGCTTACCGCTTACTTCTGCGGCGTCTTGACCGCCTCGTCCATCCGCTGCCGTCATGTCACCTTGTCACTTGGAAATACGGTTTATTTTCTCTGCAGTTCGATACGCCCCCAGCCCCAGCATCCCGAACAGCAGCGGCAACATCGTCCCCAGATCCATCTGCGGGAACTTCACCGGATGCCCTGCGAGCGTCGCGATCCACTGCCCCAACGGCCCGACGACTAACTGCAGCGCAAAGCCAGCGCCACAGACCCAGCCAATGAACGGCCGCCAGCCGGAGGTAAACGGATTGGGATTGGCCGCTTCAGCCTTGTTGATCTCCAACTGACCGGCGATCTGGATCAGTTCACCGGATTGCTGCAGCTTGATGAGCTCCAGCTTGGCTTGCGCTGCCTGCACTGGATCGGGCCACAACCGATCGATGACCTTGCCGCTCATGTCGAGCAAGGTGGTCACGGGATCCACAGCAATTTAGACCTCCTGCAGTAAAGCGGCAATGCTCCACGCCCGCCCTCTGGAAAAACTTCCCCAACTCAGCAGGTTCTTCGGGATAGGGTCAACCGTTGCAACACATCGCGAGAACCTATCGATGCTCTTGCAGGAAATCGTTGCGTGGCGATACCGACCAAACTCCATACGCGTCAAACTCATGTACTCGGTATGGTCGTTCACAAGAAGCGTTAGGGCTGGTAGCTTGGTGGTCGACTGTTCTGCCACCTACGGCTTACAACCACTCGGCTGGCCGACCCACTGAACCAGCGCTTGGGGCTGGTGAGGTGGCCCGAGCCATAGCAGTCTGTTGCAGAGTGTGCAGATTAGTGTGTACCCTGTGCAGTGGGGTCCCAAAGCAAAGTTGGGAGGTGGGGGTACGGTGGGGGTCAATGATCCGCGAAATCCGAGACCCCCGGGGGGGCTAGCGAGGCGCCTATCGATGAGGGGCGGCGCATGTCGGGGCAGAGGCTTAGCACCCGGTGCTGACCCAGATCGGACTAACCAACAGCGCTTACATCTCCCCTTACATCACTCTGCAAAGAAGAACGGGTGTTAGCAGTTACTCACTGGCTAACACCCGTTTTCATTGGTGCCGGTGAAGAGAGTCGAACTCCCGACCTTCGCATTACGAATGCGCTGCTCTACCAACTGAGCTACACCGGCCTGGAAAAATCAGTGTAGCACCCGAGCTCTGATCCTGCGCACATGCGGGGCGCATGACGATGTGGGCGTTCAGCGCGGGTCGTCGGTATGGATCGCCAGGGCCTCCAGGAACCGCGACACCATATTGTAGGCCGCCACTGTGGCCACCAATTCCACCGCCTGCCGCTCGCCCAGGTCCTGTTTCACCGCGTCCAGCAAGGCGGGGTCAAAGTGGATGTCGCGGGTGATGGCGTCACACAGGGCCAAAACCTGGCGCTGGCGCGGGCTGTAGTGGGGCGAAGCCTTCCAATTACCCAAGTCATCCAACTGAGCTGGGCTCACCCCTTCCTTTAACGCATAGGGCACATGCTGCGCAGCCTCGTACGGCGCGCCGTTAAGGTGGGCTACCCGCATGATCACGAGTTCGCGCAGATCACCGGGCAGGTCCAGCCGCTGGCGTACTGCTGTGAAAAAGCCCAGCCAGCCTTCGGCCAGGGGCGGGCTGTGCAGCAGCATTTGATACAGGTGCAGCACGCCACCGCGCTCGGCAGTGATGCGTTGCACCAGCGGTGTCAGCTCAGGGTTGTCCAGGCGGGCGTAGGTCAGGCGGGCCATGCGGGTTTAACAGCCAGATCAGGAGCTCACCAGTATGGCAGCGCGGCGCCGGGGGCAAAAACCCCTGGCCGCGCCAGACCTCTGCCCGCTAAGCGCGATACTGCGCCACACTGCAACGATGAACCTCTCTACCCGCCCCCTGCAGTACCGTACCAGTGCCCCGCAGCTGCAGGGCCTGGCTCAGCCCACGCGCCGCCCCCTCTTGTCGAGTGCACTGGCGGCCCTGGCAGCCCTGATGGCCAGCGCGGTGTTGGCGCCACTGGCTGCATCGGCGCAGCCGGTGGCTTGGCCTAAAGCCCAGCCCATCAAGCTGGTGGCGGTATTTCCGCCGGGCGGGTCGGTGGACCAGGTGGCGCGCATCCTTCAACCCGCACTGCAGCAGCATCTGGGCCAGGCGGTCGTGGTGGACAACCGTGGCGGTGCCTCAGGCTCCATCGGCACCGGGCAGGTGGCCAAGGCCGAGCCGGACGGATACACCTTTGCTGTGGTGTTCGACACCCATGCAGTAAACCCGGCCGTGCTGCCAGCCATCCCCTTTGACACGCGCAAAGATTTGGCGTCGGTGGCCATCATCGGCACCGGTGCCATGCTCATAGCCGCGCACGTCGACTCGCCCTACAAGACCCTTGGTGATGTGGTCAGCGCTGCGCGCACGCGCAACGGCGTGCCCTACGGCACTATAGGTAACGGGAGCCTGGGCCACCTGGCAGTGTCGCTGCTGGGCAGAGCCCACAACCTGAACTTCCAGCACGTACCCTACCGTGGGGGTGGCCCCCTGGTGAACGACGCAGTGGCGGGCCATGTGCCTGTGAGCATCGGGTCGGTCTTCCTGCTCAAGCCCCATATCGACAGCGGCAAGCTGCGCGCCTTGGCGGTCACCACCAGCCGTCGCGTGGCGGCGTTACCCCAGGTTCCAACCGTGGCTGAAAGCGGTTTCGTGGGATTTGATTCACCCGCTTGGTGGGCGGTGGTAGCACCTGCGCGCACCCCCGCTGATGTGCTTCGCCAAATGAACGAAGCCCTCAACGCCGCACTGCGTCAGCCCGATGTGGCGGCTCGACTGGCGGGCCAAGGCATCGAGGTGCGCGGTGGGTCGATGGAAGCAGCACGCAGCTTCATTGAAGGCCAGATCGACACCTGGGCCAAGGTGGTGAAGGACAACGATATCAAGGCTGACTGATCACTGCGGTACGAAGCCGCTGGCCTTGATCACCTGGGACCATGCCAGAGCGTAGCTGCGTTCGCGTTGGGCCAGCTGCTCCCCGCTCATATGTCCCACGGTGATACCCATGGCGCTGAGCTTGTCTTGCATATCGGCGCGTGCCAAGACCTTGGCTAAGGCTTGAGACCATTTGTCCAAGGCCGCCCGTGGAGTGCCGGCGGGCGCGAACAGACCGTAGTAAGGAACCTCTTCGAATCCCTTAACCCCCAGCTCGGCGAAGGTCGGCACCTCAGGCATGGTCTTGTCGCGCTGGCTGCCCATGACCGCCACCACCTTCAAGCGCCCAGCCTTGTGGTGCTCAATGAAATCGGGGATCGAGCCGGTGCCGGCGGTGATCTGCCCGCCCAGCAAGTCTGCGATCATGGGCGCGCTGCCGCGGTAGGGCACCGTCACCAAGTCGAGCTTGTAACGGTCGGCCAGCGCCTTGACCGAAAACTCGGGCAGCGAAGCCGGCGCGGGAACCCCCACCGCCCCCTTGCCACCGGCCGCACGCACGCTGCCCAGGTAGTCTTGAAACCCACCGGCGGAGCCTGTGCGTGTCGAAAGCGCCAGCGCATTCACAAAGGTACCCATGCCTGCTACAGCCACGAAGTCTCGGGCGGGCTCAAAGCCGGGGTTCTTGATCGTCAGCGGGATGATGCTGACCGTGTGGTCGTGCGACAGCATCACCGTCAGACCGTCTGCAGGGGCGGCCTTCAGCGCCTGCGCTGCCAGCTGCCCGCCAGCCCCGGGTTTGTTGTCCACGATAACGGCTTGCCCCAACTCGTCCTTGAGCCGTTCGGCCAAGAGGCGTGCAATGGCGTCGGTACCACCGCCGGCGGGAAAGCCCACCAGGATGCGGGCGGTCTGTTGCTGCGCCTGTGCTTCAGTGGGCAGCCCAAGCCCAGCCCAGGTGGTGCAGATGGCCAGCGCCAGCAGGCCAGCCAGCGACCGGCGGCGCGCCTGTGATGCCTTGGCTGGCAAGTGGGCCGATGCAGTGGGTTTGCAGAGCAGGCCAGACGCCTGGGCGCGCAGTAGATTCTTATTGAGCTCCTGTTCCTTGGGTTATGCGTTGGGGAGATGCGTGGGGTCAGTGTTCATGCATCCACGCGGCGTGGCGCGGGGCGCGCTTGGTATGGGCCCATGCATCCAACATCGCCCACTTCACTTCATCGAGCTTTTGCAGCATGTCCGGGGTGCTGGTGTCGCAAGCCAACTCAAGCCGATGGCCATTGGGGTCGAAGAAGTAGATGCTTTGGAACAGAGTGTGGTTGGTGGGGCCGATCACCTCGATGCCGGCAGCCTGCAGCTGGGCTTTGCGGGCCAGCAGTTCATCAATGGAGCCCACTTTCAAGGCGATGTGCTGCACCCAATTCGGCGTGTTGGGGTCGCGTCCCATTTCCGGTGAATTGGGCAGTTCAAAGAAGGCCAAGACATTGCCGTTACCGGCATCCAGGAAGACATGCATGTAGGGGTCGGGCGCCTTGGTGGAGGGCACCTCGTCTTCGGAAATGGCCAGCATGAAGTCCATGCCCAGGTGCTGCCGGTACCACAACACGGTTTCACGGGCATCCCTGCAGCGGTAGGCCACATGGTGAATTTTCTGGATGGACATGGCGCCGGCTCCTTGAGCGTACCTTCCGCGTGCCTTCTTAGGAATTTGCACGCTGCAAATTCACTTGCATTTACCCGATGCTTCTATTCTAGGCCGCCGTAAGCGATTAGAGTAGCGCAACACCAAACACCCCGCCACCGACTTCAGGAGCCAGCCGTATGTCGCAGATCAAGGTGCTCGTCGCCCAGGGGGGAGGCCCCACGGCCGTCATCAACCAGTCCTTGGTGGGGGCGGTGTTGGCGGCCCGAGCCTTTACAAAGGTGCAAGCGGTGTACGGTGCACGCCATGGGGTACGCGGTGTGTTGCAGGAAGACTTCGTTGACCTCACCAGCGAAGATATCAACCACCTCGAGCGCGTGGCGGCCAGCCCGGCTTCGGCCTTGGGGTCTACCCGTGACAAACCCGATACCGCCTACTGCCTTCAGATGCTGGAGGTGATCAAGGCACACGGCATCACCCATTTCTTCTACATCGGCGGCAATGATTCGTCCGACACGGTGCGTATTCTGATGGAAGAATCCCAGCGTGCGGGCCACGCGCTGTCGGGCTTGCACATTCCCAAGACCATCGATAACGACCTGATGGGTAACGACCACACACCGGGCTTTCCCTCGGCCGCCAAGTTTGTGGCGCAGGCCTTCGCAGGGGCAGACTTGGACAATGCAGCCTTGCCTGGCGTGTATGTGGCGGTGGTGATGGGCCGCCATGCGGGGTTCTTGACGGCCGCTGCCGCCCTGGCCCGCCAGGGTGTGGACGATGGCCCGCACCTCATCTACTTGCCTGAACGGGTGTTCGACATTGACCGCTTCTTGGCTGACGTGAAGTGCACCCACGAACGTCTGGGCCGTTGCGTGGTGGCGGTCAGCGAAGGCGTGCACGATGCCAGTGGCCAGCCCATCATTTCGCAGCTGGCGCAGCGCAAAGGCGGCTCAGCCGAACGGGATGCGCACGGCAATGTACAACTCTCGGGCACCGGAGCGCTGGCCGACCTGTTGTGTGAGGAAATCAAGAACCGCCTGGGCATCAAGCGAGTGCGGGGCGACACCTTCGGCTATCTGCAGCGCAGCTTTCTGGGGTGTGTGAGCGATGTGGATGCCCGCGAGGCGCGTGACGTAGGGGCTGTTGCAGTGCGGATGGCGCTTACGCATGGCGCCAGCGGCTCGGTGGCCATTCGGCGCGACGCCTCAGCGCCGGGCTATGTGAGCGAATACGCCCTGCAGCCCTTGGAAGCCGTAGCGGCCAAGACACGCGTGATGGATGCCAGCTTCATTCACGAAGCGGGTAATGACGTGACGCCGGCTTTTGTGGAGTACCTGCGGCCTCTGTTGGGCAGCAACCTGCTGCAGGCCGCGCGGCTGAGGAGCCGGCCAGTGGCCAAGCGGCTGAAGCCCCAGGGCTGAGGCGGTACGCTTCGGGCGTGCTTCGCTATCGGGCTGGTACCGATGCTCACGTTCACATTTATGTTGGACGAGCCATCCAAAGGGTCGAACAGCAAGAGGTACTCGCCCTTGGGGGTATCGGTCGGGCACCGGGTGGATGCTGTCCAGCTCCTCGCTGGTCGTGGCAGCGAGATGCCCGCCCCACTGGTTAGCTTCGATCATCAGGCGCAAAGGGCGGGGATGTTGCCCTCATGGCGCTACTGCTCCACCAGGTATTGGGTCAGCCTGATGCGCTTGCTCATGATTTCAGCGCTCCACCAGCGCGCGGCTGACGATTTCCCGAACATCTGCACTGAGCTCGCTGCGCGCCGCCACGCGCGACAGGGCCTCGCGCGCTGCGCTGCGCCAGGGTTCGGCCAGGGGCTGCCAACGCTCCATCACCCGCGCAATCCGGGACGCCAGCTGGGGATTGAAGCTGTCGAACTCCACCACGCGATCGGCCCAGAAGACATAGCCTGCCGCATCACTGCGGTGAAAGGCACCGGGGTTGGCCATGGCGTAGGACGCCACCAGGCTGCGTGCACGATTGGGGTTACGCGCCGAATAGTCCGGGTGATGCAGCAGGGCCTTGACCCGCTCGAAGACGCGGCCATCGCGCTCGGGTGCCGTGGCTTGCACACTGAACCACTTATCGATCGCCAGCGCTTCGTCTGAGAAGCGCGCATGGAATTGGGCTAGCGCCGCATCGGCCAGCTCGGCATGGCCGTGCACCAGGGCTACCAGGGCGCCCATGCGTTCGGTCATGTTGGCAGCGTCCTTCACCTGTTGGTAGGCGCGCCCGGGCCATAAGCGGTCGCCGGTGGTGCCGGCGTGGCGCACCAGCATGTACAGGGCCAGGTTGGCCAGGGCACGTTGGCCGCTTTGTCGTGCATCGGGGCGGTAGCCTTCCCGGTGCTGCATGGCCTGATAGGTAGCGGTCCAGTCTTCGTGCAGCGCTGCGGACAGCTGGCTGAGCATCGACTCGCGTGCGCGGCTTACGTGCTGCGGGTTGACGCTCTGGAGTTGCTCGTACAGCAGCTTCTCGGAGGGTACCTGGAGGGCCAGTTCCTTGAAGGCAGGGTCTAGCTGGGGGTGTTGCAGCAGGCTGCGCAGGGCTTGCAGGAAGTCGGCACCCAAGGCCACGTCGCGGCCTTCGGCGATGGCCGGCAGCAGTTGCGCCGTCATCAGGCGCTGCCCTGCTTCCCAGCGGTTGAAGGCGTCCGTGTCGTGTGCCAGCAGTACCGTCAACTCGGCCTGGGCCAGGCCATCCTCCAGCACCACCGGTGCAGACAAGCCGCGCATCAGCGAAGGCACGGGTTCTTGCGTCACACCGGTGAAGGTGTAGTGGGCTTGCGCCTGGTCCAGCACCAGCACCGTTTCCAGGCCACGGTCGGCCGCATCGCCTTCGAGCTGCAGGGGCAGGGCGGTGCCATCGAGGCCCACCAGGCCGATGGCCACGGGGATCACGAAGGGCTGCTTGTGGTCTTGGCCGGGTGTGGCGGGGCAGTTTTGGTTCAGGGTGAGGGTGTAGCGCTGCGCATCAGCGTCGTACCGACCCTGGGCTTGAACCCGGGGCGTTCCAGCCTGTGCGTACCAGCGCTTGAAGGTCTCCAGGCGGGCGCTCAACTCACTGCCTGGGTTGGCATCGGCCACGGCTTGTGCGAAGTCGTCGCAGGTGACCGCCTGGCCGTCGTGGCGCTTGAAGTACTCGGTCATGCCGCGGGCAAAGCCCTCGCGGCCCACCAAGGTCTGCATCATGCGCACCACTTCAGCACCCTTGTTGTAGACCGTGGGCGTGTAGAAGTTGTCGATGGCTTGGTACTGGTCGGGGCGCACCGGGTGGGCCATGGGGCCGGAATCTTCAGGGAACTGCGCCTCGCGCAGGGCGCGCACATCCCCAATGCGGCACACCGCACGCGCGCTGGCGCTGCCGGCCATGTCCATACTGAATTCCTGATCCCGGAACACCGTCAGGCCTTCCTTGAGCGACAGCTGGAACCAGTCGCGGCAGGTGATGCGATTACCCGTCCAGTTGTGGAAGTACTCGTGGGCCACCACGCTTTCGACGTTGAAGAAGTCGGTGTCGGTGGCAGTGGCCGGGCTGGCCAGAACAAACTTTGTGTTGAAGATGTTCAGGCCCTTGTTCTCCATCGCGCCCATATTGAAGTCGCCCACGGCCACGATCATGAAGCGCTCCAGGTCCAGCGGCAGGCCAAAGCGCTGCTCGTCCCAGATCAGCGAGGCCACCAGGGAATTCATCGCGTGTTCGGTCTTCTCCAGGTCGCCCCGGCGTACGTAGACCTGCAGCAGGTGGTCTTTACCTGCGCGGGTGCGGATGTGCTGTTCACGGCACACCAGGTCTGCGGCCACCAAGGCAAACAGGTAGCTGGGCTTGGGGAAGGGGTCATGCCACTTGGCGTAGTGGCGGCCGCTGTCCAACTCGCCTTGCTCCACCAGGTTGCCGTTGGACAGCAGCACCGGCAGCAAGGCCTTGTTTGCACGCAGCGTGACGGTGTAGACGGCCATTACATCGGGGCGGTCCAGGAAGTAGGTGATTCGTCGAAACCCTTCGGCCTCGCACTGGGTGAAAAAGCCACCGCCCGAGGTGTACAGGCCACTCAAGTGGGTATTCTTTTCCGGCGCCACCGTGTTGCGGATTTCCAGCGTGAAGCGCTCGCCCTTGGCCACGTTCGGTGGCGTGTCGATGACGAGCATGCCGTCCTCGTGGCGAAAGCTCACGCTCTCGCCGTTGGCCAGCACCCGCAGCAGGTTCAGATCTTCGCCGTGCAGGCGCAGGGCCGGAGCGGTCTCTCCCGCGGCGTTACGCTCGATCTCGAGTTTGCTGGCGACGATGGTCTTGGCCGGGTCGAGGTCAAACGTGAGGTCCACGCTGCGGATCCAGTAGTCGGGTTCGCGGTAGTCCAGTCGGTTGACAGTGATGGGGGCGGTACCTTCTCGCATGAGAGTCTCCGAAAAATTTACAGGCCTTGCTTTAGGCTGGCCGTGATGAAGCTGTCTAGGTCGCCATCCAACACCCTTTGCGTGTTGGAGATTTCCACGCTGGTGCGCAAATCCTTGATGCGGCTTTGGTCCAGCACGTAGCTGCGGATCTGGTGACCCCAGCCCACATCGGTCTTGCTGTCCTCGAGCTTTTGCTGCTCCTCGCGCTGCTTGCGCATCTCGTGCTCATACAGGCGTGAGCGCAGCATCGCCCACGCCTCATCGCGATTGCGGTGCTGCGACCGGTCGTTTTGACACTGCACCACGATACCGGTAGGGATGTGTGTGAGGCGCACTGCCGAGTCGGTCTTGTTGATGTGCTGGCCGCCTGCGCCGCTGGCGCGAAAGGTGTCGGTGCGCACATCGGCGGGGTTGATCTCGATTTCGATGGAGTCGTCCACTTCGGGGTAGACGAACAGTGAGGCAAAGGAGGTGTGGCGCCCACCAGCCGAATCGAAGGGGCTCTTGCGCACAAGGCGGTGCACACCGGTTTCGGTGCGCAGATGGCCATAGGCATAGTCGCCTTCAACCTTGATGGTGGCGCTGCGGATACCAGCCACGTCCCCTTCAGTTTCCTCCTTCACCTCGGCCTTGAAGCCCTTGCGCTCGCAGTATTTCAGGTACTGGCGCAGCAGCATCGAGGCCCAGTCGCAGGCTTCGGTGCCGCCAGCGCCGGCCTGGATATCGATGAAGCAGTTCAGAGGGTCGGCTTGATTGGCAAACATGCGACGGAACTCGAGTTGCTCCACGATCTCACGCAGCTTTTCGGTCTCATCCGAGATGGCCTTGAGGCCGTCGAGGTCAGCCTCTTCCTTGCTCATGTCGTAGAGCTCGGAGTTGTCGCGCAGGTTTTGCGCCAGGTGGTTGATCGCCTCCACCACCGTTTCCAAGGACTTCTTTTCGCGCCCGAGTTCCTGGGCCCGCTTGGGTTCATTCCACACGGCCGGGTTTTCCAGGGCCGCATTCACTTCGTTCAGTCGTAGCGATTTACGGTCGTAGTCAAAGATACCCCCTGAGTTGTTCAGTGCGCTCAGAGAGGTCTACCAAGGCGTTACCGATGGAATTGATTTGTTCGATGTCCATGATGTGGGTGCTGTGTGGCGCCTGTGTGGAGTGTCAGGTAAGCGCGCCGGGATCGGCGACGGCCCTTGCAGGGTTCGAGCCCTGCCGCCCCTGAAGTGATTCCATTGATTTTCGCATGCTCAGTTGCACTCGGCGCAGAGCTCACTTGGGTTTTCCCCGGCGCGCGATTTGAAGGGCGGCCGGTAGTATGGGTGGTTGTGCACGCTGGGATCGGCGTAGTATGGGATGCAGATCGGCTGCAGGGTGCGCACAGGCGTGCCGCTGGAGCCAAGAGGAGTTGTCCATGGACATGGGTTATTCGACCGCTGGCCTGGGGGTGTTCTCGGGTGTGCGCTTGGCACGCCCTGATAGCGCGTCCTCACGCGAGGTGGCCGACTACCTGGATGGATCCCTGGGCCTATCCCACCAGCTTTGGCACGAGCTGCCGGGCTCGCAAGGCGCCAACTGCCTGACGCTGACGCCCGAGGCGCGTGGCTCGCTGATGCCTGGCCACGACACTTTGAAGCTGCGCGAGGGTCTGGATCCGCTGGTCCGAGACCTGGACCGTGCCTTGGAACGCGAGATTGCGGTGGCGCTGCTGGGCGGGCCACGGTTGATGGCCTTCGACAGTGTGGCCGCTTTTGCTTCGCATGTGCGGGTGCAGCGGCGCATCTGCCGTGCGGCAGCGCGTACCGCCGTGGCCTTCAAGACCCAGGCGGCCGAGCGCCCTGAGCAGTTCTGGACTTACCACGAGGAGGCGGGCTTCCTGCTGCAGCCGGGGCAGGCCTTGTCCGATGCCCTGCGCGCGGCCACTCAGCCCTCGGTCACCGGGCAGCTCTACGATTTTTCTTGCTACCGCGCCAGCGAGTATGTGATCTTGTTGGGCTTGGCTGAGGAGCTCGAGCTGGTGAACCCGCTCCAATTGGCGCAGCTGGAAACGCGCTGCCGCCGGCGCGCTATCCGTTCGCGCGAGTTCCACGACGTGTTCCTAGACGAGTTGGGCTCGCATGACAGTCCCTTGCCCGCACGCTACTTTGTGCCTGGTGACCGCCTATGGTTTCGCAACCCTGACGCGCGTTCTTCGGATGCACTGGGCTATGAGGGATCTTGGGTCATTTACCTGGGCGGCGGCCTGTTCAGCAACTTTTGGAAGCATGAGCAGCCCTACACCCTTGAGGATAAGTGCATCGAGATCTTCCACTGGCGCGATGGGGCCTACCAAGATGACCATCAAGAGTGGCAGATGGATGAGGCCCGGGTGGAGGCTTGCGTGGCGATCACCCAGGCCGATGAAGCGGCTCGCGCCCGCGTGCTGCAGCGCATGATGCGCATGCGAGATCCCCAGGGTGTATATGCAGACGGGGGGTGCCTGGACGCCTCACGAGAAGTGCCCAAGAGCGTTTGGCCGCAAAGCGGCGGCCTTCAAGTGCTGCCGGCCTGATTCAGTCCAGGAACGATTCGATCAATCGCGCCAAGACCTGCGGTTGGTCATGGTGCAGCATGTGCCCGCAGTCCTCGATCCATTCGCTGCGAACCTGTGGCACCACGGTTAGACGCTGCTCAAATTCCGCCAAGGTGTAGCGTTCGCCCCACCACTGCGCCATGTTGGTTTGGCGGCCCACCACCGACAACACCGGTGCGGTGATGCGCTTCCAGCAGGCCAACACTTCGGCGACCCGGTACAGCGTGGGGTTGACACGCTTATGCGCTGGGTCACCCATGATGTGCCAACGGCCTTCGTGGTCGGCTTGCGCCCAATGGCCCGCCAGCCAGGTGGCTTTGTCGGGGCTCAAGCGGGGGTTGTTTTTCATCAAGCGCCGCGCCACACCCTCGGCGTTTTCATAGGGTCGCAGTTCTTGCGGCACAGCCAGTTCATCGAGCCATTTGGCGTACTGCGCGGGTGCGTGTTCGGGCGGCCGTTCGGGCAGTCCAAACCCTTCTAGGTTGATCAGGCGACGGATGCGCGAGGGGCGGATGCCGGCATACATCATCACCACATTGCCGCCCATGCTGTGGCCCAAGAGGTCAATGTGAGGCAGTGCCGGCCACGCGACTTCAGGTGCGCACAGAAAGGCTTCAAGGTCGGCTAGGTAGTCGGGAAACCAATAGCTGTCGGTGTGTGCAGCCACTCGGCTGTGGCCAAACCCGCGCCAGTCGGGCGCCACGATGAAGCGGTCTTGCGCCATTGCGTCGACCAGGAACTGCCACGACGCCGCCACGTCCATCCAGCCGTGCACCAACACCAGGGCCGGGCGTTGTGCGGTGCACCAGCCTGGGTCGCCCCAAAGCCGCAGGTGGTAGTTCACACCCCGGATCGGCAGGTGCAGGCTGCGGCTGTGGCGGTGGGGGCGGTAGGGCGGCGTGGCCGCATCAAGCAAGGGCAGTGGCAGGCTTGGGGCTTCGTTCATACCCGCATCCTAGCGCTGAGGTGAACAGCCCTTCGATGAGCACCAGCCGTTGGGTGAGGGCTTCGGTGGCGCTGGCGCGCTAGGCGTGCAACACCCAAGACAGAAACTCTTCACGGTCCTTGAAGTGCCAGTAAAGTCTGCCGCGGGTCATCCCCAGTTCTTGCGCCAGGACGTCCACACGAACCCGGTCGATGCCCCGGTCCACCAGCACCTCGGCCGCGGCTGGTACCCAGGCCTCGGGCGCGCAGGGGGCGCGGGGGTGCTGACGCTTCGAGCTTTGGTTATTGTTGGTGGACTGCATCATCCATGCGTTTCTGTGTGGCAATGCGAGAAACCCCGTTTTTTTAGTTGAACCGTGCTTAAGATTCAGCTTCAAATATAGGCAACTGCACGGCAATGGCTTGGCCCTGGTGCGTGAGCCATCTGGAGCACGGCAGAGCTTGGAATATGCATTTGACGACCCCCTGTATCAGAGGCCACCGGCATGACGCCGAGCAGATCGAACAGGCTAGTCAGGGCTTGCAGGCCCTGCAAGCTGCCGCGCGTCAGGGCGAAGGCGCCGTGCTAGTCCGAAGCTCGGCGCGTGCCTTGCTGCTCGGTCTGGCCTGTTGAGTTTGGGCTGGTGCACTGTGTCCATTCGCAAAGCTCAAGCCGCCGACACGCCAACGTTGGTGGAACTGATCCGCGAACTCGCGGCATTTGAGCAACTCAGTCACTTGGTTCAGGTCACACCGGAAAGCCTGGCGCACCACCTCTTCGGGCCCCGGCCTGCTGCCCAGTGCGTGGTGGTGGAACAGGGCACCGACATCGTAGCCTTCGCCTTGTTCTTCCACAATTTTTCGACCTTCCTCGGCCAGCCTGGGCTATACCTGGAGGACTTGTATGTGCGCCCCGCCCATCGTGGCCAGGGTATCGGCCGTTCCCTGTTGGTGCATCTAGCGGGTCTGGCCCGCGACCGGGGGTGCGGGCGGTTTGAGTGGAGCGTACTCGACTGGAACGCCAACGCCATCGCCTTCTATGAGAAGCTCGGGGCTACGGTGATGCCCGAGTGGCGCATCTGCCGCATCACCGCAGCCGGCTTGGACGCCTTGGCTTGCTCAGCAGACGCGCCCAGATCAGCATGAGCCAACCTGTATCCGTTGAAGACCGCTACCCAGTTCTGCATGAGCAGTTTAATTGGGATGTGCCGGCCGACTTCAACATCGCACAGGTGTGCGGCCGCCGCTGGGCCCGCCAGACGCCTCATGCGGTGGCCATCATCCAAGAAACCGAGCGGGCGTTCGAAGGCGGCCCGGCGGTCCACTGCACCTATCGTGAACTGCAGCAACAGGCCAACCGGCTCAGCCATGCCTTGGCGGCGTTGGGCGTTCGGGTTGGTGACCGGGTGGCCGTGGTGATGCCCCAGCGCATCGAGACCGCGGTGGCGCACCTGGCCGTGTACCAAATGGGTGCTGTGGCCATGCCACTGTCGGTTTTGTTCGGGCCCGAAGCATTGGAGTACCGCTTGCAGGATTCGGAGGCGGTGGTTGTCGTTGCAGACGAGGCCTCGCTGACCTCTGTCAGAAGCGTGCTGCCCCAGTGCCCGACGGTGCGCACCGTGATTACAGCGGGCCCAGGGCTGCCTGACCTACAGTCATCCCCTGATCCGTCGCTTGTGGCCTGGAACGACTGTCTGGCAGGGCAATCGTCAGCCTATACGGCCTTCAAAACCAAGGCTGACGACCCAGCGATCCTCATCTACACCAGTGGTACGACCGGGCCACCCAAGGGCGCGCTGATTGCGCACCGGGCCCTGATCGGAAATCTCACCGGTTTCGTATGCAGTCAAAACTGGTTTCCCCATGTTTTGCCTGACCCCACAACCGGCGAGCAGCCTGAACCGGTCTTCTGGTCGCCCGCCGATTGGGCATGGACGGGTGGGCTGATGGACGCACTTCTGCCCACGTTGTACTTTGGCAAAACCATCGTTGGCTACTGCGGACGCTTCTCGGCCGACCGTGCCTTTGAACTTTTGCAGCGCCACAAGGTAACCCACAGCTTTCTGTTCCCGACGGCGCTCAAGGCCATGATGAAGGCGCATCCCAGGCCCCGTGAGTACTATCGGTTGCACCTGCGCGCCATCATGAGCGCGGGTGAAGCCGTGGGTGATGCTGTCTTCCATTGGTGCCAGCAAGCCCTAGGGGTGACGGTCAACGAGATGTTCGGCCAAACCGAGATCAACTACATCGTGGGCAACTGCACCCTGAGCCTAGACCGCGAGGGTCGACCGCAGGCCGGTTGGCCGGCGCGCCCGGGCAGTATGGGCCGCGGCTACCCCGGCCACCGCGTGGCGGTGATTGACGAGCAAGGCCGTGAGTGCCCACCCGGTACCCCGGGTGATGTGGCGGTGCACCGCCTGGACGTCCACGGGCAGCCCGACCCGGTGTTCTTCCTGGGTTACTGGAAGCGCGAACAAGCCACGCGCGAAAAGTACACCGGTGACCCCCAGGACAGTTGGTGCCGAACCGGTGACACCGCGGTCATGGATGAAGACGGCTACCTGTGGTATCAAGGCCGAAGCGATGACATGTTCAAGGCAGCGGGCTATCGGATTGGCCCCAGCGAGATTGAGAACTGCCTGGTCAAGCACCCTTCGGTGGCCAATGCCGCCGTGGTGCCCAAGCCCGATGCGCAGCGGGGCGCCGTGGTCAAAGCCTATATCGTGCTGGCCACAGGCCATGCCCCGAGCGCCGAGCTCGTTGAGGCCCTTCAAAGCCATGTTCGCGGCAAGCTGGCGCCGTACGAATATCCCAAAGACATCGAGTTCATCGACAGCTTGCCCATGACTACCACGGGCAAGGTGCAGCGCCGAATCCTGCGCCTGCAAGAAGAGCAGCGCGCACGCGACCGCGCGGCAGGATGCGGCTGAGGCCACAATTCGACCCGCCCGATCCAGGTGACTGCCCTGGCCGTGCCTGACCCAATTCAACCTCCATGCAAGCCTGACCCCATGGATAAGACCACCCTAGGCCAAAGCGACCTTGCCGTCACGCGAATCTGCCTGGGCACCATGACCTTTGGTGCACAGGCCGACGAGTCCACCGCGCACCGCATCATGGATGCCGCCCTGGAGCTTGGCATCAACTTCTTCGATACCGCCGAGATGTACGCTGTGCCGCCCACCCGAGAAAGCTTTGGAAAGACTGAAGCCATCATCGGTAAGTGGTTTGCGCAGCGCCCAGGCGCGCGGCGAATGGTGGTTCTGGCCAGCAAGATCACCGGACCCTCACGCAACATGGACTGGATTCGCAATGGCGCCTCGGACTTGAAGCCCGAAGACTTCAAGGCGGCATGTGACGACAGTTTGAGGCGCTTGAAGACCGATGTGATTGATCTGTACCAGATCCATTGGCCCAATCGAAATGCGCCGGTATTCGGTCAGATGTACTACGACCCCTCAAAGAACAAGCCTCAGACCTCCATCGAAGCCCAATTGCGCGCGCTGCAAGACTTGGTGCAGGCGGGCAAGGTTCGCCATGTGGGGCTTTCCAACGAAACCCCCTGGGGCCTAAGCGAGTTCTTGCGATTGGCGCAGGCCCACGGCCTTCCCAGGGTGCAGTCTGTCCAGAACCCCTACAGCCTGATCAACCGGGTGGTCGACAACGGTTTGGACGAGGTGATGCATCGCAGCGAGGTCTCGCTTTTGGCCTACTCGCCACTGGGCTTTGGCACGCTCACAGGCAAGTACGATGACCACGGGATCATCCCCTCCGATCTGCCCGACGCACCTCGCTTGTCCCGCTTCGAATCGATGCGCAAACAGCGCTGGGCACGTCAGGAAACCATTGATGCCGCGCGGCGCTACAACGCCTTGGCCTGGGAACATGGCCTCAAGCCCTATGAGATGGCCTTGGCATTCTGTTTTCAAACTTGGCGTGTGGCTTCCACCATCATCGGTGTGCGTACCCTTGAGCAGTTACAACAGTGCGTGCAGGCCTGGTCGGTGAAGCTCACGCCTGACGTCCTGGAGGCCATTGACCGCATCCGCCAGGAGCACCGCGACCCCGCGCAGTAATCCCATCGCGTCTTTTGCGCGGCTATGACCAAAAAGGACAAGCACATCAGCCAAACCCCGGCCACCCTGTGGCTCAAGGCCCATGGGGTGGCTTACACCGAACATTCCTACGATTACCTTGAGCACGGTGGCACCGCTGAGTCGGCCCGGCAGTTGGGCTGGGCCGAGCACGCTGTCATCAAGACCTTGGTGATGCAAGACGACAAGGGCCAAGCCTTGCTGGTGCTGATGCACGGAGACTGCTCGGTCAGCACCAAGAATTTAGCCCGTGAAATCGGCTGCAAGGCGGTGGAGCCGTGCAAGCCTGATGTCGCCCAACGCCACAGCGGCTATCTGGTTGGGGGCATCTCGCCGTTCGGATTTAAGAAGGCCGTGCCGGTGTTTGCTGAAGCCAGCATTCTTGAGTTGCCCCGTGTCCTCATCAATGGTGGGCGACGGGGATTTCTGGTGGGCATTGACCCGGAGGTGCTTCGCAAGCCCCTGGGCGCGCAATGGGTGCGCTGTGCGCTGCGATCGCCAAAGTGACGATGATCGGTTCACCCGCTTAGCTGCGGCTTACTTTTCCAGGCGCTGCCGTACTCGGCGAACCAGCGAATACACCAAGCCCACCACCGGCAGCACCGCCACGGCGGTCACCACATCGGGCTGCAAGGTCAGACCAGCGAACAGTTCCACGTCCTTTATTGCTTTGGCCACGTACGCCACGATGCTGATGATGTAGTAGCTGATGGCCACCACCGACAGACCTTCCACCGTTTGCTGCAACCGCAGTTGCAGCTTCTGCCGATGAGCCAACGAACGCAACAGCTCTTGGTTATTGGCCTCACGCTGGGCTTCCACCCGTACCCGCGCCAAATCAACGGCGCGGTTGATGCGGTCGGCAATGTCGGTGATACGGGCATCGGTACTGTCACACAAGGCCATGGCCGGCGCAAAGCGCCGGTTGAAGAATCCCGCCATTTTCTGCAGGCCCAGCAGCCGTTCTTCTCGCAGATCAGATAAACGCTGCAGCACGATGCGGTGGTAGGCACGCGTAGCCGAAAGCCGATACCGGGTCCGCGCAGCGCTGTGTTCAATTTCGGCGGCCAAGCGCAGCAGCGAGTCAAAGGCGGCTGCGTCGTCTAGTGTGCGGGCACCGGCCATATCGTCCACGATGACCTGCAGTTGAGCCTCAACCTCGCTCAAGGACTGTGCCTCGTTGCGGGCTACCGGAAAGCCCAGCATGGCCAGCATGCGATAGGCCTCGATTTCACAAACGCGCTGCACGTCACGTGCCAAGCGGTCTGGTGTGAGCCCCATGTCGACCAAGACAAAGCGGGTGAAGCCATCACTGCCCACGCGCAGGTCCGTCATCACAGCAGCCTGGCTATCCGAGACGAGAGAAGCCAAGAGCGCGGCTGAGTCATCGGCTTCGCTGCGGTTACTGCGCAACGGCGAGACGCCGCCGCTTGGGTGCTGCGTATCTTGAGCGCTTGGGCTGGGCTGCACCGGCGCTGTGTGTTGGGCCGACACAGATGTTTGCAGCCATTGGATCAATCCCTTCAGCTTGGTCTCGTCAGCCTTGAGAATCACCACGTGGGTGGCCGCCAGCATCGGCGTGTCTGCAATTCCCCTGATAAAGGTCTGGGGCAGCACATCGATGGCCCGGGACGCCAGCAGCACGGTCTGCAGCGCCGCGTTGTCAGGGGAATTCGCCGTGGCCAGTCCCGCACACAGCTGCCAACTGATGAACTCACCGTGCCGTTCAAACTTCAAATCAAAGGCTGAGGTCTTCACCACAAAGTGCCGAGCGTCAGCCAGGGGAGTGGGGTGGCCCACGGCATCACACAGGTCTCGCAGGGCCTGCTGCGCCCGCGCGGGGTCCATTTGGTGCTGCGCCCAGTACGAGACCACGCCAGGCGAGCGCGCGGGCATGGCCGGGCGCGCATGCAACTCCTCGTGCAGCTCAAGGTGTGCCCGGGCAGGCCAGGCCGCTTCCCCCGCTACCGTGCCGGGGTTGGGTACAGCAGCGTTCGAAGACCGAATCATCCCGGAATGATGCCCGATGTTTACACTTCGCGTTGATGGAGAACTTGCAAATACTAGGCGCCATCGTTGCGGCCTACCTCATTGGCTCGCTGTCCTTTGCTGTACTGGTCAGCCGTCTGATGGGGCTGGATGATCCGCGCAACTATGGATCGGGCAATCCCGGTGCAACGAATGTTCTGCGTTCGGGCAACAAGAAGGCAGCGGCCTTGACGCTGTTGCTTGATGCGCTCAAGGGCGTGGTGCCGGTGGCCATCGCGGCGGAACTTCGGTCGCACCTGGGCTGGGAAGAGGGCACGGTAGCCCTGGTGGGCTTGGCCGCATTCTTGGGCCACCTCTGGCCGGTGTTCTTTCGCTTCCAGGGTGGCAAAGGTGTTGCCACAGCCGCTGGCGTACTCTTGGCCTTCAACCCTATGTTGGGCGCGGCCACCTTGGTGTCCTGGCTGATGGTGGCCTACTTCTTTCGCTATTCATCGCTGGCAGCCATGGTGGCTGCTGCTTTTGCGCCCTACTATCACGCCCTGATTTGGGGTGGAAGCCCGGCCACTTTGGCCATCGCGGTGATGAGCCTGCTGCTGATCTGGCGCCACGAGGCCAACATCCGCAAGCTCTTGGCTGGCACCGAAACCAAGATTGGGCAAAAGTCGTGAGTCCATGCTGAAACAGTACTCCACCAATTTCAAACCACCCCCGCTAGGAAGACCATGATTCAGCGATTCGACGTTGGCCCTCGCATGAGCGAGATGGCCGTGCACAATGGCACGGTGTACCTGGCTGGCCAGATTGCCGAAGACGGCAGCCAGGACATCACCGGGCAGACGCAGCAGGTGCTCAGGGCCATCGATGCCCTCTTGGGACGTGCCGGCACCGATAAGAGCAAGATCCTGCGAGCGCAGATCTTCATCAAAGACTTGGCAGACTTCGCTGCCATGAACGCCGTGTGGGAGGCCTGGGTGGTGCCGGGTCACACACCGCCGCGGGCCACGGTGAAGGCCGACCTGGCCAGGCCCGAGTGGAAGATCGAAGTGGTGGTGACGGCTGCCGTCTAGGCCACACGGCCCAAACCGATATCGGTCCCTGGGCTATGGGCTTGCCATCAATCCCAGGGCTGCCAGGTCGCCGCCGCCCTGGCGCACCACGGCGGGCTTCTGGCCGCTAAGGTCGATCACGGTGGTGGGCTCCCAGGGGCAGGCACCGGCATCCACCACCGCCTCAATTTGGTGCTCCAAAGCCTGTCGAATGTCGCTGGGATCGCTCAACGCCCGGTCTTGCTCGGGCAGGATCAGCGTGGTGCACAGCAGGGGCTGTTGCAGCCGCTCCAGCAGGGCCTGTGCCACTTTGTGAACGGGCACGCGCAGCCCAATGGTGCGCCGCGAGGGGTGGCTAACGCGGCGCGGCACTTCCTTGGTGGCTTCCAGTATGAAGGTGTAGGGGCCGGGCGTGGCCAGCTTCAGTAAGCGGTACTGACGGTTGTCGACCCGCGCGTAGGCGGCCAACTCGCTCAAGTCGCGGCACATCAACGTCAGATGGTGCCGCTCATCCACACCGCGTACCCGGCGCAGCCGCTCGGCTGCGGCCTTGTCGTCCAGGTGACACACCAACGCATAGCTGGAGTCGGTTGGGATGGCTGCCAGCCCCCCCTGGTCTAGGATGCGGGCCGTTTGGTCGATCAGGCGGGGCTGGGGGTTGTGTGGGTGGACTTCGAAGTACTGCGCCATCAGTTCGGGCAACTCAGTGGGGTTGAATCACCCGATGAGTCAACGCTTCCCACACCGGCCGCAGGGCCCCGGAAAGGTTGGGCAGTGCACCCAGGTCAGTATGGCTTTCCTGGGGGGAATGGAAGTCGCTGCCGCGCGAGGCGTAGAGCTCGAACTCCTGCGCCATTTCGCCGTACTTCACATACTCAGCGGCCGAGTGGCTGCCGGTGACCACCTCAACCCCCAGTCCGCCATGCGCTTTGAATTCACTGAACAAGGCGTATTCCTCCGTGGGCGTGACCCGGTAGCGGGCTGGGTGGGCCAGAACGGCCACGCCACCGGCACCCGTGATCCACGATACCGCGTCACCCAGGGCTGCCCATCGATGGGGCACAAACCCCGGCTTACCTTCGGTCAAGTAATTGCGAAACACCTCATGCGTACTGGAACAGACCTGACTCTCCACCAAGAACCGTGCGAAGTGGGTGCGTGAAATCAGGTCGGGGTTGCCCACATACTGAAGCGCACCTTCAAAGGCACCCTTGATACCCACGCCCGCCAACTGCTTGGCCATCTCGCGAGCCCGGCCCTCGCGGCCGCCGCGAGTGGCCTGCAAGCCGGCCTGCAACCGGGCGTCATCGGGATCGACGCCGAGGCCCACGATATGCACCGTCAGCCCAGCAAAGGTGACGGAAATTTCGGTACCGGTGAGGTATGGCAAGCCCTGCCCGGCGGCAGCGGCTATGGCGCGGTGTTGACCCCCCAATTCATCATGGTCCGTTAGCGCCCACAACTCCACTCCATTGGCCTTGGCGCGCACGGCCAGATCTTCGGGTGAGAGGGTGCCATCGGAAACATCCGAATGGCAGTGCAGATCGGCATTGGTCAAAATGTTCACCTGCACATGTTACCGGGCCTGCGGTTCAGCGGGGTCAAGGGGTTTTGCGCCAAAAACTCGGTACTCTCGGCGGCCCATGACCCTGTCCGTGCCCAACTCGCCGAGCTTGATCGGTAACGGGCCTGCAACACCTTAGCCCCTACCCAGCAAAGGTTTCAATGCGCGCGAGGGTGTCTTGCTCGTGGGGGGCAGCCCATCACCGAGATAGCGCAGCGACTGGGCACCCCCTTTGATGCGGATGACCGAGCCCCTGTGCACACCGCTGGACCTCTTGGCTTGTCCGCGCGTGCCCGAGTGCTCTCTAGCCCCAGGGCTTGCTCATGGCGCTGCGTTCGTATGCTGGGCGACCACCACCATCTGTGCACTCACTCGGCCTTGCCACTCGTTGACCTCCACCCGATAAGCCAAAACGGCCTCATCAGCCACCGCTTGGGTGCGTTGAAACCAAATCGCCTCGCGCGGTGCGGCGCATGGATCGTCTGCTGGACGCACGCTGAGTTTGAGGTGTTTGTCACCCACCACGCGCTGATGCAGAACCTGAACCCGTTCGCAGAAAACCGGCGGCTCAAAGCCTTGACCCCAGACCTGGGCATCCAGCAGGCGTGCCACGTCGGCGTTAAAGGATGCTGGCGGCAGTGCGCCGTCAATCCGCAGGCGCCGCTGCAGCGTGGCTTCATCCAGCCAATCAGCTGCCACGTGGCGCAGCGCCTGCGAAAAGGTCTCGAAGGCCTCGGGCGCTAGGCTGCAACCGGCGGCCATGGCGTGGCCACCGAAGCGCACCAAGGCCTGTGGATGGCGCTTGCTGATGAGGTCCAGGGCGTCGCGCAGGTGAAAGCCCTCGATGGAACGCCCTGAACCCTTGAGCAGCCCGTCCTGGCCGGGTGCAAAGACGAACACCGGGCGGTGCAGCCGGTCTTTGAGCTGGCCAGCCAGAATACCCACCACGCCCTCGTGAAACTGTGGGTGAAACAAGCTCAAAGCAGCGGGTGCGCCGGCAGCATCGGGCCCGGTGTCCAGCTTGCCCATCAGCGCCTCGGCCTGTTCGCGCATGCCGTCTTCCATGGAGCGGCGTTCTCGATTGATGTCATCCAAGGTTTGGGCCAGTTCGGCCGCGCGCGTCGGGTCATCCGTGGTCAGGCATTCGATACCCAAGCTCATGTCCGAAAGCCGTCCGGCTGCGTTGATCCGCGGGCCCAAGGCAAAGCCAAAGTCCTGTGCACTGGCCTGCTGGGGGCTGCGGCCGGCCACTGTAAACAGCGCAGCCACACCCGCTTGCATCCGGCCGCTGCGGATACGTTTGAGGCCCTGTGCGACCAAGCGGCGGTTGTTGGCGTCTAACCGGACGACATCGGCCACCGTGCCCAGGGCCACCAGGTCCAGGAGTTCGGTGAGTTTGGGCTGGGTGTGCTCGTCGAAATGGCCGCGCAGGCGCAGTTCACTGCGTAGGGCCAACAGCACATAGAACATCACGCCCACGCCAGCCAAGTGCTTGCTTGGGAACGCACACTGCTTTTGATTGGGGTTGACGATCACGTCGGCTTCGGGCAGCTCCTGGGCCGGCAGGTGGTGGTCGGTCACCAGAACCTGTAAACCCAGCGAGCGCGCATGGGCCACGCCCGCCAGGCTGGCGATTCCGTTGTCCACGGTGATCAACACCTGAGGGGGTGAAGCGGCATAGCGTTGCAGTGCCATATCCACGATGGCGGGGGTCAGTCCATAGCCATGCACGCTGCGGTCGGGTACCACGTAGAGAAGTGTTTGGGGGCGCGCACCCAACATCTTCAGCCCGCGTATGGCCACGGCACAGGCTGTGGCTCCATCGCAGTCGTAGTCGGCCACCACGCACAGTGTTCGCCCCTGTGTGATCGCGTCGGCCAGCAGCCTAGCGGCGCGGTCGGCATGGGTCAGTTGATGGGGCGGAATCAGATGCTGCAGGTGCTCATTCAGTTCCTGGGGGTCTCGCACCCCTCGCGCGGCGTACAGGCGAGCCAGCAGTGGGTGTATGCCGGCCTGTTCCAACTGGTACGCCACGCGCGGCGGAACGTCTCGCGGCACCAAGGCCAAGGGCGCAGCCTCTGGTGCTGCTTTGGCTTCGCGGCTCATGCCGGTGCCCCTTGGGCAGGCGCATCCAGGCGCTGCAGCCAGTCGCTCAAGGCACGGGTGCGCGGTTGGGGCTTGATCGTGCGCGCGATGGCGCCCCGCCAACCCGTGGGCAGCCGCCGCATCGCAAAGGCCTGTGCCGCATGGCGGCCGCACAGAACCAGCACCGGCTCTGCTTGGCCCGGTGCGGGCGGTAGCAGGGCGGCGTCTACCCAGGCCTGCAGGGCCGCATTGGCGTGCGCCCAGGGCAGTGCTTGCGTGGGATGGGGTGTCGGATTGAAGGCTTCATCGCATGCGCCAGCATGGTCCAGCCAAAGCGAATTAACCGTCAAGGCGCCTCGCGCCTCGCGGGCATGGTTGACCGAGTGCTCATGCAACACCATCTGTGCTTCGTTTTGCAGCCGCCGCAACAGCCGAGCAGTCGACAGTGGCGTTCGACCTTGCCAACGCTGCACCGAATCACCCTCGGCACGCAAGCGGCTCGCGCACGACAGCCCCCGCAGGCTGTCGTGGCCAATGAGCCAGTGCAGCGGGGCTTGCCATTGCAGATCTACGCCCTCACTTGCGAACAAAGGCGCCACCGCATCGAACAGGGCCTGCGAGTCGCTGGCGCTGAGTTGCAGTTCTTCCGGCGGCAACAGGGTGATGCGGTCGGCCGCCACCAGTCCGTGAAACGGGCTCAGGCGCCCCCAAGCCTTTCCGCCGCAAGCACCGCGCAGCGACCAGGCCTGCAGCGGCAGGCGCCCGTCGTCTGCGGCGCTCAACGGCCGGTTGTAGACAAGACGCGCCAACGATCGCTCAGCCAGGGTGTTAAGCGACTCGTCCTGTTCCAACAGGTCCCACGTGGGTATCAGGCGCGTCATCAGCGGGCTCCAACGCTGCAGCAGCGCGTGCCCGTTGTGGTCTTGCAGCGGCTCGGCTGAGTTGCCACCTTGAGCGGCCGGGGTCATCAGGATCAGGTTCATGCGACGATTATCCCGATGCGCTCGGGCAGAATCGCGCCCATGTGGGGTTTGAAGGTGCCGTTTGAGTTGGAGGTGGGCTGGCGCTACACGCGCTCGGGCCGCGCCGGGCGGCGCAATGGCTTCATTTCATTCATCTCGGGCGTGTCGATGTTGGGCATTGCGCTGGGCGTGGCCGCCTTGATCATCGTTTTGTCGGTGATGAACGGATTTCAGAAAGAGGTCCGTAACCGCATGCTGGGTGTAATTCCCCATGTGGAATTGATGGCTGCCGAGGGACAGGCCCTGCCCGACTGGCAGGCGGTGGCGCAACAGGCGGCCCGAACACCGGGCGTGGGCGAACAGGTGCAAGCGACAGCACCCTACGTGGTTTCACAGGTCTTATTGGCACGGGGCCAAGAGATGCGCGGCGTTGTCTTGCGCGGTGTCGACCCGGTTTATGAAAGTGGGGTGACCGAATTGGCACGCCGCCAACCCGAGCAGGTGCAACGCCTGGTCTCTGGCCAGTGGCAGGTGCTGCTGGGCGCCGAGATTGCCCGGCAGATGGGGGTGGGCGAGGGGTCGGCCTTAACGCTGATCACCCCGGGCGGACAGGTCACACCGGCGGGCGTCTTGCCCAGGCTCAAGACTGTGCGGGTGGCGGGCCTTTTCGAGTCGGGGCACTATGAATTTGACAGCACCTTGGTGCTGATGCACTTGGAGGATGCCGCACGCTTGATGCGTGTGTCAGGGCCCACCGGCGTACAGCTGCGGCTGCAGGATCAACAGGCTGCGCGGGCGGTAGCGGCGCAGTTGCAACAGCATCTGGGTCCGGATGTGGTGGTTCGCGACTGGACGCGTACCAACCCAAGCTGGTTTGATGCGGTACAGCTGGAAAAGCGGCTGATGTTCATCATCCTGACGCTGATCGTGGCAGTCGCCGCCTTCAACCTCGTGAGTACCCTGGTGATGACGGTAACCGACAAGCAAGCTGACATTGCCATCTTGCGGACCTTGGGCGCTAGCCCACGCTCGATCATGGCCATCTTCATGGTGCAGGGTGCCACCACGGGCGTGGCCGGTACTGCAGCGGGAGTGGGCCTGGGGCTGCTGGTAGCCTTCCATGTGGATACCATCGTGCCGGCTCTGGAAGGCCTGTTGTCCACCAAGTTCCTGCCTGCCTCCATCTACGTCATCAGCCGAATGCCCAGCGATCCGCAGTGGGGCGACATCGTGCCCATTGCACTGGTATCCCTGGTGTTGGCCTTTTTGGCCACGCTGTACCCGAGCTGGCGGGCATCGCGGGTACAACCGGCCCAGGCGCTGCGCCATGAGTGAACTTGAACCGCTAGGCCTGCCTTTAAGCGAGGCGGCATTGGCCGCTGAGTCGGTGGTGATTCAGGCGCAGGGCGTGTCGCGCCGCTACACCGAGGGCGTTCTGGACCTGACCGTTTTGGAAGGGGTGGACCTGCAGGTTGAGCGCGGACAAAGCCTGGCCCTGGTGGGTGCCTCGGGCTCTGGCAAGAGCACGTTGCTGCACCTCTTGGGCGGGCTGGACAGCCCGTCATCGGGCTCGGTGCAGTTGATGGGCCGCAATTGGGCGGCTATGGCTGTGGCGCAGCAGGGTATCTGGCGCAACCAGCACCTGGGATTTGTGTATCAGTTCCACCACCTACTGGCTGAATTCACGGCGCTGGACAATGTGGCCATGCCACTGCGCATTCGCCGGTTTGCCTTGCCGGCCGCTAGGCGGCAGGCCCAGCAGGCCTTGGAGTCGGTGGGCCTGAGTGACCGAGCAGGCCACCGGCCTTCGCAGCTCAGCGGCGGGGAGCGCCAACGCGTGGCCGTGGCACGTGCCTTGGTAACGAGACCCGCTTGCATCCTGGCCGATGAGCCCACCGGTAACCTTGACCGCCGCACCGCAGAGGCGGTGTTTGAAGTGCTGCTGCAGCGCACGCGAGCCGACGGCGCTGCCCTCTTGGTGGTTACCCATGACGAACAACTCGCACGCCGATGCGACCAGCGGCTGCAACTGGTGGGTGGGCGATTGGCCGGCTCAAGCCATGGTCCAGTGGATTGACACCCATTGCCACCTTGATGCGCCAGAGTTCGCACACGATGTGGCGCAGGTGGTGACCCGGGCACGCGAAGCCGGCGTGCACTGCTTGGTGTTGCCCGCCGTTCGGGTCCAGGACGCTGAACGGGTTCGTGCGCTTGCCCATGCCTTTGGTGCTGCGTACGCCTTGGGCATACACCCCTTGGCGGTTCCGCGGGCCGATGAAGCCGATTTGCAAACATTGGCCGAGCAGCTCGACCGGTGGTGCGGTGACCCACGCTTGGTGGCCGTGGGTGAAATTGGCTTGGACCACTTCGTTGCCCATCAGGACCTGGTGCGTCAGACGTACTTTTACGAGGCGCAGCTGAAGCTGGCGCAGCAGCGTGCATTACCGGTGCTGCTGCATGTGCGGCGCTCGGCGGATGCCTTGCTCAAGGGCCTGCGCCGCTGCCCAGTGGTGGGCGGCATCGCGCATGCCTTCAACGGCAGCCATCAACAGGCGCAGGCCTTCGTAGACCTGGGCTTTGCGCTGGGCTTTGGGGGCACGCTGACCTTCGAGCGTTCCCGGCAGATTCGGCGACTGGCCTCGGACCTGCCCGCGCAGGCCTTGGTGTTGGAAACCGATGCTCCAGACATTCCGCCGCAGGGGCTCTACCGCCCTGCGGCTGTTCGGCATGCCCATCCGCCAGCACGCAACGAGCCTTTTCAAGTGCCCTGCATCGGGCAGGTGTTGGCCAATTTGCGCGGATGGAGCCTGGCGCACACCGCCCGTGTGACGTCGGACAACGCTCACCGCGTGTTGCCTCGTCTGGCGCAACTGCATGAGGCACTGGGGTGAACCGGGGGGCGGTCAACGACTTGCCGATAGTCACCGTGTCGGAGCATGCCGGGGTGCGCTATCTGCACCTGAACACGCCCTGGGTGCAGGGCGCCATGCGCTTGTCCAAACCCGAGGCCATCGAACTGGAGTACGTGCGGCGGATGCTGGCCTCGCTCTTGTGGCGTCCCAGCGATGAGCTCGGCTGTGGGCAGGCGGTTCAATTGGGCCTGGGCGCAGCAGCCCTCACCCGCTTCACGCACGCCTGCCTGGGGATGCCCACCACTGCGGTGGAGCTCAACCCCGCGGTGATCAGGGCCTGCAGGATGTGTTTTCGGCTGCCTCCGGACGGTGAGCGATTGACGGTTTTGTGCCGGGACGCTGGTGTGTGGATCGCGCAGGCCCGGCGGCGCAGCAGCATTCACCTGTTGCATGTGGATCTCTACGACCACGAGGCCGCTGCTCCGGTGCTGGACACACCGTCCTTTTATGCGAGCTGCTATGAGGCACTGGCCCTGGGTGGCGTCATGGCGGTCAACCTCTTCGGCCGCTTATCGAGTTTCGAGCGCAGTGCCCAGCGGATTGCCGAGGCTTTTGGCCGCGAGCAGACCTGGCGGGTTCAGCCCACGAAAGAGGGCAACACGGTGGTCATAGCCACCCGCGGGGTTGCGGTCCCAGACCGTGTCGAGTTGAAGGCGCGGGCCCACTTCATCCAGGGCCAGTGGGGTCTGCCCGCAGGGCAGTGGTTGCAGATGATTCGCCCGCTCTAGCAGGCCGGGGTGCGCGCTTTAGGGGCGGAGATCTCCGTGTTATCCACACCCGTGTCACGGGCAGTACTGTCTAAAATTCAAAATAGTCAAGCGCCGTTTCTTGGCGCGTGGAGGTGTTTTGAGATGAAGATCAAGAGCCAGCAGGACTTCTGGTCCGGCTTGATGTTTCTGGTGAGCGGCGCCTTGTTCGCCTGGGGCGCGATTGCCAACTACAGCTTTGGTTCGTCGGCTCGGCCAGGTCCGGGCTACTTCCCCTTTGGCCTGGGCATCATCCTGGCCCTGCTCGGAGCCCTCATCATGTTTGAGGCGCTGACCATCGAAACTGAAGACGGTGAGCCGATCGGCGACATTGCCTGGAAGCCGCTGTTGGTGATTCTGGGATCGGTTTTCGTATTCGGCTTGCTGCTGCCATTAGTGGGCATGTTGATCGCGCTGCCCCTGCTGGTCATCACCTCCAGCCTGGCCAGCGAGCAGTTCACCTGGAAAGGGACCTTGACCAACGGCGTGTTCCTCACGGGCTTTTCCTGGCTGGTATTCATCAAGGGTTTGGGTTTGACGATTCCGCTGCTGCCGGCCTTCCTGCAGTTCGCCGGCTAGGGGAGATCACAACATGGACTTGCTCGAAAACCTAGCCCTGGGCTTTGCGACCGCGCTGACGCTGAAGAATCTGGCCTACGCCCTGTTCGGCTCTGTTTTGGGTACCCTAATCGGCGTGCTGCCAGGCCTAGGGCCGGTGGCCACCATCGCAATGCTCTTGCCCAGCATCTATGCGCTGGACACAGTACCGGCGCTCATCATGCTGGCCGGTATCTATTACGGCGCCCAATACGGCGGCTCCACCACGGCCATCCTGATCAATGTGCCGGGCGAGTCTTCCTCGGTTGTCACGGCCTTGGACGGCTACAAGATGGCGCGCCAGGGTCGGGCCGGCCCCGCCTTGGCAGCAGCTGGCTTAGGCTCGTTCTTCGCGGGCTGCGTGGGCACCGTGATCATTGCAGCTTTTGCGCCGCCGCTGACTGAATTGGCCTTCAAGTTCGGGCCTGCCGAATACTTTTCCTTGATGGTCCTGGGCCTGATCGGTGCTGTGGTGCTGGCCTCGGGTTCGCTGATCAAGGCCATCGCGATGATTCTTCTGGGCCTGCTTTTGGGCCAGATCAACACCGACGTGATTTCCGGTGTTCCCCGCTACAGCTTTGACATTCCCGAACTTACCGACGGTATTGGATTTGTGGCGATCGCTATGGGCGTATTTGGTTTTGGCGAAATCATCAGCAATCTCGGCCGCCCCGCGGAGGAGCGCGAGGTCTTCACCAAGGACGTCAAGGGTCTCATGCCCACTGCTCAAGATCTGAAGGATGCGTTCCCCGCGATGCTGCGGGGCACGACCCTCGGTTCACTCCTGGGCGTTTTGCCGGGTGGCGGTGCCTTACTGTCTTCGTTTGCCGCCTACACGCTTGAAAAGAAGCTGACCCTCAAGCCCCACGAGGTGCCCTTTGGTCAAGGCAACATCCGTGGCGTGGCAGGCCCTGAGTCGGCCAATAACGCCGGCGCCCAAACCTCCTTCATTCCCATGCTAACTCTGGGCATTCCACCCAATGCGGTTATGGCGCTGATGGTGGGGGCCATGACCATCAAGGGCATACAGCCCGGTCCTCAGGTGATGACGAGCAACCCTGAACTCTTTTGGGGCCTGATAGCGTCGATGTGGGTGGGCAACTTTATGCTCATCATCCTGAACCTGCCGCTCATCGGCATTTGGATCAAGTTGCTGACCGTGCCCTACCGGCTGCTGTACCCCGCCATCTTGGCGTTTTGCTGCATCGGCCTGTACACGCTGAATAACAACAACTTTGATGTGTACATGGCGGTTATCTTCGGCTTGTTCGGCTACGCCTTCTACAAGCTCAAGTGCGAGCCCGCGCCGCTGCTGCTGGGCTTCATCCTCGGCCCGATGATGGAAGAGAACCTGCGCCGTGCGTTGCTGCTGTCGCGCGGGGACTACTCCGCTTTCCTTACCCGTCCTTTGTCGGCCAGTCTGCTGGTCGCCGCTGCCTTGTTGGTGGTGGTGGTGTCCCTGCCCTCAATCAAGCGGAGCCGCAAGAGGGCGTTCGAGGAAGGCTGAACCCATGCGCGGGCACTGCCTGTGCTTGCTGCAACTCAACGCCAATCCCATGCGAACTGAAACATCACCGCCGCGTCGCCAACGGCATGAACCGTCAGCGAGGCCTGGCGGTTGAACTGCCAACCGATTGAAGCCAAGGCGCCCGGCGAAAAGCCGTTGTGGTTGAACGGCACCTTGTTCTCGTACTTGCCGCGGTAGCCGTAGAGCAAGCCGCCCGAGAACTGGCCGAACAGTTGCGAATGGCCCAACAGCTGCGGGAAGCGCTTGCCCAGGTACACATAGGTGCTGGGCTGCCCAAACGAGTTGTTGAAAAAAGATCCGCCGGCCATCCAGCGGTCGTTTCGTTGCCGCTCCAGGGCCACTGCCCAAACATCGGCATGTTCCGGGCTGTAGCGCAGGTGCGGTGCATAGGGTGACACGGCGGCCCGCCAGTGGCCCTGGTCCCAACCTGAACCCAAGGTGTCAGCTGTTGCGGCCAACGCAGCGGTGGCGCGTGCCCAGCTGCTGGTCGCCAGCCCTGTGTGCCCGCCAGCCGTCTTTGTTTGAGCCTGGGTCGGCAAGGCCGCCACCAGGGTACTGGCCAAGCCCAGGAGCGTGTGGGATCGAAAAAACACAGCAAGAGTCGCGCGCATGGCGCGCAATTGTGCCCATTGCGGCGCGCGCGCGCGCAGCCACCCGCCTCAACTGACAATGCGGGACTTTAAGGCGACCTTGGCAGCCCATGGCCTTCGACTACCGAACCCGATACAACAGCCGCCGCACGCCGGTTTTCGGCCGTGATGTGGCTGCCACTTCCCATCCGCTGGCCGCGCAGGCGGGCTTGAAGATGATGCAGTCTGGTGGAAACGCGGTTGACGCTGCGGTGGCCATGGCCGCTTGCATGACCGTGGTCGAGCCCTGCAGCAATGGTCTTGGATCGGACCTCTTTGCCATCGTCTGGGATGGCGCGCAGCTGTTGGGGCTGAACGCCTCGGGGCACTCGCCTGCAGCCTGGAACCCGGGCTATTTCACCCAGAAGCATGGCTCCCAAATGCCGCGCAGGGGCGTGGACACGGTGACCGTTCCCGGTGCCGTTTCGGGCTGGGTTGCGCTGCACCGGCGGCTGGGCCGGTTGCCCTTTGCTGACGTGCTGGCCCCGGCCATCGAAATCGCCGAGCGCGGTTACGCGGTACCGGTGGTGGTGCAGGAGAAGTGGACCCTGGCCGCTGGCCTTGAAGAACTGACCCGCCAGCCCGGCTTTGCCCAGACCTTCTTGCCCAAAGGCCGGGCACCGGTGGTAGGAGAGCACTTTGCAATGCCTGCTGCGGCCCGCAGCCTACGGGAAATCGCGCGCAGCAACGGCGAATCCTTCTACTGCGGCGCAATGGCCCAGGCCATCGCGTCCTACGTGCAGGCGCACGGTGGGGCGCTCAGCACCGCTGACTTGGCAGCCTATGCGCCCGAATGGGTCACGCCGTTGGCACAGAACTACCGCGACCACATGCTGCACGAGATTCCGCCCAACGGACAGGGCATTGCCGCGCAGATGGCCGCCGGGATTTTGCAACACCTCAACGTGGGTGAGCATGCGGTGGACAGCACCATGAGCTGCCACCTGCAGATCGAAGCCATGAAACTGGCCTTCGCGGATGTCTACCGCCATGTCAGCGATTCACGCACCCTGCGCATCACGCCTGCGCAAATGCTGGATCCGGCCTACTTGGCCGAGCGTGCGCACTTGGTGGACCGAAAACGCGCCCAAGGCTTCCAGGCCGGCAACCTGCCCCACGGCGGCACGATCTACCTCACCGCAGCCGACCGCAGCGGCTTGATGGTCAGCCTCATCCAAAGCAACTACATGGGCTTCGGTTCGGGGGTGGTGGTGCCCGACTGGGGTATCAGCCTGCAAAACCGCGGCCATGGCTTCACCTTGGATGAGAACAGCGCCAATGTGGTGGCGCCGCACAAGCGTCCGTTCCACACCATCATTCCGGCCTTCCTCACGCGGGCCGGCTTGCCCGCCATGAGCTTTGGGGTGATGGGGGGTCACATGCAGCCTCAGGGGCATCTGCAGACCTTGGTGCGCATGCTGGACTACGGACAAAACCCCCAGATGGCTTGCGACGGTCCGCGCTGGCGGGTCAATGGGGGCCTGTCGCTCAATGTTGAGCCCCACATGCCCCCCGACACCGTGCAGGGTCTGGCCGCCCTGGGCCACCAGCTGGAAGGCCTGAACGACAGCTACATGGACTTCGGCGCGGGCCAGTACATCTGGCGCCTGGGCGATCCGGCCGTCGAGGGCTATGTGGCGGCCAGTGACCCACGGCGTGACGGCGCTGCGGTGGCCTGGTGAGCGTTTTCGCAGCCAGCAGCGGTGCCGCCCACGGTGCGCGGTTCGCACAGGGTATGGCACTGGCCATCGTGGGGGCCTTGGGCTTTGCCGGTAAGGCTATCCTGGCCAAGCTGATGTACCGCTATGGCGTGGATGCGGTTACGGTGGTGGCCTGGCGCATGCTTCTGGCCTTGCCCTTGTTTATGGCCATGGCGTGGTGGGCTGGGCGTGGTGCGCTGCCGCTTAACCGCCGCGACACCCTGACCATCATGGCCTTGGGTTTTTCGGGCTACTACTTGTCCAGCATGTTGGACTTCTATGGCCTGATGTACATCACTGCCAGTTTGGAGCGGCTGATTCTGTATTTGGGCCCCACCTTCGTGATGGTGCTGGCGGTCGTGGTGCTCAAGAAGCAGGTGACTGCGCGCCAGTGGTTGGCCACGGTCATCAGCTATGCCGGTGTGTTGGTGGTGTTTGGGCATGAATTGCTGGGGCCCTCGATGCCCACCGCTGCATCCAGCGGCGCGGCCGCTACCGTGCTGGGCTCGGCGTTGGTACTGGGCAGCGCCTTGACTTATTCGGGCTACCTCTTGGCCAGTGGCGAGGTCGTCGCCCGCTTGGGTTCGCTGCGCTTGACGGGGCTGGCCAGCAGCGTCGCCGGTGTTCTGTGCTTGCTGCATTTCACCGTGGTGCATCCCCTGTCGGTGATGATTGTTCCCGAACCGGTGATGTGGATGAGCCTGCTCAACGCACTGCTGTGTACCGTGATGCCGGTATTGGCGGTGATGATGGCCATCGAGCGCATCGGGCCGGCGTTGAGTTCGCAGGTGGGCATGATCGGGCCCTTGGCCACCATCGCCCTGGGCGTGTACCTATTGGATGAGCCGTTTACCGTTTGGATTGTGGTGGGCACGCTGTTGGTGCTCTTGGGTGTGGGCCTGTTGGCGCGGTGGCGTTGAGGTGCCCTTGAAGTTTTTCGCGGAGTGAGTCAACCATGGATTTGGGAATCGCGGGCCGTTGGGCCTTGGTGTGCGCGGCCAGCAAAGGCCTGGGGCGGGGTTGTGCACAAGCCCTGGTGGGAGAGGGCGTAAATGTGGTGATCACCGCGCGGGGCGAAGAGGCCTTGCAGACCACTGCTGCTGAGTTGCGGGCCCTCAACCCGGTGGCAACGGTTCGCGCGGTGGTCGGAGATATCACCACCGAGCACGGCCGTGCCTCTGCGCTGGCGGCTTGCCCCCAAGTCGACATCTTGATCAATAACGCCGGCGGCCCGCCTCCGGGCGACTTTCGCGATTGGGACCGCGACAACTGGGTCAAGGCCTTGGAGGCAAATATGCTCACCCCGATCGAGCTGATCAAGGCCACGGTGGATGGCATGGCCCAGCGCGGCTTCGGCCGCATCGTCAACATCACGTCTGCTGCGGTGAAGGCGCCCATTGATGTGCTGGGTTTGAGCAACGGTGCGCGTTCAGGCTTGACGGGATTCGTGGCTGGGGTGGCCCGGCAAAAGCGGCTGGCCTCGCGTAATGTGACGATCAACGCGCTGCTGCCTGGGCCTTTTGACACCGACCGCTTACGCATCACCTTGGCTGGCGCCGCGCGGGCTGCTGGCAAAGCAGTCGACGAAGTGGCTGCGGCGCGCCGCGAGGCCAATCCGGCCGGGCGCTTCGGCACGGCCGAGGAGTTCGGTGCGGTGTGCGCGTTCTTGTGCAGCACCCACGCCGGCTATCTCAATGGACAGAACCTGCTGCTCGACGGTGGCGCCTACCCAGGCACTTTCTGACGCTCAGGCTCCGGCTGGGCCGCCTGGGTTCTGTTGCTGCTGCTGGAGTGGCGCAGCGCTTAGCGGTCACCTTTGATGGATGAAAGCCCAATGCCCCCCACGATCAGCCCGAAGGCCATCAGGTGGTAAGCCTGCGGCCACTGGCCCAGCAAGGCGCCCTGCATCAGGCCCGCAAAGAGGGGCGTGAGGTTACCGAAGAGGGCCGCCATGGCGGGCCCTGCCTGCGCCACGCCGATGCCCCAACTGCGATAAGCGATCAGTGAAGGCCCCAGCGCGGTGAACACGATGGCCGCGATCACGCCTGGCGACCACTCAATGGCCGCGGGTGCCAGCACCGCCTCTGCGCAAGCTGATAGAGCCGCCCAACCGATGCCAAACAGGGCTTGAACCAGCAAAAAGCCGGCCCAGTCTTCGCTGGGCTTGGGCAAGCCGGTTTGAAGGGCAACTGGCGGCCGCGACAGCATCCAGCTGTAGAAGCACCAGGAGATGATGGCGCCGATCATCATCAGATCACCCGGCACGAAGGCGATCTCCGACAGGCGGGCCAGGTCCCCCTGTGACAAGACCAAGAGCACACCAGCCAGGGAGCAGGCTGCGCTGACCAGCGCCGGTGGGCCAGGCCTTTGGCGGTAAAACAAAGCACCGATGGACAGCATCCATAAGGGAGAGCTGGCTGCGATCAGCGTCACATTCAAAGGCGTGGACGTGGTCAGTGCCAGGTACTGCAGCGCGTTGTAGGCGCCCACACCCAACAGGCCCAGGATGGCCAGCGGCCCGCGCCGCACCCACAGGGCGGCCCGTTGTTCAGCCGTTCTCAGCGCATGCCAGCCCAGCGGCAGCAGAATCAACAAGGCCAAGGTCCAGCGCAGCAGGTTCAGCTGAAGCGGTGGCACGAGGCCCACCATCAGGCGGCCCACGACGGCGTTGCCTGCCCACATCAGGGGCGGCAGCAGCATCAGCAGGGCCAGACGGGGGTGCATCGAGTGGGGCGTTCCAGTTCAATTATGGGCTGCCCTACTCAGGCAAACCGGTAGGGTCACCTGCGGCCGAGCGCCCCACGGGGTTACGGCTGAAGTGGCACACTGCGGCGCGACCAGACCTATCCAGGCCCCTCAGGAGACCACCGTGACCACCACCATTCGCACCATTCAGATCGCCGAGTTCGGCGGCCCCGACAAGCTGCAGGTCGTCAATCGTGAGGTGGGTGAACCGGGCCCCGGCGAAATCCGCATTCGCCACAAGGCCGTGGGTCTGAACTACATCGATGTCTACATGCGTACCGGTCTGTACCCCAACGCGCTGCCCATGACCTTGGGCATGGAAGGCGCCGGCGTGGTCGAGGCGGTGGGCGAGGGCGTGAGCCACTTGGCCCTAGGCGACCGCGCAGCCTACGCTTCTCAGCCTCCGGGCAGTTACTGCGAAGCGCGCGTGATGCCGGCCAGGTGCGTGGTCAAGTTACCCGACGCCATCAGCTTTGAAGAAGGCGCGGCCATGATGCTCAAGGGCTTGACGGTGCAGTACCTGCTGAACAAGACCCAGCCGCAAGGCGGCTTGAAGGCAGGAGACTTTGTTTTGTTTCATGCAGCCGCAGGCGGTGTGGGCCTGATCGCCTGCCAGTGGGCCCGGGCCATGGGCTTGCGGCTGATCGGCACCGCCGGCGGTGCAGACAAGTGCAAGCGGGCCCTGGAGCACGGCGCCTCGTACGTGATCGACTATCGCAGCGAAAACTTTGTTGAACGCGTCAAGGCCATCACCGGTGGCATGGGTGTGCGGGCGGTGTACGACTCCATTGGCAAGGACACCTTTGAGGGCTCGCTCGATTGCCTGAGCCCCTTTGGTCTCTTGGCCACCTACGGCAATGCATCTGGCCCGGTACCGCCGTTCAACCTCGGGGCCCTGGGCCCCAAGGGTTCCCTGTACGTTACCCGGCCCACTCTGTTCACCCATCTGGCCACCCGCCAGAGCACGCAGGTCATGGCCGATGATCTGTTCGGCATGGTCACCAGCGGCCGGGTGAAGATTCGGATTGACCAGCGCTACCCCCTGGACCAAGTGGGGCGCGCCCATGGCGATCTAGAGTCGCGCAAGACCACCGGCTCTACCGTGTTGTTGCCCTGAGCGGGTTCTCGCGCAGCGGCTTTATCGGCCGCGCCGCACCCGCAAGACCTCATCCAAGATCAGGCAGGCCGCGCCAAGGGTAATCGCACTGTCGGCCAGGTTGAATGCAGGGAAGTGCCATCCTGCGGCGTGGAAGTCCAGCATGTCCACCACATAACCGTGTACAGCCCGGTCGATCACATTGCCAAGGGCGCCACCCATGATCATGGTGATGGCAAAGCAAAACAGTTTTTGGCCTGGGTGGCGGTGCAGCATCCAAACAATGAAGCACGAGGCCAACACTCCGATACCGATGAAGAACCAGCGTTGCCAGCCTGAGGCGCCAGCCAGAAAGGAAAAGGCCGCGCCACTGTTGTGAACCCTCACGAGGTTGAAGAAGCTGGTGATGGGCAACGAGTCGGCCCAAGCGAAGGAGCCCAGGATCAGTACCTTGCTCATCTGATCCAGCACTACCACCAACAGGGCCAGGGCCAGCCATCCGGGCAAGCCAGACACCCAGCGCGTTTTGCCGCGGCTCATGCCCAGCCTCAAGCCACCGCGCGATGCTCGCCCGCACCGTACAGGTTGGACACGCAGCGTCCGCACAAATCGGTGTGGGCCGCGTCTGCGCCCACATCGGCACGCCAGTGCCAGCAGCGGCCACATTTGGGTTTGCCGCTGGGTATGACCTGCACCGCCAACTCGTCCCCGGCCACCACCTGCGCGGCCGAGGTGATCAGCACGAACTTGAGGTCATCACCCAAGCTGAGCAAGAGCGCCAGGTCTTCAGCGGCAACCTGCAACACCACTTCAGCCTGCAAGGACGACCCCAACTGTCCTTGGGTGCGCACATCCTCAATCGCCTTGTTGACCAGCGCGCGTACCTCAATGATGCGGCTCCACTTGGCCAGCAGTTCGGCGTCGGCGTTTGGCAGTGTCCAGTAGGTTTGGCTGAAGATGGAGGTGTCCTTTTCGGGGCCACCATGCAAGGCCCAGGCCTCTTCGGCGGTGAAGCTCAGGAAGGGGGCCATCCAGCGCAGCATCCCATGGGTAATGTGCCACAGCGTGGTCTGTGCGCTGCGCCGCGCTAGGCTCTTGGGCGCGGTGGTGTACAGGCGGTCTTTAAGCACATCCAGGTAGAAAGCGCCCAGGTCTTCCGAGCAGTACACCTGCAGCTTGGCCACTACCGGATGGAACTCATACGCCTGATAGTGCGCGAGGATTTCAGCCTGCAGTTGCGAAGCACGGGCCAACGCGTAGCGGTCAACCTCCAACATCTGTTCGAAGGGCACGGCGTCGCAGGCTGCGTCGAAGTCACTGGTGTTGGCCAGCAAAAAGCGCAAGGTGTTGCGTACCCGACGATAGGCGTCCACCACCCGCGCCAGGATCTTGTCGTCAATCCCCAGGTCGCCGCTGTAGTCCGTGGCCGCGCACCACAGCCGCAAGATTTCAGCGCCGTACTTTTGGTAAACCTGTTGGGGCTCCACGCCGTTGCCCAGACTCTTGCTCATCTTGCGGCCCTGGCCGTCCACCACAAAGCCGTGGGTCAGCAGGCCACGGTAGGGCGCGCGGTCGAATATCGCACAGCCCAACAGCAAGGAAGAGTGGAACCAGCCGCGATGCTGGTCGTGGCCTTCCAAATACAGATCGGCCTCGGGACCTTTGTCGTGAAAGCCGCCTGGGTGCTGGGCACGCAGCACGTGCCAGAAGCTCGATCCCGAGTCGAACCACACCTCCAGAATATCGGTGCTCTTGCCATACTGGCCCGCGTCTTCTGCGCCCAAGAAGTCTTGTGCGCTCACCCGGCTCCAGGCCTCAATTCCACCACGCTCCACGATATCGGCCGCCTGATCCAAGATTTCCAAGGTGCGTGGGTGAAGCTCGCCTGAGTCTTTGTGCAGGAACAAGGGCAGGGGCACGCCCCAGCTGCGCTGTCGGCTGATGCACCAGTCGGGCCGGTTGGCGATCATGTCGCGCAGGCGCGCCCGCCCGTTCTCAGGGTAAAAGCTTGTTTGGTCAATGGCGTCCAAGGCCAATTGGCGTAGCGTCTTGCTCGCTTTGTCCTGTGTGAACACGCCTTCGCCCGCATCCATGCGGATGAACCACTGCGCAGCTGCACGGTAGATCACCGGTGATTTATGCCGCCAGCAGTGTGGGTAGCTGTGTTGGATGTCGGTGGTGTTGAGGATGCGGCCGGCATTGCGCAGGGTCTCGATGATGGTGGGGATGGCTTTCCAGATGTGCTGCCCGCCGAAGAGCGGGAAATCCGGCGCGTAGACACCACTGCCCTGCACCGGGTTGAGGATGTCGTTCAGGGCCATGCCGTGGGCACGGCAGGAATTGAAGTCGTCCAGTCCATAGGCAGGCGAGGAGTGCACGATACCGGTGCCGTCGTCGGCCGTGGCGTAGTCGGCCAGGTACACCGGGCTGGTGCGGTCGTAGCCCGCATCCGCCTCAGCCAGGGGATGCTTGAAGGCGATACCCCCTAGCGCCTGCCCCAGGGTCGTACCCAGCACGTGGCCCCGCAGCCCCCACCGTTGCAGGCAGCGTTCCACCAGGGAGTGCGCCATCAGCAGCAAACCGCGCTCGGTTTGTACCAGCGCATAGTCCAGCGCTGGGTTCAGGTTGAGCGCTTGGTTGGCAGGGATGGTCCATGCGGTGGTGGTCCAGATCACCGCGAAGGCGGGCTGCGTAAGCTCGGCCAGTCCAAATGCGGCGGCTAGTTTCTGCGGCTCCGCGCAGGGGAAGGCCACATCCAAGGTGGTGCTCTTCTTGTCAGCGTATTCGATTTCGAACTCGGCCAGAGACGAGCCGCAGTCAAAACACCAATACACCGGCTTCAGGCCCCGGTATACGAAGCCACGCTCCATCACGCGCTTGAAGGCACGTATCTGCGAAGCCTCGTTGGACGGGTCCATGGTGGCATAGCGATGGTCCCAGTCACCCAGCACAGCCAAGCGTTTGAAATCAACCATCTGCTGCGCAATCTGTTCGGTCGCGTACGCCCGGCTTTTGGCCTGCATATCGTCCCGGCTGAGGCTGCGGCCATGCTTCTTTTCGATGGCGTTTTCAATGGGCAGGCCATGGCAATCCCAACCTGGCACGTACTGAGCGTCGAATCCAGCCAATTGCCGGGCTTTGACGATCATGTCCTTGAGGATCTTGTTGGCCGCGTGCCCCATGTGAATCTGCCCGTTGGCGTAGGGCGGGCCATCGTGCAACACGAACAGGGGCTTGCCGCAACGCGCATCACGTAAGCGGCGGTAGCGGCCCTCCTTTTCCCACTGGGCAATCCAGCCGGGTTCGCGCTTGGGCAGGTCGCCGCGCATCGGAAAGGGTGTGTCCGGCAGGTTCAAACTGTGGCGATGGTCGCCCGCGTCTGCGCCCGCTACGGCGGTGCCGCTAGATTTCTGATCGTTCATGGATTCATTCAGTCAGGTGGCCGCAGATGGGGTGCACCGGGTACAGGTTCGGGCCGAGCAGGTGCATAGGCTCGGCGATCGTTGATAGGTGTGGCAGACGCTGTTCAAGGGCTCGCCTGCCAAACAAGGCAGAGCCCAGGGCACTGCGAAAGCCTGTGTCGGCGGGCCGCAACCCTCAACAACAAATTCGGTCGCGGGTTGTCTGGCGCCGGGTGCTGGCGCCATGCGGCGCCAAGCGATGCGACCGGTTCAGCCGGTTCGGCAGGAGCAAAAACAAGGCTTGGGGCCCAAAGACACGCATTCTTCGAGTGTAGCGCCAGCCCCTAGGCGGGGGCGCGCGCCCTCAACCAAGACTGAGCCTCTTGCACATCCTGCGCGATCCCGGCTTCCAGCGCTGGCAGGCCATCGTAGTGGCGCTCGTCATGCAGCCTGTACAGCAGGTCGACGCCCACCACGCGGCCGTAGCCGGCATGCAGCGGCAGCGGCCACTCCAGGCAGTGAACCTCCAGCAAAACCCGCCCGGCGTCTTCCACGCTGGGACGCACGCCCAGGCTGGCCACACCCGGCAGCGGCTGCGGCGTCAGGCCGTGCACTTGCACCACAAAGATGCCCATGGCCGCGGGTTTGGCATGCGGTACCCGCAGGTTGAGCGTGCGAAAGCCATCGCCGCGCCCGGGTGCACTGGCGCCCAGTTGTCTACCGAGTTTGCGCCCGTGCACCACATGACCGCTGATGCGGTATGGGCGGCCGAGCAGTCCGGCGGCCTGTTCCATGTCGCCTTCCAACAAGGCCTGCCTCACGGCCGAGCTGGAAACCCGCAACCCGTGTACCTCGTAGCTCATCATGCGCGCCACGTCCAGGCCCCGCGAGCTGCCATGGGCATCGAGCAAGGCGTAGTCACCTGAACGCTTGGCGCCGAACCGAAAGTCGTCACCCACCAACAGGTAGCGGGTCTGCAGCTCTTGCAACAGCACGCGGTCGATGAAGTCGGTGGCGCTCAGCGCGGCCAGGTGTTCGTTGAAGCGCACCACCACCACTTCATCAATGCCACAGCGTTGCAGGGCTACCAGCTTGTCGCGAAGCGAGCCTACGCGTGAGGGCGCCAGCGCCGGTTGACCCAGGCGGTGCGCGAAGAAGTCCCGCGGACTGGGCTCGAAGGTCATTACACAGGCCGGCAGCCCCCGCTGCCGCGCTTCGCCGCACAGCAACGCCAACATGGCCTGGTGGCCTCGGTGCACGCCATCAAAGTTACCGATCGTCAGAGCACAGGAGCCACTGGCCCGAGGGCGCCGGGCACGAAATATTTTCATTCAGGCATTATCCGGCCATGGACCGCGAAGTCACCGGGCCTTGGCCAGAGCGATAGACTGCGGCTTTTCGCACGCGAGCGCGCATGTCCACTACACCTTTGATCGTTGGCTTGGGCGGCACCCCGCGCAATGGGTCAACCACCGAGCGCTGCCTGCGAATAGCCCTAGACCGTGCCCAAGACTTGGGCTGTCGAACCCTATTGCTCTGCGGGACAGACCTGCCGCGTGAGATATACGAGTTCGACGCTCAACGGCGCAGCCCGCAGGCCCAAGCCCTGATACGGGCTCTGCGTGAAGCCGATGGTCTGATCCTGGCTTCGCCCTCGTATCACGGGTCAATATCGGGCTTTTTGAAGAACGCCCTGGACTATGCCGAAGACCTGCGGCAGGACCAGCGGGTGTACCTGCAAGACCGCGCGGTGGGCTGTATCGTTTGCGCCGAAGGGGCCCAGGCCCTGGGCTCCACCTTGATGGCGCTGCGCTCGGTGGTACATGCCTTGAGGGCTTGGCCAACCCCCTATGGCGCGGCGGTGCACACCGCGGTTCGGCCGTTTGACGAGCACGGCCGTGTGGTCGATGAGAGTGTGCTCGCGGCCTGCCACGCGGTGGCCGAAGAAGTGGTGTCTTTCGTGCGGCGCTAATCCAGGCGAACCGAGGCGCGCAGCGCGCCTTCTTCCTCCGCTGTGAGCCAACGCCACTGGCTTGGTTCCAAGTTGGGGTCCAGTTCAAGCGTGCTCATGCGCAAGCGGTGCAGCGCATCCACCCGGTTGCCCACTGCCGCCACCATGCGTTTGACCTGGTGGTAACGCCCCTCACCAAGGGTCAGCAAGACGGTGTTTTCCCCGCTATGGTCCAGCGGCTCTACGGCCAGTGCCTGCACCGCTTGGGGACCATCATCCAACACCACGCCCTTGAGCAGCCGTTGGGTAGCCTCGGATGCCCAGGCGTGGCGGCAGACAGCCCGGTACACCTTGGCGGCGTGCCACTTGGGCGAGGTCAGCCGGTGGTTGAGCTCACCATCGTCCGTCAACAGCAACAGTCCGGTGGTGTCTTCATCCAAGCGCCCAATGGGTTGCAGCCCGCGCAGGCGCAGGGGTGTGGGCAGGAGGCTCATCACGCTCGGGTGATGGCGTGGCTTGAGCGAACATTCATGCCCGGCCGGCTTGTGCAGCATCACCAACGCGCGCTTACGGTAAGGCCAGGTGAGGTTGTCGACGGTGAACGCCCAATCAGGCAGGGCAACCGGACCCATCAGCGCTGCAAAGTCCGAGTCTGGGTCCTCGACCACCACACCCGCCACCGACACACGGCCCAGTCGCACCAGGCCGCGGCACTCACGCCGGCTGCCAAAGCCCTGCCCATGCAGGGCATCTTCCAAACTCAGCGCGCCGCGCCCGGCACCACCTTGGCGGCGCTTCAGGCGAACACCCCGGCGCTGTCTTGCATGCGCTGGCTGACCTGCCCCAAGTGGTGCGGGGTGTCGCCCCAGGCCATTTCGATCATCGTCAGGCGCTTGAAGTCGTGGCTGGCGCTGTACTCGTCGGTGACCCCAATGCCGCCGTGCAGCTGAACGCACTGCTGGCCTACAAAACGCGCACTCTGGTTGATCTGTATCTTGGCCTGGCTGAGTGCACGGCGTCGCTGGGCTGTGGGCTCGCTCAGCTTGAGCGTGGCGTAGTAGCTCATGGACCGCCCCAGTTCGAGCTGCATCTTCACATCTGCTACGCGGTGGCGCAGGGCTTGAAAGGTCGAAAGGGCCACCCCGAACTGCTTGCGGGTGTTCAGGTAGTCGATGGTCGTGGCCACCAGGCGGTCCATCACCCCGACGGCTTCGGCGGCCAGTGCGGCGATGGCGATGTCCTGTGCCCACTCCAAGCTTTTCAAGCCCTCGCGGGTGATCAGGGCAGCGGGCGCCTTTTCAAACCTCAACTCCGCGGCCTGCGCGCCGTCCTGTGTTGGATACGCCTGCACCTGAAGTCCCTTGGCATCTCGCGCCGCCATGAACAGCGCGATGCTGCCGTCCAGCACCGCAGGCACGATGAAGGCGTCAGCCTCGTCACCGGCGGGAACCACGCTCTTGTGCCCACTGATCTGCCAGCCTTGTCCATCGGCGACGGCTTCGGCTGCGCATCGAGAAAGCTCATACCGGGCCGCGCGTTCCTGATGCGCCAGCACCACCAGGGCCGAACCGTCGGCGATACGGGGCAGCCACGTCTGACCGACCGAGGTCTCGCCCTGCGCGAGCAGGGCCGGTGCAACCAAGGCGCCCGCGGCAAAGGGCGCGCTGACCAATCCCCGGCCCAATTCCTCCATCACCACCATCGCTTCCACGGGGCCAAAACCCATGCCGCCTTGGGCTTCGGGTACGGCCAAGGCGGTCAAGCCCAGTTCGGCGAGTTCGCCATACACCTCGCGGGCAGCGCCACCGGCCTTGGCCAGGCCATGTCGGCGATCGAACCCGTGCGCCTTGCCCACCCAACGGGCCACGGCCTCGCGCAGCGACAGTTGGTCTTGCGTGAATTCAAAGTCCATATTGCGTCTGCGTTCAGCCCAGCACGGTTTGCGCCACGATGTTGCGCTGCACTTCGTTGCTGCCGCCGTAGATGGTGGTCTTGCGCATGTTGAAGTAGGTGCTGGCCAGTGGTGCGCAATGGGCAGCGCCTATATGGTCGCCCTGCCAGCCTGCTTCCATGGCGTCGCTCACAAAGGGTGTGGCGTAGGGGCCGGCTGCCTGCATCATCAGCTCGCTGTAGCGTTGCTGAATCTCGCTGCCACGAATCTTAAGCAGGCCCGCCACATCCAGAGATTGCTTTCCGCTCTTTTCGGCGCTAAGCACCCGCAACACCATCATTTCCAATGCCACGATATCCACCTCGAGTTGTGCAATTTGGTCCCTGAAACGCTGGTCTTCATAAACCCCTTCAGCTTTGGCAATGCGCTTGAGGCGCTCCAACTCACGCTTGGCTCGGTTCACATCGGCGATATTGGTGCGCTCATGCGCCAACAGGTACTTGGCATAGGTCCAACCCTTGTTTTCCTCACCCACAAGGTTCTCTGCCGGCACCTTCACCCCGTCAAACCACACCTCGTTGACTTCGGCCTCGCCATCGAGCAGCACGATGGGCCGCACCGTCACCCCGGGGCTCTTCATGTCGATCAGCAAAAAGGAAATGCCCGTTTGCGGCTTGCCTTCGTTGCTGGTGCGCACCAGGCAGAAGATCCAGTCGCCGTGTTGGGCTAGGGTGGTCCAGGTCTTTTGGCCAGTGACGATGTAGTGGTCGCCCACGCTTTCAGCGCGGGTCTTGAGCGAGGCCAAGTCTGAACCCGAACCCGGCTCGCTGTAGCCCTGGCTCCACCAAACCTGCCCGCTGGCGATGCCCGGCAAGAAGCGTTGCTGCTGCTCGGGCGAACCAAAGGCCATGATCACCGGTGCCACCATTACCGGTCCGAAGGGAATGACGCGTGGTGCCCCGGCCAAGGCCAACTCTTCTTCAAAGAGGTGGCGTTCCACCGCATTCCAGCCGGGCCCGCCAAAGGCTTTGGGCCAGTTCCATCCCAGCCAGCCTTTGGCGCCCAGGATCTGCGCCCAGCGTTGGTGGTCGTCCCGGCTCAGCCGCAGGGCGTTGTGAACCTTGTGGCTGATGTCTTGAGGCAGGTTCTGGGCAACCCAGCTGCGGATTTCGGCACGAAAGGCCAATTCTTCTGCGGTGAAGTTCAGGTCCATGTCGACAAACTCGGATTGCAGTGACGCCAACCCAGGTTTTTAGCACGGCCTCGCCCAGGCCCCGGCCACTTATGAATGACCTTGCATATCGCGCGGGACAGCTTGCGGGCGGCACAATCTTGTGCCGTTCTTCTTTATGCGCCAACCCCATGGGTTCGTTCACTGAGAGCCTTCGTCTGGCCTGGGATATGGCCACCCGCTGGGATCCTGCCTTGTGGCAGGTGGTAGCCCTGTCTTTGCAGGTCAGCGGCACCGCCACGGTCATCGGGGCGACCCTGGGCTTGATGGGCGGAGCCTGGCTGGCCGTGGCCCGCTTTCCGGGGCACCGCGCGGTGGTGGTCGTGCTCAACACCCTTTTGGCGCTGCCTTCGGTGGTGGTGGGTTTGGTGGTGTACCTGATGCTCTCGCGCAGCGGCCCCTTGGGGTCCTGGGGCATCCTGTTTACACCCACGGCCATGGTGGTGGCGCAGGCGGTGTTGGTGGTGCCGGTGGTCACTGCGCTGACCCGACAGTTGGTGGCAGACGCAGCGCATGGCAACGGCGAGCAGCTGCGTTCCATGGGGGCGCGCCCCTTCGGTGTGGCCTGCCTGCTGCTGGTGCATGAACGCTGGGCCTTGTTGACGGTTTTGCTTACCGCCTTCGGGCGTGCGGTAAGCGAGGTGGGCGCGGTGATGATTGTGGGCGGCAATATTGCCGGGGTCACACGGGTTATGACCACCACCATCGCCTTGGAAACCAGCAAGGGTGATCTGCCCCTGGCCTTGGGTCTGGGCATTGTGCTGTTGTTGGTGGTGGCCTTGATCAACTTGGGCATCGCTGCGCTGCAGTGGTTGCAGCGCGAGCCAGAAATGGCCGCCGAGCGGCCGGTGGCGTTGCCTGCCTCTGGCCAAGCGGGTGCGCCATGATGGCGTTGGGGGATCCGCAACCCAGGGCCCAGGGGCTTGCCCCCTTGATTCGCCTGGAAGGTGCGGGCGTTCGGTTTGGCGCGCGTATCGTGCTGCAAGGCGTGGACATGGCGGTGCGCGCCGGTGAACGCGTGGCCCTGATCGGCTCCAACGGTTCGGGCAAGACCACGCTGCTGCGCTTGCTGCACGGGCAGGTGCCGCACCTTGGCCAGCGCGAGGTGCACACCGACGCGCAGGGCCGCGAGCCCAGCCAGGCCATGGTCTTTCAACGCCCCTTTCTGCTGCGCTTGTCGGTGTGGTGGAACCTGCAGCTGGCTTTGTGGCTGGCCGGCGTGCCGGGTGCACAGCGCTCGCAGCGCGCCCGCCGGGCGCTCGAGCGGGTCAATCTCAGGGAACACGCTCAGCGCCCTGCACGGGTCTTGTCGGGTGGGCAACAACAACGTTTGGCCTTGGCCCGCGCGTGGGCTGTTCGTCCCCAAGTGCTGTTTCTTGACGAACCCACGGCCAGCCTCGACCCCGGCGCCAAGCGCGATGTGGAAGCCCTGATCGAAGAGTTTGCCGCCGAGGGCATGACCGTGGTGATGAGCACCCACAACCTGGGACAGGCTAAGCGCTTGGCCACACGGGTTGTGTACCTCGAATCCGGACAGGTGGTGGTGGACCGTCCAGTCAGCGCATTCTTCAACGAACCCTTGCCAGAAGCAGCCGAGCAGTTTCTCAGCGGCGAACGCGCTTAGGTGTGCAGGGCAAATCTGAGGGTTAGGGCAGGGGCTGGCCAATCGCGGTAAGGTTTGATGATGACTAATTCATTGAACCTGCAGACCGCCGCCGCTGGTGCAGGCGCATGCGGCACCGCCATAAGCATCTGCGCAACGCCAACAGCCCGTCCTTCTGGCACCGGCCTGACGCGGATTCCCACCAGCTTGGCCGCCGGAGTGCGGGCTTTGCTGGCCTGCAGCGGTGCGTTGGCCGGTTGTATCGCTTCAGCCCAGGAAGCCGTCCGTGATCAGGTGGGCGGTGAGTCGGTGGTCATCAGCGGCTCGATCATCGAGCGCACCGTGTTGGACGCCCCATACGCCATCAGCGTCATCGATCAGCAAGATATCCGCGCAGCCGGCGCCATGATCAACGCCAGCGAAGCCCTGCAGCGGCTGCCGGGTCTGGTGGCCAACAACCGGTCCAACTTCGCCCAAGACCTTCAAATCAGCTCGCGCGGCTTTGGTTCTCGCTCGGGCTTTGGTGTGCGCGGCCTGCGCATCGTGGCTGACGGCATTCCGGCCACGGGCCCGGACGGACAGGGGCAAGTGTCTCAGTTCGACCTGGCCTCGGCGCAGCGCATTGAAGTCCTGCGCGGGCCCTTCTCAGCCCTTTACGGCAACAGCTCGGGGGGGGTCATTGCAATTGTTAGCGCGCCCATCACGTCCAGCAGCATGCGCCTGGACAGCGACGTGGGCAGCTTCGGGCTGCGCCAGAGCCGTCTAGGCCTGCGGCTCAAGGGCCCCGGCGCTTGGGAGGCCAGTGTCTCGGCTTCGCAGGCTGAGTTGGACGGCTTTCGTCCACACAGCGGGGCGATTAAACAGCAGGCTCATGCACGGTTGGTGTGGCGCGGCAGTCATGACGATATCAGCCTGCAGGTTGGCTACCTTCAGCAACCTGCTGACGATCCGCTGGGGCTGTCGCGCGCTCAGTTCGAAAGGGGCCCAGGCGAAACCACGCCGCAGGCCTTGCAGTTCGACACCCGCAAGACCCTAGACCAAACCCAGCTGGGGCTGAGTTGGCGTCACCGCTTCGATCAGGGCGCCTTGCGTGAAACCCGTCTTAGCAGCTACAGCGGCCAGCGCTCGGTGGCGCAGTGGTTGGCTGTCGCACCCGCCACCCAAACCAATGCCCGTCATGGGGGCGGCGTCATCGACTTCGATCGGCGCTTTGATGGGCTGGAAGCCCGCGCCCGCTGGGAATGGGGCCGCGTCGGGCTGGTGGCCGGGGCCTCGATTGACCGCCAGCAGGATGACCGCCGTGGGTATGAGAATTACACCGGGCCTGCGAGTGCGCCACTCTTGGGCGTGGTGGGCCGGTTGCGCCGCGATGAGATCAACCAGGCCCTTTCACGGGATCTCTTTGCCCAGGCCGAGTGGGCCTTCATGCCCCGCTTGATGATGGTGGGCGGTGGGCGCAGCGGCCGAGTGGACCTGAGCGCACAGGACCGCTTCCTGAGCAATGGAAACGACTCGGGCCAACTGCAATACCGGTACACCAACCCGGTATGGGGCTTGCGCTGGCGGGCCGCGCCGGGGCTCAACCTGCACCTGAGCGCCGGGCGTGGTTTCGAGTCGCCCACGCTGGGCGAATTGGCCTACCGCGCCGATGGCACGGGCGGCTTCAACACCGCACTCAAGGCCCAGTCCAGTGCCCAGCTTGAGTTCGGCTTCAAGTGGCGCGGCCCCCTGGCCGCTTGGGATGTGGCCTTATTTGAGGCCCGTACCAAAAACGAGATCGGCGTGGCCACCAATGCTTCAGGGCGATCAGCCTTCCAAAACGTTGGGCGTACCTTGCGTCGCGGGTTGGAAGTGGGCAGCAGTTGGCAGATGGAGCCACAGTGGCAGGTCCGCGTGGCCGCTACGCTGCTGCAGGCCACCTACGAGGACCGCTTCTTGACCTGTGAGAGCATCCCCTGCACCGCGCCCACGGCAGTGGTCAACCCTGGCAACCGGATCGCGGGCACCCCCAGATCTTGGGCCTATGCAGAGCTGCGCCGCGCCGACCCCTCGCTGGGAACCGCAGCCTTGGAGTGGCGGCTGGTGGGTGCGGTGCCCGTCAATGACCGTAACACCGATGCGGCCGCGGGCTATGGCCTTCTGGGGCTGCGTTGGTCAAAATCCTGGCAGCTGAAGGGACCCTGGCGCCTGGAGTCCCTGTGGCGTGTGGACAATCTGCTGGACCGCCGCCATGCCGCCAGCGTCATCGTCAACGACGCCAACGGGCGGTTCTTCGAGCCCGGCGCCCCGCGCAACGCTTTGATAAGCCTGCGGCTGATAGCACCCCTCTGAAGCCGTGGACATCACCGGCTGATATTCTCCTAGGGTTAGACCTAAGTAGTGCAGGTCATACCTTCCTCGCAACATACGCCGTTGGGTATTACTTTCAATCGACACCAGAGGAAGTCCATGCAAAAGACGTTGCACATCAACCCGGAGAAGTGCACCGGCTGTCTCCAGTGCGAGATGGCCTGTTCTTTCGAGAACTATGCCAGCTATGCGCCTGCCAAGTCGCGTATCAAGGTGTTTGACTTCCATCACACCGGCCGCAAGGTGCCCTACACATGTACGCAGTGCGACGAAGCCTGGTGCCTGCATGCCTGCCCGGTTGAGGCCATCACTGTCGACAAGGCTACGGGGGCCAAGGTCGTCAATGAATCCACCTGTGTGGGCTGCAAGGTGTGCACCATTTCCTGCCCCTTCGGCACCATCAACTATGTACAGGAAACCGGCAAGGTGCAGAAGTGCGACCTGTGCGGTGGCGACCCCGCCTGTGCCACGGCCTGCCCCACCGGCGCCATCACCTATGTGGACGCCAACTGGACCGGCCTGAACAAGATGCAGGCTTGGGCCGACAAGTTGGGTAACCAGCCGGCGGCCTGATCCGACCATCCGCCAGGGCCGCAAGTGCCTCGCGTTTGACGAAGCCCCTGCCGCCCACCGAAACGAATCTTCGCCACTTTTCCTTTAGGAGTTATCTATGAGTTGGGCAGGAAAAATTCTTCGGGTCAATCTTGCCGCCGGCACCTGCACGTCCGAGCCGCTGAACATGACTTGGGCCAAGCAGTATCTCGGCTCGCGCGGCCTGGCCACCAAGTACATCTGCAATGAAGTCGACCCCAAGGTTGACCCGCTGTCAGCCGACAACAAGATCATCTGGGCCACGGGCCCGCTCACCGGCACCATGGCCTCCACCGGGGGTCGCTACACCGTGGTCACCAAGGGGCCGCTGACCGGCGCCATCGCCTGCTCCAACTCCGGTGGCTACTGGGGTGCCGAGCTCAAGATGGCCGGCTGGGACATGGTCATCTTCGAAGGTAAGAGCGCCAAGCCGGTGTACCTCTTCATTGAAGACGACCACGCTGAACTCAAGGACGCCGCCCACCTGTGGGGCACCAGCGTGTGGAACACCGAAGAGGTGATCAAGAAGCAGCACCAAGACCCGCTGATCCGCGTCTCTTCCATCGGCCTGGCAGGTGAAAACAAGGTGCTGTATGCGGCCGTGGTTAACGACCTTCACCGCGCTGCAGGCCGCTCGGGCGTGGGTGCCGTGATGGGCAGCAAGAACCTAAAGGCCATTGCGGTGCGCGGTACCAAGGGCGTGGGCAACATCGCCGACCCCAAGGGCTTCATGCAGGTCACCTTCGAGAAAAAGAAGATTCTGGCTGACAACGCGGTCACGGGGCAGGGCCTGCCCACCTACGGCACCCAGGTGCTTATGAACGTCATCAATGAAATCGGTGCCTTGCCGACCCGCAACCACCGAGACAGCCAGTTTGAAGGCGCCAAGGATATTTCCGCCGAAGCGATGGCCACGCCGCGCAAGAGCGATGGCAAGGCGCAACTGGTCACCAACCAAGCCTGCTTTGGCTGCACCATCGCTTGCGGCCGCATCTCCAAGATCGACCAAACCCACTTCTCGGTCCAAAACAAGCCCCAGTACTGGGGTGCCACTGGCGGCCTGGAGTACGAAGCCGCTTGGGCCTTGGGTGCAGCCAACGGCGTGAACGACCTAGAAGCCCTGCAGTACGCCCACACCATCTGCAACGAGCAGGGGATGGACCCGATCTCTTTAGGCACCACCATTGGTGCGGTGATGGAACTGTTCGAGATGGGTGTGCTCACCAAAGAGCAGATCGGCATCGAAGCGCCCTTCGGGTCGGCCCGCGCCCTGTGCGAACTGGCCGATATGACCGCTACCGGCCAGGGTTTTGGCAAGGAAATCGGCATGGGCTCCAAGCGCCTGTGTGCCAAGTACGGCCACCCCGAGCTGTCCATGAGCGTCAAGGGGCAGGAGTTCCCGGCCTACGATGCGCGCGGCATCCAGGGCATGGGCCTGACCTACGCCACCTCCAACCGCGGTGCCTGTCACCTGCGCAGCTACACCGTGGCCTCTGAGGTGCTGGGCATTCCGGTGAAGACCGACCCCTTGGTCGCCGAGGGCAAGGCCGAACTGGTCATGGCCTTCCAAGACGCCACCGCCGCCTTCGACTCCGCCGGCATCTGTATCTTCACAAGCTTCGCCTGGGGCTTGGCCGACATAGCGCCGCAGGTGGCTGCGGCCTGTGGACCCGAGTTCACACTCGAAAACATGGCCCTGATCGGCGAGCGTATCTGGAACCTGGAGCGCGACTTCAACAACCGCGCTGGCTTCACGGCGGCCGATGACACCTTGCCCAAGCGCCTGCTCACCGAGGGCGCCAAGACAGGCCCGGCCAAGGGATTGGCCTCCAAGCTGCCTGAAATGCTGCCGCAGTACTATGCGGCGCGTGGCTGGGCCGCCGATGGCACCCTGAAGCCCGAAACCCGTGCCAAGCTGGGCCTTTGACGAGCGAAGATGAAGCATGTGATCCTGGGTGCCGGCCCCGCCGGCGTCATTGCCGCCGAGACCATCCGCAAGCATGCACCCCGCGACACCATCACCGTGGTGGGGGATGAGCCAGAGGCGCCTTATTCGCGCATGGCCATTCCCTACCTGCTGATCGGCAACATCACCGAGGCCGGTACCCACCTGCGCCACCACGCTAATCATTTCGCTCAGCAGCGCATCGAGGTGATGCGCGGCCTGCGGGCGGCCTCAGTGAACACCCAGGCCCAGACCGTCAGGCTCAGCGACGGCCGCGTAGTGCCCTACGACCGTCTGCTGGTGGCAACGGGTTCTCGCCCCGCCGCGCCGCCCATTCCAGGCATCAAGAGCGCGGGTGTTCACCCCTGCTGGACCCTGGCCGATGCGCGGGCCATCATGGCCCTGGCCAAACCTGGTGCCCGTGTCGTTCAAATGGGTGCTGGCTTCATCGGCTGCATCATCATGGAAGCCTTGGCCACGAGGGGTGTGCAGCTCAGCGTCGTGGAATTGGGCGACCGCATGGTGCCGCGCATGATGGGCCCTACGGCTGGCGGAATGATCAAAAACTGGTGTGAACGCAAAGGCGTCAAGGTTTACACCGGTGCACGCGTGGAGGCCATCGAATCTGCGGCTGGTGCCGCGCCGGGTGCGTCCAAGCCCACGGCCGAAGAGCCCGGCTGGCTGGCCAAGGTGGCCGCTTTGCTGGGCTTTGGTGACGCACCGGCTGCCCAGCCCTTGCCCAGCCCCAGCGCGGGCGGCGGCCTGAGCGTGCGGCTGTCCAATGGCCAGACCCTGCAAGCCGACCTGGTCATCAGCGCCACCGGCGTCAAGCCCAATGTGGACTTCCTGCAGGGCTGCGGTGTGGACATCAAAACCGGCATCCTCACCGATGCCCGCATGGCCACCAACGTACCCCATATCTATGCTGCGGGTGACTGCGCTGAGGCCTTTGACCAAGCCTCTGGCACCCACGTGGTCAGTGCCATTCAGCCCAATGCTGCCGACGAAGCCCGCATCGCGGCTTTGAACATGGTGGGCCAGGCGGCCACCCTGCAAAGGGTGCCGCAGATCAACGTGCTTGATACCTTGGGTTTGATCTCGACCAGCTTTGGCCAGTGGCAAGGTGTGCCAGGTGGGGAGCAGGTCGAGTTGACCGACCGTGCGGCCGACCGCCACTTGAGCCTGCAGTTCAGCGGCGACCGTTTGGTGGGTTGCAACAGCATCGGCTGGACCGACCACGTGGGCGTGATGCGCGGCTTGGTGGAAGGCGAGGTGAGCTTGGGGCCTTGGAAACAGACCCTGATGAAGGACCCCACCAAGTTGATGGAGGCTTATTTGGGCCGTGCTCAGGGTGCGGCAACCCATGCCCTGGTCAAGCCCTGATCGCGCAGGGAGCCCTACCATTGGCGCATGAAGGTCACTTTCAAGCTTTTCGCCTCACTGGCTGAGCACCTGCCGCCTGAGGCAGCTGGTAGCAATGCGGTGCAGATCGACATCGCACCACAGGCCACGATTGCCGACATCATCGTGCCGTTCAACTTGCCCATGAAGCTGGTGCATCTGGTCCTCATCAACGGCGTTTATGTGGCGCCGGAAGACCGCGCCAGCCGCACGCTCAAGGAAGGCGATGTGCTGGCGATCTGGCCGCCCATTGCCGGCGGGTGAGTGCCTCAGCGGTTTGAGCCCCCTCATGCAGGCTGAGTACCCGGCGCAGTTCTCGCGGGAAATGGGTTGTACCGCGCAGGAACTGCAGTCATGGCTGCCCGGCGCAAGCCGGGGCGTACCCGTGGCTTGGCCAGCTGACAACGCTGCGTCGGTGGCCCTGGAGGAGGGGCTCCACCGGCTGGAGCTGCGGTGGCAGGCGCTGCCGCCGCGCCGCATTGCCCTGATCACGCTGCCGCGCCTGCTGGTGCGCTTTGACTTCGGCCAAACCAGCCCAGCTGTGCGTCACCACTACATGCGCCACTTCGACCTTTACACCCAGCGTGGCGGCGGCTGAACGCAAAGGCTGCTTTCTACGCGCTGCTGATGGCCCTGACCTCGTCGACGGTGGTCAGGCCTTGCAACACCTTCTCGATGCCGTCTTGGCGCAGGCTCAGCATGCCCTGATCCATGGCGCAGGCCTGCAAGGCCGGCCCCACCTGTTGGGATTGAATCAAGCCCCGAAGCTCGGGTGTCACGATCAGCAATTCGTGCACGCCCAGCCGACCGCGCAGACCGGTTCCCTGGCAGTGGCTGCAGCCGGCGGCGTGCCAGCTCAACAAGGTCCCCTCAAGGCCCAAGCGCTGTTTCCAGTCGGCCAGCACCCGATCGACCAAGGCTGGCCTATGCTGAGGTCCTGATCCAAGGTGATCATGCAAGCGCTGCTCCAACTCTGCTGCAGTGGCTGAGGTGCTGCGGCGGCAGCGTTGACATAGCCGTCCCACCAGCCGCTGACCCAGAACGGCCAAGAGCGAGTCGGCGAAGTGGAAGGGATCTATGCCCCAGTCCAACAAACGGGTCACCGTTTCGGCCGCGCTGTTGGTGTGGATGGTGGATAAGACCAGATGCCCTGTCAGGGCAGCTTCCAGGGCAGTTCGCGCAGTTTCTCGGTCGCGTACTTCACCGACCATGATCACGTCGGGATCGGCACGCAAAAACGACCGCAGTGCCTTTTCAAAGGTCCAATCGATTCGTGGGTTGATCTGCACTTGACGCAAGCCCGGCTGTGAAATCTCGACCGGGTCCTCGGCCGTCCAGATTTTTCGCTCGGGTGTGTTCAGGTGGGCCAGCGCGGCATGCAGCGTGGTGGACTTGCCGCTGCCCGTGGGCCCCGCGCACAGGATGAGGCCATGAGGTCGTTGCACGACGGCCTTGAGCCGGGCCAGGTTCTGAGGGTGCAATCCCAGCTGTTCCAGGCTCATGGCTTGTGTGGCGCTCAGAAGGCGCAACACCACATCTTCCAAGCCCTGTACCGTGGGAATGCTTACCATGCGCAAGTCCATTGGATGGGCCGGCGAGTAGCGTGCAAAGGGGATCTTGCCGTCCTGCGGTTTACGGCGCTCAGCGATATCCAGGCCTGCCATGATCTTTAGGCGTGCCACCAGTGCGGCGCGCAGGGAGTGCGGCAACTCCCGATAGGGCTGCAGCCGCCCATCCAGGCGGAACCGCACTTGAACCTCCTGTCGGCCGGCTGGCACCTCTATGTGAATGTCCGAGGCCCCTTGCGCCCGTGCATCGATGATCATCTGGTTGATCAGCTGCGCCAGTCCGTTGTCTCCTTCATGAGCCGGTATTTGATCGGGGTCTGTGGTGCCGCCGGCGGTTTGGGCCTCCGCCTGGGCCAGCCAGCGTTCAGCTGCGCCAGCCGTGGCGGTTCCATGCGCTTGCAGACCGGGCGCATCTTGGCCCTCAATGATGGCCTGCAGGCGCTGTCGAATCTGCTGTGCATCGGCCACCGTCGCCCGTACCCGCGACTCGCTGGCCCAGGCCAGTTCATCCAAGTCAGGCTGCCGCTTGGGGTCTGCCATGGCCACAATCAACTGGCCCTCCCAGCGCATCAGTGGCAGCACGTTTAGCCGCTGCAGCATGGCCACAGGGGTCAGCCGCCACGCCTGGGGTTCGATGGGGAATCGTAGGGCGTCCACGCGCGCATAGCCCAGTTGAAGGTTGAGCGCCAGATCCAACTGCTCGGAGCTGAGGCGCCCCTGTTCGAGCAGGCGCTCACCGAGGGCTTGTGAAGGGCCCAGTGCGGGCGTTTTCAGTGTGTCGGCCAGCTCGGTGGAACTGATCCAGCCCAGGCCCAGCAAGGTGGAGCCCAGGGGCTGTATGGACTTGTGGGCCTGCGCCGTAAGCGAGGTCACGAGCTCATGCGGGTGCTGGGCGGGGCGGTACGCCAAGGGCTGTGCATCGGCCTGCGGTGCTGCCGAGGGCATGGCGGCAAGCGCTGTAAGGGATTTGTCGGCCATGCGCCGATGCTCGCACGGCAGCGTCAGTTCCTATGCTGTGAACCCCCGCAAGGGTGGGCTGCGCCGACAGGCGATGGGACGTCGGCACCGTCATCGGTCGCGCCGTTGGCTTACTCGCGGCGAGAAAACTGAATCACGATCACCGGCGGAACGCGTCCGTCAATATCGCGCGGCAGCATCTCGGCCTTCTCGACGGCGCGTATGACGGCTGCGTCCCACTCGGGCGAATCGCTCTTGCGCAGCAGGCGCTGACCCACAATGGCACCGCTGGGCGCCAAACGCACCTCCAATTCGGCCACAGGGTTGCCCGGCAGGCTGTCCGGGTACACGATCAGGGGCTTGATGCGCGCCTTGATGCGTCCGGCATATCCGGCCGATGGGCCACTGCTCTGCGCAGTCGATCCCGTTGCCTCGGCACCGCCGCTGGCGCCGGCCATGCCCTTGATGCGCGCCAGGTTCTCCTGCCGCTGGGCTTCGGCGCGTTCCTCGGCGGCCTTCTCAGCCTTCAGGCGCTCGCGTTCCTTTTGCTTTTCGCGTTCCTGTTGGCGCTCCTTTTGGCGTTGTTTTTCCATCTGCCGTTCCCGCTCGCGCTCACGCTCTTTTTCCTTCTCGCGTTCGCGTTCCTTGGCTTCGCTGGCCTTTTTCATGGCGATGTCGGCCTGCATGTCAGGCTCCTTGGGCGCCGGTGTGGGTGGCGGCGGGCTGGGGCGTTCGGGTTCAGCCGCCGGCTCCGCAGGCGGCGGCGCCTGTTCAGCCGGGGCGGCCTCCTGAGCCGTGACTGACCACAACTCGGCCATCACCGGCGCGGGTTCACTCCTGCGCCAGTTCACCGCCAAGGACAAGGCCACCACCAAGCCACCGTGCACCAGCAGCGCCATCAAGGCACCGCTGCGCAGGCCCGCAAGGGAGCGGGGGCGGAACGGATCGGCCGGATGTTGGGCCGTCATCCCTCAAGACCCCTGTTGGACCGATAGGCCCAGGCGCGACACGCCCGCCTTCTGAAGTGCGTCCATGGCCTTGACTACGTCCTGGTACTGAACCTCACGGTCGGCGGAAATCACCACCGGCACCTGTGCATCGCCGGCCTGCAGGCGTTGAACCTGGGCAGCCAGGTCACCCAGCGTGGAGACGCGCCCCTCTTCACCTTCGCTGCGCACCTTGTAGCGGCCCTGCTTGTCCACCACCACTTCCACCACCTTGGGCGGGCGCTGCTGTGATTGCCCGACCCGCGGCAGGTCCACCAGGCCGGTGGTGATCAGGGGCGCGCTCACCATGAAGATGATCAGCAGCACCAACATCACGTCGATGAAGGGCACCATGTTGATCTCGGCCATGCCGCGGCGTCGCCCGCGTCCGGTACGGCCCTGCACGGATGTCATCAGTGCGCTCCGGCGCCTGCGCCGCTCAGCGGTTGTCCGGCGGCGCGCTGCAAGATGTTGGAAAACTCTTCGATGAAGGTTTCCAACTGAATGGCCACCCGGTCGATGTCGCGGGAAAATCGGTTGTAGGCGATCACGGCTGGAATCGCAGCAAACAGGCCGATCGCCGTGGCCACCAAGGCTTCAGCAATGCCCGGGGCCACAGTGGCTAAGGTGACCTGTTGCAGATTGGACAAGCCGACGAAGGCATGCATGATGCCCCACACCGTACCGAACAAGCCCACATACGGACTTACCGAAGCCACCGATCCCAAGAAGCTCAGGTGGCTTTCGATGGTGTCGAGTTCCCGTTGGTAACTCGCCCGCATGGCCCGGCGGGCGCCGTCGAGCTGTGCCCCCACATCCAAGTGCCGCTCGCGCAGCTTCATGAACTCGCGCATGCCGCTAGCGAAGATACGGCCCATCGGCGCCGCAGGGGGCTGGGTACCAGCCGCCTGGTACAGGTCCTGCAAGGAGCGACCCGACCAGAACTCGCGCTCGAACCCTTCGTTGAGGCCGCGCACGCGCCGCAGGCCAATCATCTTGCCGAAGATGACGGTCCAGCTGGTCAGCGAAACTATGAGCAGGCCGGCCATCACCAGTTGCACCACGAGACTGGCTTGGGTAACCAGGGTCAGCATCGAAAGGTCTTGGTTCATGCGGAAGTCCAGGGCTGGCGCAACAAGGCGCGGTCAACGGTGGCCATGCGGGCGATGGCCTCCTTCAGATCATGCAGGGAAGACGCAAAGGACAGTCGAACATGGTTGTGGGCCAGTGCCGGGCCGAAGTCGCGCCCGGGAGTCAGGGTGACCTGGGCCAGGTGCATCAGCTGCAGGCAAAGCGCACTGCTGTCCGGCGCGATGCTGCCAGTGTCCATCCAGGCGTAGAAGGCTCCGTCGGGCTCCACCGGCACCGGCCATCCGATCTCTCGCAGCGACGGTACGATGAAGTCGCGCCGACGCTGAAACTCTCCGCGGCGCTGTTCGTATTCGCGCAGCGAGTCGGGTTCGAAGCAGGCCAGCGCTGCGCGCTGCGCAATCGTGCTGGCGCAGATGTAAAGGTGCTGGGCTAGGCGCTCCATCGCAGGCACCGCCTCAGGCGGTACCACTAGCCAACCCAGTCGCCAGCCTGTCAGGCCGAAGTACTTGCTGAAGCTATTGACCGAGATCACGTCTTCACCCAGGGCCAGCGCCGTCTGTCCGTAGCGCGGGTCATAGCTCAGGCCCAAGTAAATCTCGTCGACCACAGTCCAGCCGCCCATTGAGCGGCCCGTTTCCACCATGTTCATCAACTCGACTGGGTCGATCGAGGTGCCAGTGGGGTTGGAGGGCGAGGCCAGCAGGGTGCCTCGAACCGAAGGCCCCCAGTGATCCCGCAGCTGCTGCGCGGTGAGCGCGTAGCGTTGGGCGGCCGATGTCCTCACCAGCTTGGTCTGCCCACCGGCCACGGTCACAAAGTGACGGTTACAGGGGTAACTCGGGTCAGGGCAGATCACCTCATCACCGGGCTCCACCAGCGCCAGCATGGCCAGCTGCAGGGCCGCTGAGGCTCCGGCGGTGATGATGACCCGTCGGGGGTCTACATCCACCTTGAAACGTTGGGCGTACCAGCGTGAAATCGCTTGGCGTAGGGCCGGCAAGCCCGTGGCGGCGGTGTAGGCCGTTTGGCCCTGCTCAATGGCCGCCTTGGCCGCTGCTTGCACACGCTCGCAGGCAGTGCGGTCGGGCTCGCCAATATTGAGAAACAGCATGCGGCGGCCGCCTTGAGCAGGGTCGCACATGGGTGAGCTCAACAAGGCTGAGGCGCGCTTGGCCACTTCCATGACGTGGAAGGGCTCGATGCGGTCGACTCGAGAGGCCAGTCGCATCCGGCGCGTCCTCAGGTTCGCTTGGCTTTGCCAGCCAGCACCTCTTGTGACCGCAGCTCGGCCGCTGTTTTGTCCAGCACGCCGTTCACATACTTGTGGCCATCGGTTCCACCGAATGTCTTGGTGAGCTCCACTGCCTCGTTGATTACGACCCGGTAGGGAATTTCAAGGCAGTGCCGCAGCTCATACGCGCCAATCATCAGCGCGGCGTGCTCCACCGGCGACAGGTCCGCGGTGGGCCGATCCACATGTCGACCGAGGTCGATATCCAGTTCGTTGGCTTGGCCTATGCAGCCATGCAGCAACGCTTCGAAGTGGACCCGGTCGCACCCGGCGTGCACCTCTTGCTCTTCCACATGAACCTGAATCAAGGTGGGATCGTCGTTTGAGATGAGCCACTGGTACAGACCGGTGAGGGCAGCCTGACGGGCGCGCCGGCGAGCCGAAGTGGTCACGCTTGAACGCCGAGCAGCCTTGCTGGTGTTCATGCGTTGACGCCCGGTTCTTCAAGGCCTGGAAGATCGTGTTCGTGAGCTTGGGCCAGGGTTTGCAGCAGCCGAGCCATCTCCACTGCCACCACGGCTGCATCCCGCCCCTTTTCCGCTTGCCGAGCGTGGGCCTGGATCTCGTTGTCCACGGTGAGGATGGCATTGGCGATGGGAATGTGGTGGTCCAGCCCGACGCGGGTGACGCCAGCACCACTTTCGCTGGCCACCAATTCAAAGTGGTGGGTTTCGCCGCGGATGATGCAGCCCAGGGCCACAAGCGCGTCAAAGCGTGCACTTTCAGCCAGGCTCTGCAGGGCCAGCGGTACCTCCAGCGCGCCTGGGACGGTGACGGTGATGATGTCCTGGGCAGATGCGCCCATCTCGTCCAAGGCCGCGCGGCAGGCCGCTTCCAATGCCCGTGTCACGGATTCGTTGAAACGCGCGCGCACGATGCCAATGCGCAGGCCGCATGCGTCCAGTTTGGCAGTGTCGGCGTTGCTGCCACCTTGCATCACAGGCTCCGATGGTTGGCAGCGTCCCGTTCACGGTCGGTACAAGGCATAAAGCCAGTGACTTCCAAACCATAACCGGTCATGCTAGGCATGCGGCGTGGGTTAGACATCAGCCGCATGCGTTGCACCCCCAGGGCTCGAAGAATCTGTGCACCTACGCCGTAGGTGCGCAAGTCCATCGCCGATCCGGCCGTAGCCGGGATCGCTCTGGTGGATTCGCCTTGCAAGGCCCGACCCACCAAAGCCACAGCGTCTTCGCTGGCATTGAGCAGTACCGCGACCCCACGGCCCTGCTGCTGCAAGGCGGCCAAGGCAGCTGGCAAAGGCCAAGAGTGTCGAGTCGGGCCGGCATCAAGCAGGTCCAGCACGCTCAGGGGTTCGTGCACACGCACCCACACTTCGTCCTGCGCAGACCATTGTCCGCAGGCCAAGGCCAGGTGAGTGCCGCCCGTGCGGTCGCGAAACACTGAGCAGTTGAACGGACCCTGCGCGGTCTGTAATGCCCGATGGCCCACGCGCTGAATCAGCGACTCGTTATGGCTGCGGTGTTGAATCAGATCGGCGATGGTGCCGATCTTCAGCCCATGCTCTTGAGCGAAGACTTCCAGGTCTGGCAGCCGGGCCATGGTGCCATCGTCGTTCATGATTTCACAGATTACCGATGCCGGGCTCAGGCCTGCCATGGAGGCCAGGTCACAGCCGGCTTCGGTGTGGCCGGCGCGCATGAGCACGCCGCCGTCCTGCGCTTGCAAGGGAAACACATGGCCGGGCTGTACCAAATCGCCCGCTTGGGCGTTGGGTGCCACGGCTGCTTCAATGGTTCGGGCGCGGTCAGCCGCAGAGATACCGGTGCTTACGCCGGTGGCTGCTTCTATCGACACGGTGAAGGCGGTGCTGTGCTTGGTGCCATTGCGTGCGGCCATGGGCGGCAGTTGCAGCCGTTCACAGCGCTCACGTGTAAGGGTCAGGCAAATCAGCCCACGGCCGTGCTTGGCCATGAAGTTGATGGCTTGCGAGGTCACATGGTCGGCTGCCAGAACCAGGTCGCCTTCGTTCTCGCGATCCTCTTCGTCGACCAGGATGACCATACGGCCCGCGGCCAGTTCGGCCACCAGCTCGGGTATCGGGGAAATCGGCATAAGGCGCAGATTGTAGGACCCCGCCCCGCAGCGGGCTTGGGCTCAGCCGGGGTAAGCCGGCACCGATCCCACGCCAGCCCTGCCCCCGTCCAGCAAAGGGGCCTGCCACGCTTGGCGCCAAGCGCCCTGTCCCTGCGGCGTCAAGGCGCGCACGCGCAGGTCGGGGCCCAAACGGGCGCAGTCGACAAACTCCAAATCGACCCTGAGCTCCAGCGATTCCAACGGCGTTGCAAACACTTCAGCCAACCTGCGGCCGGAGCCCAGGAGGCTGGGGGCTATGTACAGCAACAACTCATCCACCAGTCCCGCGCGCAACAAGGACCCGTTGAGCTTCTCGCCTGCTTCGACATGAAGTTCATTGATGCCTCGAAGTCCCAGGTCTTTCATCACCGATTCAAGGTCGTTTTTGGCAGGCCCCGAAGCGGCTGCATCCGCAGAAGGGGCCACGGCGCACACCTGCACGCCGGGCAGGGCTTGCAGCGATTGAAGCCGCTGCGCGTCGGGGCTCACGCTGTATACGAGGCACTGGCCGGGGGCCTGTAGCACCCTTGCGCTGATGGGGACCTCCAAGCGCGAGTCCACCACCACGCGCAAGGGTTGGTGGGCCACCGGCACGGCGCGCACATCCAGACGGGGATCATCGTCGCGCACGGTGCCAATGCCCGTGAGAATCGCACCTGCACGGGCTCTCCAGCGATGGCCATCGTCGCGGGCCGCAGCGGAGGTGATCCATTGGCTGCGTCCGTTGTGCAAAGCGGTGGTGCCGTCCAGGGAAGTGGCGACCTTCATCCGCACCCATGGGCGTCCCCGCTCCATGCGCGACATGAAGCCGATATTTTGAGCCCGTGCCTGTGCCATCCAGTCGCCGCGGTCCAGGTGCACCGCTACACCCGCTGCTTGAAGCTCTTGCACGCCACGGCCGCGGACCAAGGGGTTAGGGTCTAGGCAGGCAACCTCAACCCGTGCAACCCCCGCCTGCACCAGGGCGCTGCTGCACGGTGGTGTTCGGCCGTGGTGGTTGCAGGGTTCCAGGCTCACCCACACCATGGCGCCCCGCAGGTCCAGCCCTTGCTCGCGGGCCTGCTGCAGCGCATGGGCTTCAGCGTGCAGGCCCCCAGCGGCATGGGTGTACCCACCCACCTCCTGGCCCTGCACGGTGCGAATGACGCATCCCACGCGCGGGTTGGGCTCGCTCAGCCCGATGGCGCGTTTGGCCAGTTCTAGACAGCGCTGCTGCTCGGGGCTCATCGAGACTGATTTTACGGCCTGGGCCTTGGCAATCACGAAGGCCTTGTGGGCTGCAGCCTCGGGCTGAGGTGCCAGAAGCTGCGCAGCGTGAGCACCTGCTGCACACCCCAAGGATCGGACCAGCGCGCGCAAACCTTGAAGTGCTTACCCCCGACGGGGTCGCCCATCGATGGGCTTGCTGACTGCACCCACAAGCTTAGCGTGCTGCCGTCAGACAAGGTGTGCACTGAAGTCTGATTTACATCCACGCTGCCTGCACCAGATGGCCCAGACTCGACCATGCTTATAAGGTGCTGCAGCGCTTCCCAGCGCTGCCTCTGAGCCCGCTCTTGCAGCAGGGCCATGGAGGTGGCTTGCACACCGGTACTGGCGCCCAGGGCCGTTAGCAGCGAGGCAACCAGCACTCCCAAGAGGGCATGCCCGGATTTATGGCTGCGCTTCATCGGCCGTCTTGCCATGAGCCCACCACGGCGCGCCAAATGGAATGGCGGTCGGTTTCAAGGCGGACGGATTCCTGCCACGCAGGCCCCGTGTCCAAGCCCAGTTGCACCTGTGCCTTGACCCGTACGCCCAGCGAGCGGTTCGACCCGCTGAAGGTGATCTCCAACGCGCCCTGGGCTTGATTGGGCCAGGCAGACCCGCTGGGCGTGGCTGCTGCCCCAGTGCAGTCGCATCGCCACGGCTCCATCGGTGCATCTGGGCCTAAATCGGCCAGGCAGCGCAGCGTGCGCCCGTCAACGGCCATGCGTGCGGCAAAGGTGTCGGTGCGCGTGCCACTTGACTGCGGCATGCCCAGCGCTCGGCACTGTTGGTCGATGGGGCGGGGGTCTTCCAGCCGCGCCAGCGTCCACATCAAGCCGGCTTGCCCCAAGGCTTGGGCCTGGGCATGGGCCCAAAGCAACCAACTCAGGCGTTCACGATCCACCGCCCAGCGCTGCACCAGGGCGAGGCTGAGGGCAGTGCCCTGAATCAGAACCCCACATAAGAGCAAGGCAAGCCAGCCCCGTTTACCGCGAGGCGCACGCTTGAGGCCTTGAGGCGGCAACCACTTGACCTGATGCGTTGGGGAAGCGGCCCTCATTCGGCACCCGCCGCAGGGCTGGCCAGCGTTTCGCAGGGCAGCGGCCCCAGGTTGCGGGGCCGCACCTGCAGCCTTGGCGCAGCAAGACCCAAACCCACGGGCTGCAGTTGCACATTAACCCGCAGCAGACAGCCCTCCGCGGTGCTAGACACCGACCACGACAACAGGCCTGAGCTGGGTGCGTCGTGCAAGGCTTGAAACCCACCGGCGCTTTGCCAGCGGTGCATCAGCGTTCCCGACTGCAGGCGAAATCCAGCCGGGCGTGTGGAGTCTGACGCCGCACAGGCATCGCACAGATAGCTCACCGTAGGGTTGGATTGGCCGTCGACAACGAGCTGGTCGTAGGCCGGCCCAGCAGTGGGTTGTAGCCGATGTCCCGCAATGCGCAACTCCGATCGCAGCACTTGGGCCAGTACCCCAAGGTCCTGCAGTTGCAGCTGTCGCTGATGCAGCTCAAGGGCCACACGGGCTTGGTGGGTGAACAGGCTCAGGGCCACGGCTGTCACCATCAGTCCCAAGCTGTTGGCCAGCATCCATTCCAACAAGCCTGCGCCGCGCTGCCGGGCTGGCGCTGCCCATTGCCGGTGCCCAAAGGCCTGGCCGAGGGTGTGCGGCTTCATCGGCTGCTCCAGCACCGTCGCTGCGTGTCGGGCTCCAGAGGCTGGCCTTCACCTGCGGCCATCTCCAGCGTAACACCTGATTGCACAACCAAAGCCAAGCGCGCGCAGGCCCGGTCGCTGAGTTGCGGTGACTCGCCGTGTGGTGCGGCCACCAGGGTGTAGCCGCTGCGGTCAGCCTGCTGCACGAAGAGTTCGTAATGCGCAGCGCTTGAACGTGGGGTGTGGACCAGGTGTGCAATGTGTTCAGCGTAGCGGCCGTGAACCCAGCGATAGCGTTCTTGCGCGAATTGCAGACTGGCCAAAGCCGCTTGGGCATCAACGCGCCGGCCCTTGTGCAGTTGATCGCGCCAGGCGGGGTAGGCGGTGGTTGCCAATACGGCTGCCACCGCTAAGCCGAGGCCCAGCTCCAGCAGCGTCAGCCCTCGCTCATAAGAACGCCTCAGCATGCTGGCCACCCAGCTGACGGCCCGTCAGGCGAGCACCGACGCAGCCGGCCGGTCAGGTTGACGATGTGGTGCACTGTGGGGCCTTTAGACAGGTGCAGGCGCAAGGTGCCAGCTGGCGACACGGTTCGCGTGCCGGGATTCCACACCTGGCTGGCGATGTTGGCGGTGGCCGAGACGTCTGGCGGAAGGGCGGCGGTGCGAGCCAGCAGCTGTGCGCCGGCACGGCAGACGGTGTGGCCACTGCAGCCGGCGCAATCGCCACGCTGGCCGGTGTGCGCGACCAAGCAGCTTCCGAGTGGGCCTGTGCTCAGATCCAGCCGCACAGGATGCTGAAGTTCGAAAGACCACTGCCGCGCCGACATCATCACCCGCGCCCAGTCGGCTGATGCTGCTTGCAGCCTTCGCATGCCCAGCCACTGGGCCAATTGAGCCCATGCGGCTGCTGACAGCGCGGCAGCCAGGGCCAGCGCCAACAACAGTTCCAGTAGGCTCCAGCCCCTGCTGCGGCAGCGGCGGCCTGGGCAATCGGCCACGAGGTGTGGGGCTGTGGGGCTGTGCATGGGCCCACTCTAGGCCGGTAGCCGCAGCCGCACATCGCCCGCTTTCAGGCCTCCTGACGGGTGATTGCTGAACAGACCACAAACGGGCTTAGATGTCTCGAATCAGCTTGCGGAATTCGTCGACATCTTCGAAGCTGCGGTACACCGATGCGAAGCGCACATACGCTATCTTGTCGATACGCTTGAGCTCGCGCATCACCAGCTCTCCGAGCCGCGAAGAGGCCACTTCACGCTGCGCACTGGCCAGCAATTGCTCCTGGACGCGTTCCATCGCGTCATCGATTTGCTCCACACTCACCGGCCGCTTGCGCAAGGCCAGTTGCATCGAGGCTCGCAGCTTGTTGGGGATGAACTCCACCCGTGCGCCGTCCTTTTTCACCACCACAGGCATGGCAATTTCAGCGCGCTCGTAGGTCGTGAAGCGGCGATCGCAATTCGAGCACTTGCGCCTGCGGCGTACCGCATCACCCTCCTCGGAATTTCGGGTCTCAACGACCTGCGTGTCACCGTATGTACAAAAGGGGCAGCGCACGCTTCAGAGCTTCAGCGGTAGACCGGTAATTCGCGCGTCAGGGCCGAGACCTTGGCGCGAACCGCTTGGATATTGGCCTCGTCATGCGGTCGGTCGAGCACATCGGCAATCAAGTGTGCCGTCATTCGCGCTTGCTCCTGTTTGAAGCCACGCGTGGTCATGGCGGGGGTGCCCAGGCGAATGCCGCTGGTGACCATGGGCTTTTGCGGATCTTTGGGAATGCCGTTCTTGTTGCAGGTCATGTGGGCCCTGCCCAGAATGGCTTCGGCGTCCTTGCCGGTGAGGTTCTTGGGACGAAGGTCCACCAACATCACATGGCTTTGCGTGCCGCCGCTGACGATGCGCAGGCCGCGCTCGATCAGGGTCTGGGCCAGCACTTGGGCATTGGCCACCACCTGTTGCTGATACTGGCGGAAGGCCGGCTGCAGCGCCTCGTGGAAGGCCACCGCCTTGCCCGCGATCACATGCATCAGCGGACCGCCCTGGATCCCGGGAAAAATTGCGCTGTTTATCTTCTTGGTGATGTCTTCGTCGTTGGCCAGGATGATGCCCCCACGGGGGCCGCGCAGACTCTTGTGGGTGGTGCTGGTTACCACATGGGCGTGGGGCACCGGGTTGGGGTACACCCCCGCGGCGATCAAGCCGGAGTAGTGCGCCATGTCGACCATGAAGTAGGCGCCGATGGCTTTGGCAACGCGGGCAAAACGTTCGAAATCAATATGCAGGGAATAGGCTGAGGCGCCCGCGATGATCAGCTTGGGTTTGTGCTCATGTGCCAAGCGTTCCATCGCCTCGTAGTCGATAGCTTCCTGCGCGTCCAGGCCGTAGCTCACCACCTTGAACCACTTGCCGCTTATGTTCAGCGGCATGCCGTGGGTCAAGTGACCACCTTCGGCCAGGCTCATGCCCATGATGGTGTCGCCGGGCTGCAGCAGGGCGAAGAATACGGCCTGGTTAGCCTGCGACCCCGAGTTGGCCTGCACATTGGCGAAGTTCGCGCCGTACAACTGCTTGAGGCGGTCGATGGCCAGTTGCTCCACCACATCCACATGCTCACAGCCACCGTAATAGCGGCGGCCGGGGTAGCCCTCGGCGTACTTGTTTGTCAGCTGCGAACCTTGCGCCTGCATCACCGCCGGCGAGGCGTAGTTCTCGCTGGCAATCAGCTCGATATGTTCTTCCTGGCGCCGGTTTTCGGCTTGCACCACGGACCACAGATCAGGGTCAACCAGGGCCAGGGTAGAGGTGTTGCGATCAAACATGGGGACGATTCTCGTCTGGGTGAAGGGGGCCGTGTGGGTGCCTCATGAGGCCATATGCTGCCCAGGCGCACGGCTGATTGCCACTGCATATTGCCGGCACCCGCGCTCCACGGTGTTATCACCTCGGCGTAGCCCTGAATTGGACCCGCTTATCGCCATTCGCGCGGTGCCGTAGTTTAGCCGGCTGCTGTTGCGCCGCCGCAGATGGCCTTAGTGCTCGCTCTTGAGCAGGGCCAACTTCGCAACGGCGGCTGTAGCGGTTGCTGCAGCGGCAGACGAAACCGTCGGGTGGCTGATGTTATGGGGCACGGCTTTGCCCTGGGCCACTTGCTGTAGGGCGCGGTGCTCAGCCAGCACTTTTTGGGTGTAGCCATTGTCATCACCCTCGGGGTGGGACACGCCCACGTAGCAGCGCAAGCCTCCCTCTAGCCCGCCGTTGCGCGCCACGCAGTCGCGCAGCACCTGTACGCCTACGCGCAGGTTACTCACCGGGTCAAAAGCAGCATTGGCCCCGCCGAAGGCTTGGTACTTGTCGTCGTGGATGCGCTTCATCACCTGCATCAGACCCTGGGCACCCATTGAGCTTTGGGCAAAGGGGTTGAAGGAAGACTCCACGGCCACCACTGCCAGGATCAGGGTGGGTTCGAGTTTGCTGCGGCCACCCAAGGCCCAAGATTCGTGAACGAGGCGCGAGACGGGCTCCATCGCTACCCGGTAGCGCCGCGACAACCAGGCGGCCACGGCCGCCTGCTCCCGGTTGAGCCGCTCGGGCTCTAACACTGTGGCACGCTTGCTGGCCTGGGGTTCTGCAAGGGCGCTGAGCAGGCTACCGTCTTGTTCAGCACGCTGTTCCAGGCGCTCCTGTAACCAACCCAGGGCGAAAGACTCCACACGGTTGCGCACGTCCTCAGTGCCACCCATGAAGATCACACCGGCCACCACGGTCAGACCCAGCAGCGCCAGGGTGTTGTGGCTAACTTCCAAGAGGCCGTGGCCCACATCGCGCGCGAAAATGCAGACGCCGTCGCGCAGCATCATCAGGCGCGAGGCCATGCGCCCCAAGGCGCTTTTGGGGATGTTCATGTTGACTCCCAACCTAGTACTAACCCTTAAGTCTAGCACGCCAGCCGCGCTGGCCCGGGGCGGGTAACCTCTGGCCATGCACTACCGCGACCTGCGCGATTTCATCGCCCAACTCGAATCCCAAGGGGAACTGCGCCGCATTTCCGCCCCGGTGGACCCCCACCTGGAAATGACCGCCTTGAGTGACCGCAGCCTCCAAGCGGGGGGGCCTGCCTTGCTGTTCGAGCGGCCGCAGGGTCCTGGGCGTAATTGGACGATCCCAGCCCTGACCAACCTTTTTGGCACCACGCGAAGGGTGGCGCTGGGCATGGGGGCCAACAATCTGGGCGAATTGCGTGATGTGGGCCGGCTGTTGGCGGCGCTCAAAGAGCCTGACCCACCGCGCGCGCTCAAGGATCTGGGCCGTCTGCTGCAAATGGCCAAGGCTGTTTGGGACATGAAGCCCTCCTTGGTGCGCGACGCCCCCTGCCAAGAAGTGGTGCTGCAGGGGAAGGACATCGATGTCGCCGACCTGCCTGTGCAGTTGTGCTGGCCCGGCGACGTGGCCCCGCTCATCACCTGGGGTCTGGTGATCACCCGAGGCCCACAGTCCGTAGCCACACCCCGGCTGCGTCAGAACCTGGGCATCTACCGCCAGCAGGTGATTGGGCGGCGTGAGCTGATCATGCGCTGGCTGGCTCACCGCGGCGGCGCGCTGGACTTCCGAGACTTCGCACGGGCCAGCCCTGGTCAGCCCTTTCCGATGGCTGTGGCCCTGGGGGCCGACCCGGCCACCATATTGGGCGCGGTCACACCAGTGCCCGACACGCTCAGCGAGTACCAGTTCGCGGGCCTGCTGCGGGGCAGCCGCACCTTGGTGGTGGACACCAAGGTGGGGGAGGGCGTGCTCAAGCTTCAGGTGCCGGCGTCGGCCGAGATCGTGCTGGAGGGCCACATTCCCACTGCACCTGCGGGCTACACCGGTACCAGCGATCGCGGTGTGCCGTTGAAGTCGGTCGGGGGCTATCTGCATGCCCTGGAGGGGCCCTACGGCGACCATACCGGCTACTACAACGAGCAGGACTGGTTCCCGGTGTTTCGACTCGAGCGCCTCACCCGCCGACGCGATGCCATCTACCACTCCACTTACACCGGCAAGCCACCCGATGAGCCCGCAGTGCTAGGCGAGGCGCTCAACGAGGTCTTCGTGCCCATCCTGCAGCGCCAGTTCCCCGAGATCGTCGACTTTTATCTACCGCCCGAGGGCTGTAGCTACCGCCTGGCCGTCATCAGCATCCGCAAGTCCTACCCGGGCCATGCCAAGCGGCTGATGTTTGGACTTTGGAGCTTCTTGCGCCAATTCATGTACACGAAGTTCATCATCGTGGTCGACGAGGACGTGGACATTCGCAACTGGAAGGAAGTGGTTTGGGCCCTGACCACGCGCATGGACCCGGTGCGCGACACCACCCTGGTGGACCACACCCCCATCGACTACCTCGATTTCGCATCCCCTATCAGTGGCCTGGGCGGCAAGATGGGGCTGGACGCCACCAACAAGTGGCCCGGGGAAACCACCCGCGAGTGGGGCCGTACCATCCACATGCAGCCCGAGGTCACCGCGCGGGTGGACCGCTTGTGGGCGGACCTGGGCTTGGGTCAAGGCGCTTCAACATGAAACAACTCATCATTCTGGGCGGCGGCTGCTTCTGGTGCACCGAAGCCGTGTTCGAGCAGGTACAAGGCGTGCAGGCTGTGGAGTCGGGCTACTGCAACGGCCACTTCCCCGATCCCAGCTACGAGCAGGTGTGCACTGGGCAAACCGGTCATGTGGAAGTGGTGCAGGTGACCTTCGATGACGAGCTGATTCCATTGCGGGACATCCTGGCCATCTTCTTTGCCACCCACGACCCCACCACGCCGAATCGACAAGGGCACGATGTGGGCCCGCAGTACCGCTCGGGTATCTACCTCAGCGAGCCTTCGCAGGAAGCCACAGCCCGAGCCGTCTTACAAGAGGCGCAACAGGCTCATAGTGGCCGTGTGGTCACCGAGCTGATGCCGGTGAGCGACTACAGCCGTGCCGAGGAGTACCACCAGCGTTACTACGCGCGACACCCGCACCAGGGCTACTGCGCCGCCGTCATTGCGCCCAAGGTGGACAAGTTCCGGCGGGTGTTCGCCGCGCGGCTCAAGCCGGCGTAAGCGCTGGCGCCAGGCCGAAGACGGCCCAGTAGCAGGAGGGTTAGGGTCGGCATCAGGGCGCCAGGCGCTCGCGCAGCCAGGTGCCCTCGGCCGTCACGCGATAACGCAGCCGGTCGTGCAGACGGCTCTGTCGACCTTGCCAAAACTCCCATTGGTCTGGGACCAGCCGGAACCCACCCCAATGCGGCGGCCGCGGCGGATTCAGCAGGAATTGAGCGCTGTAGCGTGCGGCGTTGGCCACCAACACGCCGCGCCCGCCGATCACCTGGCTCTGCGGAGAAGCCCAAGCCCCAATGCGCGAATCTAGTGGGCGGCTGGCGAAGTAGGCATCAGACTCGGCGTCACTGACTTTAGAGACGCGGCCTTCGATGCGCACCACCCGCTCGAGTTCCACCCAATGGAACTGCAGCGCTGCGCAGGGGTTGCGGGTTAGTTCTTTGCCCTTGCGGCTGTCGTAGTTGGTGTACCAGACGATGCCGCGCTCGTCACAGCCCTTGATGAGTACCACCCGTGTGGAAGGGCGGCCCTCGTCCCCTACGGTGGCCAAGGTCATCGCATTGGGTTCGGGCAACTCGGCCTTCAAAGCCTCTTGCAACCACCGTTCAAACTGCCCCAGGGGACTCGGGTCGGAGGCGGCCTCATCGAGCGCCGCTCGTTCATACGACTTACGCAGGTCTTGAAGGTTCATGAACAGCAGGATACGGCAAGTGCCGGCGCGGTGAGATGGAGCGACGCGCTGCGCATCGGGCCTGGGGTTTTTCCGGGGCTGCCCGGGCGGGTTGGGGTTCCTCATTAGGTAGACCTCCGCTTGTAAGCCGGACCAACGCAGACGATTCTTAAACCACGCAGGCCAGCACGTGACGAGCTGTTCCACGATGGAAGCACTTCAACCCACCCTGATCGTGCTCGGTGCCGGCCGTGGCAGCCGATTCCATGGCCTCGGCCATAAGCTCGAGCAACGCGTCGGCGCCGAGACCGTGTTTGCGCTCACCTTGGGGCATGCCCTGGCCACTGGTCTGCCACTCAAGGTGGTAACCACTGAGCCGCTGCTTCCTTTGGTGTTGCCGCTGGTGGCTCGACGCGACGTGTTGGTTCTGCCCGATCCACAAACCGACCCGCGCTTGGGTATGGGCTACTCGATCGCCAGCGGTGTTCGGGCCTCGCTCGATTCAGCCGGCTGGCTGCTGTTGCCGGCAGACATGCCCTTGATCGATGCCCCCACGATCCTGCGCGTGGCGCAGGAATTGCCACGGCACACCGTGGTCTATGCCCAGCACCGGGGGCAGCGCGGTCATCCGGTGGGCTTCTCCGCGGAGCTGGCTTCCGAGTTGATGCGGCTGACAGGGGACGAGGGCGCTCGGCGCTTGGTGGCGCGTTACCCGGGTCATGCGCTGGATGTCGACGATGCGGGCGTGATCCAGGACTTCGACACCGAGGCAGACTTCCGCCGCCTGGATAACCGGGCATTGGCTTCCGGCGCAGCCTGAGGGCAAGGCGTGGCGAAGATGTAACCAAGTTACATCATAATTTGGCTGATCGCTACATCATAAGGGCCCCAGCCTGGCCCACCGGTCCATGAGCGCTGCGCAAACGCCCCCGGCTGACGTCGAGTTGCATCCCACGGTGCGGGAGGTCACCCAGCGCATTGCGCAGCGCAGTGCGTACTCCAGGCAGGCTTATCTGGAACTGTGTGACCGCATGGCCAAGCGGCAGCGGGGGGCAGATCGCATGGGCTGTGCCAATGTGGCACACGCTTTTGCCGCTATGCCGGCGACCGACAAGCTTCGGGTGGTGGCACAGAAGGCGCCACACCTAGCGGTGGTCACCGCTTACAACGAAATGTTGTCGGCGCATCAACCTTATGAAGGCTACCCTCGATTGCTCCGGGAGGCGGCCCGCGCCTTGGGGGCCACCTTGCAGGTGGCCGGCGGTGTGCCGGCGATGTGCGACGGGGTCACCCAGGGTGAGCCCGGCATGGAGCTCAGTCTGTTTTCACGAGACACGATTGCGCGTGCCGCAGCGGTGGCCCTGAGCCACGATGTGTTTGACGGCATGCTGCTGCTGGGTGTGTGCGACAAGATCGTGCCAGGGCTGTTGATTGGAGCCTTGCACTTTGGTCATCTCCCGGCCGTCTTTGTGCCGGCAGGGCCCATGAGCTCCGGCCTGAGCAACCAAGACAAGGCCCGGGTGCGCGAGCAGGCTGCGCAGGGTCTGGTGGGCCGAGACGACTTGTTCAAGGCTGAATCGGCGGCCTACCATGGGCCTGGTACCTGCACCTTTTATGGCACGGCCAACAGCAACCAGATGCTGCTAGAAGCCATGGGCTTGCATGTGCCTGGTTCTGCCTTTGTTCATCCCCATGACGGCCTGCGCGCGGCCTTGACCGAGGCGGCTGTCGGCACGTTGTTGCAGGCGCGTGCCGGCCAACCCGGGCATGCCCCCATTGGGCGGTTGGTGGATGAGCGCAGCATCGTCAATGCCATGGTGGCCTTGATGGCCACCGGGGGGTCGACCAATCACCTCATCCACTGGGTGGCAGTGGCGCGCGCGGCGGGTATCCACATCAACTGGAGCGACTTTGACGAACTCTCCTCAGTGGTGCCGCTGTTGGCGCGGGTCTACCCAAACGGAGCGGCAGACGTGAACCAATTTCAGGGCGCCGGTGGACCGGCCTATGTGATTCGCGAACTGCTGCACGCGGGCTTGATGCACGGCGACGTGCTCACCGTGGCTCCCCAGGGCTTGAAGGCCTATACCCGGCTGCCGAGCTACCAAGACCAAGCGCTGGGGTGGCAGGAACTGCCTGCGGCGGCCGGTCAGCCCAGCCCCGCTCCTTCGGTCTTGCGGCCGGTCAATGATCCTCATGCCCCTACCGGAGGCTTGCGTTTGCTGCAAGGGCGCCTGGGCCGTGCGGTGATCAAGGTTTCAGCGGTGCCTGAAGACCGCCAGGTGGTGCAAGCGCCGGCGATCGTCTTTGACAGCCAGGAAGCGTTGCAGCAGGCCTTCAAGGCCGGAGCGCTGGAGCGGGACTTTGTGGCGGTTGTCCGCTTTCAAGGCCCCCGGGCCAACGGAATGCCCGAGTTGCACAAGTTGACACCCGTGTTGTCGGTGTTGCAGGGCAAAGGCCACCGCGTGGCCTTGGTGACCGACGGGCGTATGAGTGGCGCCTCGGGCAAGGTGCCAGCAGCCATCCATGTCTGTCCCGAGGCGGCTGATGGCGGACCCTTGGCCAAGGTGCGCTCGGGCGACCTGATTCGCCTCGATGCGGTACAGGGCACCTTAGAGGTGCTGCTCGATGAGGCCACGTGGCAGTCGCGCCAAGCCGAGCCTGTAATGCCTTCGTTGCACAAAGCAAATGGCCAGGGCATGGGCCGAGAACTGTTTGCAGGCCTGAGGCGCTTGGTCAGCTCCGCTGAAGAGGGCGCGGTCACCGGTTGGTAAGCGACATCTTTGGTCAAACGGTATCCGCCCGTACTTCCCTTTTTGGTCTTCATGCTGTGAACAACCCCAGTCCCTTGAACACCCTAGAACTGGCTTCCTACGGCCCGGTGATCCCCGTCATCGTCATCCACCAACTCTCGCACGCCGTGCCCATGGCTCGGGCCCTGGTGGCCGGCGGCATCCGGGTGTTGGAGGTGACCCTGCGCACACCGGTGGCCTTGTCTGCAATGCGGGCCATAGCCGCTGAAGTGCCCGAGGCCATTGTCGGAGCGGGTACGTTGCGCAGCGCGGCTGATGTACAGGCTGCACAGCGGGTGGGGTGTCGGTTCGGGGTCAGCCCCGGCTACACCGCCGATTTGGGCCGTGCCTGTCTCGACCACGGCTTGCCCTTGTTGCCGGGAGTGGCCACCGCCAGTGAGGTGATGACCGCATCTGACCAGGGCCTGCGGTTCTTGAAGTTCTTCCCGGCCACGGGGGCCGGCGGCGTGCCCCTGCTCAAGGCTTTGGCAGGTCCGTTTCCAGACATGGCCTTTTGCCCAACCGGGGGAATCACACCGGCAAATGCTGCTGACTTCTTAGCACTGCCGCAGGTCAAGGTGGTGGGCGGCTCCTGGCTCACCCCGGCAGCGTTGATGGAGGCCGGTGATTGGGGTGGTATCACCGGCTTGGCGCGGGCTGCTTCAGCCTTGGGCCGAGCTTGAGACTTGCTTGTCGATCCAAATCGCCAGTCCCTGAGCGTTGAGCTCAACATCGAGGGAAAGCCAATCGTCGGCGATTCCCCCCCGGATCAAGGCCTCATCCACTCCGTGCTGCTGCAGGTCTTGCAGCAGGCATTCGCGCAGCGCGGCCTTGTAGGACTGGTGGCGTTGGCCTACAGGTTCTTGGGCATGCTGCTGGCCGATGGCCACCATTTCGTCGATCAAGCGCAGCAGACGCCGTGCATGCACACGCGGCTGTTCAACTCGGCTGTAATGTGTGAGGTACATGCACTGCGGGTCTGATTCGATCAGTCGGGCGATGGACTGTTTGAGCGCGTTTGGCTCGAACTGGACTGGCGTGGTGGTTGGCATTACCCATGCCCCGCAAGGCGTATCAAACACGCGGTAGCTCAAACCAAAGGTGTCGCCGGTGAACCAGCCGCGGGTGCCCGCGTCCCACAGGCAGTGGTGGTGGCGCGCATGGCCAGGCGTGTCAATGAAGCGCAGGTGGCGGCCGTGCCAGTCCATGACCAACTCATCGTGCGTGGCCTGCACCCGTTCGGCCGGGACCGGCACCAAGCGCCCGTAGGAGCGTTCCATTTCTTCTGCGCCGTATACAGCGGTGGCACCCGTGTATAGCGCTGTGGGGTCCACCATATGCCGCGCACCGCGCTCATGCACCAGCGCAGTGGCGTGGGGAAGCTCGGCCATCAATAGGCCCACACCGCCGGCATGGTCGAGGTGTACGTGCGTGGGAATCACATGATCGACCGCCTGGCGTTCCAAGCCCAGGGCCTGCAGCGCCTGGAGTAAGCGCGGCACGCTGTGGTTGGTGCCGGTGTCCACAAAGGCCGCGTGGCCGTGCTGAACGATCAGGTAGGCGGCATCAAAGCGCGGACGGTGGAAACCCGTGTCGATGGCGTAGACGCCACCACCCAGAGGTTCGATGAACGAGGGAAGCTGGGAGTCCATGCGTGTAGGCCGGCTCAGCTCGCGCCGCCAATCCGCAGCCACAGCCGGGCGATTTCAGCGGTCCCGTCCTTGCCACTTACGCCCTTGAGCGTGGCGTTGGCTTTGGCTTTGTTGCCACTCATGAGTTGCGCCAGACCCAAACGCAGCCGCGCATCGTCGGGGCGCTTCAGGCCGCCCATGGCGATGGCTTTTTCAAGCATGGGAATGCCTGCATCGAGCTTGTTCAGGCCAATGAGCCCGACGGCAATTTTGGCTAATTGGTTACCATCCTTGGCCGTTTGCGCTTCATCGAGTCCGGCCATCAGGCTCTTACCGCCCTCGGCGAGCTTCTTTTCGGCCAGTTCCATCAGGCGCTTGTGGCGATCAGCTTCGGCGCCTACGCCTAAAACCTTAGCGGCATAGCCGCGCTCCATGATGGCCTTGGCCTCGGCCGGCTGGTCGGCTTGGAGCGCAAGCTGTGCCATTTCGAAGTACTCGTCGGCTTTGTTGATTAGGCCCTGCGTCAACTTCAGACGCATCACATCCAGCGTAAATCGCTCCGAAAACCCCGGCTTGCGCTGCAGCCGGCCGAGATAGGCGTTCACGTAATCCTTTTTCGGATAAAAGCTCACCAGCTTTTCCAACGTGCTGATGTTGCCCCCGTTGTTTCCCAAGCGCAGATAGGCGTCGGCCAATCGCAGCAGATCATCTTCGGCGGGTCTGCGACCAGCTTCCTCGGCTGCCGTGACGGCAGCGGCGCTGTCCCGGGCGATAGCGTTGTAGTCGCCGCTGGCGCCCTGCAGGTAGGACTGCAATTGCTTGGTGGTGGCGCTGCTGTATCCACCGGCCTGCGCCTTCTTCAGCCAGTCGGCTGCTGCAGCATTGTTCTTAGCTTGGGCATAAGCCGAAGCAAGTTGCTCCGCAATTTGGTTCTGCTCGGTACCACTGATGCGTAGATACACCGCTTCCAGCGCGGTGATGGCTGTAGCGTTGTCGCCCGCGCGCTGCGCTGCAGCGGCCTTCATGCGGTTGACCGTGAGTGTTTCGGCCTGTGTCAGGCCCGCAACCGCTTCGGCCTCACGAACCTTGGCAAGGGCCTCGCGGCCCTTGCCGGCCTTGAGCAGTTCGCTGGCTTGCTGCAGGGGGCGACCCACCTCGGCCCGTACCGAATCGGCATGAACGGGGCTGTGGAACAGGACCACCAGAGCAGAGGCTGCTATAAGGAGACGCAGGGGGCCAGAGGACGTGTGCATGTGAAGGCTCGAAAGGTCAACGTGTCAGAGAAAAAGCCGACGATGCTCAGCATCATCGGCTTTTGGTGTCAAAACGATGGAGCAGCCCGTCAGTTCATGAACTGTTCGTTACCGACCAGGCCAATCTTGGTCACACCCAGTCGCTGTGCGCTGGCCATCACCATGGCCACGTAGCGGTAGGTCACCAGCTTGTTGGGCCGAAGATGCACCTCAGGTTGGTCGGGCATGGCCGCCACCTGCTGCAAACGGGCTTCCAAATCTTCACGGTCGGCCACGATTTGGCCATTCCATCCGATGGTGCCGTCAAAATCCACGTCGATGCGGATGATCTCCGGCGGCTTGGGCGGTGGAGGCGCATTGTTGGGCACCGGCATGTTCATCTTCACCGCGTGCGTTTGCACCGGGATGGTGATGATGAACATGATCAGCAACACCAGCATCACGTCAATCAGCGGCGTGGTGTTGATGTCCACCAGCACTTCACCTTCGTCGCCACCGGAGCCGACACTCATACCCATGGTTTAGTTCCTCCGATGATGGTCAACGCGTGACCATGCCCGCGGGCGGCTCGCTGATAAAACCGACTTTTAGGATGCCGGCTCGCTGGCAGGCTACCACCACGCGCCCAACGGACTCGTAGCGCACTTCCAGGTCGCCGCGGATGTGGACTTCAGGCTGCGGATCGAGCACGCTCTTTTCCTTGAGCCGGTTGACCAGCGTCTCGGAGTCGGGCAAACGCTCCATGTTCCAGTACACATCACCGTCGCGGTCCACTGCGATGACAATGTTTTCGGGCTTGGTTTGCGTCGGTACGTTGCGCTCCTTGGGCAGCTCCAACGGTACCGACTGGGTGACCACGGGAATTGTGATCAGGAAGATGATCAGCAGCACCAACATCACGTCTACCAGGGGCGTGGTGTTGATGGTGGAGTTCATTTGGTCTTCGCCATCATCGGGCGAGCCCACACTCATGGCCATATACCTGTCCTTTCAGAAGTTCTGATTGCTCGGGGTCTGAGGGCTGAGGGGGATGCACAGAGCCCCCGCAATTCAACCCACAAGGGCCCAGCGCCTACTTCTTGCCGGCCAGCAACACGTTGTGCAGGTCGCCGGAGAAAGCGCGCACGCGCTCCATGGCGCCTTTGTTGCGGCGGATCAGCCAGTTGTAGCCCATGACCGCGGGTACGGCCACGGCCAGGCCGATGGCGGTCATGATCAGCGCTTCACCTACCGGGCCGGCCACCTTGTCTATTGAAGCCTGGCCCGAGATGCCGATGGCTGTCAGCGCGTGATAGATGCCCCAAACGGTACCGAACAGGCCCACGAACGGGGAAGTGGAGCCGACGGTGGCCAGAAAGGCCAGGCCATCTTGCAGGCGGCTGTTCACGCTCCCCACGGCGCGCTCGACGCTCATGCCGATCCAGGTGTGGCGATCAATCTGCTCGGTCAGGGTGCCTTCGTGATGGTCATCAGCCTTGATCGCCTGCTCGGCGATGTAGCGGAAGGCGCTGCCTTCTTCCAGAGTGGCCATACCGTCCTTGACCGAACCGGCGGTCCAGAAGGTTTCAACGGCCTTGTCGGCGGCCTTGTAAAGCTTTTGCTGTTCCCACAGTTTGGTGAAGATGATGTACCAGGATCCAATCGACATGATGATCATGATCACCAGGGTGATCTTGGCCACCGCATCGCCCTGTGCCCACATAGCCTCCAGGCCGTAGGGGTTGACCACAGATTCTTTGGTGACCTCAGCGGCGGGCGCTTGGGCTGCAGCCGAGCCGGCAGCCACCAGCAAGGCAGCGGTCGTTGCCAAGCGCAGGGTGTTGTTCACAGACATGATTCCTCCAGGGATACAAAGCGCTCGTGATCGTGTTGGAGCGCCGATGGTTGCATTGGGAAACGCCGGGCGGGATGGCTGCCCCGGCGACACTCAAGACAGTAGGTGCGGTGACGACATCAATCAACCAACTTCCACACGTACTCCACGCGTCCGGAGAGCCGCTCGGGCTTTCCATCCACCATGCCGGGCCGGCCCTTGCAGGCCTTCACGGCGTCCAGCGTGGCCCGGTCGAGCTGCTTGTGCTCGCGGGTCGGGCCACTGGATCTCTCAACGGACGCATCGGTGATGCGGCCGTCAAGTTCCATTGTGTAGGTCACCACCACGGTGCCCTGAGTCTCAGCACGGCGGGCAGCGGTGGTGTACTCTGGTTTTTCGCAGGCGTTGAAATTCAGCATCGGTGCCACCCGGGCCGGCGGGGCCGGCGGGGCCGGCGGGGCCGGAGGTGCCACGCGAACCACCTGTTCCACTGGGCGCACCTGTGTCACGGTGATCGTTGGTGCGTTTTGCGGCGGGGCCTGTACCACTACCTCCGGTGGCGGTACGAAACTCGGTGGCGGCGGGGCTGACTTGGGCGGCGGTGGCAGGTTTTCCGGCGGCGGTGGCGGCTTCTTGACCTCTTCGATGATCTTGGTCTCGATTGGCTGCTTGATCACTTCCACGACTTTACGCGCAAGGCCGCTGACCAACGCGTAACCCAGCAACAGGTGCATCAGCAGGACGATGCCGATGCTGGTGAGATGCCGGCCGGGGTTGCGTTGCTGTTGGGCGAAATCCACTGACGACTCCTGACCGTGACCCTAAAGGCCACTGTGTTCCCCAAGCCACACGCCAAGCGGCCTGAGTCTGTAACTTTCTTTCACCGTCACTGTAGTCGCAACCCGGCAGTGGGAAGGTCAGGGCAACACCTAGTGTCGACGGTAGGCTTTTGCATGAACTTGCACATGGGGTGTAATTTGGTTACACCTCCATGCGCTCTTCATACGCAGAGCGACAGCGACTGTACGGTATTTGACAGGCCCTGGGCAGTTGGTAGAAACACAAACCCCCCGAAACCGAAGGCGGTGACGGGGGGCACGAAGCCCCTTGCGCGGTTTGAGGGGCATAGGGGTTGGCGCAGGGTTAGGCCATCGGCAACAACGGCACGATCAGCAGCGCCACAATGTTGATGATCTTGATCAAGGGGTTGACGGCCGGACCAGCGGTGTCCTTGTAGGGGTCGCCCACGGTGTCGCCAGTGACCGCCGACTTGTGCGCCTCGCCGCCCTTACGGTGAGTCACGCCATCTTTGTCGGTGAAGCCTTCTTCGATCAGCTTCTTGGCGTTGTCCCAAGCGCCGCCCCCCGTGCACATCGAAATGCCCACGAACAGGCCCGTCACGATCGTCCCCATCAGCAGGCCGCCCAGGGCAGCTGGGCCCAAAAGCAGGCCCACCACAATGGGCACCACCACCGGCAGCAGCGAGGGCACGATCATTTCCTTGATCGCGGCCGTGGTCAGCATGTCCACAGCGGTGCCGTACTCGGGCTTGGCGGTGCCTTCCATGATGCCCGGGATCTCCTTGAACTGGCGGCGCACCTCCACCACCACCGCTCCCGCAGCGCGGCCCACGGCCTCCATGGCCATAGCACCGAACAGGTAGGGGATCAGGCCGCCGATGAACAGGCCGACGATCACCTTGTGGTCCGACAAGTCAAAGCTCAGTTGCATGCCCCGCGCTTCCAGCGCGTGGGTGTAGTCAGCAAACAGCACCAGAGCAGCCAAGCCGGCCGAGCCAATGGCATAGCCCTTGGTCACCGCCTTGGTGGTGTTGCCCACCGCGTCCAGCGGGTCGGTGATGTCGCGCACGCTGTCGGGCAACTCGGCCATCTCGGCAATGCCACCAGCGTTGTCGGTGATGGGGCCATAGGCGTCCAGGGCCACCACGATGCCGGCCATGCTGAGCATCGAGGTAGCGGCCACCGCAATGCCGTACAGGCCTGCCAGTGCATACGCGGCGTAGATGGCTATGCACACGAAGATAACCGGCCAGGCGGTGGACTTCATCGACACACCCAGGCCTGCAATGATATTGGTGCCGTGCCCCGTGGTCGAGGCCTGGGCCACGTGCTGCACTGGCTTGAATTGGGTGCCGGTGTAGTACTCGGTGATCCACACCATGGCCGCTGTCATCACCAGGCCCACCACGCAGGCGCCGAACAGGCGCATCTGGGTGTCCGCGCCCAGGGCGTTGTCGGGCATGTAAGCCTTGGTGACAAAGAAGAAGGCTACCAGGGAAACCGCCCCAGCAACGATCAGTCCCTTGTACAGCGCAGGCATCACATTGCGCATATCGGGCGTAGCCTTCACGAAGCCGCAACCGATGATGGAGGCAATGATTGACACACCGCCCAAAATCAGCGGGTAGACCACAGCTTCCATGGGGGCAGCCGTCACCATCAGGGCACCCAGTGCCATGGTGGCAATCAGCGTCACCGCATAGGTTTCGAACAGGTCGGCGGCCATGCCGGCGCAGTCGCCCACGTTGTCACCCACGTTGTCGGCAATGACGGCCGGGTTGCGGGGGTCATCTTCCGGAATGCCTGCTTCCACCTTGCCCACCAGGTCCGCGCCCACATCCGCACCCTTGGTGAAGATGCCGCCACCCAAGCGCGCAAAGATCGAAATCAGGGAAGATCCGAACGCCAGGCCCAGCAGGGGCTTAAGCACGCTGCTCAGGCTCTTGTCGGGCGTCAGATTACCGTTGCCGGTGATGAACAGGAAAAAGATGCCCACGCCCAGAAGGCCCAGGCCCACCACCAGCATGCCGGTGATGGCGCCGCCCTTGAAGGCCACATCCAGCGCTGGGCCCATGCCGCGGGTGGCCGCCTGCGCGGTGCGCACATTGGCCTTTACCGACACATTCATACCTATGAAGCCGCAGGCTCCTGAGAGCACTGCGCCCACCACGAAGCCTACGGCCGTGGTCATGTCCAAGAAGATACCGATCAGCAGGGCCAGCACCACGCCAACCACGGCAATGGTCTTGTACTGGCGCGCCAGATAGGCTGACGCACCTTGTTGCACGGCCGAGGCAATTTCCTGCATCCGGGTATTGCCTGCGTCTTGGCTCAAGATCCAACTGCGTTGGAGGAACCCGTAGATCACCGCCACGATCCCGCAGGCCAGGGCAGCGTATATCGCCACATTGGTGGACATGAAGTCTCCTTCTATCGTTCAGTCCTGATCTATGCCCGTGCCGGCGGCGCGAGCGCCGCGCCATTCTCAAAGAATCGACCGTCGGCCTTCTTGGTGTTTTCCTGCGGTTTGACCGCCGGAGGACACGCGGTTTGCGTCGGCTCACCGGCAGTCGCTTCACTAGAATGCGGGGTTTCCCTAAATCGCCCCTTCTCCACCATGAGCCTGCACAACGTAACCCCCGGCGCCAAGGCGCCTGACGAATTCAACGTCATCATCGAAATCCCGATGAACGCCGACCCGATCAAGTACGAAGTCGACAAGGAAACGGGCGCCTTGTTTGTGGACCGCTTCATGACCACGGCGATGCACTACCCCTGCAACTACGGTTATGTGCCGCAGACGCTCAGCGACGACGGCGACCCGGTGGATGTGCTCGTGATCACCCCCTATCCCCTGACTTCGGGCGTGGTGGTGACCTGCCGCCCCCTGGGTGTGCTGGCAATGCAAGACGAGGCCGGGGGCGATGCCAAGTTGCTGGCCGTGCCCACCACCAAGATCCTGCCCATCTACGAGCACTGGAACAAGCCCGAAGACATCAACCAAATGCGGCTGAAGGCCATCCAGCATTTCTTTGAACACTACAAAGATCTGGAAGAGGGCAAGTGGGTGAAGGTCCAGGGCTGGGAAGGTCCTGAAGCGGCCAAGCAAGAAATCATCACCGGCGTCCGCAACTACGCTGCCAGTAAGCCGGCCTGAGGCAACAACGCCGTTAACATCACGAATCTTGGGTCTGGCCGCACGGGGTACCGCACCAGCACAGCCCTTGTTCGTTTTTGGAGACCACGTTGTGAGCATTTGGAAGCACATCACCGAACCCCGGGCGCTGATATGGTCGATGGCCGTGTTGCTGACATGCCCAACCGGTCAGGTGATGGCCGCCGCGCACGCCGCCGGCACCGCAGCGGGCGCCGTGCCGACTGCGCCCCCCAACGCGGCTGCCCGGTCGACCAAAGCCAAGCCTGCCGCAGGTATTCAGCAGGTGCGTTCGGTCGAGGGCATCGTTGAGTACCGGTTGGCCAACGGCTTGCAAGTGTTGCTAGCACCCGATGACTCCAAGCCCACCACCACGGTCAACGTCACCTACCGGGTGGGCTCACGCCACGAGAACTATGGCGAGACTGGGATGGCCCACCTCTTGGAGCACTTGGTGTTCAAGGGGTCGAAAAAGTACCCTGATGGCTGGGCGCAGTTCAGTCAACGGGGCATGCGTTTCAACGGCACCACCTGGTTCGACCGCACGAACTATTTCGCCAGCTTCTCCCACAATGAAGACAACCTCAAGTGGTATCTGGGTTGGCAGGCCGACGCCATGGTCAACGCGTTCATTGCCAAGAAGGACCTGGACAGCGAGATGAGCGTGGTGCGCAACGAGATGGAGATTGGGGAGAACAATCCCAGCCGCATTCTGTTCGAAAAGACCCTGGCCACCATGTACCAGTGGCACAACTATGGCAAAAGCACCATCGGTGCGCGCACCGACGTCGAAGGCGTGGACATCGAGCGGCTGCGCGGCTTTTACCGGCAGTACTACCAGCCCGATAACGCCACGCTGGTGGTCTCAGGTAAGTTCGATGTGAACCGAACCCTGGCCATGATCGCTGAGGCCTTTGGTCCCATCTCCAAGCCCAAGCGTGAACTGCCCCGTCAGTACACCTTGGACCCGGTGCAAGACGGCGAACGCAGCGTCACCCTGCGCCGTGTGGGTGGTGTGCCCTTGCTGTTCAGCGCTTATCACATGCCCCCAGGCGCGCACCCTGACATGGCGGCGGTCGAACTCATCGACGCCCTGATGACCAACGCCCCGGCTGGCCGGCTGCACAAAGCCCTGGTCGAGGGCAAGAAGGCTGCAGCGGTGTTTGGCTTTGCCGTGCCTCTGCACGATCCGGGCTTTGCCATTTTTGGCGCCCAGCTGGCACCCAACCAAGACCCTGAAGCCGCCCGAGTCGCCCTGCTTCAAACCCTCGAGGGCTTGGCAGCCAACCCCTTCACCACACAGGAAGTCGACCGCGCTCGGGCCAAGTGGCTCAACGATTGGGAACAACGCTTCACCGACCCCGAGGAAGTGGGCATCGCCCTGTCGGAGTTCGTTGCTTTGGGGGATTGGCGGCTTTATTTCTTGCTGCGCGACCGTGTCAAGGCGGCCACCACCGACCTGGTCAACCGGGTGGCCTTGGCCCACCTGCTGCCAGCCAACCGCACGTTCGCACAGTATGTACCCACCCCCAAGCCCGAAAGGGCACCAGCACCGGTATTGGTTGACCTTGCAGCCCAACTCAAGGACTACAAGCCGGTTGAAAAAGTGGCCAGCGTCGAGTCTTTCGAAGCTACCCCGGCCAACATCGAAACACGTACCCGGCGCGTGGCCATTGAGCCGGGTCTTAAGCTGTCACTACTTCCCAAGCCCACCCGTGGCGATGCGGCCGCGGCTGAGCTGGTGCTGCGTACCGGCAACCTGGACGCCCTCAAAGGCCGCAGCGAGGCCGCGAGCATGCTGGCACGGCTGTTCGACAAGGGCACCCAAAAGCGCTCGCGCCAGGAACTGCAGGACCGCCTCACCGCCTTGAAGGCCGAGTTATCTGTAAGCGGTGGCGCCACCGCCATCCGGGTCACCGTCAAGACCACCCGTGAGCACCTGCCGGCGGTCGTGGACCTGATGGGTGAGATGCTGCGCACGCCGGCCTTGGACGCTGCCAGCCTCGAAGAAGTTCGCTCCCAGGCCCTGGCTCGCTTGCAGGAACAGCGCGACGAACCGGGCGCCATCGTGTCCAACACACTGTCCCGCCATGGCAACCCATACGCGGCAGATGACCCGCGATATGCGCCCAGCTTTGCCGAAATCGAGCAGCGGATCAAGGCGCTAACTTTGGAGCAGGTGCGCGAATTCCATGCCCAGTTCCTGGGGGCTTCGCAGGCCCAGTTCAGTGCGGTGGGCAGCTTTGACGAAGCCGCTGTTCGCGCAGCAGCCCGAAAGGTTTTTGGCGGCTGGGCCTGTGCCACATCGGTGCAGCGCGTTCCATCGCCGCTGGTGGCACTGCCGCCAGCCCGCTTGGTCACCCGTACGCCGGACAAGCAAAACGCGGTGCTGGGCATGCGGCTTCCCGTAGCCGTCAAGGAACTGGACGCCGACCACGCGCCGCTGCTGCTGGCCAACTTCATAGTCGGGGGCTCGCCGAGCTCGCGCCTGTGGGTGCGGGTCCGTGAAAAGGAAGGCCTGAGCTACGGTCTGGGCACGCAGATCAGCTTCAACCCTCACGAGGCTTCCTCAACCTTTGCCGGCCAAGCCGCCTTTGCGCCGGCCAACCGCGCGCGGGTGGAAGCGGCCATCCGCGAAGAGCTCGAACGCAGCCTCAAGGAAGGCTTCACCGAGACCGAGCTGAACCAGGCCAAGCAGGGTCTGCTGAGCTTCAGGCGCTTGTCGCGTGCGCAAGACGACAGCCTGGCAGGCAATCTGGTCAGCAACGAGTGGTTGGGCCGCAATTTTCAAACGGCACAGGCTTTGGATGAGGCCATCGCCAGGGTCACACCGCAGCAGGCGCTCGACGCCTGGCGCCGCCATATCGACCTCAGCCGTCTGGTGTGGGTCTTGGCCGGCGACTTCAAGGAGCTCTGAACCACACCAGAGCCCTTATTGTTTGAATGGGTTGTGCTCGCGCAGCTCGTCCAAGTAGGCGCCCACATGGGCACCTTCTCGTTTCAGGAAGTCATCCACCGCGTGGGCAAAGCGTGGATCGGCGATCCAGTGAGCCGACCGCGTCTGCACGGGCAGAAGCCCGCGCGCCATTTTGTGCTCCCCTTGGGCACCGCCTTCAAAGCGCAGGTATCGGTGGCGCAGGCACCAGTCTAGTGGCTGGTAGTAGCAGGCATCAAAGTGCAGGCAAGGCACCGCCGCCAAGGCACCCCAATAACGGCCATAAGCGCAACGCGTCTGCGGATCGACCGCCATCAGCGAGCTGGCGATCGCCTGCCCGCCCCGATGAGCCACAAACAGCACCCAGTTTTCCGGCATCTCCCGGTGTTGTAGAGCGAAGAACTCTCGGCTTAGATACGGCGTGCTGCGGTGCTCACGATAGGTCTGGCAGTAGCAGGCGTAGAAAAAGTCCCACAGGGCGGGGTCGATAGCCTGGCCCTCGTGTACGGTGAATTGCACCCCTGCCTCGCGCACCCGGCGCTGCTCCTGTTGGATTTTCTTGCGCTTGTCTCGGTGCAGCCGCTGGAGCAAGTCTGCGAAGTCCTGCACCGGCTGGTCACGGTCTTGACTCCAGTGGAACTGCACCCCCTGGCGAATCATGCAGCCGGCTTTCTGAAGTGCCAGTGCGTCGTTATCGTCCACAAACAGCACGTGCAGCGATGAAAGCCCTTGTTCATTCGCGTAGGCCAGCAGCGCCTGCGCCAAGGCATGGCGCGCTGCCTCGTCACGCGCCAAGAGCCGCGCCCCGGGCACCGGTGTGAAGGGCACTGCCGAAAGGAGTTTGGGGTAGTAGTCCAGCCCGTGGCGTTGGTGGGCGTCGGCCCAGGCCCAGTCAAAAACATATTCGCCATAGGAATGGGACTTCAGGTAGGCCGCGCACGCCGCCTGCAGCACCGGCCCGTGCCACAGGGTCATGAACTGTGGCTTCCAGCCGGTGGCGGCCACCGCACTGCCACTGCTGTGCAACGCGCGCAAGTAGGCGCTGCGCATGAAGGGCAGGGGAGACGCTTGCTGCGCCAGGAGTCCATCCCAGGCCAAAGGGTCGATCTCTCCCGGGTCTGAGTGAATGTGAATGACATAATCATTGGCTGTGTTGGAAAACTGCATCTCCACATTGTCGACGTGTCGTCGGAGCCCGCTGTGCTGAAGGTGGCATTGGCGCAGATCAACCCAACGGTGGGTGAACTGCAAGGCAACAAAGCCAAGCTGTTGCAAGCTGCGCGTCAGGCGCACGAGCAGGGTGCTCAGCTGATGGTCTCTCCGGAACTGTCTCTCTGTGGCTACCCGCCGGAAGACCTGTTGCTGCGCCCGGGCTTCATGGGGGCCTGCCACGAGATGCTGGTGGAGTTGGCCCAAGACCTGAGGGCGTACCCAGGCATGGCGGTGGTGGTTGGCCACCCTCATCGGGTGCGAGGGCAGGAGGACGACCGCACCCGTTCGACCCACGTACCACGGCGCTTCAATGCCGCTTCGGTCCTGCGCGACGGCGTGATCGAACTCACCTATCTGAAGCGGGAGTTGCCCAACTACCAGGTGTTTGACGAGCGGCGTTACTTCGCCAGCGGACGCCTGGCGTCCTCGTCAGACGGCGGCCCAGGTGTGTTCGAGGTCAACGGTGTGCGTGTGGGCCTGCTGATCTGCGAAGACGCCTGGTTTGAAGAGCCCGCACGCGCAGCGGTGGAGGCCGGCGCCGAATTGCTGTGTGTGATCAATGCATCGCCTTTTCACCTGAACAAGGCCCAGGAACGTGAGGCGGCCATGGCCCAGTGCGCCCGAGCACATGATCGGCCGCTGCTGTATGCGCACCTCACCGGGGGGCAGGACGAAGTGGTGTTCGACGGAGCATCCTTTGCCCTGCAGGCCGATGGGTCTGTGGCCGCCCGAGCGGCGAGCTTCCAGGATGCCGTGGTGATCGTGCAGGCCGAGACAGCGCCGATGCGCCTGAGCGGCGCCGTCCAGCCGCTGCCCAGTCTGCACGCGCAGGCCTGGCAGGCCCTGGTCACCGGAGTTCGCGACTATGTCGATAAGAACGGGTTTCCGGGTGCCATCATCGGGCTGTCCGGCGGTGTCGACAGCGCGCTGGTCTTGGCCGTCGCGGTCGACGCCTTGGGCCCGCACCGCGTGCGCGCGGTCATGATGCCGTCTCCCTACACCGCTGAAATTTCGTGGGTGGACGCGTGCGACATGGCCCAGCGCCTAGGGGTGCGCTACGACGAGATTTCGATCGAGCCAAGCTTTAATGCCTTTCGTGCGGCATTGGCGCTGCAGTTCAGGGGTCTGGCCGAAGACACCACTGAGGAAAACCTACAGGCCCGTATCCGCGGCACGCTGCTGATGGCTCTGTCCAACAAAACAGGTTCTATCGTTCTCACCACCGGTAACAAGAGCGAGATGGCCACCGGCTACTGCACCCTGTACGGTGACATGGCCGGGGGATTTGCCGTCATCAAAGATGTGGCCAAGACCCTGGTCTGGGAGTTGTGTCTGTGGCGCAACCGCCAGCCCGACGCACAGGGCCTTGTGCAGGAAGTGATACCCGAGCGCATCATTACAAGGCCACCCTCGGCGGAGTTGCGCCCCAACCAGGTCGATCAAGACAGCTTGCCGCCGTACGAGGTGCTCGATGCCATCCTGTCACGTTTCATGGAAGAAGATCAATCGGTGCACGAAATCGTCGCCGCGGGCTTTGACCGCGCTACGGTTGAGCGGGTGGTGCGCCTGATTTCGCTCAATGAGTACAAACGCCGCCAGGCGCCTATCGGCATTCGCATCACCCACCGCTCATTCGGCAAGGACTGGCGGTACCCCATCACCTCCAAGTTCCGTGCTTAAATCTTGTTGAATGCGTATTTGGAGTGCACCATGAAGCAGATTACCGCCGTCATCAAGCCGTTCAAGCTCGAAGAGGTTCGAGAGTCCTTGGCCGATGTGGGTGTGTCCGGCTTGACAGTCACCGAAGTCAAGGGCTTCGGGCGCCAAAAGGGTCACACCGAGCTATACCGTGGTGCCGAATACGTAGTCGACTTTCTGCCCAAAGTGAAGGTGGAGGTCGTGGTCAAGGATGAGGACGTCGAGCGGGTCGTCGAAGCCATCGTGGCGGCAGCCAAAACCGGCAAGATCGGCGACGGCAAGATCTTTGTCACGGCGGTGGAGCAGGTGATCCGCATCCGTACCGGCGAAACCAACGAATCAGCCGTGTAAAGCGGCCACGGGCTCCCCGTTCAGGTGCGGCCGTCCGCAGAAGGCGTTGCCACCCTTGCGGCCAAGGCTTGTTCCTTGAGGGTCTTCATCAGGCGGGGCAGGTCGTCATCCACGATCAGCGCCGCGTGTTGCTCCGGGCTGATGAAGCCGCGTTCATAGCCATCTTGCACAAAACGGATCAGCGCGTTGTAGTAACCGGCCACATTCAACAGGCCCACAGGCTTGGCGTGGTAGCCCAATTGTTGCCACGACCACATTTCAAACACCTCTTCCATGGTGCCGATGCCGCCGGGCAGGGTGAGAAAGGCGTCGGAACGGTCGGCCATAAGCATCTTGCGCTCATGCATGGTCTGCACCACGTACAACTCCTTGACGCCCGCGTGGCCCACCTCTCGGCGCATCAGTGCATCCGGGATCACACCCACCACGGGCGCGCCGTGGGCCAGCGCCGCATCAGCCACCACGCCCATCAGTCCTACGCGGCCACCGCCATACACCAAGCCGCCACCGCTTTGGGCCAGCAGACGACCCGTGTGTTCGGCCGATTCGCGGTAGGCGGGATCGTCACCAAACCGCGAGCCACAATAGACGCACAGGGACCAACCGATGGCCGTTGAGGCAGAGGGTGTCTTCATATTTCTTCGATCAGGTCAGCGTCAAGGGCTTGAGAACCATCGGGCCCACACCGCGGCTGCCCATGTGAGCCCGCATAGCAAGAGGGTCAACAGGACAGCCGCACTGCCCATATCTTTGGCGCGGCCGGCCAGCGGATGCAGTTCAAAAGACACGCGGTCTACCGCTGCTTCCACCGCCGAGTTCACCAGTTCCACGGCCAACACCAGCACCACGGTGCCGATCAGCAAGGCACGCTCGACCCAATTTGTGCCCACCCAAAGGGCCGCGGGCAGCATGAACACCGCCAGCGCGACCTCCTGGCGGAAGGCGCTTTCATGGGCCCAGGCGGCTTGCAGTCCGCGAACGGAATAGCCCGCAGCGTTGACAATGCGTTGAAGGCCCCGTTTGCCCTTAGGTGGGTGCTCGGTGCTCATGGCGGTGTCGACCCCGCTTGTTTGGGCTCTGACGGGGCTGCGCTGGGCTGGCCCGGGTCGCTGTCTTTGCTGGCTCCCCGTTTTCGTTTTGGGGGCAGGGCGGGACGCCAGTCGATCAGCCGGGTGCCGCATACCGCGTCATGCCAAAACTGCTGTTGCGGATGCAGCCGCGCAAGTAGAGCGTAGGCTACAACACCCACTGCCATCAGGCCGAAGATTTCAGCGCTGCTGCTCAGATTGGCAACCCACGCCGTCGCCAGTGCGGGAAAGAACCACAGCCACGATAACAAGTAGCGGCACAGGGCGCGGGCCTGCGACACCGCCCGCCCCTGGCTGTCAACCAGCCGTACATGCCAGGCCTTCATGGCCACCGTTTGGCCGCCGCGCGACCAGAACCACACAAAGTAGATGCCCAGCACGAGAAACAAGAAGGCCCTCAAGCCCCACTGGCCTTGCAGAGCATGCCGCTGTTGGGTCAGCGTGGAGTACAGGTAGCCTGCGATCATCACCACGCCGAAGAGGATCACCCCTTCATAGGTGAAACTGGCCATTCGGCGCATCAGGCCCGGCGCGGATGCACCGGTGGGCTGGGGGACTTGTGGGGGGCTGGGCGGCGCGTCGCTCGCCGGGGATTCACTCGCGTTCACGTCGCGCATCTTAAGGTGCCCACCCGCTGTTTCGGTGCAGGGGGGCCGCTTTCAGCAGGGGGCAGGGGCAATGCTGGGCCCGGTGTGGCGCCGGATTCAGGGGGTGCCGCCGGCGGCCGGTACGGAGGGGACGGCCGGCCCTGACCCCGGCACCATAGAGCCAGGGTCCGACGCCGGCAGCGCAGCCGCCGGGACGGCTTCGTCGGCAGCGCTGGCAGCAGGCTCGCTGCTGGGCGATGGCCGCGCAGCACGCGCCTGTGGCAGCAAAGTAACCGGGTCCACCGCGCCGGCGCCGACGGCCAAGCGCGGACCACTGCCGGCACTGGTGCTGGGCTGGGGCAGTTGGGTGACCAATCGCGTGGTAGCGCCGATCGGGGCTTGTACCAGGGTGCCGCTGACTGGCCGGGGTACCGCGCCGGCCACAGTCTCGGCCAGGGCGCTGCTGGATTTGGGAACCGGCCCCGAGCTGTCGCTCCGCTTGGGTACAGCCGGGCTTTGCACGGCAGCTTGTGCCCTGATGGCCAACTCTTTGCGTTCTTGGGGTGCCAGCTCTTGATAAGCCTCCCACTGTTCCAGCCGCTCTTTGGCGGTGAATTGCCGGATTTCCTGAAAATTCAATCGTGCAGCGCCGCGTTCGGCCGTTGTCATGCGCGCCCACTGCATCATGCGGTCTTGCACCCGCTGTTGCTCATCAACGGCCATGGACGGAAAGCGCATAGACAGCTCAAGCCACTTCAGCCGTTGGTCAACGCTCAACTCGGCCCAGTCATCCTTAAGCGGGGCCAAGATGGCCTGGTCGCCAGCAGAAAGGCGAGACCAACGCCCCGACACCGCTAGGGCGCGCCGCGCCTGTGCAGGCGCGGCCAGCGCATCTTCCGGTGCGGCAGCCACTGGAGCCGAGGCTTCCAGAGGCCCAGGCACCGCCTGTACCAATTTGGAGGGGCGCCACAGCCACGCCAACATCACCGCAATCAGGGCCAGACCCAAGACTGCGGCGATTGCGGTCATCCAGGGTTCACGTTGGCGATGCAGCGGGATGCGGTTCATTGCTTGAGGCTTAACGGTCCTGGCGGCGCAGGAACTCGGCAAAACCCGGGTCGGAGTAGGCCTGTGGTGGCAGGTCGTCGGTCAACAGGGCCGCATCCACCTCGGCTGCGGCCAGAATCTGGTGCTCAACCAAGGTGTCTTGGATGGCCAGGAAGCCCAGGGCCAGGATGAGCAGGGGCAAGGCCGAGACCAGCTTGGTCCATCCCGATCCTTCGCCCCGCCCGTTGCCCGAGCGCGCGTCCCCAAAGCTCCAGCGGCCAGCGACGGCACCACCAGGGCCCGCAAGGGCCCATCCGGACTGGCCTGCCCAGGCCGGTGCACTTGCCGCGGTGGCGGCCGACTCCAAACGCGCGTGGCGCGCCCGTGCCACTGCGCGCTCGCGGGCGAAGCGCAGCCGCTCGGTGATGTCGGCCCCGATGGCCGGCAGGCCCTCATCCAGGCGCGCGGCCAACAAGTGGCCGGCGCGGTCCAGCGCTGTGGGCTCGCTTAAACTTGAAGGGTTCATGGTGCAAATCCTCGACTTTTCAACGCTTTGGCCAACGCCTGCACAGCTCGGGAGCAGTGGGTTTTCACACTGCCCTGCGAGCATCCCATCAACTCAGCTGTTTCGTTGACATCCAACTCTTCCCAGTAACGCAGCAGGAAGGCTTCCCGTTGACGTTCTGGCAGACGCGAAATTTCTTCCTCTAGAAGCGCCAGGGTCTGCTTGCGCAGCAAGAGGGGCTCGCCCGCCCCATCTTGGTGCGTGTTATCAGCGCCGTCAAGAAATTCGAGCAGGTCACCGGCATCCTCGTCCTCGTCATGGGTTTGCAGCGAGGAAAAGTTCTGCACCAGCGCTTCGCGTGTCTTGCGGCGCCGAAACCAATCCATGGTCGCGTTGGACAGGATGCGTTGGAACAGCAGCGGCCACTCCTCAGCCGGTCGGTCGGCGTACTTCTCGGCCAACCGGATCATGGCCTCCTGAACAATGTCCAGGGCGGCGTCTTCGTCCCGAACCGCGTAAGTCGTCCGCTTGAAAGCGCGCCTCTCGACTCCTTTCAAAAAGTCGTTGAGTTCCTGCTCGGTGGACAAGGTACGGCGGCGGCGAGGCGTAGACCAAACAGCCCAAAGTTTATGTTATGCCCACCATGCCATAATCTACGGCTTTGTCACCACGCTACCCGATCATGTGCCACCTGACCAACCCGGATGGGTAGGCCCGATCTGCAACGTCCCGAATCCACCTCACAAGGGTGAGTGCCCGATCCGAAACCCGGGCGCGCGAAGAGGGGCACCGACGGTTTTTCGTTAGAGAAATTCACTGAGGTCTGACATGGACATATCACCAGCGGATGTGAAGCGCGCCGCGACTCTGGACGGTCGCGCCGTCTCGAACCAGTCTCAACTCAGCACCGCCCCCGATCCCAACGGGTCGGAAATCCTTGTTCGCTGCCTGCAGTCCGAAGGGGTCCAGTACCTCTGGGGTTACCCCGGCGGCGCGGTGCTTTACATCTACGACTCGCTCTACCAACAAGACAGCATCCAGCATGTGCTGGTGCGCCATGAGCAGGCGGCGGTGCATGCGGCCGACGGTTATGCTCGCGCCACCGGCAAGGTGGGTGTGGCCTTGGTCACCAGTGGCCCGGGTGTGACCAACGCCGTCACCGGCATCGCCACCGCCTACATGGACAGCATCCCGATGGTGATCATCACCGGACAGGTGCCCACGCCAGCCATCGGCCTGGACGCCTTCCAGGAATGCGACACCGTGGGCATCACTCGCCCCATCGTTAAGCACAACTTCCTGGTCAAGGATGTCAGGGACCTGGCGCTGACGATCAAGAAGGCCTTTCACATCGCCCGTACGGGCCGCCCCGGCCCGGTGGTGGTGGACATCCCCAAGGATGTGTCCCTCAACACCGCTGCCTTCCACTATCCTGAGACAGTGCAAATGCGCTCCTACTCGCCGGCCCGCAAGGGCCACGGCGGGCAGATTCGCAAGGCAGTACATCTGCTACTGGCGGCCAAGCGGCCCTACCTGTACGCGGGCGGCGGCGTCATCCTGGGCGAGGCTTCGGCTGAGTTGCGTGAGCTCAATGAAATGCTCGGCTTTCCGGTGACCAACACCCTTATGGGCTTGGGTGCCAGCTCATCAGCAGACCCGCGTTTCCTGGGTATGTTGGGCATGCACGGCACTTATGAAGCCAATATGACCATGCAGAACTGCGACGTGCTGCTGGCTGTGGGTGCGCGCTTTGACGACCGTGTGATCGGTAACCCGACCCATTTCGCACAGGTCGAGCGCAAGATCATCCACATTGACATCGACCCCTCTTCGATCTCCAAGCGGGTGAAGGTGGACGTGCCGATCGTGGGCGATGTGAAGGACGTGTTGCAAGAGCTCATTGCCCAGATCAAGGCCAGCACCCGACGCCCTGCCCCGGCTGACCTGCAGTCCTGGTGGGCCCAGATCAACGAATGGCGCAAGCGTGATTGCCTGGCCTACCGTAACAGCGATGAAGTCATCAAGCCCCAGTTTGTGGTGGAAACGCTGGGGCGCTTGACCAAGGGCATTGACACCTTCATTACCTCCGACGTGGGCCAGCATCAAATGTGGGCGGCGCAGTACTTCCCCTTCATGGAGCCGCGACGCTGGATCAACTCCGGCGGCCTAGGCACCATGGGCGTGGGCCTGCCCTATGCCATGGGCATCAAGCTGGCCAAGCCCGATTCCGAGGTGTTCTGCATCACGGGCGAAGGCTCCATCCAAATGTGCATCCAGGAACTCTCCACCTGCCAGCAGTACCAAACGCCGGTCAAGGTGGTGTCTCTGAACAACCGCTACCTCGGCATGGTGCGGCAATGGCAGCAACTGCAGTACGGCGGTCGCTACTCGCACAGCTACATGGACGCCTTGCCTGACTTTGTGAAGCTAGCCGAAGCCTACGGGCACATCGGCTTGAAGATCGAAAAGCCCTCTGAAGTGGAGCCGGCGCTCAGGGAAATGTTGCGTTTGAAGGACCGCACTGTTTTCTTGGATGTTCGCACCGACCCCACCGAAAACGTCTGGCCCATGGTCCAGGCAGGAAAGGGCATTACGGAGATGCTGCTCGGTTCGGAAGACCTGTGATCACGCAGCGGCCCAGCGGTCGCCACTCCACCCAGGCCGCCTGACCGGGCGTATATGGGGGCGTGGGGCTCGAAGCCGCTTCGCACAGCACCCCCGAAGTCCACCCCAACCCGACCGATGGTGCTGTCGTTTGCGGCGCGCCGAAGGTGCTGAATGAGTCTCGCGCGGAAGCGACCCCCACCCGGGGCCGGGGAACGCGCAAAACCCTTCAACATGAAACACATCATTGCCCTGCTGCTGGAAAACGAACCCGGTGCCCTGTCCCGCGTCGTGGGCCTGTTTTCAGCCCGTGGCTACAACATCGAAAGCCTGACAGTGGCGCCGACCGAAGATGCTTCGCTGTCGCGCATGACCATCGTCACCACGGGTAACGACGACACCATCGAGCAGATCACCAAACACCTCAACCGCCTGATCGAGGTGGTCAAGGTTGTGGACCTCACCGAGGCTGCCTACACCGAGCGCGAACTCATGCTCATCAAACTGCGCGCCGTGGGCAAGGAACGCGAAGAGATGAAACGGATGGCTGACATCTTTAGGGGTCGCATCATCGATGTGACTGAAAGAACATACACCATCGAGCTCACCGGGGATGCCGGCAAGCTCGATGCCTTCATCGAGGCGGTGGACCGCGCCGCCATCTTGGAAACCGTGCGCACCGGTACCAGCGGCATTGGCCGGGGCGAGCGCATCCTGAGGGTCTGATCCACGGCCCGTTACCCCTGACGAGCCGGTTGCTGTTCTTCCAGCCTTGAGGGCCCGTTTTTCCAGACCGATCTGAACCATTGGAGAAGAAAACCATGAATATTTACTACGACAAGGACGCTGACCTCAGCCTGATCAAGGGTAAGCAGGTCACCATCATTGGCTACGGCTCGCAGGGCCATGCCCATGCCCAGAACCTCAACGACTCAGGTGTGAAGGTCACCGTGGGCTTGCGCAAGGGTGGTGCATCGTGGGCCAAGGCCGAGAAGGCCGGCCTGAAGGTGGCCGAGATTGCCGCCGCGGTGAAGACCGCCGACGTGGTGATGATCCTGTTGCCCGACGAGCAGATCGCAGCCGTGTACAACGCCGAAGTGGCGCCCAATATGAAGGCTGGCGCATCGCTGGCTTTTGCGCACGGCTTCAATGTGCACTACGGCCAAGTGGTACCCCGCGAAGATGTGGACGTCTGGATGGTGGCCCCCAAGGCACCGGGCCACACCGTGCGCAACACCTACACCCAGGGTGGCGGCGTGCCGCATCTGATCGCCGTGCACCAAGACAAGACCGGTAAGGCCCGCGACCTGGCTTTGAGCTATGCCACGGCCAACGGCGGCGGTAAAGCCGGCATTATCGAAACCAACTTCCGCGAAGAGACCGAGACGGATCTCTTCGGCGAGCAGGCTGTGCTGTGCGGCGGTACGGTGGAGCTGATCAAGGCTGGTTTCGAAACCCTGGTGGAAGCCGGTTACGCGCCCGAGATGGCCTACTTTGAGTGCCTGCACGAGCTCAAGCTGATTGTGGACCTGATCTACGAAGGCGGCATCGCCAACATGAACTACTCGATCTCCAACAACGCCGAGTACGGTGAGTACGTCACCGGCCCGCGTGTGGTGACCGAGGACACCAGGAACGCGATGCGCCAGTGCTTGAAGGACATCCAGACGGGTGAATACGCCAAGAGCTTCATCCTGGAGAACAAGGCTGGCGCACCCACGCTGCTGTCACGTCGCCGCCTGACGGCCGAGCACCAGATCGAGCAGGTGGGCGAGAAGCTGCGCGCCATGATGCCCTGGATCAAGGCCAACAAGCTGGTGGACAAGAGCCGTAACTGATTGTTGCTGCGGTTCAATTGCGACGGCGCTCCGCTTGGGCGCCGTTTTTCTTGGACTGCAGCGTTGGGGCTTGGCATACCGGCCGTCCAGGCCGACCAGCCGCGCAGGGGCCAACAACAGGGCGCAACCCCGGCACGCTAAGCCCCAATGCGGACGGGTATCGCGGCGAAGCGTTCGTCCAACTCGCCACCTGCTGATTCGCCACCTGCAAATAGGCTGGCTGAAAGCAGCCCACCTACAACACATGGAGCACAAGAGGCCCCCCCAGTACACTATCCTCAACCCTGACATGAATATCATCCCCCAGCAAGGCGACGAAGCCCCCGAGCCGCGCCCCAAGCCACGGCCCAAGGGCATCTACGTCCTGCCCAACCTGGTCACCCTGGCTGCCTTGTTCGGCGGGTTTTATGCCATCGTGATGGCGATGAATGGCAGGTTTGAGCAGGCCGCCATCGGTGTGTTCTGCGCCATGGTGCTCGACAGCCTGGACGGCCGCGTAGCTCGCATGACCAATACGCAAAGCGCATTCGGCGAACAGATGGACAGCTTGTCCGACATGGTCAGCTTTGGCGCCGCGCCCGCCCTCATCATGTATGAGTGGGCCCTTAAGGGCTTGGGCAAGCTCGGTTGGATTGCTGCATTTGTCTATTGCGCCGGCGCCGCCCTTCGTCTGGCACGCTTCAACACCAACATCGCCGTCGTGGACCGCCGGTTCTTTCAGGGTCTGCCCAGCCCCGCGGCGGCCGCGCTGGTCGTGGGCTTCATTTGGGTGATGGATGACGCCGGCCTGCGCGGGGCGATCCAGATGCCGGTGGTTGCCTGGACAGCCTTCGCGCTGACCTTGTATGCAGGCCTGACCATGGTCACCAACGCGCCCTTTTACAGCTTCAAGGATGTCAGCCTCAAGAAGTCGGTGCCCTTCGTGGTGATCGTGGTCATTGCCTTGGTGATTGCCCTGATCAACATCCATCCCCCGCTGGTGCTCTTTGGCATGTTCTTGGTGTACGGGGCCTCTGGCTATGTGTTGTACGGGTGGCGCCGCTTGAAAGGGCGCCCGGTCAGCGTCATCGCCACTTCCACCGATGACCCCGATGAAGTAGGACTGCACCGCTGAGCGGGCTGTGATAGCATCAAGCGATGTCGATCAATCACGGGCACCTCAACCTTTTGCTACTACTGGCACTGGCTTGTCGCCGAGCGCCCTGATCGCACACGTCTTACACCCCGCATCAGAGAGCCCGACGGCACAGCGCCCTCGGGCTTTTTGCATTCTGAACGCCCTAAAACAACCGCCGCTCATTCACGTTATCCAGGAGCCGACCATGACCGACCAGCTCATCATCTTCGACACCACCTTGCGCGATGGCGAGCAGTCGCCTGGCGCCTCCATGACCCGAGATGAGAAGCTGCGCATCGCCCGGCAACTCGAGCGCTTGCGAGTGGACGTGATCGAGGCAGGCTTCGCGGCCTCGAGCAACGGCGACTTTGAGGCGGTCAAGGCCATCGCCGATCACATCAAAGAGTCCACCGTGTGCTCGCTGGCCCGGGCCAATGACCGGGACATCTCGCGTGCAGCCGAAGCCCTGAAGGGCGCGCCCCGTGCCCGCATCCACACCTTCATCGCTACCAGTGAGCTTCACATGGAAAAGAAGCTGCGTATGACCCGCGATCAGGTCTTTGAGCAGGCCAAGCAGGCCGTTCGGTTCGCGCGCAACCTCGCGGGCGATATTGAGTTTTCACCCGAAGACGGCTACCGCTCCGACCCCGACTTCCTGTGCTGGGTGCTCGAAGCCGTGATCAACGAAGGCGCCACCACCGTCAACATTCCCGACACGGTGGGCTATGCGGTGCCCGAACTCTACGGTGAATTTATCCGCTCGCTGCGCGAGCGCATCCCCAACTCCGACAAGGCTGTCTGGAGCGTGCACTGTCACAACGACCTGGGCATGGCGGTGGCCAACTCCCTGGCCGGCGTGAAGATTGGCGGCGCCCGCCAGATCGAATGCACCATCAACGGTTTGGGTGAGCGCGCCGGCAACTGCTCGTTGGAAGAGGTGGTGATGGCGGTCAAGACCCGTAAGGACCACTTTGGACTCACGCTGGCCATCGACACCTCACAGATCGTGCCAGCCTCACGAATGGTCAGCCAAACCACCGGCTTTGTGGTGCAACCTAACAAGGCAGTGGTGGGGGCTAATGCCTTTGCGCATGCCAGCGGCATCCACCAAGACGGCGTGCTCAAGGCGCGTGACACCTACGAAATCATGCGCGCCGAGGATGTGGGCTGGAGCGCCAACAAGATCGTCTTGGGCAAGCTCAGCGGCCGCAATGCCTTCAGGCAGCGCCTGCAGGAGCTCGGAGTCGACCTGGACAGTGAGGCCGAGGTGAACGCAGCCTTCGCGCGCTTCAAGGACCTGGCTGACCGCAAGAGTGACATCTTTGACGAGGACATCATTGCGTTGGTCAGCGACGAGAGCGTGACCAGTGAGCAAGAGCACTACCGCTTGCTGGCGCTGTCCCAACACTCCGAAACGGGTGAGCGGCCTCAAGCCTCGGTCGTCTTTACCGCCGGTGGTGTGGAGCACAAGGCCAGCAGCCACGGCAATGGCCCGGTCGACGCATCCCTCAAGGCCATCGAGTCTCGGCTCAAGACCGGGGCCGAGTTACTGCTCTATTCGGTCAACGCCATCACCAGCGGCAGTACCGAATCGCAAGGTGAGGTCACGGTGCGCCTTCAGCATGGGGGCCGTGTGGTCAACGGAGTTGGCGCTGATCCTGACATCGTGGTGGCCTCGGCCAAAGCCTACTTGTCGGCCCTCAACAAACTTCACTCCAAACTGGAGCGGGTTGCCGCTCAGGGTTAACACGTGTTTATGCTTCAAAAACCGCTGCTAAGCCATTGATCGGCAAAGCCCGCTCGCCTACACTTCGCGGTCCGGACAACAATTTGGGCGCCCGAGGGGCGTTGCATGGCGTAGGCGATGGCGTTGAGCACACACAAGTGGCTGTTGGGCTTGTTCCTGGTTTTGGGCTTGGGCTCGTCTGCGGACGTGTGGGCCCAGGACAACCGACCTGCGGCCGCGAAGAAGAAGACTGACTCCGCAGGCACGAAGCCCGCCAACGCCAAGCGGGCCAAGGCCGCTGCCGCTGTGGGTGCGGCGGGGGCTGTGGCGGCGGTGGCGGCGCGGCCGTCCATCGGTCAGACCTATGGCCTGCATCAGACCCCAGACCCTTTGGATCTGAAGTCCAGCGTGGCCTTGGTCCTGGATCGCAACACCAATGAAGTCTTGTTCAGCAAGAACGCTCAGGCTGTCTTGCCGATTGCCTCGATCACCAAGTTGATGACCTCCATGGTGGTCTTCGAGCACCAACAAGACCTCGATGAGGTCTTGATCGTCACCCAAGGCGATGTCGACACCGAGAAGAACAGTGGCTCGCGTTTGGCCGTGGGTTCACGCTTGACCCGTCGCGAAATGCTGCACCTAGCCTTGATGGCCAGCGAAAACCGGGCCGCCCACGCCCTGGGCCGTCACTTCCCCGGGGGGCTTTCCTCGTTTGTGGACAGCATGAACCATCGGGCGCGCGAGTTGGGCATGTACGACACGCGCTTTGTGGAGCCTACTGGCTTGAGCAGCAAGAACCAGTCGAGTGCGCACGATCTGGCGATTCTGGTGCGCGCATCCCACGAGCATGAATTGCTGCGCCAGTTCTCGGTTACACCGGAAGCCAAGATGGCGGTGGGGCGCCAGAAACTGCAGTTCCGCAACACCAACGGCTTGGTGCGCGGCGGCACCTGGGACATCGCTTTACAGAAGACTGGCTACATCGCCGAGGCTGGCCGTTGTGTCGTGATGCAGGCCACGCTGGCAGGCCGGGAACTCATCCTGGTCTTGCTCGATTCCGCCGGTCGCTATTCGCGCACCGGCGATGCCGAGCGCCTGCGAAAGTGGCTTACCGAGCACGCGCCCGAGGGCAGCCCAGTGCCCGAGAGATTGCCTGTGCGGTCTCCAATAAGCGGCTGACCCATTCCTCTTCAAGCCGATCGGCCGGCGCGGAAATCGACAAACCAGCCACGAGCCGGCTTTGGTCGTCGTAGATGCCGGCGGCCATGCAGCGAACGCCCAGTTCGAGCTCCTCATCGTCGCGCGCCACGCCCTGTTGTCGCACCTGCAAAAGCTCACGCTCGAGCTTGGGCAGCTCGGTCAGACTGTTGCGCGTGTGGCCTGCCAGTCCGGTGCGGGTGGCGTAGGCCCGTACATGCGCAGCATCGTCTTTGGCCAGGAACAGCTTGCCCACTGAGGTCAGGTGCAAGGGCGCACGACCCCCCACGGCGCGGACCACCTGCATGCCTGAGCGCTCGCTGTAGGTCCGCTCGATGTAGACAATCTCATCGCCCTGACGCACCGACAGGTTGACCGGCTGTTGCGTCAAGCGGTGCAGGTCGCGCATGGGACCGATGGCCACTTCGCGCACATCCAGCCGAGCCTTGACCAGGTTGCCCATCTCCAATAGCCGCATACCCAAGCGATAGCTGCCGGCCTCGGGTCGTTCAACCCATCGGCCCAGGGTGAGGTCGTTGAGGATGCGGTGCGCAGTTGAGGGGTGCAGCCCGGTTCGTTCGCTGATCAGCTTCAGTGGCACGGGGTCTGGATGTTCGGCCAACAGGTCCAGCAGTTTGAACATGCGTTCGAGCACCTGGATGGCCGGTTGCCGGCCATCTTCAACGCTCGGCGGGGTGGCTGGGCTGGCAGGCGACAAGGGTTTGGGCAGGCGAGCCATGCGCTCATTTTGCATCCTGAAAGCGGATGTTGCCTCATGAATCACGCAATTGCTGCGCCGCAGCAACACCGCTGCGCACCGCTCCTTCAAGTGTGGACGGATAGGGCCCTTGGACATAGTCGCCGGCAATCCACACGCCACCGTGGTCGGCCGCTGCGCGTCCCTGCGGACGACGCAGACCTGGCGTGCATGCAAAGGTGGCCCTTCGCTCGGCAATGCTGCGCACCACCCGGGTTTGAGCTGCGCTCGCGCCTGGAAGTGCCAGTGCCTGTTGAAGCACCGCGTGTTCCAGCGCATCCAGGCCCGAGGCCATACAGGCCCCTGCATCGCTGACGACAAGACTCATGCCGCCTAACCACGGCCATCCGATGGCCGACAGGTCGAACGCAAATTGGGCCGGCCCATCGGTCAGCCGGACCATGGGATGTGGCAGGCGTGCGCCTGGGGCATCGATCCAACAGGTAACGATCGGTTCGAACCTCAGGGCCTGAGCCGAAGCGGCCCAGGCTGGGTCCCAGGGGCCCAAGAGGCGGGCAGCCTCCGCCGCAGAGGTCGCCACCACCAACCGGTCCACCACCTGCGCCTGTTTGGCCTGCACCTGCCAGCGGCCCTGCCCCAGGGGCTGTAGGCCTGTTACGCGATGGGCCAGATGCACGGCTGCGCCCCGTTGTTCAAGCCGATGCAACGCCGGTGCGGGCATAACCTTGCGCAAAGGCCATCGGGGGATCAACAGGTCTGAACTGCCCACACCGGCGAAAACGCCATCGGCCAGGACGCGAAGAAACACTTGCGCATCGGCCGCTGTGGCCGGTGTGTTCAAGGCCGCCACGCACAGGGGCTCGATCAGGTCGCTTATCACTTCGGGCGGCAGGCCTGTGCACAGCTGCGAAACCGTCAGCGAGGCATCGCACTGGAAGCCTCGGCGGTGCCAGCGCAACAGCCGCATCAACAGCTGCCCGCGGGTGCGCCAGGGCCAGGCACCGTGGCGCGCCAGACCCCTCAAGAAGGCCAACACCGGCGGGCCGCCGGGCAGCTTCAGCCCCCTTCCGTTGGGTGTGACCAGGGCCAGAGACCCGCGCCAGAAGGCTGCCTGCAGGTCCACTCCGAGGTCTTGCATCAAGCGCAGGGTCTCGCGGTAGGCCCCAATCAAGATGTGTTGTCCTGCATCGAGTTCCAGCTCTAGGCCACCTGACTCCGCTTGGGTCTGTGGTGTCTGTTGCAACAGCGGCAAGGGCAATGCTCCCGCGGGGTTCCCCAGTGCCTGCACCACGCCGCTTCGGCCCCGCCCACCGGGTGCTGGGGCCATCTCCCAAAGCTCGACCCGCCAGCCCGAGTCAGCCAGTTCCACCGCGGCGGCCAGGCCTGCCCAGCCCGCGCCGATCACACCCACGCGCCCCACGTTGGACCTGGGGCTCAGCGCCATTGCCAGTGGGTCATCATGGCGATCCACACCTTGCGCACCGGGGTGAGCGAAATGCGCTGATGCAGCACTTGAAATGAACCGGTCTCGATCTCGCGCAACAGGGTGCGGTAGATGGCCGCCATCATCAGGCCTGGGCGTTGGGCGCGGCGGTCTTCATTGGGCAGCATGCCAAGGGCCTGTTCGTACAGGCCGTGGGCGCGCTGGGCCTGAAACCGCATCAGTTCGGTAAAACGGTCGCTGTAGCCAAAGGGCGGTTCACGTCGCAGCAGTTCGGTGGCCTTCACCTCGAACTGCTGCAGATCGCTGATGGGCAGGTAGATACGCCCACGGCGTGCGTCTTCGCCCACATCGCGAATGATGTTGGTCAACTGCATGGCCTGGCCCAGGGCGTGGGCGTATGCGGTCGTAGAGGCCTGTGTTTGGCCGAAGATGGCCGCGGCCACTTCACCCACCACGCCAGCCACCAAGTGGCAATAGCGCTGCAAGCCGGGGTAGTCGAGGTAGCGATTCTGGTTGAGGTCCATTTCACAGCCTTCGATCACCGCCAGCAAGTGGTGAGCTGCGATGCCGTACACCGGCGCGTGGGGTATCAGGGCTTGCATCACCGGATGCTGCGGCTGCCCGCCAAACGCGCGGCCCACCTCGGTGCGCCACCAGGCCAGTTTGCTTGCAGCCACACCCGGATCGCGCACCTCGTCCACCACATCGTCGATCTCGCGGCAAAACGCATAGAAGGCAGTGATCGCAGCGCGCCGCGTCGGTGTGAGGAACTTGAAGGCCGTGGTGAACGAAGAGCCGCTGCGCGCGGTCTTGTCCTGGACATATTGCTCAGGCGTCATGATGACTTCAGCCGCGCATTCTCGCCGCGCGCCACAGCACTCGCGGCATGTCCCACGCGCGCAGCCGCGGGCGCTGCATCAGGGTCCGGTACTCAAGCGCTTCTATCTTGTCCAGGATGCGCAAGCCCCCTTGCACCACCAGACGCAGTTCCCAGCCCGCGCGGCCCCGCAGCCTCAACGACAGGTCTTGACCCTGGAGCATGTGCTCGCGTGCCCAGGCAACCAGTTCTCGAATCAGGGCCTGGCTGCTGGGGCTGTCTTGCAGGTGACAGAGGTTTTGGGGGTCCAGGCCATGGGCCTGCGCATCCTCATGTGGCAGATAGCAGCGACCCTGAGGATGGTCGCGGCTGAAGTCCTGCCAAAAGTTGATCAGTTGCAGCGCGGTGCAGATGGCATCAGACTGGGCCAGCGACCGTGGGTCATCCACTCCATAAAGGTGCAATAACAGACGGCCCACCGGGTTGGCTGAGCGGCTGCAGTAGTCCAGCAGGGCCGCGCGGTTGGGGTAGGCGGGGTTGTGGGTGTCTTGCTCGAATGCGTCCAGCAGGTCCAGCAGGTCTTGGCAGGGCAGGCGGTGTTGTGCAATGGCGCGGCCCAGCGGCACGAACACCTCGGGCCACCCTGGGGCATTCTTCCCAAGCGGCGCATCCGCCGCAGACGAAGCTTCGAAGGTGGCCAAGAGGCATTGCCGGTAGTGCTGCAGCAGCACCCGCCGCTGCTCGGGCGTGCCAGGCCCCTCATCGGCGATGTCGTCAGCCGTGCGGGCATAGCGGTACAGGGCCACCACCGCCGGACGCAGCGCTGGCGGGCACAGAATGGAAGCCACGGGGAAGTTTTCGTAATGGGCCACGCTCACGGCACGCCCATTGTCGCTTGGGGCACGCTCGCTTGGGGGACTAGTACACTACAGGGTTTGCCGCAAAACACCCGCGCGGGTGGCGAAATTGGTAGACGCACCAGGTTTAGGTCCTGACGCCAGCGATGGTGTGGGGGTTCGAGTCCCCCCCCGCGCACCACTGATCGCGGCGGGCTTGCCCGCCGCCCCAAACGGCTTGCCCAACTTGCCGACCGAACCGCTAGATAGAGAGTTCCGAAAATGACGGTCACCGTTGAAACCCTTGAGAAGCTCGAGCGCCGCATCACGCTCGTGCTGCCGGCCGACACCATCAACAACGAGGTGCAGACCCGGCTGAAGAAGCTCGCCCGCACTGTCAAAGCTGATGGCTTTCGCCCCGGCAAGGTGCCCATGAGCGTGGTGGCCCAGCGTTACGGGTATTCGGTGCAGTACGAAGTTGTCAACGATAAGGTGGGCGAGGCCTTCGCCAAGGCCGCCGATGAGGCATCTCTGAAGGTCGCCGGCACGCCCCGCATCAGCCAGAAAAACGAAGCCCCGGAAGGCGCCTTGGCCTTTGACGCCACCTTCGAGGTGTATCCCGAGGTGCAAATGGGCGACCTGGCCACGGCTGAGATTCAAAGGGTGCAGGCCGAGGTGACCGAGGCTGCCATCGACAAGACCCTGGACATCTTGCGCAAGCAGCGCCGCACCTTCGCTCAGCGCGCCGCCGCTGAAGGTGCCGCTGAGGAAGACCGCGTCACCATCGACTTTGAAGGCAAGATCGACGGCGAGCCCTTCCAGGGCGGCAAAGCCGAGGCCTTCCAACTCGTCATTGGTGAAGGCCAGATGCTCGAGCAGTTCGACAAGGCGGTACGCGGCATGAAGGTCGGCGAAAGCAAGACCTTCCCCCTGCAGTTCCCGGCCGACTATCACGGCCAGGACGTGGCCGGCAAGGAAGCCGACTTCCTGGTCACGATGAAGAAGATCGAGCAGCAAAACCTGCCCGAGGTGGACGACGCCTTTGCCAAGTCCCTGGGTATTGCCGACGGCACCGTAGAAGGCCTGCGCGCTGATGTGAAGAACAACCTGGCCCGCGAGGTCAAGTTCCGCGTGCTCAACCGAAACAAGGCTGCCGTGATGGACGCCCTGGTCAAGGTCGCGACGCTTGACCTGCCTAGGGCCCTGGTGCAAGGCGAGGTGGAGCGCATGGTGCAAAGCGCGCGCGCTGACCTCAAGCAGCGCGGCTTCAAAGACGCCGACAGCATGCCCATTCCCGCCGAGGTCTTTACCGAGCAAGCTGAAAAGCGCGTGCGCCTGGGCCTGGTGGTGGGAGAGTTGGTGCGCACCCATCAGCTGCAGGCCAAGCCCGAACAGCTGCAGGCCCACATCAAAGAAATCTCTCAGAGCTACGAGAAGCCGGCCGAGGTGATGCGTTGGTACCTCACCGACCGCAACCGCATGGCCGAAGTCGAGGCCATCGTGGTTGAGAACAATGTGGCCGAGTTCGTCATGGCCCGCGCCAAAGTTTCGGATAAGGCGGTACCCTTCGACGAGCTGATGGCCCAGTCCTGATCAGGAGCAATCAAAACATGAGCGTGATCGACCCCCAAAACCTGGGCATGGTGCCCATCGTCATCGAAACCTCAGGCAGGGGCGAGCGCGCCTACGACATCTACAGCCGCCTGCTGCGCGAGCGGGTGGTGTTCCTGGTGGGGCCGGTTAACGACGCCACGGCCAACCTGGTGGTGGCGCAACTCTTGTTCCTGGAATCGGAAAACCCGGACAAGGACATCTCGCTGTACATCAATTCCCCGGGCGGCAGCGTGAGCGCGGGCATGTCGATCTATGACACCATGCAGTTCATCAAGCCCGATGTGAGCACCCTGTGCATGGGCATGGCGGCCTCCATGGGCGCTTTCTTGCTGGCCGCCGGTGCCAAGGGCAAGCGTTTCGCACTGCCCAACAGCAAGGTGATGATTCACCAACCCCTGGGCGGCACGCAGGGGCAGGCCACCGATATCGAGATCCACGCCCGCGAAATCCTCAAGACCCGCGAGCAGCTCAATCGCATCCTGGCCGAGCGCACCGGCCAGCCCCTGGAGAAGATCCAGGCCGACACCGAGCGCGACTACTACATGAGCGCGGCCGAAGCCAAGGACTACGGCCTAGTGGATCAGGTGATCGAGAAGCGGGCCTGATGCTCTATCATCGCTGAGAGACGAAACCGACGCAGGCCAACAGACCTCCCATGCCAGAAAAGAAGGGCTCCTCCAGCGAAAAAGTGCTCTATTGCAGCTTCTGCGGCAAGAGCCAGCACGAGGTCAAAAAGCTGATCGCCGGCCCGTCCGTTTTCATCTGCGATGAGTGTATCGAGCTATGCAACGACATCATCCGCGATGAAGTGCCGCCTGAGGACGCGCCTGTCAAGGGGGGCAAGTCTGACCTTCCGACGCCTGCTGAAATCAAAGACAGCCTTGACCAGTATGTGATTGGCCAAGACACCGCCAAGCGTATCTTGTCGGTGGCGGTGTACAACCACTACAAGCGCCTCAAGCATATGGGCGCTAACGGCAAAGATGAGGTGGAGCTGAGCAAGAGCAACATCCTGCTCATCGGCCCCACCGGCTCGGGCAAAACGCTGCTGGCCCAAACCCTGGCCCGTTTGCTCAATGTGCCCTTCGTGATCGCCGACGCCACCACCCTCACCGAGGCGGGCTATGTGGGCGAAGACGTCGAAAACATCATCCAAAAGCTGCTGCAGAACTGCAATTACGAGGTTGAGCGCGCGCAGCGCGGCATCGTCTACATCGACGAGATCGACAAAATCTCCCGCAAGGCCGACAACCCCTCCATCACCCGCGATGTTTCCGGGGAGGGCGTTCAGCAGGCCCTGCTCAAGCTGGTGGAAGGCACGATGGCAAGCGTACCCCCGCAAGGCGGGCGCAAGCACCCCAACCAAGATTTCCTTCAGATCGACACCACTAACATCTTGTTCATCTGCGGCGGCGCCTTTGATGGCCTGGAAAAGGTGATCCAAAACCGGACCGAAAAGTCGGGCATTGGCTTTTCCGCTTCGGTGCAGTCCAAGAGTGAAAAGAAGGCGGCGGAACTGTTCCGGTATGCCGAGCCCGAAGACCTCATCAAGTTCGGTCTGATCCCCGAACTCGTGGGCCGCCTGCCGGTTGTGGCCACCCTGGGCGAACTCACCGAAGATGCCATGGTGCAGATCCTCACCCAGCCCAAGAACGCCCTGGTCAAGCAGTACCAGCGTTTGTTCGCTATGGACGGGGTGGAGTTGGAGGTGCGCCCCTCAGCTTTGGGCGCTATTGCCCGCAAGGCCCTGGCCCGCAAAACCGGTGCCCGCGGCCTGCGCTCCATCGTGGAGCATTCGCTGATCGACACTATGTTTGACCTGCCCACGCTAGACGGTGTAGCCAAGGTGGTGGTCGACGAGCACAACATCGACGAGGGCACCAAGCCTCTGTTGGTGTATCGCGAGACCAAGGCCAGCGCTTAAGTGTGTTGTAACGGGCGCTTGAGCCCGCTCAAGTCTGCGACGCCTGAGTCGATCCACACAAGAATGCCCGCTCGCTCATGTCCGCGCCCGTCTCAGGGTCAAGGCCTGTGCGAGTGCACAATAGGGCAAGCCTGAGGCGATTTTCCCCTTTGACGCCCGTTTTGCTCGGCGTTGCAGTGGGGCACTTGCAATCCTTCTGCCGGCCCCCAAGTAGGCTGTAGAAAGAGAGACTTTCATGCCCGGACAAGCCCCCCTCATCGAAGACCCAGCCACCTTACCCCTGCTGCCGCTGCGTGATGTGGTCGTCTTCCCCCACATGGTGATCCCGCTGTTCGTGGGGCGCCCAAAGTCCATCAAGGCCTTGGAAGCTGCCATGGAAGCCGGCCGTCAGATCATGTTGGTGGCCCAGCGCGCGGCCGGCAAGGACGAGCCCAAGGCCGACGACATGTTCGCGATAGGCTGCATCTCCAGCATCTTGCAGATGCTCAAGTTGCCCGACGGCACCGTCAAGGTGCTGGTCGAAGGTTCTCAGCGCGCCCGCACCGTTAATATCGAAGACATCGGCGAATACTTCACCGCTGATGTCGTTAGCGTGGCGGCCGAAAACGAGGCTTCGTCTGAGATCGAAGCCCTGCGCCGTGCCGTCACGCAGCATTTCGACCAGTACGTCAAGCTCAACAAAAAGATTCCCCCGGAGATCCTTACCTCCATCGCCGGCATTGATGACGCTGGGCGCCTAGCTGACACCATTGCGGCCCACCTGCCCCTGAAGCTGGAAGCCAAGCAAAGCGTGCTCGACCTCTACGACGTGGCCAAGCGTTTAGAAAGGCTGCTGGAGCTGCTCGAGCACGAGGTTGACATCTTGCAGGTGGAAAAGCGCATACGCGGCCGGGTCAAGCGCCAGATGGAAAAGAGCCAGCGCGAGTACTACCTCAACGAGCAGGTCAAGGCCATCCAGAAGGAACTGGGTGATGGCGAAGAGGGAGCTGATCTCGAAGAGCTCGAGAAGAAGATCAAGGCCGCGCGCATGCCTAAGGAAGCGCGCCAGAAGGCCGAGGGCGAGCTCAAGAAACTCAAGCTGATGTCACCCATGTCGGCCGAGGCCACCGTGGTGCGCAACTATATCGACACCCTGGTCAACCTGCCCTGGAGCAAGAGGACCAAGGTCAAGCACGACCTGTCCAATGCCGAAGAGGTGCTCAACGAAGACCACTACGGCCTGGAGAAGGTCAAGGAGCGCATCCTCGAATACCTCGCGGTGCAACAACGCGTGGACAAGGTCAAGGCGCCCATCCTGTGCCTCGTGGGCCCGCCGGGCGTGGGCAAAACCTCGCTGGGACAAAGCGTGGCGCGCGCCACCGGCCGTAAGTTCGTGCGCATGGCCCTGGGCGGTGTGCGTGATGAAGCGGAGATTCGCGGCCACCGTCGCACCTACATCGGCTCCATGCCGGGTAAGGTACTGCAGTCGCTGACCAAGGTGGGGACGCGCAACCCGCTGTTCTTGCTCGACGAAATCGACAAACTGGGCATGGATTTCCGCGGCGATCCCTCCTCGGCCCTGCTCGAAGTGCTCGACCCCGAGCAGAATCACACGTTTAGCGACCACTACATCGAGGTCGACTTCGACCTTAGTGATGTGATGTTTGTGGCCACCTCGAATTCGATGAACATTCCGCCGGCGCTGCTCGACCGCATGGAAGTGATCCGCCTGCCGGGTTACACCGAGGACGAGAAGGTCAATATTGCGCAGACTTACCTGCTGCCCAAGCAGCGCAAGAACAACGGTGTGAAGGACAGCGAACTCGACGTTCAGGAGGGGGCCCTGCGAGGCATCATCCGCTACTACACCCGTGAAGCGGGCGTGCGTTCGCTCGAGCGCGAAGTGGGCAAGATCTGCCGCAAGGTGGTCAAGGGCCTGCAGCTCAAGAAGTACACAGGCACCGTGGTGGTCAACGAGGAAAACCTCAACGATTTTCTGGGTGTGCGAAAGTTTGACTTCGGCCGTGCTGAAAAAACCAACCAGGTTGGCCAGGTGGTGGGGTTGGCCTGGACGGAGGTGGGCGGCGATTTGCTCACCATCGAGGCTGCCGTGATGAACGGCAAGGGCAACATCATCCGCACCGGCCAGCTCGGCGATGTGATGAAGGAGTCTGTTGAGGCCGCGCGCACTGTGGTGCGTTCTCGCGCCCGCATGTTGGGCATCAAGGACGAGCTATTCGACAAGCGCGACATCCACATCCACGTGCCCGATGGCGCAACGCCCAAGGATGGCCCGAGCGCGGGTATCGCCATGACCACCGCCTTCGTGTCGGCGCTCACGGGTATCCCGGTCCGGTCGGATGTGGCCATGACCGGCGAGATCACCCTGCGCGGCGAGGTTACGGCCATCGGCGGCTTGAAGGAAAAGCTGTTGGCCTCGCACCGTGGCGGCATCAAAACCGTAATGATCCCGGAAGAGAATGTGAAGGACCTTCAGGACATCCCGGAGAATGTGAAGAACCACATCGAGATTGTCCCGGTGAAGTGGATCGACAAGGTGCTGGAGGTGGCCCTGGCGGGCAAGCCGCAGCCGCTGCCCGACGAGGAGGCGGTGTCCTCGCCCAAGGAAGGCGCACCGGCTGCCGCGGCAGCGCCCGGCTCCGATGCGGGCGGGGAAGCGATCAAGCACTGATGGCAAGGGGAATTGCAAGGGCCAGCCGAACTCGTGTACGATGGCGTTTTCGATTAGGAGATCGATCTCTTCTAACAAACGGCGAAATCAGTACCAGCGCAAGCCGGTACAAATGCGGGAATAGCTCAGTTGGTAGAGCGCAACCTTGCCAAGGTTGAGGTCGCGAGTTCGAGCCTCGTTTCCCGCTCCACATTACACAAAAAGGGAAGCCCAGGCTTCCCTTTTTTGTCGGTGGTTCGCTGGCGTTGCCGACACAGTTTTGAAGGGCGTGCTACCCTGGAGACGTTAAGCGTGGCGCGATAGCAAAGCGGTTATGCCCCGGATTGCAAATCCGGTTAGGGCGGTTCGACTCCGCCTCGCGCCTCCACCAATTTCACTCTCTCAACCCAAGGAAATCATAGGCTTACACGATAGAAGCTACTCTCCTTAGGCCACCGCCTCGTCGCTCAAGGGCAGGGCGAAATCCTGCTTGTTCTTGAACTCCGAGCCCGGTAGCAGCAGCGTGCGCCCGTCTAGGTTGACCCGTGACCATCGCAGTCGCAGGACGTTTCTCTGCTGCAGCCCAGGTGGAGCAGCCATGTCAAAGCTGCTAACCGCAGCGGGTTAAGGCAAGAGTTGGGGCGTGGGCATAGGCCGCCGTGCGTAGCCCATAGGCCAATCAGGCCGGGACAACCTTGACCACCGCGCTGACGCCGGGGGTGCCTTGTATGCCCGTGGTGTCAATGGCTACGTGCCAGTGTCCTGCCGTGGGAATGGCCAACCGAATGGGCGACTGACGCACCACCCCGCCTGTGTAGATGTGCTTGACACCCGCTTTGTAGTTGCCGAAGTTCGGGGTGTCCATCAGCCGGACGTTGGCCACAGCTGTGAGCCGGATCTCCACCACTTCACCAGCTTGCCTCGGGCCGAGGTCGGTGTATAGAAATTTCATGGAGTGCAATGTTGGCACGGGGATGGCAGGACGACAAGCACCGCCGCAAGCGGGTCAGCCCCTGGTGTTTGGTCGCGCTTGCACCACAGCGCTGGCGCAGCCCTAGCGATGGCGTTCGGGCCAGCGCAGCAGGCTCCAGGCTCGCTACCGGTCCTGTTTTGTGCCACTTTTGTGACATTTTTGAGGTTTAGCCGCTCGGCAGGCGCGGCCAAATGCTCGGGCAACAGGTGCACATAGCCTTACACCGTATGCGTCGAGTGCCACCCGGCAAGCTCCTGCAGGACCGGCAGCGGGGTGCCTGCCCTTGCGTGCCAGGCGGCCCATTTGTGGCGCAGATCGTGGAACCGGAAGCCGGCCAGGCCGACGTGCTGGTAGGCTGCGTCCCAGTTCGTTGCGCACAAGTGCACGCCGGGCCATACTGGACTTGCACGGGGCTCTGACAGGGCCTCCGGCAGCTAGCGGGCCTGCTCATTAAGTAGCACCACCATTTTTCGCCGGCCGCATGACGTCGGAGGGCTCGAACGTTGTCAAGCCGCCGGCGGTAGTGCGGACGTCGGCGACGCTGAGCGCAAAGGTCGCTGTCTGGCACACTTGTGAGCCATTGGCTCTGCGTCAGCGCGGCCGTCCTGCACCTGGTCGGTCGCATGTATCGGAAAGGCTGCCTGTATGACGGAACCATCGCGCCCTTTACCTGCGGCCGTGAGCGTCGCGGATCAGGCGATCCATTGGGATGCCGATCTGAGTTACGCGACCTACCTGCAACTCGAGCCGCTGTTGTCGCTGCAGCAGACGCGCTCGGGTGCGCACGACGAACTCATGTTCATCATCGTCCATCAGGCTTCGGAGCTGTGGATGAAGCTTGCGATCGCTGAGCTCGCTGCGGCCATGACCGAGATCGGCCGCGGTAATCCGGGACCTGCTTTCAAGATGCTGGCGCGCTTGTCGCGAATCCAGGTGCAGCTTACCGAATCCTGGGCTGTGCTCTCCACCCTGACTCCTGCCGACTACTCGGCGTTTCGCGGCTCGCTGGGTCAGAGTTCGGGATTCCAGTCGCCGCAGTATCGGCAGCTCGAATTCATGCTGGGTAACAAAAACCCGGCGCTGATTCGCGTCCACAAGCAGAACCCTGTGGCGTATGCCCTGCTCGAACGTGCGCTGCACGAGCCGAGCGTGTACGACCTGTCGCTGCGGCTGTTGAACACCAGCGGTTTGCCCTTGCCAATCGACATCATCGAGCGGGATTTCTCGATCCCATACTCGGCTAGGCCGGAGGTTGAGGCGGCGTGGGCCGAGGTTTACCGCGATCCGCAGGCACACTGGGACCTTTATGAGCTCGCTGAGAAACTCGTCGATGTCGAGCATCAGTTCCAGAGCTGGCGATTCAGTCATATGAAGACTGTCGAACGCATCATCGGCCATAAGCACGGCACGGGTGGTTCGAGCGGCGTGTCGTATCTCGTCCGCGCTCTCGATCTAAGATTTTTTCCGGAGTTGTGGACTGTGAGGACGCGCCTTTGAAGTCGGGTCGACAGCATGACATCTAGTAGCGGCTATGTTCCAAGTTGCCGGTGCGGCTGGGTGATACGCCCGTGGCGATGGATGTGAGCTCGACCCATTCCGTTCAATTGGGGGCTCACTGCGTTTGAATTTCAGGGTTGAACCTGAGTTCATCGGTACTGAGCCGGCACTGAGCCGGCACCGAGCGTATACGCGGCGCTGGCTTGAGTCATCCCACGCCACGCGCGCTCGGCCCCCAGGCAGCGGCTGCCAGCCCAGCCCCAGGTGGCTCAGCATCTTCTCGATTACCGGCCGCTCAAGGATGGCCGCGATGACCTTTAGCTCCCCGGCGCTGTAGTTC